>Ga0302122_10001251_pt1 | contig 16113 bp, 10 predicted proteins | sample CB21_SCM_MG_FD_203115 | JGI IMG/M metagenome (GOLD analysis project Ga0302122, IMG submission 203115) | Marine microbial communities from Western Arctic Ocean, Canada - CB21_SCM | ecosystem: Environmental > Aquatic > Marine > Oceanic | place: Canada: Western Arctic Ocean | collected 2017-09-28
AAGAAACGGGTTTTTCAGGCTCCGCGGCGCCGGCGTTTGCTTCCGTCTAGCTCACAGTGATAAGCTGTGCAAGCGCCTCTATTAGTAGTACCCTCCGCATCGGTTTGCTACCATTCGCCGCCGCTGCACCATTTTTGACAAGCCGCTGTGCAGCAGCCCGAATCGCCGCGCCACAGCCACAGCATACGCAAGCAAAGCCACCGCCGCCCTACAATATGTTCAAGAAATTCGACCCCGCCGAGTCCGTCTCGAGCCGAAGTCAGGTGAAGAGTAGCGTGGTGCGCGGCATCCGCGCCGCGATCATCGAGCAGTATCCGCTGATCGAGGACGTCATGGACGAGATCCTGCCGAAGAAGGACATCAGCATGGCCAAGTGCCAGAACCACGTCAACATCATCTGCGCTTCTGCGGAGCCCTTGTTCTTCCAGCAGCGCGACGGGCCCTGGTACCCCACTCTTCGCTTGGTCCACCGGCGCAAATCGTGCTTCGCCACGGCCGCGTGGCAGACGGACGCCGGCGCTATTAGATTTGTGGTGGGCGGCGCGAACATCATGTGCCCCGGCTTCACCTCGGAGGACGGCGCCTTGGACCACGAGCTCGCCAAGGGCTCTCCGGTGGTGATCAACGCTTTTGGGAAGAAGCACGCCATGGCCGTCGGGCAGGTCCTGATGACGCGGGACGACGTGCGCTCAAAGAACAAGGGCCACTGCGTCGAGAACCTGTATGGGTCGGCGTCCTGTTTATCACTTGCGAGAGCGACGATGACGATTAAAATAGTCTCACCTGACGTTGTCCGAGCGCCTCTCTGAAGACCACCAATATTACCGAGTCGCTCCGTCGTGTCGTCGTATCGCGCCAATGGTGCTCGTCTCACACGTTCCGCACGCAGGCACTTCCTCAACGACGGCCTCTGGCAGGCGGAGAAGCTCGACTGAGCCTTGTGCGTAATATATTTAGGTTTTATCCGCGTCGCACTGGTCGAGCCCCGCGAGGTGGTCGCGCGAGTCCAGGACCACGACGGTCGTGGGCGCCGGCGCGTCGACCGGCGCGGACACGTCGATATCGACGACGTTGATGCAGCAGTTGCCCTGCTGGATTGCCCCGCACTGGTACACGCCCCGGCCCAGGATCGAGCTCAGCAGGATCTTGTTGAAGCGGCCGTGGCAGACGACCGCGACGTGCGTGTGGGGCGGTACCGCATCGACGGGCTGGCCGAGGAGGCCCAGCCCGGCGAGCGCGAGGCGCCCGCGCGTCTCCACCGCCTTCGGGCTCTCGCCCTCGGGCCAGGCGCGGTCGACCTGACCCGAGGCCCAGGCCGCGTTCGTCGCCGCGTACAGCTCCGACTCCGCGGCGACGGCGCCCTCGAGGACCCCGAAGTGCATCTCCCTTAACCCATTTTCGATGCGCACACCGTCCGCGCCGGGGCACGCCACGTCCATCGCGAGGTCGGCGGTGCGGAACGCCCGCCGGAGCGGGCTCGCCGCGACGAGCGTCACGGGCACGGCCTTCAGCGCCTCCCCAATCAGCAGCGCCTGCCGCTCGCCGAGCGCGTTCAGGTCACGGTCCACGGAGCCCTGGATCTTCTTCTCCGCGTTCCAGTCCGTCTGGCCGTGCCGACACAAGTAGAGCCGCACTTTGCCTTTTGCAGGTGGTGCGAGCTTAGAGAGGTCGCCAAGGACCTGTTGCGGCGCCAGCGCTGCCATAAGTGCGAGCACCGCTGCGCGATGCATTGATGCGACCTTGCAACGCGTTACAGCTGTGCGGCAAAAAGCACAAAATTATGGTTGTGTGCGGGTTTTCTGTTCGGGTTTTTGGCCAGAGCCTCCGCACAGGTGCCTCCGTGCGCTTCCAAGCCCCCGCGCTCCGCCGTCGACCGAGATTTCACACAGATAAGGTTATGCGTCGGCGTCCGACCAGTCGGAGGACAGCGCCGCGACGTCCCGCGTGTCGAGCGGCTCGGCCACGCCCAGCGCCTTCCGCTCCGAATCCGAGAGCGGGCGGCCGCCGCTGCTCGACGACGCGAGCAACAACGCCGGCGCGGACTTGGCGAGCTCGTCGAACTCGACCACGACCTCGTTGGCGCCCGCGGATTTAAGGGCGGCGGCCTCGGCCCGCGTCAGGGCCCGCGAGAAGATGGGCGCGGCCGGGAAGGCCGCCCGCAGGCGCGTCACGGCGTTGCGGTTGCGGTCCGGGTCCTTGTAGGTCACGAAGACGGCCCGCGGCCGCGCGACGCCCGTGGCGCGCACAACGGCGGGGTTGGCCGCGTCGCCCCAGCGCACCGCGTCGTCCTCCTCGGCGGCGGCCGCGAAGCGCGTCGTGAAGGCGACGCACGCGTGGCCCTCGCTGGTTTCGCCGCGGGCCGCCTCGAGCACGCCGCGCCCGACGTCGCCGTACCCGCACACCACCACCGCGTCCGGCGCGACGTCCGCGTCCATGAGTTGGGGCTCGGACCCCTCCTTTCCCCCTTCCTCGGCCTTGGCCGCGATCAGGGCCGCCGCGTCGCCTAATAACGGCGTTAAAGCCATCGTGACGAGGACGATCGCGGTCAGGAGACCGCCCAAATCCTTGGGCAGGACGCCCAATTTCTCCGCGAGCGCAAGGACCACGAACGCAAACTCCCCGCCACCCGACAACAGTAACGCGACCCTGACGGCGTCGGGCCACGGCAACCGATTCGCCTCGAAGCGGCGCGGGATGCGCGTGGCGAGCAACACGGTCGCGGCCTTTAACGTGACTAATGCCACGACCCCGGTGGCGACCGTGGGCCACTCCCGCGCCGCCAGTTCCACGTCGAACGAACTCCCGGCGACCATGAAGAAGACGCCCAGTAAAATACCCTTGAAGGGCAAAATGTCCGCCTGGATCTGGGCCCTATAGTCGGTGTTGGCCAGGAGCACGCCCGCGGCGAAGGCCCCCGCCGTGTCCGTGAGCCCGAACTCCTTGGCGACGGCGCCCATGCCCGCGGCGACCAACAAACAGAGCGCCACGAACGCCTCCGGTGCGCGCGTCTCGGCCACCGCCCTGAATAACGGCCGCGCGATCAGGGACGCCCCGGCTAATGCAGCACCAAAACCCACGGTAGCCCGTAACGTCAAGTCCAGGATCGTCGTCGGGTCGACGGGGCCCGCGCCGACAACAAAGGGCATCGCCACGAGTAACGGCGCGACGGCCAAATCCTGGAGCAGCAAAATGGACGTCGCCGCTCTCCCAGCCGTGCCCGCGGCCCAGCCCTGCTGCTCCAACACCGGGAAGACAAAGGCCGAGGTGGAGAGCGTGAGCGCCAGGGCTAACACGACGGCCTCGGCGGGGTTCCGCACGTTGATCAGGGCCGAGTCGAGCGGTAGAAAGCGCTCCAGGAACTCGGGCGCGCCTAGAAGCACGGCGGCGGTCAGCACGCCCGTCGTTAGGGATAATTGCGCAAAGCCGAGGGGCACGTACGACCCAAGGGACCGCAAGCGCGCGGCGCTGACCTCGAGGCCCTCCGCGAACAGCAAAAACAGGATCCCAAAGTCCCCTAATTCCAGGTCCGCCTCGGAATTCGCGAAGACGTCGAGCCCGTGCGGCCCGAGGGCCGCGCCCACGAGCAGGTAGCCGAGGATGGGCGTGATCCTGAGGAATTTCGAGGCGGGCGTCACGGCCACGGACGCTGCCAAAAAGATGAGGATGTCGCGGCCGACGCTTTCCAACACAAGCCCGGTCTCGTAGCCGTCCTCGACGGTGCGCAGGGCCTCGCCGACGTCCAATTCCTTCATGATCTCCGCGATGGCGATCGGGTCCGCGTTTCGCCTAGACGCCTGGCGGAGCAAGGGCCGCGTGCACGGCGCGTAGGCCGCGGCGAAGCCGAGTAGCACAAAACCGAGCAACATTGCGACCCGTGGGCACATGCTGGCGGACGAGATGGAGCCGGGCAGCACAGAGCCAGCAGTGCTGCAACAACACTGTGCTGGTGCTCAGACTGCACCGAGGCGTCGTGCCGCGGCGAGGACAGCCGTGCAATGCAGCACTAGTCGCCTGTGGCCTATACGTGCGCGCCGGGTGCAAAGATATGTAGCACCGAGGGCATTCAAGCAGTCGACGCAGCGAAATTTGGTGCCGGGTTTTCCTTCACGGGTTTCCTGCATCACACCACAGGCGCGGCGAGGCGTTGTCTCCCCCGCCCACCAGGCCCCGCCAACTACTCCACGGACCGTAAACAGACCACCCACGCCACGCCGTCGGAGCGACGGCGCCGCGCCGCGACCACGAACTACGTTGGTGTACTCTTACTTGAAAGAGAGGGTGGGACAGGGGGAGGAACGCTTCTTCAGGCGACCGGGTCCGGGTTCGTCTTGCGCACGATCCAGGGGTGCCGCTCCACTTCCGAGAGCGACACGCGCATCTTCGGGTCCTTGGCCAAGAGCTTGGTGATGAGGTCGCGCGCGCCCGCGGAGACGTAGGCCGGGAAGTTCAGGTCCACGCGCGAGATGCGCTTGAAGGTCGCTTTTTTGCCCGGCGCGTCGAAGGGCGGCTCGCCCACCAGGAACTCGTAGCACAGGACACCCAGGGACCACAGGTCCACCTTCTCGTCGTAGCCCCGGACCTCGACCATCTCCGGCGGCAGGTAATCTAAGGTGCCGCAGAAGGTCTCCCTTCGTAAGGACGGCGCGTGCACGCTCCAGCCAAAGTCCGCAATCTTTAATTCACCATTGAGCCCTAATAACAAATTCTCGGGCTTGATGTCGCGGTGGATCACGTGCTTCTGGTGGCAGTAGCCCAGAGCGCGCGCCATCTCTAGGACGTACCGCGCCGTCTCCTGCTCACTAAAGCGGCCCTTGGCCGTCAGGCGCTTATATAATTCACCGCCCGGCGCGTACTCCAGAATCAAATAGATGCGCTTGTCGTCCCAGAAGTAGCCGTACATGCGCAAGATGTTCTTGTGCACTAAATGGGTCTGGATCTCGATCTCCCGCCTCAACTGGTGCTCGACGCCGTTCTTCTCCAGCTGGGACTTCCGTAAGACCTTCAAGGCCACGATGTACTTGTCGCGCTTCGTTCGCGCGAGATACACGCGGCCGAACTTGCCGTTCCCGAGCGGTCGTCCCACTTCAAAATCATCCAGCGTCATGTCGCAGGCGTTGTGCGGGCCCGCCGGGTCCAGAGGCGGCGCGTCCGCCGCGTCCATGGCCGCGTCCTCGTCCAGGGGCCGCAGCGTCTCCTTGCCCGGGCTCTTCTGGTTGAGCGGCACGCGCTGCGCGGAGCCGAAGCGGCTCGCACTGGTCATGGCCTTGGTCTTGCCGAGGCCACTGGGCGTGGAGCTGGAGAGGGCGGCCAGGCCCGACACGTCGTTCTGGTTGCGCGCCTGGTCGGTGCCGGAGAGGCCGCCGATGGCCGTGAACTTGCTGAGCATGGACGTCATGGCCGCGTCGCGTCGGCCTGCGTTGTTTGCGGTGAGCTATGGCGGTGGGCGGGGCTCCGGGAGGGTCATGCGCGCGGCGGCGGGTGTGTGTGGGGCGGAGCAACCGCGGCGGCCCGGTCGAACCGCTTCCGCCGGCGCCGCGCCATTTGGGGCGGCTGGCCGTGGTGGCGCGGGCTGTGGCGTGCGTGCGAGTGCGTTTTCGCTGCGCGCTGCCACCGCTGCGGTCGTTTACACCGCAAACAGGCTTTGTCGTTGGAGGTCCAATTTTTGCGCACGTGCGCGTCTGACAGGCGCGCCGCGCGTCGGGACCGGGAAAGCGAGTGCGTACGAAGATCAGACGCTGCGAGGGCACCGATCAGGGTGGCGGAAGGCGTCCTCTGCGGCCTTTATTGCCGCGGCAATATTCTACTGTCTTGGTGCGGGTCGTCTCCGGAGCGACACGAGCAGCGCCTCAAAGGTCTCCAGCACTGCCTACCCATGGATGCACAGTGCTCAAGTAATGTTTTTCAGATGCCTCCGCTGGTGCCCGGGTTTTGCAGGCTCTGCTACGCAGCCATAAAAATCAGTGCACAGTGCTCGGCGCTTCAGCTCGAGAAGAACATGATGAGAAGCGCTCTCGCCACAGCAGCACTGCTCGCGTGCACCAGTGCGCTCGCACCGCAGAGGAGTAGTGTTGCTCTTGAGGCGTCGTCGCGCCGCAAAGCGCTGGCATTCGTGCCAGCAGTGGCCCTGGTCTTGGCGCCGCGCGCCTGGGCGGGGGTCCTGGACGAGGAGATGCTGAAGATGCCGACGCAGGAGGAGGTCGAGGCGGGCCGCATCGCGCGCAAGCTCGCCGCGCAGAACGCGGACCGCGGCACGCCCGGCGGCGGCCGCCTGACGGTGAAGGAGAAGATGGAGAGCGAGCAGGAGAAGCAGAAGACGGAGAAGAAGAAGAGCAAGAGCGAGCAGCGGGAGGACCTGTGCGAGCTGCTCGGCCGCGGCTGCTAGCGCGTAACGCTACTTCTAGTGTGTCGTTTCCTAGGTGCAGAACTAGCTTTGGTTGACGTGCTGGTTGATGGCGCGTCGACAGCGTACTCGTGCGGGTCTCTCGCGACCCGAATTCGTGCGGGTTTCGCAGCTTCATCCACGGCTGCTCTTCCCCTCTCCTCTGCGGCCTCTACAGCTCACGTTATACCACGATTCCGAGCGGGAGGCGATATATCACGGCTGCACTGCGCTGCGTAACAGCGCCGGGCCAAGCAGACCCATCAGCTCTCAAAGGACCAAGTGCTCTCCCAGCAGGCTCTGCCGCCATAGTCTGGCATAGATCAGTGCGAAGTCACTGGGCCGCGCTACATAAACTAGCAGCAACGATGTCAAACGTCCCCAAAACCACCAACATCGTCATCGTCGGCGCGGGCTGGGCGGGCCAGGGCGTCTGCGAGGCGCTCGGTAGTGAGACGCTGTCCCACACCGTAATCACCTGCATCGACGAGAGCGAGACGCTCGCCGTCGGCGCGACGTGGCAATTCGCGCTGGATGGCCGCGCCAAGCCGCTCGACGTGCCTCTCGCGAAGACGTCCGCGGCGCGTTATTTACGCAAAGGCAGCGTCAAGTCCATCGACTACGGTGCGAAGCACGTCAACATGAAATTCGGGGTCCTACCGTACGATCACTTAGTGTTAGCGTGCGGCGCGGTGTCGGACCCGAGCACCATCCCGGGCTTGGCGGAACACGCCACTGACCTGACGGCTAAAGGGTTCACGGATGATATAGAGCGCTTCCTGGACGGCGTCCAAAAAGGAAGAGACAACAAGACGGTCGCGATCTGCATCGCGAAGTGTCCCTACAAGTGCCCCCCATTACCCTTCGAGGTGGCCTTCTTGATCGACGACGCGGCACGACGGCGCGGCGTGCGCGGTGCTTTGGAGATCAAGGTGACATCGCCCGTCCCGTGGCCCTTCGGCGGTCCAAAAGCCAAGCAGGCGTTCGCGGCCGCGATGGCGGCCAAGGGTATTACGTACCTTCCCGACACGCCATTAACGGCGATCGTCGAAAGAGACGGCCGTAAGTGCGTGACGACTGGGGCAGCGGAGCTCGTCGCCGACTTAGTACTTGCGACCTTCCCGCACAGAGCGCCGGAGTTCCTTAAGGACCTAGCTACCGCCAAAGGCAGCGTGCCCGTCGATCTGAGGACCAATGCTACGAGCAAGGAGGGCGTATACGCCGTCGGCGACGCGTGCGCGGCGCTGATCCCCTCGGCAGGCGTGCCCATTCCGAAAGCTGGGGAGTTCGCGTACAAGGCGGGCCTGGCCCTCGGGACGCGGCTCGCGGCGATTGTACGCGGGGTAGAGGCCGCGCTGCCGCTGGAGCGGAGCGCCAGATGTGTCGCGGAAACGGGCGGCGGCGAGGGGATAACTGTGGGGCCGAACTTCGACGCCGCGTTCGTCGATCCTGAACAGGGCAAGCCGGCGTTCACGATTGAACCGCACCCTGACGGAACTTCGGCGAAGGTCGAATGGATTCAGAGCTATTTGGATCGGTTCGCGCCCGACCAGGGCATCGTGTTCGAGCCGGGGGCGCCTCGAAACGCCGAGAGTTTGGTAATCTTTCGGTTCGATACTGGTCCAGAGGCCAATGGGACGGTTACTGGGGGCGAAAAAAATAATTTTAATTTTTTGATTCGCGGTGCTGAAGTGGCCAGTCGCGCCGGTGGAATGCTATCATTTCGTGGTCCGCAGGTCTCCCTGGGGTCGCCTAGGGTCAGTACTATACACGTTCAATCGCCTACACCGTATACGCCGCCGCTTCCGTCTCCAGATGCATCTACCAGGATGCATCTCCAGCTCGCCCAATGCATCTGGCAGAAGTTCCCAAATATCTACTTCAGAGCCCCCTGGGAGCCACAAGCACCAGCGTATGCGGCGTAGGCGTCCACCCACCATCAGCCCTAACCCATAGGGTGTCCGAGAGCCGGTCTGCATCCCAAAAAAGTGTTTTATTTGGGCTCGGGAGCACCCGTGAACGTCAAATACGCTAATTACTCGAGGGCCCCCAGGAAGCGTACTAGCGGTCTCGTTGGGTCCCATACTACCCCACCTATAGTGGAAACCAAGTATGTGCCATCTACACTACGAGAAGGGTACTTTGGGCTGCCCGTGCTCGGGTCTGAATATTATTGATCTGGACCTCGCGCAGGTCGGTCGATGATGAAACAAACGATCGCGCCAAGGTCCATGGTGATGGTACCGGCCCTGGTAGTCCCAGGTCCAGGTCTTGTGCCCGAATTACCGAGATCGAGGGGTCGCGCAGTCGCCGAGCCGCGCGGAGTATACAGAACGGGTAATCTTATGCAAGAGTTGTTCGGGCGGTTTGGATGGACCGTCCCAGGACCGAAGCGCCTGAAACGCAAATTTATTCTATAACTCACCGGTCTGGGGCCTTTTTGGAGGTCCGTCTACGTACCGTTGTCCGCGGAGAACGCGCAAGTCGGTCGATCGTGAATAGTACAACGGCAGCACGGTCCCTCGGGGTAGTGGAGTCGCTGATACTCGCTGGTCTAGGTCTCGTGCCCATCTTTGTACAAACGCAGGGTCGCGAAGTCGTCGAACCGCGCGGAGCTTATGGGACACCTAACATACCTCAGTAATCGTTCTGGTGGATTGTATGGCCTCTACCACTATCAAAGGGATGTAAACACACCTAACGAAGGGAAGTGTCTAGTAGAATTCTTTTCCCGCCCTCCGAGCGCGGGCTATCGGCTCCAGTTCCGTCGGATATGCATGAAACCTAGGCCGAAGTACTTATAATGTATTAACTGAATAGTGGATGGCGGCGTCAATCGCTGGTGTACTTTGGCAAGCCGCAAGACTCATCCGCGAATGTCTCAAGATTTCCGGGAGCCGCGCGTATACGTTCTTCGGCCGCTACGCTTGAACATTTGGTCTCACTGACCGATTATGGTGCTAACTTAATTTGGGCGTTCATTTATTTTACGCTACCTACCCGGGAAGGTACCAGAGCCCATTTTTTTGCCTTCGGGCAGCCGCGGGAATTTCAAAACAATGTTCATTTCCGACGGGCATGTGTTGTTAGACATTCTACCAATACAACCTAATTACGCTGACCGCCCGGCCGCAAGTATAGCCCATCTTCGGGTGATCGCTGCGGCCCGTGTTGGAAAACCCGTTTATGCCTTATTTCCTCCGGGTCCCTACTCCTCCGGCTAGTGATCCCTAGGCCCCCTAGCCGCAAGACTGGTGGCCCCAAACGAAAGGTACAAATCCGCCTATACACGAAAAGAAAACAATTCTCCATCTCGCACGCGCTCTCCTGCCAGGCAGCGCATCGCTCACCACACATATTTGTATCGCTACGCTGCGCTGCGACGCCATCGACGCGCACCAATGGGCATCAATGTCCGGGCTGCCCTAGCCGACGCGAAGGCGATGGGCATGCCCACCCTTGATCTGGACTGGTTCAGTGGCGAGCAAACGGCAGCGCCGTCATCTAATGCGGTGCTCACGCCGGCACAAGTAGCCGCCGTCGCGCCGCTCGTGCGCGTGACCGCGGCCTACATTGTGATGTACTACGTTTTTTGTTTCTTCCAGTCGTGGTCGAAGCTGTACTTGAGGCGGACGCTGCCCCCGGGCGCGGACGGGAAGAAGCAGTCCCTCGTGCAGCTCAAGTACGGCGGCTACGGGTCGCGGGCGACGCGGGGGCTGCGTTTGCTCGGCGATCGGACTTTTCTGAACACGGTCGAGCAGGCGCCGCCCTTTTTAGTGGCGTTGTGGGCGTGTGGCCTGCTGGCGGACGTCGAAGTAGCGGCGCTGTGCGGGAAGTACTACATCTTCTTCCGGTGCTTGTACCCCTTCTGCTTTGGGAAAAGCATTCCACTGATGCTGTTGTCGACGGTGCCGTGCTACAATCTGATTTGGTACATGTTGTGGCGGGCGGTGGTTGCTTGTGCTTGAGTAAAATGCATATAGTATATAAATTATCATTATTATTACGTGGGCGGCCCGAACACAATAGGCGCCAGGCCGCGCGCCGACCGGTACTTTCTAACAACCGAGCCGACCGCCGCCGTCGGGAGCAGGACGGCGACCGTTAGCGCCTCCGAGAGCGCCCGGAGCAATCTGTGCCGGCCGCCGTACGTCAACAGGAAACACGCGCTCCGCAGCGGCGTGAGCAGGTAGTTCAGGTTGCGGCGGTAGAGTGTGATCGACACGACGCCATGCGCGCCGGCCACCACGCGGAGCAATCGCGACGGATCGACGCGCGGCCGCTTCGATAATTCGTCGGCGTACTTGACCAGGCCCAGCTCGCGCGCGCCCTCCTCGATGATGCCCAGGTAGCGCGCACTCGGCACCGCGTCGCTCTTCAGGGCGGCCCAGGCCGAGACCTTGCACGTGATCGCGTCGACGTCTTGCCCGCTCGCGTCGCTCACGGTCACAACAACCTCTTGGTACGGCGTCGGTTTCATGGAGCCTCCTTCGCTCCGCCAAAGGGCCTCGTACGCCTCACGGCTCATCTCGTAGACGCAGCCCGGGCACTCCTGCCCTTGGCTCGGCTCGATGCCGGCCATCGCGGGCTCCAGCGGCGGGAAGCCTCGCATGTTAAACGCTAATCTTTGATTGAGGGCCACGGCCGGCCAGCGCCGCTCGTACGACACCGCCGACGAGTCCTTACCGCGCGAGCCCATCTTTGAGGAGGCAAGGTTGCTGCCGAAGGCGAAGTAGCGGACAAGGCCATTTGCGTCGATGACTGAGGCCGGGAGGGGGCGCATTGTTGTTATGGTTGTTGTCGATGTGGTAATCGCGGCGGCGGCGTGGATGAGTAGGATAGCTGTGCTGCGCATTGCGGGCAAAGCTAACGAAGTAGTCGACGGGCCGCGGGTTTGAGGAGTAGAAATGATGGTTTTGCTGCTGAAAGCCGGCACAAAGCTTCATCAGTAGTTTCTGTAACGGCTCCGCAATTTTTTTTGATCTATCGCTGCCTGGCGACAAGCTGGGGGCGATTGCGTGCAGGCCGATTAACCGCAGGCGTTGTGCTGCGCCTTGTGGCGCGGTTTGCGCCTCTTTTTCGGGCTGTGGGATGATAATGGAGGTCGTAGGCCCTGCGCGGCGGGCTGGCTCGGCTGCCAGCTGCTGGCGCCGTGTTTTGCGCGCGCGTCTCTGGACGTGCGGGTTGCCTGTTTTTTATGTCGGCTTCTTATAGGCCTGCCAAAACAAAAATGACCAGCCCCGTGACCATCAGGACCAATGCTTTCGAGCGACCTCCTCACCTACTAGCTGAACGCGGATCAATGCATTACATACGACGCCTTCCGAAAGGTGCGGGAACCCGCCTCACTTCATCTTGGCACATTGATAAAGTTCGGGTTTTACACAACGATTGATCCAGCCGAGGCGAGTAATCGAGCACGCTAAATCACCCCATGTCTCGTCGAGGAGAACACGTCGTTTGATGTGCCGTGCAGAAACTAGCAAGGAAGGAGGAAACTCGAGAGGGGTGGGACACCCCAAAATTTTTGCTCGGCGAACGACAAATGCGCCAAGACGAGCGCGTTGGTGGAATCTTTATGGAGACTGGTCAAATGCATCCAGGGGCGTTGTATACCACCGCGCTAATCGCCCCGGTTGCCTTAGACGCGCAACGAAGTCATACCAAAATAAATTACGCCGCCACAAACCCCGCCGGCACGTGCCGCGCGTGCTCCCGCTTGCCCGGGTCCCCGACCGGGTGCCCGTGGCACACCACCTCCCCCTCCACGTCCAAGACGCACAGGTGGCCGTGGCCCAGGGACACCTGCTCCAGCGTCCGGCCCCTGAACGCGTTCTTCTCGCGCGTGTCAAACACGTGCGAGGCGGCCCCGAAGCACTCCGCGTGCGACCCGCCGTCGGCGATGGCGCACGTCAGCTTGGAGCCGCAGGCCACCTGCTCCCAGGGGCCCTCCCGGTGCTCCGGCGCCTGCCCCTTGCGCGAATCGCCCCAGCACTTCAAATCGCGGCCGCTGAGCCTGCGTGTCGCGTGATCGATGGCGTGCGAGTGGGGTCCTTTGAAACGCGGCGAACGCGCGTCAGCCCGCACGCGTGCTCGACGACGTTGGACACCGCGATCTGGAGGAACTGGACGCCGTCCGGCGGCGTGCTCTGGCCCTTTTTGTCACTACCCCAGCACTCGACGAGGCCGGACGGCCGCAGGCCGCAGGAGAAGGCGTTGCCCGCGGCGACCTGCACGAAGCGGCCCTTGGGCGGCTTGGTGCAGCCCGTGTCGTGGTCCTCGCCCCAGCACTTGACCTGGCCGTCCTTGCGCAGGCCGCACGTGTGCACCGCGCCGCAGGAGACCTGCTGGTAGAGGCCCGGCGGCTCGAAGCGCGCCGGCCGCGGGCCGCCCCAGCACACCAATTTTTCTTCCAAGGTGATGCCGCACGAGTGGAAGTGGCCGCTTGAGAGTTGGATGAAGGTGAGCTCCACCGGTGTTCTCGAAACGGCGCCCATCGTGTCCTCGCCCCAGCAGTGGGCGATGCCGCCGAAGGGCGCCGAGGACTGGCGCAGCGCGCACGTGTGGTGGTGGCCGGCCGCGACCGTGCTCCCGGCGGGGTCCCGGTGGAAGCCCGGCGGCGGGTGGTTCACGAGGTCGAAGATGGAGGGCGCCTCCTCCTCCTCCGCGGCGGGCTCCTCTTCTGTTGGATCCTCCGCCGCGTTCGCTATTATTTTTTCTTCGAGCTTCGCGACTCGCTCCTCGACGAGCTTCTTCGCGCGCTCTTCCACCGATTCCGGCTTTTCGCTACTACCAAACGCCTTGGAGAAGAAGGACGCCGGTTCTTCCGGTGCCGCGACGGGCGGCGCCTTCTTCGCGCCGGTCCCAAAAAAGGAGAGCTTCGACGGCGGCGCCGCGTCGTCCGGGGCGGCGGGCGCTTCCTTCTTCGAACCGCCCCCGAAGAAGGAGAGCTTCGACGGCGGCGCGTCCTCGGCGGCTTTTACCAGCAGCAGAGGGAGCAGCAGCCACCAGGGCCTCCGCACACCGGTGCGACGCATCTGTCGCGGCGCTCACGTCACTTGTTGTTATTTATGTGGCGGGCTGCCCTCGCTTGCGTGCGAAAGCCGTGCGTTCCCGGAGGGCCAGTGGAGCTGCCAGTGTGGGCTGCATGAAAAGTGATCAGTGTTGCCAAGACATTATTTTTTTACTGCTCGCCGGGGCCGAGAGCACGCGTGGCGCGAGTCGTGGCGACGAGGCGCCCGGGCGAGTCACTAAAGCCATGAACACGGGTTTCTCGAGCAACCTGCGCAACAATTTCTACAGATTGTCAAGCGAACAGCAGGGAGTGAGCAGTTTCACGTAACAGGAACAACGACATAGTAGCGATGGATTTCTTCAAAACTGTAAGCGTGCAGCGCCGGCAACTACCTTTTAACCAGTCCATACAGCTGTGGACCATTGCTAGCCGACGCGACCAGCCGTCGCAACGCAACGCCTCAGCCGTCGTCGCGGCCACGCGCGACCGACGTGCGCTCACGGTCGCTTTCACGCAGGTCCAGGACGCCATGGGCGAGGCCGCGCGCGTGGCCAACCAAAGGATCGACACCGCCAACCGCGGCAAAAAGATGCTCGACGAGGGCGGGCCCGACGTCGAGCTGAAGCTGCGGTGCAAGCGCCAGTGCCGCAAGACGGTCGAGGACGACGCGAAGAACGTGCGAGCCCTAGATCAGTTGTCGCGGGATTATGACGACGCGATTTCCAAAATCAAGGCGTCGCTCACGACGGACGCGCTGCAGCCGGAGGAGAAGTACGACTTCGAGCAGCTGGTCGGGCTGTACGAGGAGCGGAAGGCGGCTTGCGAAGCCGCCGCGAGTGCTTTGATGAACCTGCCGCCCCCTTCGCCCTTCATCTCCCAGGAGGAGGAGGACGCCATTCGGATGCTCGCGGTGCGCGACAAGATGCAGGTGGCGCAGCGGGAGGCCTCCAATTTAGCGGCCGACGCGTCGGCGGCGGCGCGCGGGGCGACGAGCTGAGCTCTCGGGCAGTGAGTGTAAGTGTGGCTAAGGATAGATTAAAATCAAGTTAGCACCCAAGACCGCAGGGACGAGTCACCGGTGACTCCGCCGCCGCCCCCGCTTGTTCGTCTGGAAGCACCGCGCGAAGACGACGAAGGCGTCGTGGAAGGCGTCGTGGCGCGGCGGGTCCACGCTGACCGCGTTGATCAGGTCCCCCGCGATCTCCGTCGACGCGAAGTTCGCCGTGATGACCTCCAACGAAGCCCCGCACCAGCGCGCGAACAGCTCGGGCGGGCAGAACAGGCGCAGCTTCCACAGGCACCCTAGGAGACTCCCCCGGCCCTCCTCGAGGAACTGGGCCGGCAGGTCGCCGGACAACGCGGCGAGGAGTCCATCAACTAAAGCTCGCCCGGTGTCCTGCTCCACCAGCAACCGCCGGACGGCCTGCGCCGCGGCCCTTGCTAAATCGACCTCCTCCTGGCTCTGCGGCGCGTCCTTGGCTTCTAGAGGCCCGTCGGCTCGTAGTGCTGGTGGTAAGGGATCCCCCGACTTTTTTATGGCCAGCACCGCCGCCGCCGCCGCCTCGCCGCAGAAGTGCAAAATCCCCCGCAACGCCTCGCGGTGCTCCACCCGCAAACCCACCGACGCCGACTGGAGGATGTGCCCCAGCAACGGACTTCCAAGCAGACTCCCCGGGCAGTAGTCCAAGAAGCGCGACGCGAAGTAAAAATACTCCTCCACCAGGTCCGGGTGCTCCGCAAAGGCCTGGGGCGACTGGAGCAAGCTCAAACACGCCTGACTGACCTGGGTCACCATGGCCAGCAATTTGGGCACCATCCGCGCCTCGTCGCCGAACTCCGTAATCGTGATACTACAGCAGTACACAAACGAACTCAGAGGAGCGGACTGGCCCGCGCCCTGGGACACGCCCTGTTCCAGCGCCTTGATGAGGTGGGCCATCATCTTATCGAGCATGGGCTCGAAGTGCTTCCTACAAGAACGCATGGCGTGCTTGTAGCACCGGCACAGCTTCTCGATCACGAGGTGGGACGCTTGCAATCGACCGGTGATGACCTCGAAGACGGGCCACAACTTGGCGAAGACTTCCAGGACCGGGTGCGGCCGTCGTAGTAGTTCCGGAGGTGGGCCGTGTAACAGTTCTGGCCGCGGGCAGGCGCACCGCATCACCGCGGTCAGTCGATCTAACTCGCGAGCGACCGCCTTGGGGTCCACGTGTTCTGTCTGGGCTAATATTGCCAAGGCGTCCGCGGGCGGCTGCGCCAAGGTCTGGGTGCCCCGCACTACATCTTCGTACGTGGACGCGGCCGCGACGACCGCGCCTAGACCTTCTAGGACACTGAGCTCGTCCTTGAGCGGGACCTGGTTCGCTATTTGATCTCTCACTTGCACGAAGTTCGCGGCGGCTAACTCAACAGCGCAGCGGTGGCACAATTGGGTAATGGCCTTGGCCGCGCGGCTCGCTCTGGGCTCCCGCCGCCCGCCCGGCACCTGCGTCTCCGCCGAGAGCTCCTCCAGCAAGAACTGGACGCAGGGCTGCAACGAGGCCGGGTGCCGCTTCAGCCACTTCGCGTAGGCACCGATTAAAACGGCGCTCTGGCGGCGCGCCCGCCGCCAGTCGGCCGGCAACGTATAGACCAACTGGAGAGCCGGCGCCACGATGCTTTCGTCGGAGTGGCCCACGTAGTCCGCCACGCCCCGCAACGCGAACAGGCAGCTCTC
>Ga0302122_10001252_pt1 | contig 16107 bp, 16 predicted proteins | sample CB21_SCM_MG_FD_203115 | JGI IMG/M metagenome (GOLD analysis project Ga0302122, IMG submission 203115) | Marine microbial communities from Western Arctic Ocean, Canada - CB21_SCM | ecosystem: Environmental > Aquatic > Marine > Oceanic | place: Canada: Western Arctic Ocean | collected 2017-09-28
CTCGCCTCTTCGCCACACCTAAAAACGTTTCTCTCGGCCCCAGCGTTCCGATGAGCACTTTTTCAAAACCATCCGAGCCCATGCTGCCGCGAAACTGCCGCCGACACTGTGCCCCGTACCGTTAACGGTACGGGGCAGCGCTCGAGGACGTCGGGCCGCGCGCGTTGTAACGCGTCGACGAGGGCGTCGTGGAGCCCGAGGCCCGCGGCGCGGCGGCGGTGGTCGTCCGATGCGGCGGCCGCGTCCTCGGGCGCGCTTGGCGGCGCGGTCGGCGGAGAGGCCCCGGTCGACGGTAATTATCTCTAATTGTTCAAAATAAGTTAGAAATGTTTGGTGTAATATTCCCTTTACTTCACTTATTTAGCCGACGCGTCTTTGTACGTTGAGATGGAAAAGTCAGAATCGGAATGACTGACTCGACTTTTTTAATCTAGACTAGGGTTAGGGTTAGGGTTAGGGTTGGGCGAGAGTCGGGTTAGAGCGGGTCCGAAATGGTCCTAGTGTCGGCGGCAGTTTCGCGGCAACGTGGGCTCGGATGGTTTTGAAAAGGTGCTCATCGGAACGCGGGGAGCGAGAGAAACGTTTTTAGACGGGCGAAAAGGGCGAGCGGCGAAGAACAGCGTTCTGACGAGCGGCGCAAAACAGCTTAAATGCTAGTGGCGCAAAACCTACTAGGGCCTGTGTGCCCCGTACCGTTAACGGTACGGGGCATACGCGGCGGTGGAGCGGGACCTTCTGGAGCGCGAGCGCGCTCGCGGCGAGGAGGAGCGTGCCTCGCATCGTGGTTGTTGATGGTCTGAGACAGCCACAGGAATTTCGATGGTCGGCAATTATTTGCCACGCCTCCGAGCAGTCAGGCGGAACGGCTCTCAACTCGGCTAGCTCTGCGTGACAGTCCGTGTCGTCGCGGGGGCTAAAACTGCACCTACGAGCCCTTTATGACAACCACGCCGTCCGGCGCCGGACGCCGAGCTGCATTCTATGAAACCCGATTAAACGCGTCCCTGAGTCCCCACCCCATTCGCGCTACCCCAATGCTACCGAGGAGTAAGACGGCCGCTGCCACCCCCCACACAAACACAGTACAATCCTAGTCTCCGACGCATCGGCGCCGGCCCTTCCGCAAGGGAGGGACCGCCGCGTCATCGAGTCGGCTCCTCTTCTCACCGCAGTGCTGCCAGTGCCGCGTCCCCGACCACGTCCAGGTCGAGCGCCTTGAGCGCCGCGAAGGGCCGCGGCTCCGGCCCGGTCTCGCAGACGACCACAGGGGCTTTCCCGGCCGGCATGGCCGTCACGCGGAAGACGCCCTTGCAGGGCTTGTCGGGCAGCGGTACAATGGGCGCGAAGCCCTTTCGTGCGTGGCCGACGACCGTCGCAGTACTTGCCACGCGCTCCTGCACCCCGGCCGCCGCGCGCGCGAAGGCCTGTCAGCTCTTGCAGGCCTCGATTAATACAGTGGCGACTTGTGCGGTGACGGCCATGGGCACGTCAGAATCGTCCTCGGCCTCGATCTCGCCCGGGCCCATGAGGCGCTCGATGAGTTCGCTCTTGCGCCCTCCTACTTTTAATCCTTGCGCGCGCAGCTCGTCCTTCAGCAGCGGGACCGTCATGCGCTCCAGTTCCAACTCGCGCTCGGCGCGCGACGCGGCGCATCGCACGAGGCGCAGTCGTGCTGTTGGTGCGCAAAAGGCCGCCGTGCGAGCAGCCAGGGAGAGCATGAGTAACCAGCGCGCCATCCGTCACGCCATCGTCGCGGCGGCGTCGCAAATTCCTCCGCACGAGGTATGCGACGCTTACGACGCGCTCCCTCACTGCTGCGGCCGTGGGTAGACGATGCGAAAACCCGTGTTGTCGTAATAAACAATCTCAGCAGCGCACTAGGAACCAGCCCACCAAACTCAGTAAGTAGCCTGAGTAGGTATACAGGATAGTTACTTCTTCTTCGGGGGCTGGTTCCGGGCCGCCTTCCGGACCGCCTTCTTCAGCTTCGGCGCGGCCTTGGCCGGCGCGGCCTGCGCCGCCGGCGCGGCCTGCGCCGGCGCGGCGGCCTCGGCCAGGAACGCCCACGCGGCCCCGGGCGCCGTCGCCGCCTTCTTGGTCCAGGCCTCGCCGGGCGAGCCCGTTCGCTTCCAGGCGTGGTCCGCGTCCTCCTTGCTGCCCGGCACGCGGTGGCCGTGCTGGACGCACTCGCCGTCGCCGTGGAACTTCAGGGGCCGGAAGTAGTGCGAGGCGTTCGGGTGGGGCTTGTGGAAGTGCCGGGTCTCTAGCCCGTTCTGCTTCAGGTCGGTCTCGACCCACTTCTGGAGGAAGTTGTGGCTGTACGTGTTCGTGCCGTAGACCTTGTTGCGCACGATGGGCGCGTTCACCTCGCAGGGCCAGCCCATCTTCGTCGCGAAGCGCTCGGCCTGCTCGGCCGTCTCGAACTTCAGTTCCGCGTTGGACAGGGGGTCGGCGGTGGACGTCCAGCCCATGAGGGGGTTCGTCCAGCGCTCCTCGGTCTTCCAGCTCAGGCGCCAGGACTTCGAGGCGTGGCCTGCCGAGGTCGTGCTCGCCTGGGCCCTTTGCGAGATGACGACGGTCCGGTTCTTGTGGATCTCGGGGATGCGCATGATCGAGGCCACCTCACTTGGGTTCGCGGGGCCGGCCGGCGCCAGGCCGTCGGGCACGACGGCGATGTGGGGCGGCGTGACCGAGCGACTGCGCGCCTTGAGGATGCGATCGCGATTGGCGAGGTCCGCCGTCATCTGGTCGTCGTCCGGGCTCGAGAGGCAGCGCGCCTGCGCCCGCGCGAGCGCGCGGCCGGCGCGCCGCGGCAGCGCCCGCAGCAGGAGGACGGCGGCCATGGCCGAGAGCTAGCTTCCACGTAAGCCTTGGCCCCCAGACAGGGATCCGCGGTACTTTGGGGAGCCTAGCTAGCTAAATTTTAGCAGTCGGCAAAACCCGTCAAGCTTGTCGCTGCCGGGCGCAGGGCACCGGAGCTCGATGCTTTAACTATTGATTTAACTTTAGTTTCACTCTGTTCAGTCGGCAAATGAGAAACCCGCACGTTTGAGAAACCCGCGCGTTTCGAAAAAATTTAAGCGTAATAGACAATTACCGCCTGCGACACTGTAGAGCCTGAACACATTTCGTCTTCCGCTGCGCGCTCTCGCTGCACGTGAAGCACCCTTGTAAAAAAATGGCGTCGCCGCCGCCCCTCAAAGTCTTCGACATCGCGAGCGCCCTCGCCCCGACGAACATCGCCGTCGTCAAGTACTGGGGCAAGGACCAGGCCCGGGGCGGCAACACGCCCATCAACTCGAGCGCGTCGCTCACGCTGGACCCCGCCGACCTCCGGGCCGAGACGGTCATGGTGGCTTCCCCTGCACTCAAGGCGGACGAGCTCTACCTGAACGGCAGGCAGGTGGACGTCCGGGGCGACGGCACGCACGCCAAGCGGCTGCGGCGGTGCCTCGCGACGATGCGGCGCCGCTGCGCCAGGGGCGCGCTGCCGCGTGGCAGCGCCGCGGCGTCGCCGGAGGAATTAGCAACGTGGGGCGTGCGCGTCGTTAGCCGCAACACGTTCCCGACGGCTGCCGGGCTGGCCTCGTCCGCGGCCGGCTACGCGGCGCTCGTGAAGTGCGCGGCCGAGCTGTACGGCGTCGCGGACGCGCCCGCCTTCAGCCTCTCGGCGACGGCGCGTGAGGGCTCGGGCTCGGCCTGCCGGTCGTTGGACGGGGGCCTGGTGGCGTGGCGGAAGGGCTGCCGCGCGGACCGGGCGGACTCCAAGGCCGAGCAGCTCTTCGACGAGCGGCACTGGCCCGCCCTGCGGGCGGTCATCATCGTGGCCAGTGCGGTCGAGAAGGAGACGCCCTCCACCGAGGGCATGCAGCGGTCCGTGGCGACGTCGCCCTTCCTGGCGCACCGCGCCGAGAGCGTCGCCGAGCCGCGGCTCGCGGAGCTGGCGAGGGCCTTCAAGCGGCGCGACTTCGCCAAGTTCGGCGAGCTCACAATGCGCGACTCGAACTCCTTCCACGCCACGTGCCTGGACACGTTCCCGCCCATCTTCTACCTCACGGAGGTCTCGCGGCGGGCCATCCGGTGCGTCGACGCCTTCAACGAACGAGAAGGGCGGATCCGCGCGGCGTACACCTTCGACGCGGGGCCCAACGCCGTGGTCTTCTGCGAGGACGCCGCGGTGGCGGACGCGTTCGCGGCGCTGGCCGCGACGTGTTTTCTGGACGCGGGTCTGACGGAGCGCGGCCTGCGGGGCGTCACGAACGCGCCCGCGGCGCTGGCCGAGGCGTGCCGCGCGTACGCGCCGGACCCGGCGCTGCTCGCGGCGTGCGGGCCGCCGCGGGGCGGCGCGCAGATGATGTACCTCACCCGGGTCGGGGGCGGCGCCGCGGCGCCCCTGGCGGACTCGGCGCGCGACGCCCTGGTGGATGCGGCGACCGGCGCCCCCCGGGCGCGGGGGGCCGAGGCCTGGCAGAAGGGGGCGCCGGCGGCCGCGTCGCCTCCCCTGCTCCGCGTCGCAGCCGCCGTCGCGGCCCTTTTTGTCGGCGCGGCGCTGAGCGCGCGGCGGAAGTAAGCTGGGTACATTGGATATATAAATTTGAACACACTAGAGCGGCTCGCGGACGACCGAGTCCTCGTCGAGCGGCGCGAAGATCAACCGGCCGTCGTCGAGCTTTATTTGGTAGGGCGCCGGCTGCTTCCAGCCCTCTTCCGCGTAGTCCAGCGCCACGACGGTGCCCCGCTTCCAGAGGTCGGGGCCCACGTTGCACTCGACCGCGGTCCCGACGGCGAAGCGGGGCCCGTCGTCGAGGCGCGCGAGCCACGCGCGGGCCGCCTCTTGCGCTTCGGGCCCCCACGCGTCCGCGCGGTCGGCGAAGCCCGGCACGAGGGCCGGCGGCGCGCCGAGGCCCCGCGAAGCGCTACAGGCGACCTGGTTCCAGCCCCCGAGGAGCCGCTCCTGGAGGTCCGTCTCCAGCCGCAGGAGCTCGCGCTCGGCGGGCGCGCCCATGGGACCGTCGTACGCGGCGTGCCACAGCTGCTTCGCCGCCGCCGCGGCGTCGGGGCTCCCCGCGGCGATGCGCCGCGCGACGTCGAGCGCCTCGTCGTACGCCGAGCCCGCGACGACCCGCGTCACCAGGCCCAGCGCCAGGGCCTCGCGCGCGGGCACGACGCGGCCTGTCGTGGTCAGCTCGAGCGCGACGTCGCGCCGCGTCAGCTCACGCAGAGCCACGGTGGCGCCCATGTCCGGGATGAGGCCCCACTTGGCCTCCATGACCGAGAGGCAGGCGTCCTCCGCCGCGATGCGCACGTCGGCGCCGAGCGCGATTTGGAACCCTCCCCCAAAACACGCGCCGTGGACCGCGCACACGACGGGGCACGGCACGCTCCGCCACAGGTAGGAGACGGCCTGCGCCAAGTTGGCCGGTTCATTTTCGACGCGCCCCAGCAGCTCGGCCCAGTTCTCCTTCGCGCGCAGCGGGTGCATGACGCTCTTGACGTCCAAGCCCGCGCAGAAGGCGCGGCCCGCGCCCCGGAGGACGACGGCGCGCACCGTGGTGTCGTCCCGCAGCTCCAGCGCCGCGTCCCGCAGGCCGCGGAACGCCGCCATGTCCAGCGCGTTGAGCTTCTCCGGCCGGTCGAGCGTGACGACGGCGATCGTCTCCTCGACGCGCTCGACGCGCACCGAGAGCAGCCGCCGCGTCCGCGCGAAGCGAGTCACGAGGCCGCGCCGCATGCTTGGTTTTGTAAGGTTCTCTTTATTTTGTATCGCTGCGCAACAGCAGACAGCGTGGTGATGAGGTTGCGCTAAATGCAAGATTAATGGTTTCCAAACCCTCGAACTGTAACCACCGGGTGTCTATGGCCCAGGGCTCATACTCATGCGCCACTTGTGAAACCCGTGCCTTATGCAATGGTACCATGGTACCAGCTGCCTAAATATTTCCGCTGATTTGCGAATACTCATGTTGCGAACGACAGCGCTCCCTAGGAAGAAAGTCAAAAAACCCGAAACTTGACTCTCTGACGAGATCGACGAAAGCCACCTAAGTTTATTGATTGTCCAACTTTTGCAAATACACCCCACGGCTCGAACCTGCAACAACACGGTGCCCATACACCCCACGGCTGCGAACCTGCAACAACACGAGTACGAACACGAGTCATCACTAGAAGAGCTAGAGTGTTAACAAAATGCCACGGCCTGTCCTCTATTTGTACTTCGCTGCAGCCTGCTCGGGGATGACGGCGACGCTCCTGGCGCGGATGCTCCCGGTCCCGCCGCCCGCGCCGACGTTGTCGGCCGCCGACGAGCTGGAGATGCGACGAGCGGGCCGCGTCGAGAAAGTGGAACGGCAGGGGCGGATAGGCGCGGCCTGGACCGTCGTCGACAGTCCGCTGGACGCCAACGAGGCGTGGACGATCATCAGCGAGGTCGAGAACTACTCGAAAACCATCCGCGGCGTGCGCGCGGCGACGCTCCGGCCGGAGACGCAACGGAACGTGGTCCGCGCCGGCTTCTCGCTGACGAGGCTGCGGCTGCCCGCGAATTTGGCCTTCGAGGTCACCGGCCCGCGCGAGCTGACCATCGCCTTAGATTCTGAAACGCGGAACGTCGCCATCGAGGCATTGGCAGGGGTCTGGCGCATCGAGGCGCGCGAGTCCGGCGGCTGTCGGGTGAGCCTCAGCGCGCGCGTCGAGGCCTGCCGCGCCGTGCCCGGCCGGGTCGTCGACTACGTGGCCGTGCGTGCGCTCGGGCGCGCGACGAAGTGGCTCTAGCGCGTTGTTTTAATTTGAATGTGATTATTTTAGTCCTCGTCGCCCAGGCGCCGGCTCTCCGTCTCCGCCCGCGCGCGCACCGCCGCCAAGAGCATGTCCTGGTGGTCCCGGAGGTGCTCCACCTTCGCGCTGAACTCGCGGTGCAGCCGCCGGCACCGCGCCCGCAGTTGGGCGTCGTCGTCGTCGTCCTCCTCCGCCTCCTCCACGCCGACCTTGGCCTCGACCCGCGGGACCCGGCAGAGCCCGTGCACCAATGTATCGTAGCAGTAATGCATATCTTGTAAAAAGGGGGACCCGGCCTCCTTGATGCCCTCCTCCCTCCGCTCCTTCATGTCCTCCAGGTGCTCGTCGTGCACGTCGTCGAACGCGATGCCGATGACCGCCAGGAACATAGAAAGAATGATGAAGGAGTTCATGAAGACGAACGGGAAGAAGAGGAACGCCACTAAGACGTGGTCCGAGGCCACCAACCCACTAATGTCCGACCCCCCCATGAGCGTGTCCAGCAGCGTCGTGATACTTGAGGCGAAGTCCTTGTACTCGTTTAACGCTGCGCCGTAGCCCACGAAGAAGGCGATGGCGAAGCCCAGGACGCCCACGAACATGATCACCAGCAAGACCAAACACTCCGTGACGCTCCGCGCGCACGTGTTCGTGAACTGGGCGAGCGACGGCACGTGCCGAAAGTACTTGAACACCTTCAAAAAGGAGAAGATCATGTTGATGGCGTTCAAAGCGTCGATGCGCACGGCCACGTGGGCGACCTTGGCGAGGTCCGCCGCGAAGCGGCAGTCGAGGGATATATCGTCCAAGTACCGGTCCTGGGTGTACAGCCGCACGGCCGTTCTTAGTAATGCCACTAACAAATACGTGGACAGGTTGATCAGCTCCAGCCAGTTCCAGAAGCTGTCGAAGTACAGCTCGCGGTGCTTCGCGAACTGGCGCAGCTCGCGGCCCGCGTACAGCAAGCACACGACGTAAAACATGTGCTCGCCGAAGGCGCCGCGCCGCGCCGCGCCCCAGGGCTGGCCCTCCAGCCCGTCGCCGCGCAGTTCCCGATCTAGTTGCAAAATGGGCGAGGCCACGATCTGGTACGTCGGCACGATACCGCCCCCCGGGAGGAGCTCCACGTTGGCCCGGACGAGCCCGAAGATGTCCGCGTGCGGGTTGTAGACGCAGAAGCTCACGATCACGCTCCGGATGCTTCGCCCGGCGAAGAAGTTTTGTGCGTGGAGCTGCTCGAGCTCCCGCAGCGCCACGTCCTGCGAGGGGCTCAGGTCGAAGGCGTTGCCGTCCCCGCTGTACGTGATGCCCGTCGTCGCGCTCGAGTAGGGGAGCTCCGCGTCGCGGTCGCCCTCCGTGCAGCCGAAGACCAGGCCCACGTAGTCGCCGTACGCGCACTTCGTCGTTTCGATGAACTCGCCGCGCCGCTTGCTGCAGCTCTTCGTGGGCGCGTCCGTCGGGGGGGCGGTCACCACGGACGCGCTGGGCGCGAGGGTCAGGAACGTGGGCGCTTCCGTCACCGTCGTCGCGTTCAGGTCCAGTACTGGTGGTACGTACTTGGCCTCCACCCTATCTTGTGCGTAGGGCCCGTAGCAATTATCGGGATCGAGTTGCGTGCCGTCCGGGAGCCGGAGCTCCCGCGCCATCGTCGGGCACGCTTGCCCCTGCGCCCGCACCACCCGGACTCGTACAAGCCCGACGCGCATCGTGACGCCGTCCGCCAGGACGCGCGGCGTGCTCGGCTTGCCGTGCCACGTGGCCGGGGGGTACGCGTAGTTCACCACGATGTCCCGGAGCCAGACCCGGATCTGGCCGTAGGACGCGATGCCGTCGTAGGCGCAGTTATTTTCAAACTCGTTCACGAGGAACTGGTCCTCCAGGTTCCGCCGGAAGTAGTACGGCGTCGCGTTCGTCCCCGCGATGTTCGTCGCGGACAACACGACGATGAAGAACGCGTAGATCCAGAAGTCCAGGAACTCCGGCGACCACTTCCGCTTCTTGGGCTTCGCCGGCTCCGTTCGCGCGGGCGGCGCGTAGGTCACCTGCTTCGTCCGGGCCGCGAGGCCCGTCATCGAGGCCCGCCCGCCCGCGAACGCGTTCAGGGCCATGCCCGCGCTCTTGCCCCCGCCGCCGCCCAGCAGTTTCTTCAGGCGTTCCGCGTCCGCGGCGCCCTCCCGCACTTCGCGGGCCTGGGCCTCGGCCTCGGACAGAACGCTGGCCGCCGGCGCCGGACTCTGCGCCGTCGCGGACATGGGCGACGACGCCTCGCGCGCCTTGGCCGCGGCCAGCATCTCCGTGAGGCCCATGGTGGCTGCCCCGCCTCCTAGAAGAGCTCCTGGCAGGCCGTCGCGATGCTGCGGTGCAACACTGCGGTGCGCCCTGGGCGCGAAGCTTTAGCGCGCAGTGTCTGCGGTGCAGCACTTCGGTGCGCCCTGGGCGCGAAGCTTTAGTGCACAGTGTCCCACGCAGCGGGGCACGATGCCAGGACAAGCTGTAGCGTTGCGCGCCGGCACCCGGCGCCTTCATAAAAAGTTTTTTTTGTGCCACGCGGTACACGTGTCTAGCGCGGGCCCGGGCCCCTGGGGGCACCCCATCGCTGGCACCTGCCGGTCCTTTGCGTCTTGTGGATCATAATTTTGTGAGACGGGCGGTCACGGGCAAAAATTAGGCAGAGTCGGCGCTCGTCTCCATCGCGGCAGCCGAGGTCGAAGGAACGCCCAGGCCAGGGGGTAGCCCGCGCGCACTCGTGCCTGACCACAATTGGCGTAGAGCGGCAAAGAGCGTTGCTCTCCGGCAAGCTGCCCGGTAGCGTGACGAGCGGCGCCCTTCGGCTGCGCCGGGAGCTGCGAGCGCACAGTTTGCGGTCGCCGACGCCATGGCGCCGCCGGCGCAGCGAGCGGGCCCACCGGAGCCAATGGTCACCATCCGCGCGCGTGACAAGGCCACGGGCGAAGACCTCATCCTGACCGTGCCGCGCGGCGCGTCCATGGACGAGGTCATGGCGGCCTACACGGCCAAGTTCAACGCGCAACACGACAAGCGGCTCGCGCGCGACGAGTTCCGGTTCGTGAGCAACGGGGCCACAATATGCGACGGGGACCGCGTCGAGGACCTGCCCGCGTCGCACGCGGCCTACGGCGGCGACGGCTTGCGGGGTGGGCGGGCGGTGAGCGACGACGACGACGAGGTGGTGGACGCGTTCGGCTGCGGGGGCGTCAGCTGCTCCGTGGGCGACGCCGACGCGGCGGGCTGCAACGTGATGTGAGACCCGCGGCGAGTGTCGGCGGGCGTGTGTGTGCCCTCATATTTAACTCAATTAGAAAAGAGCCTTGGCCCTTGGGCGCGGTGGGCAACGGCGGGCGTGGTGGCCCCGGGGCCACGCGGGTTTTTCGCATCGCCTCGCAAAATAAAAAACGCGGCCGTACGCCAGGTGGCGTGCACAAGCAATATATCAACGCTGCGGACCGGGCACGCAGACAGGTTTTGCCGCGCGAGAACGACGCAACTCTAGCGCCCGTAGACCTTGCCGCGCCGCGTAAACAGCTCCTGCCTGCGCGCCTGGTCACCTAGATCAGGCGGGGGGAAGGCAAGTCATGGCCGCGATGGTCGACGACGCCGCGCCGGCGGCGGCACCGCCCGCCTACGACGACCTCGGGCTGGGCGACGACGACGACGACGAGGACCTCGAGCGCCTCGGGCTCCGCGAGCCCGCACCCGCGCCGGCCGCGCCGGCGCCCGGCGACGGCCCCCAGCCGCCGGCCGCCGTGACGCGCGACGCACGCGACCCGGACCGGCGCTTCTGCCCCCAGTGCGGCAACACGTGGCTGCCGCGGGAGAGCAAGGCCGACCGGACGCTCCTGCTCCACTGCCGCAACTGCGGCTACTCGGAGCCGGCCCACTCGCCCGTGGTCTATGAGAACCGCATCAAGAAGGAGGTGAGCACGCGCCTCGACACGATCAACCCCGAGGTCACGCAGGACCCCACGCTGCAGCGCATGCGCGGCGCGCACTGCGAGAGCTGCGGCCACGACGAGGCCGTGCTGTTCCAGGCCGAGTCGGGCGCGTTCGCCGCCAGTCTCAGCCTCATATTCGTCTGCTGCGGCTGCGGCTACAAGTGGGTCGGGTGAGTCCTCGTTCCCGGGCACGCATGGATGCTGCGGTGTCATCCTAAATACACTACTATATTTCTAGCTCGAGCTCGCCCTCCTCGAAGTGGGCGGCGAGTTTTGGCTCGGCGAACTGGACCACGACGGGCCGGTTCGCGGAGAGCGCCGCGCCGCTGCCGTCGCGCGCCACGGACGCCAGCCCCTTCACGGACCCGACGAGACCTAGCAAGTTGATGCCCGTCTTGTGCTTCGGGTGGTGAAAGACCACCGCGTCTCCCACGACGCGCACGCGATGCCCCACCTCGAAGCTGCAATCCGCCCAGGCGCCGCAGGACATGGCGTCGGCCTCGGTCAGGCAGTCGGGGCTCGGGTCGAAGACGTCGCACTCCTCCGCTTCGTCACCGAACGCGACGGGCGCGCGCCGTGCGTGCGTCCGCGCACTCGGTCGGAGCGCCGCCGCGCAAGTCGCGCAAGTGGCGACCAGCGCCAGGGTCCGTCGCCACCGCATGCGGCTCCCCGATACGCGACGGCTAGCCATGTAGCTGTGCGCTACCGGTCTTGTTCCGCTCTCCGCTGCTGCTGGCCTCCTGCCCTGTGTGCAGCTGTGATCTACGACAGAACTGAGGCGATAGCTAGAGTTGGTTAGTAGTAGATGTGCGCTCTCGAGCCCTTACCTAGCCTAGCAATTATTACCGTGATGGGCCGCACAGACACGAGCTGTTGCTCGGACGCTGCGGCCCTCACACTAACCCGAACTTTAAAAACCCGGCGCACTGCAACCGAATCACACAAGCGCAAATAAGCCTCAAACCGCTTACCTGCGTCTTTTCGGCCCCACTCGCTGCCGACCTTCAGCGCCTTTACGTCGCTGCCGACGCACCGCTTAAAACCGAGCCATGAGGACATCTGTGCCCCTCTTGCTCTGTCTGCTGCGCGCCACCTCCTTGGCCCCGGCGACGCGACGGCGAGCCCTGGGCTGGGCCGCGGGCACCGCCGTGGGCACGGCCGTGGCGCTGCCGGCCCCGGCGTTCGCCGCCGACGTGAACAAGTTCAACAAGCGGCTCGACCAGCTGGGCCTGCCGCCCGTGGACTCTATCCCGGGCGGCTTCCGGCCCGTGCTGAGCAGCGTGAACCAGGAGCAGAGCCTGTTCGTGCAGTTTTACTCGCCGGATGGCTGGCTGGTGGTCAAGCCTTCGATCAACACGAACGGCGAGGACGGCACCGTGTCCGCGGGCAACTACGGCAAGGGCGACTCCGCGGCGCTGTTCGTGTCCCCCCTGAAACCGGCGACGGACAAGGCCTACTACGGCAAGCTGATCCAGGGCGGCCTCGGCCAGAAGGGCGGCGGCGAGCTCTTCCAGGAGTTCAAGGTCAAGAAGGTGAACCCCCCTGCGGGCGCGGGCGCGGGCCCGGTCACCGTGGACTTCTCGTACGAGCTCCTGACGGGCGCCGGGTTCATCGTGGAGCGCAAGGGCGTGGCCGCCGTCACGGACGTGAACGGCAAGTCCCAGGCCCTCCTGGCCGTGACGACGTCGGGGCGCTTCAAGACGCTGGAGCCCACCCTCCGGACGATCGCGGGCTCGTTCAAATGCTTCGAGAAGGTCGGGTCCGTGCCGACGGACACGTTCGAGGACTAGCCGCCTAAGGCATCGTTCGTTAGTCCCCCGCGGTGTACAGGCGAACGGCCGCGCGGAACGCGTCCCCGTACCCCGTCGGGCACCGGGGCTCGGCGAGGAGCCGGGCGAGCACGCCGTCGCCCGTCGCGCCCTCGCTCAGCGCGAGCGCCCGCACGGGCCCGACGCCGGGGACGTTCTTGACGTAGTCGCAGCCGCACGCGACGCAGAAGGCGACGAAGCGCTCGCGGGGCCACCCGAGGAACGCGCTGGACGCCCCGAGCGCGCGCAGCTCGAACTCGGACCCGATCAACGTCGGCGCCCCGTCCGGCCCGGCCGCGAGCTTGGCGGCGAAGAGGCAGCGCGGGCAGTCCATGGCGACGAGGTCGCAGTCGTCTGTCAGCACGCAGCACACCTCGCCGCGCCGCGCCAGCGCCGCCAGGTCCGCGTCGGCCTCGCCCACCGCCTGGAAGCACGTCACGCCCGCGGCCGCCGCCGCGGCCTTCGCCGCGGGCGCGAAGGCGAACGGGCTGCCCCCGCGCTCGCGACTGGTCTTCGCGCTCGCTACGGTCTTCTTGGCCTCGGGCCCCCGCCCGTCAAAGACCAGGACGACGCGCACGTTCCGGCGCGTCAGTGCGTGGATGTAGTCCGTAAAGAACAGGCCGACGCGCGCGGCCAGCGCCAGAGTCTCGTACGTTCCGGCGGCGCGCGCGCCGTGGTAGGCCCGGTGCAGCCAGGCGCTGGCGTCGACGCCCACGGCGAGGCCCGCGTATGCTGTGATATCGACATCGCGCGAGAGGGGCTTGAGGCGGCCGTGCAGCTTGGTGATGCCCATGTCTGTGTTTGGCACTGCTGCCTATTCACTTCCACAGCTATCACTGTCGGCCGGCTCCCGCAGCTCACTTCCACAGCTATCACCGTTGGCCGGCTCCGCCTGGCGCAGCCCCAAAAAAGAAAACCCGGCAGCTTTGGGCGGGTCCAACAGGAGCCGTCTCGCCTCTTACGCACATGTAGGCGGCGGGGCTAGGACTTGGGCACGAAGGGGTTGTCGGGCAGCGGCAGCTCGTACGCGGGCGGCAGCGGCTGCGGCGCGTAGATGGGCGGCGGCACGCCGTAGGCGGGCGGCGGGGCCGGCGGCGCGTACGCGGGCGGGGGCGGCGCGCCGTGGGCGGGCGGCGCGCCGTGGGCGGGCGGCGGCTCCGACGCGTACGCGGGCAGCGGCGCGCCGTAGGCGACCGGCATGACTGGCTTGGCCGACGGCACGGCGACGGCCACGTAGACGGCCGGTTGCGCGGCGGGCGCGGCGGGCCGCGCGTCGACGGCCTGGTCCAGGCCCGGGTGGTACTCGACGGTCCACGTGAGGCGGCCCCGCGGCCCGACCTCCGTGTCGCGCGGCTGGCCGTCGGCGACGTGCGCGGCGCCCTGGCCCGTCGTGCCGATCGGCTGGTCCTGCATCAGCGTGTTCGCGCAGAGGAGCTGGACCGAGAGCGACGCCCGCGACAGGTCGAGGCACGGTGGCAACGGGAGCGAGACGGCGTTGCGCCCGCCGCGCCAGACCGGGTCGCCGCCGCCGCCGCGCGCGACCTCGGGCACGCGGCCGCGGCTGAATATGCGCCCGTCTACGTAGAGGTACACCTCCGCGGCGACGTCCTGGCGCTGCGTCCAGCCGCGGTCCCTGGCCGGCCGCCGCGTGCACGCGAACGACGAGCTGCGACGGCTGCTGTTGCGCCACCCCTGGCTGGGGGTAGGCGTCCTCGCCATAATAGTCCTGTTGGTTGCGGCCGTAGGCGTAGCCCGCGCCGAGGGCTGCCCCGGTGTACGGCAGGGGCGCGGGGCCCCACAGGAAGGGCCCGCGACGGAAGCCACCACCGCGGAAGCCACCACGGCGGCGCATCTTCGGCTCTAGTCAACGTATACTCTGATACTCACTCGGTGGCGGTGGCCAAAACCCGTGACAAAACACTGTTAAAACCCGTACGCAACACCAGCGCCCTAAACCCGCGGGTTAAAAGCTAGGCTAGCGCTCGACCGGGAGAATCCGCTCGGATGTGTAGTGGAAGACTCATATTCGACTATTTGGTCCACAGGAATTGCTCAAAAGAATCGCAGCAGCCGAGCACTGAAGCAGCTCGCAGCAAAACGCAGCCGTAGATCATGCTCCGCGGCCTCCTCGTGTGCATCGGCGCGCACGCGCTGCGGCCACCCCGACGCACCCTTGCGCCGCGAACGACGACGCATTGGTCTCCCCGATCGGCGCTCCTGGAACGAAGGCCAAGTCCGACGGCTGCCGCGGCCGCTACTGAAGACGCGCACGCGCTCCTCGAGACGATCGGCGCCGCCTGGGAGACGGCGCCCAACACGCGCGACTTCGACATTAGTCTAGAGCACGAGGCGCCGCCGGTGCTCAAGGTGCGCAACTTTCTGACGGAGGCGGAATGCGCCTTGGTCATCGCGGCGGCGCGCTCCGACGACGTCGAGGAGGCGACGGAGTACCTGAACCACCGCGTGAACGAGGACGACCAGATCGAGGCCTCGGGCTACTCCGCGGCGCAGGCCGCGGAGGCCCTCGAGTGGTCCGACGGCGCGACCAGCGGTCTCCGCGTGCGCATGCCCGAACACATTTTGGAGCTGGTCGCGCCCAAAGCGTTGAGTTTATTGGGGCTCGCCCACCGGAACTACTGCTTCCGAGAGGAGCTGTACTACCGCCCGGACCGGGCCACGGTCATCGTGCGGGACGCGACCGTCGTGCGGTATCGGGAGGGCGAGGGCGTCGCGCCGCACGTCGACGGCAAGGACGCGACGCTACTGGTGTACCTGAATACGGTGGCGGACGGCGGCGGCCGCACCGTCTTCCCCGAGGACGGGCTGGCCTTCGCGCCCGAGGGGGGCGGCGCCCTCCTGTACGACTCTCGGCTGGATCTCTTGCATTACGCGGAGCCGGTCCGACCTTCGCACGAGAAGTGGATCCTCCAGCTGCTAATCGACCACCGCCTGCCGCCGGGCCACGAGCGCCTGCCCCTCGTGGACTGGGACACGGGTGCGATTATCCCCGGGTGACGCCACGTCATGGCGCCTGGGCCATGCTGGCGAAAGTCGGTCCAAAGGAGAGCGTAACCTCCGCCGGCGCCGGTGGCGGCAAGGCGGGCTCTCTCGCTGTAATAAATAAACTTGAATCCTTCTTAAGACTTCGCCAGGACGTTGAGTGATTCATCAATATAGGAGTTGCGGTCCTGGCGCTCCGCTAGAGAGGGATAGGCGTCGCACATTTCATCCTCATCAAAATTGATGCTATCATCGAGCCCCTCCACATAACTCTGCCACTCGTCGTAGTTGAATACTGGCGCCCAATCGTCGTCGCCCGCGCCCACTGGCAATCGTCGTCGCCCGTCGTCGCCCGCGTCGTCGCCCGCGTCGAATTCATTTTGTGCAAGGCGGTGCTTGGATTGTCCGAGACGTCGCCGAACTGCCCGAAGCTTCGAGTTTCCAGGATCGGCGTTTGATACTAGCCCCTAGTGTGTTTTGCGCCGCTCGCCAGAACGCTGTTCTTCGCCGCTCGCCTCTTCGCCACACCTAAAAACGTTTCTCTCGGCCCCAGCGTTCCGATGAGCACT
>Ga0302122_10001253_pt1 | contig 16104 bp, 15 predicted proteins | sample CB21_SCM_MG_FD_203115 | JGI IMG/M metagenome (GOLD analysis project Ga0302122, IMG submission 203115) | Marine microbial communities from Western Arctic Ocean, Canada - CB21_SCM | ecosystem: Environmental > Aquatic > Marine > Oceanic | place: Canada: Western Arctic Ocean | collected 2017-09-28
GGCCAAGGAGTTCATCCTCTCCAAAGGTGGTGTTCCCCAGGCCAGAGTCTTCACCAAGATATGGCTGGCCCTCTTTGGCCAATGGAGTTGGAAAGCGGTGCCTACCCTCCCACCGGAGATGGTGCTAATTCCCTCTTGGATTCCCATGAACCTCTACGATTTTTCAAGCTGGGCCAGGGGCACCATGCTGCCATTAAGCATTGTGTTCACCCAAAAGCCGATCTGCCCCGTCCCAGATAGCGCCGCCATCCCTGAACTCATCCCTGACGGGAAATCGAATTCCTCTTCAATGCCGCGCTTCAAAAGCCTGTTCGGCATATCAGGAGCATTGTCGGGGGCTTTTTGGTGGGGTGACCGTGCGCTGCGGTGGTACAACGTTCTTCCCTGGCACCCCATGCGGCGTATAGCCATCAAACGGGCTGTAGCATGGATTGTTGAACACCAGGAAGACGACGGTTCATGGGGAGGCATCCAACCCCCGTGGGTCTACTCGCTCATCGCCCTCAAGATTCTGGGCTATGGCGTAGACCACCCCGTGATGCAGAAGGGCGTTGCCGGCTTCAAGGGTTTCACTATTGAAGAGAACGATACTCTACGCGTGCAGGCTTGCGTCTCCCCTGCTTGGGATACCTGCCTGGCGATGATTGCGCTGGAAGATTCAGGGTTACCATCAGACAGCCCCATATTAAAACGCGCAGGCAATTGGCTTATGAACGAGCAGGTCACGGTCAGCGGCGATTGGCAGGTAAAAGCCAAGGATACGGCCCCCGGCGGTTGGGCCTTCGAGTTCGCAAACAACGCCTATCCCGACATCGACGATACCGCCGAGGTGCTTATTGCGCTGAATCGCGTCAAACTGGACGACCAGCAACGGCAGGAGGATTCAATCAAGCGCGGGGCGGAGTGGATGCTAGGTGTCCAGAGCAAGAACGGCGGTTGGGCCGCGTTCGACAAGGACAACACTCGACAGGCCATCACTAAAATTCCCTTTGCGGACTTCGGAGAGATGATAGACCCTCCCAGCGCAGACGTAACAGCCCACGTGGTTGAAGCCCTGGCCAGACTAGGCTACACAGAGAACATGAAGCCCCTTGCCCGCGCAATAAAATACCTTTGGGACGAGCAGGAGCCAGACGGTTCATGGTTTGGGCGATGGGGCGTCAATTACATCTATGGTATCGGAGCAGTCCTACCCGCCCTTGAAGCGTTGAATAAGGACATGAGCAACGAGTTGGTGCGCCGCGCGGTAGATTGGTTGTTCAGCCATCAGAACGAGGACGGCGGTTGGGGTGAAAGCTGCGCCAGTTATGGTGATCCCTCACTGGCAGGTCAGGGTCCCAGCACTGCCTCTCAGACCGGTTGGGCATTGATGGCATTGATGGCAGCAGGGGAATGGCCCCATAATAGAGTACATCGTGGGCTGACTTACCTGGTGGACACCCAGAAGGAAGACGGCACCTGGTACGAGCCCTGGTTCACCGGAACCGGATTCCCAGGCTATGGCGGAGGCCAGCGGCTAAAGAAAACACCGCGGCCTGGGGACCCGAAGTTCCAGGGAGCCGAGCTCCCAGCAGGGTTCATGATTAACTATCATCTTTACAGGAACTACTGGCCCTTGATGGCGCTGGGTCGCTTCAAGCGGTACGCAGAAGAGGGCGTGACCAAGAGCACTGCAAATTAGTTAATGAATCTGCCCTTCTAGTTACACAATGGAAGGATAGATAGGTATTTGAACGGTATGAGGAGACTTGACCATGAATCGGCAACAAGTAGCACTAGAGGGAATGACTCCTTCAACAAACACGATTGAAGGCGCCATGAAAGTCTCCACTTTCACAGTGTCCCTGAAATCAACAAAAGCCCCTGAGTTTATAAACATCACGGAACGGGTCCTAGCTGCCGTTGCAGAGGCTGGCGTCACTATGGGCATTGCCGTTGTCTACTCTCGCCACACTACTGCGGCTATCAAGATTAACGAGTTGGAGCCGTTGCTCCTTGAGGACTTGGAGCACCTGCTGGAACACATCGCTCCCAAAGATGGAAACTACCGCCATAACGATTTCGCCGTCCGCACGGTCAACATGACAGAAGACGAGTCCCCCAACGGCCACTCTCACTGTCAGCATTTGACCCTTGGCACCAGTGAGTCCATCCCCATTGTGGATGGGCAACTCCAGCTTGGTACCTACCAACGGGTCTTCTTCATTGAGCTGGATGGGCCACGCCCAAGAGAAGCCCTTATACAAGTAATGGGAGTTTAAGAGGCTACCCGTGCCAGCACCGTCCACCAGCACACGCATCCCCAGCGCCCTGGAGCCGGCCTACCAGGAATGCATTAGGCTGGCCCGTTCCCACTATGAGAACTTCACTGTTGCGGCACGGTTTCTCTCAAAGGAAGTTCTCCCCCACCTATCGGCCATCTATGCCTACTGTCGGGGGGTGGACGACCTGGGGGACGAGGCCACTGGCGATCGACTGGCACTGTTGGAAGCCTGGGCCGCAGACCTGGAGTTGTGCTACTCCGGAACGCCAGAAGCACCTCACTTACAGGCTTTGCAGCACACCATCCGCACCTTTGACATCCCTCCAAAGCCCTTCCGCAAGCTGATCGAAGCCAACCGCACGGACCAACTTCATCAGCGGCCCGAAACCTTTGCTGATTTGCTCCACTACTGCGAGCACTCTGCCAACCCTGTGGGCCACCTGTACCTCTACGTCTCTGGATACCATGATGAGGAACGGCTACGGCTTTCTGACTTCACTTGCACGGCCCTCCAACTAGCCAACTTCTGGCAAGACGTGCATCGCGATCACGCTATGGGTCGCATCTACCTTCCACAGGAAGACATGACCCGCTTTGGATACACAGAGGACGACCTAGCGGCTGGAACATGCAACGATGCCTTTCGCGCGCTGATGGCCTTCCAGGTGGAGAGGACACAGCAGTTCTTTGAGCAGGGGCTTCCTCTAGTCAACATGGTGGAGGGGAAGGCCCGGCTTCACATCAAGTTATTTAGTCTGGGGGGACTTCGAGTGCTGGACGCCGTACGCGGGCAAGGGTACGATGTCCTCTCAAAGCGTCCTACCGTGAGCAAGCCTCGGAAGGCATGGTTGTTGCTCAAGACCTACTTGGTCATGAAACTCACACGGCGCATATAACAAGCATTATTTACAGCCTTGAATAGAGACGCGGAGAAGCCATTGTGGCAAACCCAATACCAACTGCAGCTTATGAACACTGCCAGCGTGTAACCAAGGCGGAAGCCAAGAACTTCTACTACGCTTTTGTCACATTACCCAAGCCACGGCGACTCGCCATCTACGCAGCCTACGCGTTCTGTCGACTCTGCGATGACATCGCTGACGAGGAGTTGCCCGTGGAAGAGAAGCTACGGCAGCTACATGAGGTAGAGAACGCGCTGGAGCAGTCCAAGAACGGTCGCCCGGAAGGCTATGTGTACGAGGCGTTAGCCCACGCAGTAGCAGAGTACGCCATTCCCTGGGAAGACCTGATTGAGGTAATCCGCGGCGTGGAGATGGATCTGACGATTTCGCGCTACGAGACCTTTGACGACCTCCGCTCTTACTGCTATCGCGTGGCCTCTGTGGTTGGCCTCATTTGTATCCAGGTATGCGGCTACAGCGACCCCAAAGCACGCGAGTATGCCATTGACTTGGGGCTGGCAATGCAGCTCACCAATATTCTTAGGGACATCAAGGAAGACTCGGAGATTGGCAGGGTCTACCTCCCTCAGGAGGAGCTTGCTCGCTTTGGATACTCGGAAGAGCAGCTCATAGCCGGGGAAATCGACGAGAATTTCACCAAGTTCATGGAATTTCAGGTTGCCCGTGCCCGCGACTATTTTGAAAAGGGCAAGCGGCTTCTGAAACTGTTACCAATGCGTACCCGAGCCTGCCCTTCTGTGCTCGGCGGCATCTACAGCCACGTCCTTGACCACATTGAGGGCAACGGCTATGACGTCTACGAGCGACGGATATTCCTTCCATCTCGTGAAAAGCTATTCCTGACGGTGCGACTATGGTGTCAAAGCTACGTTCCCCTGGAGCGCGTGGCCACTGCGTGGTAATCGGCGGGGGCCTTTCTGGCCTCTCTGCCGCCTGCTCGCTAGTGGATCAAGGCGTTTCGGTAACCCTGCTGGAGAAGAGACCCTTCTTGGGCGGTCGTGCTTATTCCTTCACGGACACAGAGACCGGACAGGACGTTGATAACGGTCAACACGTCTATCTGGGCTGCTGCAACGCTTACACCGGGTTCTTGAAGCAGCTAGGCGTCTTTGAGCGCACCACGCTGCAACAGCGACTCCGCATACCTGTGGTAGACAGCGCGGGCAAGGTTGGAATCTTCTCTGGCGCGCCGCTGTTACCCGCTCCCCTCCACCTGTTGCCCTCATTCCTCAGGTTCCCTCACCTTGGCCTACGTGACAAAATCCGGGCGGCCTCTGCCATGTTGAGCATCATGCGCGCGGATCGTGAGAAGCATCGTGATGCGTTAGAAGCGCAGACCTTTGGGGCGTGGCTGGATCATCACGGGCAATCGGAGCGGTCACGCGCTGTCCTCTGGGATTTGATTACATTGCCTGTCCTGAACGATTCCGTGAACGATGTCAGTGCCTACATGGGTATCATGGCCTTTCAGGATGGCTTACTAAGGGGTAGAAACAGCGCGAACATCGGGTACTCCCACGTCGGCCTCACAGAGCTCATCAGCGATGCTGCAAAGGACTACATCACCCAGCGCGGTGGGCAGGTGCTCTCCAACCGCACAGCTACAGGCATCATCGTAGAAAACGGCCATGCCACAGGTGTCGATACCGGCGTTGAGATTATCCCAACAGAGGCGGTGGTCTCTGCCGTGCCCTGGGACGCACTGCCAAAGTTACTTCCAGCGGAACTAGCAGCAGACCCGTTCTTTACCCAATCCAATGGGCTAGAGTGGGCACCAATCGTCGGTATTCACGTCTGGTATGACCGACCTGTCATGGAAGAAGAGTTCCTGGCGACTCTGGACAGTCCCGTTCAATGGGTGTTCAACAAGAGCCGCATCCAGGGATTACCCGGCCCCGGCCAGTATCTATGCGTATCCATCAGCGGCGCATGGGAGCATGCTCCTATGACCAAAGATGCCCTTCGAGCTATCTTTCTGCCGGAGCTTGAGCGACTTTTTCCAAAAGCTGCTTCTGCTACCGTGCAACAATTCATCGTCGTCAAGCAGCTTGCAGCCACCTTTCGATGTACACCTGGGGCACAGGTTCACCGCTTGCCACAGCGAACCCCGGTGGACAACTTTGTACTGGCAGGCGACTGGACACAGACGGGCTGGCCCGCCACCATGGAATCCGCAGTGCGCAGCGGGTTTCTAGCTACCGCAGAAGTAATACGTGCGCTGGACGCAGGGCGACCTGAACCCGCATCGTCTTGACACCCCTGTCCGTGCATGACAATCTGCCCTTGCCCATTTCACGTTGCGAAAGGCGGCTTCATGGCTCTGGTTAGGCATTTCACGTCAACGGGTTTCGTCGTTCAGGACGGCGCTACGCTCCTACACTGGCACGCCAAAGTCAAAGCATGGCTTCCCCCTGGCGGTCACGTTATGGAGAACGAGGATCCCGTGCAGGCGGTGTTGCGTGAGGTTGAGGAGGAGACGGGGGTTCAGGCCGAGATTGTGCCCACCAGTGTCCTCGATATCACGTTGACGTATCCCACCCAGGTGGAGCCACCCCTCACCATCATGGTGGAGGACATCGACGACCCAGTAGTCGGGTTCCATCAGCACATTGACTTCATCTACGTGTGTCGGCCGCTTCACCCTGTGACCACCATACCCGATGGTTGGCGGTGGGTCACGCAGGAGGAGCTTGAAGCAGACATTCCGCTAGAACGTGATGGCGGCACCCCGGAACGTCCGCCAGAGGATGTGCGACTCCTGGGAGCGCGCGCATTTCAGATAACCCAGGTCCAGGCTAGGTAGGCCGGAGGCCGTTGAATGAAAGCCCTTATCCTTGCGCCCTTCGCCAACGCGTCACTTGAACAGCTTCGTAAGCGCATCACCGTCATTTACGAACCGTGGACAGAGACCAAACGAATTTGGGATCCGGCGGAGTTGGCAGTGAGACTGTCTGATGAGGCTATTGAAGCGGTGGTGATAGAGGTGGACTTCCTCTTTGACGAGGTCTTTGAAGGCCCATCGCCCCTGCGATTCATTGGTCTCTGCCGTAACGCCACAAACCAGGTTGATATCGAAGCTGCAAAAGCCAGAGGCGTTGTTGTAGCCAACACACCTGGTCGCAACGCCAACGCAGTAGCGGAGATGACCGTAGGACTTGCCTTTGCCCTGGCACGCCGCATCCCGGAAGCCCACAGCTATGTCATCAGTGGCGGGTGGGAAGACCCTCTAACGCCCTATACCGATTTGCGAGGCACGGAGCTTTCAGGAAAGACCTTAGGGGTTGTGGGGCTTGGTGCCATCGGCAAGCGCGTAGCTCGGTTGGGTCACGCCTTGGGGATGCGAGTGCTAGGCTACGACCCCTACGCAACAACACCCCAATACGTGGCAATGTCATCCCTTGATGAGCTTCTTTCAAATAGTAATTTTGTAACTTTGCATGTGCCAGAGACCCCGGAGACTATCGGTATGCTCAACCGCGAACGACTCGCCCTGATGCAGTCTACTAGTTACCTCATCAACACGGCCTCCGCGGCGCTGGTTGATGAGGCCGCACTAGTAGACGCGCTCAAAGCAGGGGGCATCGCCGGGGCTGCTTTGGACGTGTACGAGACCCACCCTGTGGTGCCCAACAGCTCGTTGCTGAAGCTCAACAACGTGGTGCTGACGCCACACATCGGCGGCGCAACGGCTGAGACGGTGGAACGGTACTCGCAGATGATTACCCGCGACCTTCTGCGCTTCGCAAGGACGCAGCCATGACCCAACAGCAAAAAAACCTACTCGCCATCGACATCGGCACCAGCACGCTGAAGGTTGTGCTGACCGACCTGACAGGTCGCATTCTAGCGTCGTCTATCGAACCAACGTCATACATCACGCCAGATGATGCTTCAGAACTCAGTCGTGAGTTTTTGCCAGACGACCTATGGGCATCTCTAATAAACCTGATAGGACAAACATTACAATCTATCGGCATTACAGGAACCGCTGTGGCGGCGATTGGTATCACGTCCCAACGACAGGGCGTCGGGTTCATGGACAGGGCTGGGAAAGCGCTGTACCTCGGCCCTAATCTTGACCTCCGCGCGGTCTTTGAAGGCGCAGGGATGGACGAGGACTTCAGCGATGCCGTCTACGCCACTACCGGGCATCTTCCGTCCTTTTTCTTTGCTCCAGCCAAGCTGCGGTGGTTCCAGGCCAACCGTCCAGACGCGTATGACCGCATAGCAACGGTGCTTACTCTTGGCGATTGGGTTGCGTATCGCCTCACCGGGGAGCTTGCAGCCCAGGAGACCTTAGCCTCAGAAGCGGGCTTGCTCACCATCGTATCCGGGGGCTGGGCCACGGAGTTATTAGATCAACTAGGGTTACGTACAGACTGGTTCCCTGCCCTAACCAAGCCCGGTATTTCCGTTGGCGGTGTGACCAAAGCAGTGGCAGAAGACCTTGGTCTGAACCCTGGTACCCCCGTGGTGGTAGCTGGCCCAGACACCCAGTGCGGCCTGCTGGCGATGGGCGTTGTGGAGCCTGGAGCAGTGGGCGTGGTTGCAGGTTGGAGCGTAACGGCCCAGGCCGTCACTGCTACACCACAACCAGATATGGCAAAGCGGACATGGGTGGGTCGACACGTGGCGTCAAGACGCTGGATTACCGAAGCCAACGCCGGGGATGGCGGCAACGCCTATCGCTGGCTTCGCGACCTCGTTTTCGGAACCGCTGACGATGCCTACCAGGCCATGGAAGGGATGGCGGGAAACGTACCCCCAGGGGGAGACGGCGTGCTGGCGCTACTCGGCCCCGCTCCGCTCGACCTATCGCGGCCTGGCTTGCGAGCGGGAGGCATCCTTTTCCCCGTGCCCACCACCTTCAGCGGCTTTGGGCAAGGCCATTTAGCCCGTGGAGCGTTGGAGAACATTGCTTTTGCGGTACGCGGCGCATGTGAGTTGCTAGAAGAAGTGACGGGAATTACTCCCAGCAGCATTGCCCTGGGCGGAGGCATGACCCGCACCGTGCTGTTCAACCAGATATTCGCCGATGTGATTGGTCGCCCTATCCACATTGCTTCTACGCCAGACGCCAGCGCCGTTGGAGCTGCCATCGTCGCGGGGGCATCGCTGTCAGGCGACATCGACTTTGCCAAATTAGCTTCAACAGCCCGCGAGGGGCTGCGCACTATCGAGCCAAAGCCAGTGGTCACCGCAGAGTATGAAGAGCACTACGCCCGCTGGCTAGAAGCCCAGGAACGGTTGAAGGGTATTTTGTAGTCGCTTAAATTTTGCGTCATTTGAACACCCCACAGGTACCCACCAGGGGTGTAGGTGCAGGCCAAGCCCTGCCAGACTACAATAGGGCTGCAATCAGACACGGGAGCAATGAATGGCGTCGGAGTTTTGGAAAGCCGAGCGAACAGCGGTGCTGGAAACGGCCCAGGAGCTAGCACGACTTGGCCTAGTCTCTGGGGCAAGCGGCAACGTAAGCCTCCTCATTCCCGGCGAGACACCTCTCGTCGCCATTACACCCAGTCGCCGTTCCTATCGCTCCATGACGGCTGAGGACATCCCTGTCATCGATTTTGAAGCTGATCCCATCTACGGCGACCTTCCACCATCGTCAGAAACCATGCTTCACCTTGCCGTCTATGCCGCTCGCCGAGACGTGCGCTCCGTGGTGCACACCCACTCCGTCTACGCCAGCGTCTGCGCCGTAGCAGGCATGGAGATACCCCCCGTCATCGACGAGGTAGTGGTGCTTGTGGGAGGATCTATCCGCGTTGCGCCGTACCAACCTCCCGGCAGCGAAGAACTTGCCCAAAGTGCATGCGAGGCATTGAAAAACCGCAGCGCAGCGTTGCTCAGTAATCACGGACTGGTAGCGGTAGGCCATGATCTGGGCGCCGCTATGGACGTAGCTGCGCTGGTGGAGCGAGCGGCCCAGATATACATCATGGCCAAGCTCCTGGGAGCTGAACGACAACTGCCCCCGGAGGTTGTTACCGTGGAAGAGGGGCTGTACCAGATGCATCGCACCATGGAAGAGAACGCATAGCATGACCTTAGTCCACTCAAGGAGGGTTCAGTGATTACCGTTCCAGGGTTTCTCCTACGCAGGCTCTACGTGAAAGGCAGTTTGCGCGCCACGGAAAAGGGCTTGGCCTTTGAGATTAAGAACTCCCTTGGCTCCGGCTACGCCAGGGGGATGCTTCCCCTAACGCTGGATGGTGAGGAAATTCCTATGGAGGACTCCCACTTCACCGTGGACGACCGTGCCGTGTCATTCTCTGAGGTCACCAAGGACGTACCCTTCACCCTTGCCTTGAACCGCGCCACCACTATCACCGCAACCGGAACCCCGCTAACGCCAGGAGTCCATAAGGTCGGCATGGCCTTTGACGTACAGGGGCTGGGGACACTTCGATTCGATTTCGCCGATGTCGTCCCTGGTGGCTAACGGCCTCAGAGTCGCAGTCACAGGCGCAGCAGGCTCCATCGGCGCAAGGCTTGTGGGACGACTGGCAGCTTCCAACGATGTAGACGCAGTAATCGCCCTCGATGCTCGGTTCATAGACCCGACACACCCTAAGGTGACCGCCTACCAACGTGACATCTCCCAGCCAGTAGAGGACGTCTTCAAAGAGCACGGGGTGAGTTCCGTTGTTCATCTGGCCTTTCAGCTAAAACCTGGGCGCAACAGAGAAGCTGTGCGTCGTACCAACGTGGGCGGAACTGCGCAAGTCCTCCAAAGCTGCCAGGCTGCCGGCGTTGACCACATACTCTATCTCAGCAGCACCACCGTATACGGAGCTCGCCCCAACAACAGCGCCCCATTCACTGAAGAGTCTCCAATGCAGCCAGTACGTGGGTTCCAGTACGCAGAGGACAAAGTCGCTACGGAACCACTGCTTCAAGCATACGGTTTGGACAATCCCAACACCCACAATACCGTGCTGCGTGGGTGCGTGGTCATGGGTCCCAACTCCGATAACTTCATCACCAAGGCGTTCTCCAAGCCCCTGTTGGTGAGCGTCCTAGGCACCGACCCGCAGATGCAGTTCATCCATGAAGACGACCTGCAAGATGTCCTGGAGCTTTGTTTGAAAGCGCAGCTTTCCGGGGTGTACAACATAGCGGGAGCTGGAACCGTCCCGTATAGTGACATAGCACGAGTGGCAGGTCGGAGATCATTGCCGGTGCCCGCCGCCCTCCTGTACCCGCTGACGCAGGCCACATGGGTCCTCAGGCTTCAGGGTGACTCGCCATCCTGTGGCCTCGATATGATTCGATGGCCCTGGGTAGCAAACATTGAGAAGCTGCGACGCGAAACAGGGTTCACTCCCAGGTACACGTCCCGGCAGGCTTTGGATGCATCGACGCTGGCAAAGCTGTCAGCCAGTCATACCTAACGAGTCAGCACGGAGAGCATAGGCATATGAACACAACTCACCCACAACGCGTCCAGCGGATGTTCGATCGCATAGCCAAGCGGTACGATGCCTTCAACACCGTTGCCTCTTTTGGGCGCGATGAGGCATGGCGGCGTCTGGCCGTCCGCATGGCTGCGCCGGAGCACGTTGAACGAGGGCTGGATGCAGCGTCCGGCACGGGAAAGCTGGCAGCGGCACTAGCTAGCCAGGCTACCCACGTCACGGCACTGGACTTCTCTGCCGCCATGCTCCAACAATCAAAATTCATTCTGGAACACCAGCACCTAGAAGACAGGGTTCACCCTCTCCAAGGCGATGTGCTAGCCCTTCCATTTTCTGATGGCACTTTCGATTGCGCCACCATCGGCTTTGGCCTACGCAACCTTGATGACATCCCTTTGGGACTCGCGGAGTTCAAGCGGGTGCTGAAGCCGGACGGGCGGTTGGTGGTGCTGGACATCGTGAAGCCCAAGAACATCGTCAGCAAAGCTGTCTATACAATAGGCTTTCGTTGGATGCTACCGTTGGTAGGCTGGGCTCTTTCGGGGAGTCGAACAGCGTATCAGTACCTACCAGCCTCCGTGGAGCGATACCTGAGCCCAAGGGAGCTTATAGCTGCCATGTCAGAAGCGGGGTTCAGCGAGGTGAGCTATCAGAACCTTATGTTGGGGAGCATCGCGCTCCACACAGCCAGGGCTTAGCCCTGGACCCATATTTCGCAGCCGCGAGGGGACTAAAGCTTTTCTTATGTCGCTGCGGCAAGAGGACTAAAGCTCCAGACACGTGGGGAGTCTAGAGGGGTTCCCCTCTTGCAAGGGGCTCCGGGGGATGCTCCCCGGCCTGCTGGCGTATGCCGGGGGTGCAATTTATTACAACATTACTATTGAGTTAATAGCTAGAGAACAATTTGCCCCACGGCGTCTTCAACGCCTCACGGATGCGCTTCTTACCCTTCATGTTGCGCCAGTAGCCGTTGTGGTACACGTTGGATGCCAGGTAGGCCAGAGGCACCAGTGGAGAGCGAAGCCATAGCTTCTCCAAGAACTTGAGCGGCCCCCAGTAGATAAGCTTCTGGCCTCTGCTGGCAAAGGTGTTCTGCACCGTCTGGAACCCAAAGTTCACTTCGGAAATGTCCTCGCCAACAATCTCTATCTCATCAGGGTCGCCGCAGCCCAACCCGCGCTCGTGGGCCATCCTGATAAACTTGATGTCCATTGGGTTCAAGCCCATCATCTTCGCGGCCACAGCATCAATGGCCACCTGGTCGGCAGAAGCCAGCAGCACGCCGGGAATATGCCATCGCATCGCCCTTGGGCCTGGGCCGTCTCCCGCAAAGGTGCCATCCATTACCGCAAAGAGCCCTGGATGTATCTCCTGCTGGATGGTCAGCAAGTCCACCAGCGTCTCGTGAATGACAGAGTGGGTCCAGTGGCGCTTACGGTTCAGCAGCCCACCAAAGGCGTTCTTCATTGCTCCGGTCATGGTAGTGAACACGTGGGTCTTCATGGTTGGGAGCTGGATGATGCTCTTCCCCTCAAAGCTCTCAGGGATGGTGATGCCTTCCGGGAAAATCTTGTCGAGTACCAGCATCTCGCCCTTAGGCTTATAAATCACCCACTTGTTGGGCTCCACGTCCAGGTGGACGGTTTGGACTGCCAGCCTGTCTGTAACCACCTTGTGCTTGTTGGCGACCTCTCCCTCGTACGAGTCCACCACAACTGTACCGTTGTGCGCACCAACGAGGTCTGTGTAGCCGTCCTCCCGCAACGTCTTGATTACACCTTCAAGCTGCCACGGAGAGGTGGAGCATGCGGGGTACCAGTGCTGCCAAGAGATGTTGATCTTGAGGAGTACCTGAGTATCTACGGGGAGTATCTGCTGGTAACCAGCAAGCCGCATGGCCTTTCCTACGTCATCCAACACCGTTTCCGGCGTGGAGCGCACCACAGACACCACGGATTTCTTGCGTGTTGAGGGTTGAGGTTGTGTAGTCATGGAAGCAGTTTACACTACTAGCCACTGCTGAACACGGAGTCTATCGCACGGAAGCATTTACCTTCTACAGCATCGCCGTCCAGGGTGCCACCTGCCTCTGCCAGCAACCCCTGGCATCGCTCCATAAAGGCATCCAAGTCGCCGTCACCACGATAGTCATACAACGCTTCTGTGAACGCCTCCACCACCCCGTCAGCGTAATCGGCTTCATACTGTAACAACCGTCCGTCCAACGCACGGGCAACCGCGAAGGCGTCGTCCATCTCTGGCATGCTCTCTAATTCCTATTGGATAGGCTGTTCAGGAACCACACGGTCAGTGCTGGTATGGAAAGCGTATTGTTTCCCTTGTAACTCAATCACCATCTTAAAGCCGGGGGTGATTGTCTGGTAGGCCCCCAAGGCTGAGCTTTGACCCTAATTGTGTGACGGTTACTAAGGGGGTGAGGTCGCGCCCTAGATCAGCGGCGCGATTTCCTCAGCGATGATCTCCAGGTGCTCAATCTCGTCGAACACAGGGTTGAGCATCAGGTGAGTCGCTCCGGCCTCTACCAACTCGGAAAGCTTCTCTGCGATGACCGGTGCGGTCCCCACGATGCACCATCGGTCCGCCAGGTCCGGGTTGCCGTAATATGCGCCGATCCATGTGCGGAGCTTCGCCATGGAACTGGCATCGTCGCTTCCTATGGCAAGGTAGACGCGCTTGGAGACGGCAAATGTCGCAGGGTCACGGCCCTCTTCAGCCAGGATACCCTGAAGCTCTGTGTGTTCCTTCAGGAAACCCTCGTTGGTATTAGAACCCGCTCCCATCCAACCATCGCCGTGCCTAATCGCGCGCCGCATCGCATCAGGAACTCTCCCGCCGAACCACAGGGGTGGGTGTGGTCGCTGTACGGGCTTTGGCTCCATAGAAATGTCTTCAAGTTGCGCGAAGGTGCCATCGAAGTCCACGGACGACTGCGTCCACAGGGCCTTCATGATCTGGACGCCTTCCATGAACCGAGAAGCGCGATGCTCCGGATCTAGTCCGAACGCGGGATAGGCCTTGGTAGTGGTGCCCAGCCCCAGGCCTACGGTGAGACGTCCTCCGCTCAGGTTGTCTAGGCTAGAGAGGCTCTTGGCGAGCTGTAGCGGTTGATGCAGGTTGCTCACAATGACCGATGTGCCGATGCGTATCTTGCTTGTCAGGGCGGCCACGTAAGCCAGTTGGGTTGTTGTTTCCAGGATGGGCAGCTTCCCGATGACCTGGTCTGACACCCAAAGGTCGCTGTATTCGAGGGCCTCGGAACGGGCCGCGAACCTCCGAATGAGGTCCATATCAACGTTGCCCTCGGGGAATCCTTGGGGAAGGGCAATACCAAGCTTGACTCCGCTTTTGGTGCGAATGGGCGCCTCCTTGTGGCCCCGCTGTGCGGGGCGCCCACTTGCTGACGGTCGCTTAAAGGGCAGTACGCCTTTGACTTCCTCTGAACGAGTGGGGTGATAAAGTGAGTTCATTATAGCATGCCAGTACTGTTGACCATAAGAGGCCGCCAAGCTACTCTTTTGCCCATCAACTCCATTGACGGAGGGACTTGTTGACCTAGCTCCCCAGAACCAAGGAAGTAAGCCCCCCCATAAGAGTGATACGCTCGCCTTATCCCCTTCATAGACCACTAGGTATATCATCTACCCATGAAACTTGTAGTGTTTATAGTCCTAATAGCGATTCTTGGAGCGTGCGGAGGGGAATCTAAACCTGCCACCGCAAGTGTTAGCGCTATGCCCTCACTCGCGATCCAAGCTACTGCTGCACCCACTTTAAACGTGGCCGCTACCGTAACAGCAGCAGTGGCAACGATCATACCTGTGAGCACTCCGACTCCAGCCATAGCATTACCCCAGCCGACCGCTATGCCGGAGCCTACGGCTCATCTTTCGTCTGCGGAAGGAAGTCAGACAGACGGTATATTGTTAAAACTTGTAGAGCCTTCGACTGCGCGATACATCATTCGTGAACAGTTAGCGCGACTCGATTTACCTAATGATGCCATTGGTCAAACTTCTGATGTCAGTGGGATGATTCGTTTCGATGCTAGTGGAGGAATCCTACAAGACAGCGTTTTTACGGTAAATGTAAGTTCGTTAACTAGCGACGAATCGAGACGCGACCGCTATTTGAAATCGAGAGCACTTGCGTCTGATCAATATCCGATTGTTAAATTCTCGATAAACGAAGTCAAAGGTTTACCATGGCCCTTGCCGACGTCAGGAGTTCATACTCTCGACCTTATTGGTGAACTGACTGTAAAGGAAGTCACGAAACCAGTGATTTGGCAAACGGTCGTCGAATTCGATTCGGACAAAATTGTGGGGAGTGCGAGCGTAACAATTACCTTCGAAGAATTTGACATGGCGAAGCCAAGGTTTGCCTTTATCATTAGTGTCGCGGAAGAAATTAAGTTGGAACTCAATTTTTCAGGTCGTGTATTAACCGCCACCCAATAGATCACTTTGCGGGAAACAACCACGGCAATAACTCAACTGGTGGTTAACCTTGCCTGCTTCCGATATGTAAGTTCGTTGTAGGCGTAATTATTCTTTTAGGCATGGCGTCGGTATCGAAAGTGTATACTTGACATGAGTCCTCCTTTCTGTTCATTGCTTTAGCCTCAATTCTGAATGGTTTAGTTCCTCCCGACCCTGAGGAACCGATGTAAGGAGATTATTACTGATGCGCAAATCCGCATGGTTTCACTTCTCGGTAATCATATTATCCTTGGCATTCATCGCCTGTGGATCGGAAGAGAAAGCAACTCCCGCCCCAGAACCTGCTATCACCCAATCTGCGACGACCGATTCATTACCAGCGTCCATTACAGCTCCACCACAGTTGATCCTCTCCGTCCACCAGGGCGCGGTGGATCATCAGACAGCAGGTATTGGCGATTGGACCAGGGGTGTGGAAGGAATGACCCTCGAAGTCCAAGACCATGTGAAAACCTTGGCGTTTTCCACTGCTGTCATTCATTTTGCGGATGGCAGCAGAGTGAAGCTCCATCCCAATACCGAGCTCGCAGTTGACGTTTTCACTCTTAAGGACGGGGGGCCTCCGGATGGCCACCGTATATCTAAGGTTAGGATCGTCAACGGTGGCATCGATTTTGACATCGCAGAGGCCCACTCCGATGAAAGCATTTGGCAGTTCATCGCTGAGGATGGGGTAGTCGCTATTCAAGGCACTGCAGGCACACTTATAAGCACCAAGACCCCCACGGATTCCACGTATCAGGAATATGAGACTACAATCACGAAACCAGACGGAACGACTGTGATTATTGTTACCGAAGAAACGGTAAAAACTGCTGCGGATGGAACCACTACCACTACCACCAATGACAGAGATGATGATGAAAAAGGTTCGATGGTACGGACAGTAACCGTCGTAAACCCAGACGGATCAACGACCACGCAAACTGAGACTCAGCAAACCCGGAATGGGAGCTCAGAAGGCACCGACCCAA
>Ga0302122_10001254_pt1 | contig 16098 bp, 8 predicted proteins | sample CB21_SCM_MG_FD_203115 | JGI IMG/M metagenome (GOLD analysis project Ga0302122, IMG submission 203115) | Marine microbial communities from Western Arctic Ocean, Canada - CB21_SCM | ecosystem: Environmental > Aquatic > Marine > Oceanic | place: Canada: Western Arctic Ocean | collected 2017-09-28
ATGAGCATGTCCTTCCGTGCCTGCTCCACGGCGAACTTCAGGTGCTTGATCTGCTCCTCGGGCGGCATGTTCGCCGAGTAGACCTCGGACTGCCACTTCCGCAACGCCATGGACGTTTTCAGGTTCAGGATGCGCTTGAAGAATCTTTTGCAGGTCTTGTAGATCTTCGTGGCGTCCGCGGCCTTGATCTTCCACTCCATGAACACGGCTCTTTTACCTTCGGCGCCGCCCTTGCCGAAGATGCCGATTAGAAACGCTCGCTTCTTGTCGTCGACCGTTCTCAATCTCATCCCAACAAAATTGCGCATCTTCTCCTCCAGCTCCTGCTCGGCGATCTCCATGCGTTTCCGCGCTTCGACAACCAAGGGTTCTAATTTCTTGATCTCCCGCGGATCCGCAAAGCCCACGAGCGTGTTGCAGTCGCCGGCCCACTGCGACCAGGCCTTGGCCAGCGAATTCTTGACCACGCCCATCATGACCCGCATAATGACCTTCACTAACTCAGAATGCTCCACGAAGAAGATGATGTCGTCGAGCTCGTGCATCTCGTCGTGGATTTCTTCCAAGCGATGCGTGATGCGGTTGACGTTGTCCTGGTTGATTTTGGCTCTTTGCTGGGCCGTCATGCTCAACGACACGCGCCGGTTGCCCTTCCCGTCGTTGGCGATGACGGGCGCCGTGCGCGTCTTCTGCATCATCTCTTCGGCCTTGAAGCTCACCTGCTTGTTCCCGTAGCCGCCGCCCCCGTAGCCGCCGCCCGGCGCGCCGCCGGAGCTCCCGAAGTAGCCCGCCTGCGCGCCGCCGCCGCCGGGCTGGTCGCTGAAGGGGTCCGCGGGCTGGCCGTAGGGGTCCGGCGCGCCGCCGTAGCCGCCGCCGCCGCCGTAGCCGCCGCCCGACGAGCCGTAGCCGCCGCCGCCGCCGCCGTACCCGCCCGAGGAGCCGTAGCCGCCGCCGCCGCCGTAGCCGCCCGAGGCGCCCTTTATTGCCGGCAGCCCTCCGCCGCCGCCGTAGCCGCCGCCGCCGCCGTCCTCGATCATGTTGCCGCAACTTAATTTAGCCTCGGCCTTGGAGAGGGTGATGCAGGTCTGCTCGAGCATGTATTTCACGGGCTGCAAGGCCTCGGCCGGGCGCCCCTGGGTGCGCGACATCTGGGTATTGGAGCTGTTGAACCACTCCTGCTCGCGGTCCTTCAGTTGCTGGCGAGTGACGCGCGGGAGCGCGACGGCCATGGACCGCCTGGTCACGCGTCCGCCTGGCTTAACGCCGGCGGGACTGGTGCGGCGGGGCTGCCCTGGCGCGCCTTGTGCGCAGCGCAGGACCTACCCGGGGCACTTTACTGTCGTTCTCGACCGACGCGGGGCTGCCTTTTGCAGCGTATCTCGTAGCGCGGGACTAGCAAAACGTGCTCGCGCTCTCTGTCTTTTTCGTTAAGTTTAGGCGTAACTAGGGTATTCTCGTGTTATATTTTTGGGGGCGGGGCACACCCCCGCGCGCGGACCCGCCGCGCAGCCTGTCTTCGCGACGGCGTCGGGGCCGCCGGGCACGGGTGCTGCGCCGGTTTCAGCACGGGCTCCGCCGCGCTGGCAGCCTTGCAAGCGCTTACAGGGCCCAAAGAACCGGCCGCCCGCGCGGCCCCTGCGCAGGAGGAGTTCCGGGGCCGGCTGTGGCTACAGTGTATCTAGAAACCGCCACATTTCATGTGGACACGGCCGCGTCTCTCAAGCACTTGCTTAGCAAGGCCACGGTCCACTGGCTTCGCCGTCGGAGCGGGAGGCGTCCCGAAGACCCTCGGAAAAGACGATGTCGCGGCGGCGGCAATAACTTCAGTGCCCCGCACCTTACTCGGAGATTTTGGAGATGAAGCAGCCACTGCCACTTGGCACTGCACAACTCGGTAATTCGCTCCTCTGCACGCGAAGCCACTGCGTTTATTTGAAGCGCCGACCGCTGCAATCGCTGCGCTAGCATCCAATCTGTGCATATTGCACACATCGCTGGCCTTAGAAAGCAACACTCAGCGCTCGCAGCGCACAGGTGGCCATGCGGCGACGACCAGCGGCGCGCGCGCTGCGGCGAGCCGCGCTGGCCTACCTCCTCCGCAGCGCGACCGCCCAGGACCCGCTCGCCGGCAACTACGGCGGCGACTACGGCGGGCCGCCGCCGCCGCAGCATATGGCGCCGCCCGGCAACCGGCCGCAGGGCATGGCGCCGTCCAACGGCGGCGGCGGCGGCGGCGGCCTCGGCGGCAAGCTCGCCTTCCTCACGATCGGCGCGGGCGCCGTCAAGGCGTACGACAGTTTCCAGGCGCAGAAAAAGGAGCGCGCCCACGACAAGCGCATGAGCTCCTTACAGACTTCTGTTGCCGTTAAAAAAGTAGAGACCGAACAGGTCGCGTCGCAGCTCCAAACGTGCTACCAGACGGTACGATCGCTCCAGCAGGCTCTGTACGAGTCCGAGCAGGAGGCCCTGCAGCGGGACTACGAGGAGTTCAAGGCGCCCGACAGCGACGGGGACGAACGGATCAACATGTACGAGTTCGGCTCGTACATCAAGAACTACATGAAGGCCTACCCACACATTCCGGAGGAGGACTACCCGACGTTCGAAGACTTTGACGCGAACGGCGACGGCACCGTCACCTTCAAGGAGTGGCAGGCTTATTTGAAGGCCCAGAAGGCCGAGGCCAAGTCCACCAAGGCGAGCCAGAAGGGCTACGAGGGCTTGTCGAAGAAGGCGGACGAAAGTCAGTCCTTCGCGGAGATGTACCGGAAGCTCAAGGCCGCGGGGGGTTAGAGGTGTTAAGCTATTACCCGTCTGTATCAGCGCCCGCCTTGGCGTCGGTCCAGTCATTCGAGAGCTGGAGCGAAACGGTGTGCTTCGTCGCATTGTTGCCGAGCGCCTCCGTCGTTAATACTTCAACGGGCAGGTCGCCGGTACCCCGCCTTAAACCGTTCGCCGCCCACGTTGTAGCGTGTTTGTCCCTCAACTCCCAGCGCACGTTGCACTTCCAGTCGCGGTGGCTGCGGAGGAAACTGACCTTCTCGTCGATGGACATCCCTTCCAGGTCTTCCAATGATCCAAAGGGGGGCGCCTCCATGGTGAAGTGCTTCCCGAAGACCGTCCGGCACCGGCGCATCATCTCGTCGTCCTCGCCGCCCCAGCCCCAGTAGTTGTTCGGGAAGCCGTTGATGCGCGAAAAGTCATGCGCGGTCCAGGCGCAGACGCCGCCGAAGTAGTCCGCGTTGCCCGAGTACCGGTCCCAGACGCGCGCGATGTGTAACGGCTTGTCGTCCAAGGGTAGAGCGCTGTACGCAGCTCCCAAGTCGTCCGACGGCAATAAATCGACGTCGTGGAAAATCAATGAATCGCAGCCGTCCCTCACCGCAAGTGTAGCGCCCACATTTAAAAGTTGGCCCCGGTTGAACTTGCGCGTATCATCGGATTGCTCGATCACGTAGACGCGGTGGTCCTCGCATGCGGTGGCGAGGAAGCGCGCCATGTGCGGCACGAACTTCCCGAGGTGCTCGGCCCGCTTCTGCTCCGCGTGGTTGTCGCGGAAGGGCACGATGATCCCCACCTTCCGGGCGCGCGGCCGCTGCTCCAGCGGCACGCCCCTCTCGGCCAAATCGGCGTCGTCCTCGGGCGCCCAGATCCGCGCCGCGGGGTGGTAGTTCGGCGCCCGCACCTCGTCCTTGATGACTTCCAGGTCCTTGCCCTCGACCGGAATGAACTCGAAGTCGTTCTCGGGCGTGCGCACGACGTGGCCCGAAGCTCTTTCGTTCTTGCGCCGCAGCACGGCGACGACCCACGCATCATCTTCGCCGGGCAAGGCGTACTCGATGACGCCCTCGCGCTGGCGGAACTTGGCGAAGCTGGCGCCATTTGGCGGCGCGAGGATGCGCACGGCTTGGCCCGGTTTGAGAGTGGTGGCGCTGCTGTCCATGGCCGCCATGCTGTGATGCGGCGATGGCGTCCAGCGATTGTATGCGACAGCGCACGCCCAATGCCGCGTGCCCTGGACCACGAATGCGGCTTTTGCGGCGTGATGTTGCGCGCGTAAAACCCGTTCATTTTTGCTTCGCACTCTTCGCACTCTAACTCCAACACGCCCGCCCACGCCGACGACGACGCACGCTTCTACGACCGCCAACAAGTCTACGTACCCGCTCGCGGGGGGTAGCCCCCCCCTACGCTTCCCTAGGCGCGCGCCTCCCAAAACCCGAATTGACTATAGTTATTCCCCCTAACTCTAACTCTTCGCGCTGAACGACGTGATCAATCGCGACGTTGCGGGCCCTACTCACCTCGTCGATCTACTTACCAAACCAGCGGCCAATACCCGTTGATCATTGATCAGTACACACAATGATGTGACTCAAAGTGAATAATTTTCAATGTCTCCCAACCTGCTCTGGCTCTGCTTCGCGGCCGCGGCCGCGGAAAGCAGGCCTATCACGGCCGCGGCAACAACCAGGCCTCGCATCCTCTGCGTCGTCCCCTCGCGCTGGCCGCCGTCCGCTTCGCTCGCCGCGGCCGCTTCGACGTGGCTCCGCGACTGCGACAACGTCACCATCGCGGTGATTGCGCGACAGTACAACGCGAGCCGAAAAGTCAGCGTCAAGCGGAAGAGCGCGCAAAAGTTCATAAAGCGCAGCGTCGCCGTCACGCACGACGGCCAGGGCCACACGCCGTGGTTGCCGATACGGTCGGCCATCGAATACGCGGCGACGCGACACGGCTTCGACTGGCTCGCCATGGTCGAAGACGACGCGGTGCTCCATCTGCCAGGGCTCCGGGCCTTTCTCGGGCGGTTCTCCGCGTCAACCCCGCTCACCTTCGGCCAGTGCGCGTGTGACCGGTCCCCGGGCATGCACTTCTTCTCGCGGGCCGCGCTGGACCAGTTCCGCCCCGTGATCAGCACCTGCGCGCCGGGCCGCTACAAGTCCCAGAGCGCCGGCGAGGTCGCGCTCCTGGCGTGCCTCGCGCGCGCCAATCTGAGCTGCACGCCCGCGGTCGATGCCCAGGGAGACGCGTTGATCTCGGCCATGCGGAGCCAACGCAAACGGCCCATGGTCCGGCTTTTGGACGCGACGGCCGCGGGCCGGCGGCACTGCGAGGCCGGGAAGCCCAAGGAGCCGTGCACGAGGGGCTGTTGGGGCGGCGCCGCCTTCGGCCTCCACGGGAAGCCCCTGAAGAACCACTACCTCGTGGGTCATTTTTACCGGGCGTTGGGGGGTAAGTAGACGTCATGGTGGCGTGTCTATATGCATCTTTTGTGGAGATCGTGCGCCCGGGCCGCCGAATCGTCAAAACGGGTTTGACCGTGCGGGTTTCAGATGGCTATTAGGCAAAGACTAGCCCTCTTGGAGGAGGTGCAAGAAGCAGGACACGACGCATAACTCCAAGGCGTGATGCCAGACGCACCGGTATGCGAGTAGTGGCCATGCTGCTCCTCATCAGGCGGGCCACCACCCTCCTGCGGCCGCCGGCCCTCCGCGCCCGGCGCAGCGTCCGCCACGCCTCGCACGCCTCACGAGCCTTGGAGCAGCGCTTCGATCTCGCCTTAGACGCGTGCCGTATCTCCGCGAACGACACCGTCGTCGCGGCCGTGTCCGGCGGCGCCGACAGCACGTGCCTGCTCCATTTGCTTGCGCGCGCCGCATGCCGGGTCACGGTCGTCACCTTCGACCACGGGCAGCGCGGCGCCGCCTCCGCGGGGGACGCGGCCTTTGTCCAGGACCTCGCGGCAGGGTACGGCTTTGGTTGCGAGGCGCACGTCTGGACCGGCGGCAAGGGCACGCAGGCCCAGTTCCGGGAGTGGCGCCGCGCCACCCTGCTGAGCGTGGAGGGCGACCACGTCGCGACGGCGCACCACGCCGACGACGAGGCGGAGTTGTTCTTACTGCGGCTCGCGCGGGGGGCCCGGCTCACCAAGGTTATGGCGGGGGCCGGTGTGACAAACGGCCGGTTCGTGCGGCCGCTACTAAGGGAGCCGAAGCGCGCCCTCGTCGAGTACTTGGAGGACCACAAGTATCCCTGGCGCGAGGACGCGACGAACGCGGACGCGTCGTACGGCACGCGCAATTTGGTGCGCCACACCGTCGTGCCGCCTTTGTCAACCTTGTGCGACGGCGGCCTCTCCGTGAGATTGGACAACCTGCGGCGCCAGGCCGAGGCCATGCAGGCGTGGATCGACGCCGAGACCGGCAAGGTGCTCGGGCAGCGCCGCTCGGGCGCGCTCCCCTTACAAACATACAGGGACGCGCCGGAGCCCGTGCGCCTCGAGGTCCTGGACCGCCTGGCGAAGGAGGCCTGCCCGGATACGAGTTACGCCGTGCCCTACGCGTCGCTCCGCGACGCGGACGCAAAACTTTTTGAGGGGGACGCGGACTGGACGCTGCACCTGCCGCGCGGCGTGGCGCTGCGCGTCGGCCACGGCGCGCTTTCGTGCGCGGAGCCGCCGCCGCCGCGCGTCGAGGGCCGCCTCCGCGTCGACGGGCGCCTGGGTCATCTAAGCGCGGTCCTTGGACGGGGCCTCGCCGTGCCGGCGCCGCAACATGGGCCCCTGGACCTGCGGCCGCGCCGGGAAGGGGACCGCTTCCGCCCGCAGTGGCGCGACGCGCCCCAGAAGCTCTCGACGGTGCTGCGCGGCCAGCGCGTGCCGCAAACCGACCGCGCCGCGACCTTCGTGCTCGCGTGCGCGGATCGCGTCCTGGCCGCGTTCCCGCCGCACCACGCCGCGCTCGTGTGCGCGGCGGAGGAGGGCGACGGGGAGGTGCTCGTTGGCGCGTACGCGCTGCGCGAGGGGCGCAACCCGTACGACGTGCACGTCTATTACGACGACGCGTCGAAGGCGGCGGCGCTTGCGATGCGCGAGGAGATGCAGGAGGCGTTTTCGTGGATGCGTTTTCACCAGCCAAAGGACCGACCGATCGGCCCGCACCCGAGTCCCATGTGGGAAGCGGACTTCGCGGCCTCTGAGAACAGGGGAAAGTGGGCCGAGGTGGCGCACTGGGTCGAAGAACACCGCGGGGACCTGAGCGTGCTCATCCATCCCTACTCGACCGACGGTGATTACATGGACCACACGGAGAACGCGTTCTGGGCCGGCGAGCCGCTGCCGCTGCGCCTGCGCAGGCCAGGGTAACAAATTATACTTACATTTCCGAGTGCCTAGGGACCGGCTTGTTCGTCCAGTTGATCAGCGAGTTGTGCACGCCGAGGCCTTTCGGCCGGACGACTCCGTCCACGTCGACGTACTCGTCGTCCTGGATCACCCCTGATTTGTCCTCCTCGTCCTCCTCGAAAACAACAGACGCGAATTTCTCTATGGCCTGGGCGCTCCGCACGCGCCCGAGGTCCGTCTTGACGGCGTTCTTCACAATGCTCTCATGCGACGCCTGCGCTTTGAGCTCTTCCAATAACTCTGGGCAGCGACCCAGTGCATCTGTGACGATCTCGGCGGTGGGAACCACTTGATCTGATTGCGCCATGAGCTCGTTGAGGACGGGCCGCAGTCTCAACTCGAACAGCATCTGGACCTCGTGGCGTTCTTCGTCGGATTTACTCGCGACGGAGAAGACCTTGACCAGGTTTTGAATACCGATCTCCAGCAGGCCAGGCACCTTCGCTTCCAGCGGTTCGCGGGCCGACGGCGCGGGGTGGGCGTCCGCGAGTAAGCGCAGCGCGAGCAACAAGCCCGTCGCGTCCAGGCGCTTGCCGTCGCTAAAGTTGGCCCACAGCGCCTCGAAGAGGTAACGAGGTATGTTCAGGCCCGCTATCGCTTTTTGAAAGCCGCCCCGCGACACGACGGGGCCGAACAGGCCGGCGACGCGCGTCAGGAGCGGCGCCTCCGCCCCCGCATCGACCGCGGCCCGGTCGGAGAGAAAGTGCAATTCGCAGGCCCGCAGGAACGCCTTGAGCGCGCTCCACTTCAGCTGGGCCCGGCGGCCGTCCTGGCGGAAGCGCTGGAGATGTACCCTCCGAATAACTTCGTCGCGCGTCTCGTTTTGCTCGAGTATGAGGTTCTTGCCCGACTGGCGGTAGATGTGCAACCCTTCCGTGTTCGTAAGGGGCCGCCGTGCCGCGGGGGCCGAGGCGGGCCGCGTCAGAACGGGCTGCCTGCGGCTCGGCTGCGCGCTGTATCCATCGTGCGTCGTCTTTGTTTTGCGGTGCTGGCGCCGCGCGCGCGGATCCACGTCCGTCGGCCCGCGCGGGAGCAGGACCGACGCCATGGACGCGCTCTGCGGCCGCGCGCGGCGCCGCCGCGCCCGCTCCTTCGCCCGTCGACCAACTTCGGCCAGCACGGCGGTCGTCTGCGACGAGTAGAACTCCGAGCCCCGGAACGTCTCCTTGATCACGTCCTTCGCGAAGGCGCCCGCGCCCGGGAACCGCGCCTCCGCGGGCCAGCACCGGCAGGAGAAGGGGGTCGAGGGCCCGGCCACGTAGCCCAGCGTCTCGTTTCTCAGCGGCGGCGCCCACTCGTTCGCGAGCAGTGAAACGGACGCCGCCTCGAAGGCCGTGACGGCGGGCACGCCCTTGTTGGTGCGGTCCGCGGACCGGCGCACCACGATATGCGCGCCGCGCCCGCCGTACCGGAAGGCGGCTCCCTTCATCGAGCCGGGTGGGACCTGGGAGTTGCCGGCGTAGAAGTGGCCCTCCCTGCCAATGATCGGCCGTGGTGGTTTGGGCTGTTGCCGGCGGGCGTACAATCGCTCGTGCAGGTCGGCCGGCAGCTTATCGGGCGCAGGTCTTGCGGTCGCAGCCGTCGCCTTTTGCTTCCGGAGCTGGCGCCGGAGCGTGCGCAGGAGCGGGTCGCGCGCCGAGCAGCCGAAGAGGCGCGCGCGCCGTCTTGTCGCGTCCGCTTGTTCGCGCTCCGATCGTGCTCTTCGTTCCCCCTTCGTTTCCACCGCTGCGGGTGCGCCCATGCCGCCGCGTCGACGGCGCTCTTGGCTATGCTGCCCAGTGCTCTTGCCAAGTGGGGCTGTGGCGTTGCGGCTGCCCCGTGCGCTCGAACCAGTGCGTGGGGCTATGCACGAGCACGGCTAGCGCTCAATCGATGCGGGCACGAGTGCAGTACGCTCGGCGCTGCGCATCGATGTGTGCAGAGAGTTGTGCCCGAGAATTTGCCGAGGTTTTTGGAAGCCGGCCCCAGCCTGTCGCCGCACGAGGCATAGTGGCAGCGCCCGGCGTATAGCTACAAAGCCAAAGCACTAGCCGGCCACTAGGCCAAAGCGGCTCTGGCATCCATTCGACGCCGAGCCGCGGCAGCCCAAATATCCGCCGACGCGACGGGTGGGCCACGCCACCGCTGTTAAAAGCGGAAGACCCGCCGCTCTTCGACCGGGGCCAGCGGACGCGCGCCCGGGATGCCGCCGGAAAGTCCCTGCAAAGCAAACCGAATGACACCCACCGCGGCCGACCGAATGACACCCACCGCGGCCGCCATCGCGGCCATCGTGGAGGAGACCCACGCCGAACGGTACGAGCCCGTGCTGCAGGCCCTGGACGTGCGCCTGGCCGCCAGTAGAGAGGGGCAGCCCAAGGACCGCTACCGCGTGCTGGTCTCGGATGGCACCCATTTCCTGCGGTGCATCGCCTGCGCGGCGCTCGCGCCGCTGTGTGGTGATCAAGGTGGATTGAGGAAGGGCTGCCTGCTCAAGCTGAGGGAGTGGCGCGTGACGCGCATCCAAACAAGAGCTGTCATTGTTTTACTCGATGTCGAGGTCGTCTCCACACCTTTACCAAAAGTCGGCACTCCGATAAACTATGCAGCGCCTGAAGAATTAAAAAAGGAACTGGCCAAGGCCCAGCCCCAACAGGGCTACCAGGACCTGGCGGAAGATGTTGTTCTGGGCATCGCCCGGGCCATGGGCGCCATGCGCCCCGGCGGGCCTTCGCAAGCAGGCGCGGGGCCCTCGATACAACGGGAGATCACGTCCAAGTCCTACCAGATGGACATTGAGCGCGACGTGGCTGCGTTGGATGCGGCTTTGGACGCGGGCATCGCGAGACCTAGAGATGCCGACTGTGCCGCGAGAGCGGCCAACATCCGAGACGCGGCGGCCGCGGGCGCCTACGCGGGCACGTCCGAGAAAGCCAGAAACGTATTGAGAAGAACGGTCGCGCGCCACCTGGCCGGCTGTCGGGACGACGCCGACCCAGATCAGAACGACGGTCCCTTACCGTTGGCGGCCTTCGCGGCCCTGGACGCCTTACGGCACACGGCCACATCCGTCGAGTGTTGTTCAGAAGCGTCGGCGAAGGACGCCGAGAGCCTGGCGCGGCTGGCGCGGCGGGTCCACCACCACGATTTCTTGCTGCGGCCTAGTGCGCTAGGGTTGTTGGCCAGTGTGGCCGCGCGCCAGGAATCTAGACACGCCAAGGTGAAGGACCGGGCGAGCAAGGGGAGCGGGCCGGCGCCGTCGGATCGCGCGTTATTTGACGAGCTCAGGAGGTGCGCGCAATGCGTTTTGAGCCGTCTCTTGGCCTGGCCCGAGCGGGCCGCGCGGTCCCGAGCGGCCATCGAGGCCACGTCCAAGAAGACGGCCGAGGACGACGCGGGCGGGGCGCTGGCCTTCTACGACGCCATTGCTTGTGGGGAAGCTCTAAGAGCTTTGTCGTTGTTGGGAAGACTGGGCGTGGTGGGCGCGACGGCGGACCAGACGGACTCCGCGCCGCTCGTGGCGTTACTAGGTGACCGGTCTGCGGTGGCGGAGGGTCTGGCCGCCACAGACGACCCGGTCGTCGCAGCAAAGGCCCCGGCCAAGGCCACGGTCGGGCGCGCCGTGGCCGCGTGTCTACGAGCGGCGTGTGAAGGAGAAGCCTGGGAGCCGCGGCGGCCGGGCGACGACGACGAGCGGCAGCTCTGGTTAGATGATGTCGCTGCGCACGACGGCCCGCGGTTGTTACTAGAGTTACTTCTGTCGAGGGAGGACGCCAACGGCATTGAGGACTGCGGCTGCGACGACGCCTTCGACGTCCTGAGTGCGCTCGCGCGCGTGCCGCGGCACCAGGGCGCCGTTGTCGAAAGAATTGTGAGAAGGGTCGGCGGCGGCGTCTTCTCGGCCCACGCCGCGGGCATGGCGTTGTACCATATGGTCGACGGCTCCACGCACAAGAAGGGCGAACTCGCCATCCTGACGGCCCTGGAGGCGATCCGCGAGCGCGCGCGCACGTGCCGGAATGGCGGCGACTTCGTGAAGAACGGGCGCAAGTATTCGCTGCCCGTACGAAACGGCGAGGAGCTCAAGAAGGCCAGTGCCGAGGCCGACGAGGCCATGGCCGAGTTACTAGCGGAGGAGGAGCGGGAGCAGGAGAAAAAGGCGAAGAAGAAGAAGAAGAAGAAGCCTGCCGTGGTCGAGCAGCCCGTGGTCGTTGAGGCGCCTTCGTTGTCCGACGAGGACGAGTCGGACGACGACGTGGACTTGTTGGCCTTCGCCGGGGGCCGCGCCGCGCAGCTGATGCAGCGCGAGAAGAAGGTCAAGGCCGCCGCGAAGGAGGAGCCAAAGGCGGTTCTGGTGCCGGAGGAGAAGAAGGTGCGCCCGTCCAAGGCCGAGCGGCGGCGCCAGGCCAAGCTGGAAAGGGAAAAGAGCGAGCAGCGCAAACGCGAGAAGGAGGAGCGGTTGGCCAAGGAGCGCGCCGCCCAGGAGCAGCGGCGGCGGTCCGCCGAGGGCCGGGCCCGGGCCCAGGTGGTCGAGAAGCCGGTCGTTGTGCAAAAGGCGGTCGCGCCGCCGCCGGCCCTGGCTTGGGGCGGCGCCGCAACCAGCAAAGAGCCGGCGTTCTCCCTCGCCGACGCCTTTCCGCCGGCCGCGCCCGCATCCGCCCTGCGCGACGGGTTCGCCGCCTTCCGCCGCGAGCCGCCGCCGCGGCCCCCCACGCCGGTCGACGACGTCGACGACCTGCTGCGGGCGGCCATGGACGTGACCCTCGACGACAGCGACCCGCGCGTGCCGGCGCGGCGGGCGCCCACGGCCATCGGGCCGCCGGGCGCCATCGGCTGCGCGCCGGGCCGGCCTAGGAGCGTCGCGGAGCCGCAACCCTCGTGGGGCTTCGGGGCGGCGGGGCCGCAGCTGGGCGCCGTGGGCCTGCCCTGGGCCGGCCTGGCCGGCGTGCGCGCAGAGAACCCCGTGGCGAACCCGTCGCCCTTCGGGCAGTTCGGGGGCTTTTGACGGCGGCGCCCCAGGCGTTGTTAAATTCATTTTTGAGTGACACTGGCAGAAGTACAGGCACATATCTTATTGGGGTGTGTGGACCTTCTTCTCCTATGTCGGGGGCCCTCGCCCGTTGCCCAGCCATTCACTCAGCGGCACCAGCCGCAAGCTCCATCTCCGCCACGACGGAGGCGTGCTTGGCCGCGAGCCGCGCGATCGTGGCCGGGGCATACGGCTGCGGGCTTTCCCGCAGACTAAGCTCGCAACGCAGCCGCCGCGCCAACATGGGCAACTTGGCGAGCGCGGCATTTGCCCCGGCAAGCGCCGCTCGGCGGAGCGGCGCGAGGATGGCCTCATTCCTCTGCGCGCCGTTTTCGAGCTCCCGAGCCGCAGTGTCGCGCTCGCGCGTCAGGCGCAATTCCTCCGCGGCGAGAAAGGTGTTGATGGCGGCGTCGTCGGCGAACTTGAGGGCATCCGGGGCCCACGTAAATACGGCCGGCACGCCGCGCGGCTGCATCTTCGGGCGCATCTCCCGGGCGAGGCGCTCGCGCCTGTTCTTCTCAATGAAGGTGTGAATGTACGTGAACTTTTCCTCTTCGTTGAGGGCATCTAGCTCGGCGAACTCGTGCGGTTTCACCTCGGCCCAGCTCTCCGCAGACGACGGCGTCGACGGCGCCTCCTGTTCGACCCAGCTGCTCCCTAGAGATGACGACGGCGGCTTCGAGGCCTCGTCACCGCCCTCCTCGAGGCGAGCCAGCTGCTGCTTCGTCAAGCCGGCAGGCGGCTCCGCCTTCGCCGACGTGGGCTCGTCCGTGCCCGCCCGCACCAGCGCGCAGAACAAGAGCACCAAAGCAATAGTAACAAACAGCGGCCGGGTCAACGTCCACACGACCTGCCCAACGTCCACGCGCTGCCCGCCGCAGGCCGCGGGGAAGTCCGCGACCGGCGCCAGCGTCCACGTTTGGCCGTCGCTGCACGCCGACAAGGAGAGCTGCGAGTTCTTCTCGTCGACGGAGAAGACCTCGAGCCCCAGGCCCACGACGGCCCGCCGCGCCGCGTCCAGATCGCCGCCGGCCGTGCGGGCCGCACCCATCGCTTGCAGCGGCTGCTCCGCCAGGCTACACACTGTGGTCAAGAAGGCGCGCGCGTCCGCGACCCCGGCGCACTCGCCGTGCTTTTCCCACTCGTGCGTCTCGAACCCGACGATCTGCGCATCGCTGGTGCCCGTCGCATCGTAGCACTGGACGACGCGGCGCGGGTCACTTGTGGAGAGGGACGGCTTGACGCAGGCCGAGGTGCCGTAGGGCGCCACCTCGGGCCACAGGCCGTGGACGGACGGCGTCGGGTGCTTGTACGCGCCCGCGCCGAGGCCCGTCGCGAGCGTCAAGACGCCGCACAGGGCGACGCCCGCGCCGCAGACCATCTGGCCCGGGTCGCTCGGCCGCGCCTGCTTCCAGCTCGCGCGCTGAAGCAGCAGCAGGGCGCAGCCGGCCACGGCGGCGAGGCAGCGGAGGCCCCGGCGCGGTTTGGGGGAGACCGTCATCGCAGCGACGCGCACCGTCGCTGCAGCTGTGCTAAGAGAGAGCTTCTTGGCGTCTAAGGAGCGCGCAGGGTCAATACCTACGGCGCGCTCTGCGTGCGGGTGTCTTAGAGGCTAGCGCTCTGACTTGGATTTTGAGTTGGGCACGGGTTTTCTCGCGGGTTTTATGCACGGGTTTTATACCACGCATTTTATCTCAAGCCCCTTGAACGTCGTCCAAAGCCATTGACGATAATTCAGGGGCTCATATATCATCAATGAAGACATCCATGCACCGGTCCAGCTGCACGTTGGTGCTTCTCGCAACGTATGCGAGCGCTTTGCGCCCGACGCCGCAGCGCCTCCAGCCACGCGTGACAACAAAACTCGCAGCAACGCCGCCGTCACTGGGTTTGTACGGCGACTGGGAGCCGTCCACGGGCGGCTCGTACATACTTGAGGCGGCGGACGGCCCCGAGAACGCCAAGGGAGTTGTACATTTCCTCGGCGGCGCCTTCGTCGGCGCGGGGAGCCAGCTCACGTACCGCTATTTGCTGGAACGCTTCGCCAAGGCGAACTACGCGGTAATCGCGACGCCGTTTCGGCTCTCCTTCGACTACCAGAGCGTGTGCGACGCCGTGGAAGCGAGCTACGACGAGGCGCGCGCCGAGGCGGAAGCGCGGGGCTACGCGCAAGACCTCGAGGTCATCGGTGCCGGCCATTCGTGCGGCGCCTTACTCCAGGCCTTGATCGCGACGCGGCGGCCCAATGAGCGGAGGCGGCTCGCTTTGCTCTCGTACAACAACAAGCGCGCCTCGGACGCGATCCCCATGTTCGAGTCCGTCGTGGCGCCCATCGCCGTCGAGGCCGGCGCGCAGTCCCTGCCGTCGACGAAGTTCGCGGGCCAGGCCCTCTCTTTACTACGGAACGCCGGCGAGGAGTTGTTGGATGCCGCGACCGATACGGACAGCCAGAACCCCTTCATGCGCCTGCGGGCCGCGGCCCCGTCCAACGTCCGCGCGTTAGGCGACGCGTTCGTCGGCGAAACGAGCATCATCGCGCGGCAGGGCCTGGAACTGGCGGACCAGCTCCCGGATCTATTGGGGGAGATCGCGGGCGGCGCCCGCGAGTTCGAGCCCGAGCCCCGGGAGATGCGGGAGTTGCTGAAGTGCTCCTTCCGGGCGGCGGACGTGCTGGTGGTCCAGTTTGACTCGGACGACCTCGACGAGTCCGACGAGCTGTACAGCGTGCTGCGCGACTCCATCGAGATGCGCAAGAGCGAGGTCGAGGGCGCGGCGCCGTCGGTGCGGCTCGTGCGGCTAAGCGGCACGCACGTCACGCCCCTGACGCAGGACATCTTCCTGCCGGCCGAGAAGGTGTCAGCGTACGCGTCGGCCGCCGCCATCGTGTCGCCCGTGATGGAGGCGCCGCGCCGGTCGTTCCTCCGCGACGTGAACGCGACGTGGGGGGAGCTCGAGGCGTGGCTCGCGGCGAGTAAAGTGTAGGTACATGTACCCGAGACTTTCGTTGCTAGCCGTCGCGATCGGTCTGACGGGTTTCTGAACGGGTTTTGTTGCAGCCGATCGATTCAGCAAGGCTGACCGGGCACACCGACCAACCAGGGCCACGTTGCATAGCGCGGCTTGCGTCCAACGTAAAGGACAGCTCGTTGTTGACCGAGCGCCGGCCTGCCGCAGCCCGCTGTGCGCCAGTTACCGACCCGTGGTCAGAATAAAAACCGACGCCAAAAAATGGCACCAAAGCGAAAGGGCAAGAAGGGCAAGGGCGGCAAAAAGCGGAAGCCCTGCGAGCTCGGCGACGTGTGCCCCTACAAGCACGAGGGCCAGCACCGCGGCGAGTACTGCCACCCCGGCGAGCCGGACCACCCCGACACGCCCAAGCCCGCCGCCAAGCCCAAGGGCAAGGGCCGCACGCTCGGCGGCGGCGGCCGCGCGCCCGGCGGCGGCCAGACGCTCGGCCGCGGCGGCCGGGCGCCCCAACGCGACGAGGACGCCGACCTGGAGCGAGCTCTAGCCGCGTCGCGCGCCGACGCCGCGCCGAAGCCCAAGAAGCCCGCCGCCAAGAAGCCCGCGTCCAAGAAGCGCCGCCGCTCCGACGTCATCGACCTCGCGGCGTCCTCGGGCGACGAGGCGCCGCGGCGCTCGCGCCGGGCGAGCGCCGCGCGCGCCCCCGCGCCCGCGCCGGCCATCGACCTGGCGGCCTCGTCCGGCGACGAGGCGCCCCCGCCGCCAAGGCCGAAGCGGTGCAAGCGCGACCTCCTCTCGGACTCGTCGGACGACGAGGCCCCGGCCCCCGCGCCCGCACGCCACCGCGCGAAGGCGCCGCCGCGCCGCCGCGCGCCCGAAGCGGCCGCGATCGACGTCGACGCGGACGAGGCGGCGGCGCCCATCGACATCGACGACGACG
>Ga0302122_10001255_pt1 | contig 16098 bp, 10 predicted proteins | sample CB21_SCM_MG_FD_203115 | JGI IMG/M metagenome (GOLD analysis project Ga0302122, IMG submission 203115) | Marine microbial communities from Western Arctic Ocean, Canada - CB21_SCM | ecosystem: Environmental > Aquatic > Marine > Oceanic | place: Canada: Western Arctic Ocean | collected 2017-09-28
CAGCAGGTCGCCGAGGCCGTGGAGGAGGACCAGCCGTCTTCCATGTCCCAGGAGTTTGATGAAGCGGAGGACCTGATCTTCGGCATCGACGTCCAATCTAACTTGACCCCGGAGCTCCTGAGCTACAAGGTGAACGAGCGCTTCTACGCGTCACTCAACGACCACTGGCAGGACTGGTGCGCGGTGTTGACGGAACGGAGCGATTTAGGAATGGCGCCGCCCGAAGCTGATTTGGCGGCCTTCGGCGCGGCCGTCGAGAAGTCGTCGAGGATGGCGCAGCTCGAGGCCGTTTCTACAAGGGACTTCGCGAACGAGATCAACGCGTCTGCAGTGGACAAGGCGATGACTATTGAAGGCACTGTTTTATACGAGAGAGCATTTCGAAGGAAACTGAAAACCGTCGCAGGAAAAAACCTGAAGGAGCGGTCACGGGAGGACTTGGATGAATTATGGATTCTATTGCGGTGCGCCACGCGGCGGGGCTCGCAGTCCGTGGCCTTTGTGGAGCAGCTGGCGGGGTACTTCTTCTCAGAAGTCGTGGCCTCGGACGCGCGGGACGTGGTCCTCGAGAAGCTGCGCGAGTTCGACCTCGTCCCCTCGGACGAACTGGACCCCCAGAAGTTAAGGGACGCGTTCATCGTCAAAGTCGCGAAGTACGTGGACTTCTTCGCGGGCGCCGCGTCCCTCCTCTTCGCGGCGGCCTTCGTCGGGTTCAACTACCTGCTCTTCAACGTGCTGGTGGCGCCGCTGATCGACTGGGTCATGGGCACCGGGGGGGCGGACTACATCCCGGACTTCTTCGACAAGTGAGGCGCGTAAGTCGCTTTGTCTAATGCCCTCGGCGGCGAACGGAAGCGTACCGTGCTGCTTACTGCCCCGTGATTTGCTGTGGATTTTTGTTACGGTGCTAGGACTAGTGACGGTATTGAGTGCCGTTGCGGGTTTTGCCGTACGGGTTTCACGTGCTCGCGATTTATTGCACCACGTGCTCGCGCGGCTAGTTGCAACCGAGGCAGAGACACGACTGCTACACTTCCTCTCACAGCATAGCTGCATCAAGACATACACGATGATCGCTGCCAAGCTCCTCGTCCTCGCCACCGCAGCACATGCGCTGCAGGCCCCCAAGGTCGCGCGGCCGCGCGCCAACGCGTTGCACGCCTCTACGGATTTGGAGTCGCTGCGCTTCCTGAGCAACGACGACGCGCGACAGGTCGCGAAGGACTACGGCACGCCGACGTACGTCTACGACGCCGCCACGTTAAGAGCCAGAGCAGAAGAAGCCCTGGCCTTCCCGAACGCTTATGGCCTCACCGTCCGCTACGCCATGAAGGCCTGCCCGAACGGCGCCGTACTCAAGCTTTTTGATTCTATGGGTCTTAATTTTGACGCCTCGAGCGCGCACGAGGTGCGGCGGGCCATGCGCGCCGGCGTCCCGGCGTCCAAGTGCTCGCTGTCGACGCAGCAGCTCGACGCGGACGCCATCACCCTCATGCGCGACGAGGGCCTGGAGATCAACTGCTGCTCTCTTTCTCAACTCGATACGATCGGCACCGCGCTCCCCGGCACGAAGGTGGGCATGCGCTTCAACCCGGGGCTCGGGTCAGGAGGCACGGCCAAGACGAACGTAGGCGGGGCCTCCAGCTCCTTCGGCATCTGGCACGAGCAGTTCGACGAGGTCGTGGCCTTGGCGAAGAAGCACGACCTCGAAGTCGTGAGGGTGCACACGCACATTGGTTCTGGTAGTGACGCGGAGGTGTGGAAGCGCGTGTCGAGCATGTCCCTCGATTTGTGCGAGCGACTAGGCGATTCGGTCAAGACTTTGAACCTGGGAGGCGGGTATAAAGTAGGTAGAATGGCCTACGAGACGTCCACGGACTTGCAGGAGGTGGGCGCGCCGGTCACAGACAACTTCAAGGACTATGCGAAGCGGACGGGCGTGGAGCTGAAGCTGGAGGTGGAGCCGGGGACCTTTTTGGTGGCCAACGCCGGGGCGCTCGTTTCCACGGTGCAGGACGCGTGTACCACTTCCGGTAAGGACGCGGGCAACGACTTCCTCAAATTGGACGCGGGTATGACGGATGTGTTGCGACCCTCGCTGTACGGGTCGCAGCACCCCTTGGTCGTCGTTCCTTCCGACGCGGCGAAGGACGCGGACGCGGCCACGGCCGAGTACGTGGTCGTGGGCCACTGCTGCGAGTCCGGCGACCTGCTGACGCCAGCGCCGGACGAGCCTGAGACGCTGGCGCCGCGTTTGTTAAAGAAGGCGGAGCGGGGCGACCTCCTCATTGTCGAGTCGGTCGGCGCCTACTGCTCGGCCATGTCGACGGCGGGCTACAACTCGTTCCCCACGGCGCCCGAGGTCATGAAGTCCACGAAGGGCGCCTTCGTGGAGATCCGGAAGCGGTCCTCGCTGGACCAGCTCCTCCAGAACGAGGTCTCCGTGGACGCGGCGGCGCTCTAGGGGGGTAAGAAGTTCGTAGGGATCGCGTTGACGTGGCGGCCGATCGCCTTACTCACCGATAGTGTTATATTACTGGCCGATCGACTGGAGTCGAGCACGTGCGCGCGGTGTTTTTGCGCACGGGTTTTACACATCGACTCAGACCTAGGGTAGGGTGTGAGCGGTGTGTGTGTGTGTCAACGCTGGGAGAATACAGCATCGGTAGCGCTCGACAGCATTCATCATCGGTCGCCGCAGCGTTCGACAAGTGCCCGGGGTAGCCCTCGCTCCAGCATTGGCACAAGCCTGCAGACCCGGAGCGCGTCAAAGCAAAAGCTCCCAGCATTTGTAGTGCACGCCAGCACGACGCCGGCGCGCGTCGTGGACACCATGGAGCTCGTGCGGCGCGACAGCCAGGCCACGGCACCGAGCAATGTTGTGCGGATGGTCGAGCAGGTCTCGAGCGCTCATGACGTCGGTCTGTTGCTGCAGAAGATGGATATCGCGACGTGCGCGGCGGCCGAGCGGCACACGAAGGTCCATTGTGTTACGGTAGCGATGGGCGACGTGGTCATCGAGCATGCACCCAGGGTTGGCGAGCTCCTGACGCTGACGGCGGAGCCCGTGCTCGTGGGGCGGACGTCGAGCGACGTGGCCGTGCGCGTCTCGGCCGAGAAGGGCGCGGTCCGGCGCCACGTGTGTGACGCGGCCTTTACGTACGTCACCACGAGAGGTCCGGACGGCGAGAAACGGTTCTGCCCACCGCTGGAGGATGACGCTAGCGAACGTACGAGCTGGGCCAGGGCGACTGCGAAGAGGAGACGAGCTCTACTCAAGCTCGCGACGCCGCCACAACCGCTTGGGACCGAGACCTTTACGTTCGAGACTACTGAAGTTGTTCTACCGCGCGCGCAGAACCATATGGGCCATACGTTTGGTGGAATCGTAATGGCCTGGATGCACAAAGCTGCCCGCGCATGTTGTGCGCGGCACTGCGGGTGCGCCGTCGATGTGGTAAAAACGCTTGGCGTCGACGGGATCTCATTTGCGACGGGGAGCGGCGTCTCGGACCACCTCGTCTTCCGCGCACGCGCGACGGCCTCGTACGATCGCGGCCGCGCGGGAGAAATCAAGGTAAGAGTGGTAAAACGAGACATTGCCACCGGCTCCGAGAGCCTGATCAACGTCGGCTACTTCTCGTTCGGCTTCTTCGACGAGGGACAGCGGTTCCCCGATGTCAAGGCGCCGGCGGACGCGCTCGCGCGACGGAGGATGTTCGTGGCCCGGAGGCGGCTGCTGACGTGTCGGGGCGGCGCCCTCGACTGGCACGCGTCTTTATATGAAGAGGCGCCGTCGCTGACCGTCGAGTCCGCGCTGCGCCTGTTTCTGACGGACGAGTTGGTTTGGACGTCGTGCGATGGTAACGTGGCGTGGGCGTCGGGCAAATCCTGGGGCCGCGACTCGTTCGTGCTGAAGACGGACTGTGAGATTCCGGGAGCGTCGGTGGATGACGTTTTCCGTGCCCTCAAGGACGAGCGCCCGCGGTGGGACCACTTGTGTGTCGGCATCGAGCGAGTAGAAGAGGGCGACGAGTGGGATGTAGTCAAACACGAGTCCAGGGCACCGGCGGGCGCGTGGCTGTTGAGGTGCTTATGTAGGTGCTCGCTACCGGCGTCGACGACGCGGCTGACGCTTCTACGGGCCTGGCGGCGCGACGGTGACGGCTATGTGCTCGCGTCGCGGTCCGTGCGCCATGCCGGCGCGGGCGCGGCGGACGCCGAGGTCCTGCCCGCGTGCTGGCGCGTGGCGCCGTCGGCGGAGGGCGTGTCCCTCGCCTACGCCGTGGAATTCGAATACGCCACGTTGAGAGCCAACGCGCCGGGGCTCTCGGACGCGCTCCTGCGACGGGCCATGGCCCGCGCGGCGGCGACGTGGTGCCAGAACCTCGCGGGGTTCGATTTTTCTTCGGGGAGGTGACCTTGTAACGATTTTGATCTTTTCCGTATTCTCTTCAAGTTAATTTAGTCGTCGATTCAATTCCACGCAGCGATGATCGAGTGGGGTTCGGGGGGGGCGGGGCGGCGGTGTCCGCCGGAGGTCGCGAATTGTGCTAAGTCTCCGTCGGGTCGCGGGGGCTCGAGACGGAGCTCGCTAGTTGGCGCCGCGGAGCTTGCGCGCGTAGTCGGGGTGGTCCTCCGGGGTGTCCGAGAGCGCGGCGGTGACGGTCTCGCGGGCGCCGTGGGGCGCGACGTCGGGCTCCATGTCGTCGGCGGAGATGACCATCATGCGGCGGCACATCTCGTCCATGGTGGACGCCTCGAGCGTGTGGCACTTGCGGTCCTGGTGCCAGGTGACGAGGTTGCCCGTGCCGCGGCAGACGTCGTCGTTGTTGGCGGCGTCGCCGGTCGTGGAGCCCTGGTAGTAGGCGACGCCGCCGGTGGCGTCGTCCTTCGTGTCCGCGATGGCCTGGCGGTCCCAGCCGCTGAGCACGTCCCAGGTCGGGCGCAGGGCCTCGGCCTCGCCGCCGTTGACGATCGTGAAGACCTGGCCCTCGACGCCGATGAAGGCCGTGGGCGGGTCGCTCGTGAGGGCCGCGGCGGCCTCGCCGTAGGTGAGGCCGCCCATGGTCGCCTTGCAGTAGACGCCGTCGAGGAAGTGGTACTGGTACTGCCACGGCGTCTGGCAGGCGCCGAGCGACGAGTGGGGCCAGTGGAACTCGTAGGTCAGGCCGACGTGCATGTCCTTGCAGTACTGCCAGGCGTACTCGTTGACCGTGCCGTCCGACTTGCGGACCGAGGCGTCGCTGGCCTCCCAGAGGTCCTTGCCGGCCTTGCACATGTGGCCGATGCGCATGCCGCCGTCGTCAGACGCGAGGCGGCGGTGCGAGCCCGTGTAGGTGTCCTTGTCCGGGTGGTCGAACTCCTGATCTTCGTCGTACTCGCCCGTGCTTTTGTGCTCGGCGCCGATGTGCCAGTGCACGTTGACCGTGCACATGCCGGCCGCGTTGTAGTCCTGGACGGGTCCGACGGAGGGGTCCATCATGCCCACCGCGCCCCTCGTCACGTCGGTGCCCGCCTGCGCGCCGACCTGGGAGTGCTCGCAGTCGAGGTCGCCGAGGCCGACGCCGAAGCCCTCGCCCGTGTCGGCGCGCAGCGTCCCCTCGCCGGTGGCCGGGTCGATGCACGGGTTCTCGCCGAAGGCAAGGAGATGGAGGTACGCGTCCTCGCTGGTCGCGGCGATGTTCGTGGTCTTCCGCGTCGCGCGGTTGTTGTGGACGACGAGGCCGAGCACGGCCGCCGTGAGCGCGAGGTTCACGAGGCCGAAGAGGTTGGCGCCGGCCATGCAGCCCCGGCTCTCCTGATCAATGCCCTCGGCGCCGCGCGTTTCTCCCGCTTTGCCCATCGTTGCAGTCCTGTCGTTGCGCTCTGCGGCGGGCGCGCGCGTGAGGTCTCGCGGCGCGGCGCGGGCGTTGCAATTATCGTCGCCAGAACCTGGGGATCGCGCGATGGCGCGCGTCGGGTGCACGCTGCGGGGCTGCGCGCCGGCGCGCCTCCGGCGAGCGAGGCGTGTTGCACATCCTGCTTTGGGGCGTGCGCCGCGCCGGCTGCCGGGCGCGTTGCGGGGGCTGCAATGTGTGGGCGGTGCAATATGCGGGTGTCGGTGCGCGCGGTGGCGTCTTGCCCTTGATTAAGCGTCACTATCGAGAGCACCGAGGGTCAACTGGGGATTCTCTTTTACAAAACGTCACTATCGGAGAGCATTCTGAATATACTAGTTCAACCCACGTCGCGCTGCCCCGCAGCCGTCCGCGGAGATGAGAGAGGACGCCAGCGAGCGCCTCATGACGGAGGAACCGGTCAACGCGCGGGCGGAAGCGCGCTGCTCGCTGGGCTGGGTCGTGGCTTTGAACCTGGGCCTCGCGGCGGTGCAGATTATTGTAGGAACTGGAATAAAGTCCCTGGCGCTGGTGTCCGACGGTTTCCACAATCTGAGCGACGCCGGGGCGTCCATGATCGCGCAGCTCGCCGAGGCGTACCAGGGGCGACCGTACGATGCGCGGGCCCTGCCCTTCGGCTACGATAGGGCGTCTTGCGTCGGCGCCCTCGTCAACGTCGCGGCGCTCGAGGCCGTCTGCCTTAGCATCGCGCTGGCGGCGCTCTGCCGCCTGGTCGACCCGCGGCCCGTCGAGCGCCCGGGCGCGCTCCTGTGGGTCAGCGCCGCCGGCGTGGTGGTGAACGTGGCCTCGGCCGTTTTGAGCTGCTGGGGCGTCGTCGAGCACCACCACGTCGGCTGCGCCTGCCGCGACGACGGCGCGGACGCCGGCGCGGACGAGGAGGCGCCGCGCGTCGAAAAACATCGCGTCCTGCTGTGCGCGAGTGCCTGCTGCGCCGCGGGCGGGGCCGCAACACCGAAACGGGCGCTCCTGGCCCCCGCGGGCGTGCCCTTCGCCGCGTGCGTGCCGTGCCGACCGTGCGCGCCTGTGAAAACCAAGGCGCCGCTGCCCGCGCCCGCGGCGCCGGAGTGGGGGGCGCGCCTCGACGTCGGCCGCCTCGCGCTGGTCGCGCACCACGCCGGCGACGCCCTCATGTGCCTCGCCGTCCTCGGCGAGGCCCTGGTGCTGCGCCGCGGCCACGCGTGGCTGGCCCCGGGCGCCATGGCCTGGCTCCGCCGCTACCTCGACCCGCTCCTCAGCCTCGCGCTCAGCCTCTGCGTCGGGGCCATGGCGCTCCCCGTCGGGAAGCGGGCGGCCTGGACGCTCATGGAGGGCGCGCCGCGCGGCGGGGGGGCGGCGCTGGCCGAGGCGCTGGACGAGGCGCTCGCGGGGCGGGCGCGCGTGACGGCGTGCGCGCTGCTGCACCTGCGGGACGCGCCGGGCCTCTCACGGTCCGCGCTCGTCCGCCTCGAGCTCGCCGGGGGCCGCCGCGCGGACGCCGTCGCCGCGGCGCGGCGCGTCCTCGCGCGCTTCGCCGCGTCGGCGGAGCGCACCTACATAGAAGTCACCGACGCCGCCGGCGCGGACGCGCCCATGATCGTGGGTTGAGGAGTGCGTTTCATTCCCCCTTAACTTTGCAATATCAGTGAGCAACGTTCGCCCTGTCGATGAGTCTGTCGCTCGGTCTGTGCGAGACCAGAACACTAGGCAACTAGTACTTGTTTTTTGTTACGGCGCTAGGGCTAGTGGGCGGGGCCTCTAGGCTGGGCCCGGGGGGGAGACTATTACTCGTGAGTGCGGGTTTCGCGCCGAGCATGCATTTTTTTGTGTAGGGTATTAGAGTAGGGATTCCTATAGCTGTAGCGCATAAAATGGAGGAAGCGAGGCCCAAGAAACGCCGGCGACGCCGCAGCAGCAACACACCCGCTGAGAGCACTGATGCCAGCCGACCACTGCTCGCGACCAAGTTCAGCATCAGCGTCGACGCCGCGCGACACGACGAGGCGACGAAAAAGACGAAGGGCGACCTGTCGTTCGCGATCGTTCGCACGCGCGCCGAAGCGCTCGGCGGCACTTACAGCGCGACGGTCCACCGCAACGTGGGAGTCTTGCTGGCCAGCTCCGGCGCCGCATCGCGCAAAACGCAGCGCGTGCGCAAGGCGGCGAAACTGGGCGTCGCAATCGTCGACGCGGCGCCGTTCCTGGACGCGTGCGAGGCCGGCGCGGGGCCCGACCCCGACGCGCACGCGCTACGCGTCGCCGCGGACGACGCCACCGCCGCAGCCGCAGAAGGTACCGCCGCCTCTGCCGCCGGCCGCGCCGTCGACTTAAATGATGATGCCTGTTGGGTCGGCGCGACGACCTACGATGGCGGATGCTCTTGCGCGTGCCACGACGTGCCGGGGGCGCCGCCGTTCTGTGACTGGTGCGCCGACATACATGCCGACCGGAAATGTGATAAATAATTGTGTCAAATAGTTACGAGCCGGTCCAGCTCCGCGTCCGACCGCCGCTTGATGACGGCGGGCTCCCGGGCCGGTGCGATGTAGTTCATCCCGCCGGCGTAGATGGTGGGGCGCTTGGAACCGCAGCGCGCCATGTTCGCCGCGCGTAGTTCAAGCGCCGCACGCGTCTCCAAGCGCCCGCAGACACCTTCAATATTCGAGAAATCCAAGGAACCGCAGAGGCTGGCCGCCGCCAATTCCCGCGCCACGGCCGCGTCCCCGCGCAGCCCCGCGTCCAGGAGGCGCGCGCAGAAGATGCGGTGCGCGTGTTCGTAGATCGCGTGGTCGAACGCGTTGGCCGCGAAGGCCGCGCGGCACGCCCTCGGGTCCCGGGTCAGCGAGGGCGCGCCGCCGCACGCCTTCGGGCGCTTGACCCGAATCTTGGCGAAGTCCGACCCGTCGGGCAGGGCCTCCAGGCCGAAGGTGTGGAGCGCCAGTTTGACGGACGAATCGTACGCCTCCGTCAAGCCGATGAAGGCATGCACGTCCAAAGCGGCCTTGCTGCTGCGCGACGCGCGTCGCGCGTCGCGCGTCGCGCGTCGCCGCAGCACTCGAGGAACCGTCACGCACCGACGCAGGGATCTATTACCTCGGCACTGCATGCGTAAGCATCGCTGCGGCGATCTGTGCGAACAAGCCGGCAGCCCATTTTGATCAGTAGAGCTTTCATGGACGCAGTCGCACCACCATCCTTCGACGTGAGCTTACTACACCTACAACACGCATGGCAGGAGTTCGCGAACAGCAGCTCCTACGTGCAGGCGATGCTTGTGGTCGCCGAGGACGCGGCCGCGGCCGCCCGCGAGGCGCTTCAGGACTAAGACGAATAGCGTTGACGCTGCTCGTAGCTCGTGCCTCGGCGCTGACGGCGTCACGTCCGACGATCCCCGTCGTCGCCGAGGGTCCGGACTACCTCGTCGTGCACAAGCCCGCCGGCGTCCCGTGCCATCGGCGCGAGGGCCGGCCGGGCATCTTGGAGCTCGTGGGCGGCGCGGACCTGAAGCTCGCCCACCGCCTCGACGACGGCACGTCCGGCTGCCTCGTGCTCGCCAAGGGCCGGCGGGCCGCGGCGCTCATCGGCGACGCATTTGCTTCCAGGCGCGTCGCCAAGGTCTACGTGGGCCTCACGGCCTCTAAGCCGGCGAAGAAGAAGGGCGTGATCCTAGGGGACCAGGTCCGGAGCCGGCGGGGCCAGTGGCGCCTGACGCGCGACTGCGGGCCGGCGGCGGCCTGCACCCATCTTTCCCGTTCCGTCGGTCTCGGGCCGGGTGACGGTGATCCGGCCGCGCGCCTCATCATCGCTAGGCCCCTGACGGGAAAGACCCATCAAGTTCGCGTCGCGTGCAAAAGCATTGGGGCCCCGCTCCTCGGCGACGACACGTACAGCGGATTCAAGGCAGACCGGCTCTACCTGCACGCCGCGGCGATACGCATCCCGGACGTGGGCATCGACGCCCGCGTGGCGCCCGAGTCGGGCGCGTCGTTCCTGTCGGAGCGCTTCGCCGGCGCCTGGAACGCGGTCGACCTCGACGCGGAGCTCGCGGACGACGCGCTGCCTCGCGCGGCGCGCGAGTTCCTAGAGTGGCAGCGCGTGTAAATTATGTCGCACTTCACAGACAGATTACACAACAGTCTCCTCCTCGTCGACGAGCGGGTTTGCCACATCGGCGTCTCCGTCAGGCGTCGTCGCCGGCCGCTCGGAGGCGAGCGCTGCGAACGCCACGATGACGAAGAGCGCGCCGAGGAGCTGCAGCGGGCCGAACCGCTCGTGGTCCAGGATCGCGTCGACCAGGGCGTTCCCTGGTATGGCCAAAATCGTCCCCGTCGCGACGAACACGGGCGATGCCACAGAAAGCCCAAGCGCAATGGAACAATTGTACAAGACGTCAATCACGCCGCCACCGAGCACGATCAGAATGTCGTGGGGCGTCCACCTTGCCGGAGGTGTTTCGATGCCAGTTGCGGCAAGCGTCGCCGCGATCGGCAGGCTACAGACCGCAACTGCGCCTCCCACTAACCCTACGGCCCGCAGCACAAAGTCCGGAGACGGTGCCCGGAAACGGCTCTTCCACCGTACTTTGTACGTCGCGGCGCAGAATACAGCCCCCAGCGCGACGATGGCGCCGGCCGCGCCGCCGCCGCGCGGCACCGCAATTAACGCGACGCCCGCGAGCGCGGCGCCGGCGGCTAGCCCGCGCCGGCGCGTGAACGGCTCGCGCAGCCACAGGCGCGACAGCACGCAGACGACCGCTGGCGCCGCACCGAACACGCACTGAACGATGGCCGGCGAAGCGAGCGCCAGTGCGCGGACGTACGCGTAGTTCGCGCCCAGGAACAGCAAGGGAAAGATCACGAGGTCGTTTTTGTTAAGGGCCTCCGTCGTTTGCGTCCGCCTAATGTTGCCCGCGGGCCAGCAGAGGATTTGCAGGCAGGCGTGGCACCATGTGATCGCAAAGGGCGCAGTCAAGCCGCGCTGGACGCGGCTCGTGAGCTGCGTGGCGCCCACTTGCGTGCAGGCAATCAGCAAAACAAGCCCCAGGCGCAGCGCGAGGGACGTGTCTGGCGCTTGATCCTCTTGCCCTTGCATTGCTGGGAAGAGAGCACAGATCACGTACGCGTGCGAATCGTCTACACCTCCCTCAACTTGCCTACGCTGTCAGGTGCTGCCGTTACAGAGCTAGGCTCGGCTCAAAACATGACGAGAAAAACAGAAAACCCGCTACGCAAAACGGGTTTTCGAACCCGAACGGTCGGCGGAGCTTATTGACCCTTAGTAAAACCCAGCATGCGCCCAGAACTCCATCACGCGACGGATGACCTCGGACGGGAGGCGCCCAAGCCGATTCGGCTGTCGCCGCAAGCACCGCCGCGACGCCGCTTTCGGCGTGTCGACCGTGGGAAGTACGGACGCCACAAATCAATCAGCGTGGCGTATCCGAGTCGGCCACCATAGATCAAAACGAGATCTTGGCTAGAGAAGACTTGCCCTTGCCATGTGCTTCGTGCGCGGCGCCCCTCTCCCTCCGACGCGAGTTGAACGAATCCATTGGAATACACGCGGGGTTACTCTGGAACTCGAGAAAAAACCTCGGAACTGACCACCCAACTACACTCGGGATCCGCGCGTCGCTAAAACTATGCTTCGAAGAGCAGTTCGACTGGCGGGCGCCCGACGATCTCGGGCTCCCGTGAGAAAACTTGATGATAATCGAGGATATCCGCGCGACGACCGCCGGCCTTGATTTTTTTTTTTGAAATAGAACCCTCAATGAGGCTCCGCTCTCGAGAGGGTGTCAGCGGGCAACAAAACCCGTTTTTATCTCCTTTAATTTTGCTCGATTTGCATGCGTGCACTGCCTTGCGCAAGCGCGGAGCAAGACCGCTGTTCAAGGGAGCCTGTGAAGTTCTGGTTCTGCGGCGAAGACACAGACGACCTCCAACTCTCTCGGCCAGCGCCCCGGCGCCTCGGCAGAGGATCCCAGCGAGGCGAGAACCCAGCGTGGCGCGAGACGCCGCCGACGCGACCACACAACAAGCCGCGGCAGCAACGCAACCATGGCCCAGGACGGCCTCTACACGAAGCTCCACTTAACTGTAAGAGCGAGGACCCAGCCCGGCCAAGTAGTACTTGTCTCCGGCAGCGCGACGTCCGACCGGACGAGTGGAGCATTAGAAATGGTCACCTCGCCGGACGCCTACCCCATCTGGCACACGCCCAAGCCCGTCATTATTGCTAGAGGGGTGCGGCACGACTACCGCTACTCCATTAGGAGCGCCCATGACGTCGAGGCGGAGCCAGGGGATGTGAGAAGCGTCAAAACGAACAAGCCGGAGCAGGAGATGGAGGACACCTTTGGTGTAACACCACCCAAGCCTCCGAGTTCCTTCCATGAATTAGCAAATGAAACTTCACAGTCCACGCGATTAGTGATCGTCTGCTACCATCTGCCCGTACGAGTAGTTAGGAACGAGAGCAACGCGTGGACGGCGTCCTGGGGCTCGTCCATCATCGCCAAGAGCCCTTCGGAATCCATCGCCGATTCGCGGGAGACCTGGTGGGTGGGGACGATCCACGGGGGCCTCAACCGCCGGCAGCTGACGGCCGCGGACCGGGACGAGATCCGACGGGTCCTGGAACCCATGCACTGCATCCCCGTCTTTTCTTCGAATTCGGAGGAGGGCTACCTGAACTACTGCAAGCGCATTCTGTGGCCGTCGTTCCACAACGTGACTGTGCTCGACCAGTGCTGCGCCGCGTGGCATGTTCAAACAGCCTGGGACCAGGACGCCGGGAGTTCGTGGGAGGCCTATGAATCCATGAACTCGGACTTTCGGGACATGCTCTTGGACTTTTTACGGGCGGGCGACACCGTCTGGGTCCACGACTACCACCTGATGTTATTACCTTCGTTACTGAGTACTTCTGAGCCTTTTAGAGTAGATAGGCACCAGTCTAGGAAAGCAAGAATCGTGTTCTTCCTCCACGCGCCATTTCCCACGTCCCAAGTGTTTTGCGCCTTGGCCAACGGTCCGAAGCTGTTAGAAGGCGTGGTCGGCGCCGATGTAGTGGGCTTCCACGCCTTCGAGCACGCGCGGCACTTCTTGAACGCGTGCACGCGGCTGATGGGCATGGAACGCGCCTCGGTGGCCGGCGGCATCACGGGCGTGCTGCACCAGGGGCGGACGGTCATGGTCGTGGTGAGGCATGTGTCGGTGGAGACGGACCAGTTGGAGAAAGCGTTGACGCAGGACGTGCCGGAGCAGCTGGGAACGATCGAAGCCTTGATTTGTGAACCGTCGCGCGAGACGCCCAACAAGGCTAAACGACTGGTGCTGTGCAGCGTGGACCCCTGTCAACGACTCTCGGGTATTGCTTTGAAATTATTGGCGTACGAGCGCTTTCTGGCGGAGTATCCTAGATGGAGAGGGCGCGTCGCTTTGATACAGTACTGTTTATTAGACGGCACGCGCGTGGACGACGAGGCGCGGACGGCGGGCGAGTTACGAGCACTTGCGCAAAGACTGAACGCGCAGAACCCTGGGAGTGTGGTCCTAATAGAGAGGCCGAGCGGAAGGTTGGGCACGGCGGAGCGGTTGGCGTTGTTTCAGAGGGCTGATGTATTAGTTGGCACGGCGATCAGAGAAGGCCACACGCTGTACCCCAGTGAGTACTGCCTGGCGAGAGCTCTAGGGAAGAGGGGTCCCGGCGTGATATTAGCTTCTGAATTCAGCGCCACCTCTACTTTAATGTCCGGCGCCGTGAGTGTCAACCCCTTCGACGTGCCGAGCGTCGCCGACGCGTTGGACACGGCCCTGTCCATGGACGCGGTGGAGAAAAGGGATCGACTCGATAGAGACTTGCCTTATGTAAAATCGCGGCCGTCCGGCCGCTGGACCCAGGAGATTTTGGAGGACATGGAGACGGTGCATCGGCAGGTGACCATCTCCGACGAGGACGCGGCGCTGGCCATCGCGCAGCGCTTGGAGATCGGGCGGCTCGCGGACGCGTTCTCTAGAAGTAGTAGGCGGTTCCTGTTCCTGGATCTAGGCGGCACCTTGATCCCGAAGGGCGATTCAGTCTCTAAAGTGTTGAAGAGCGCGACGAAGTCCGCTCTATTGCGACCGGGCGTGAGACGCGCATTGCAAGCACTAAGTGAAGACGACCAAACTACTGTTTATGTCGTCTCCGGAACGACACCCTCAGCCTTGGAAAGTTTATTCAGTGACCTGCCCCACCTCTGCTTAGCGGCGGCCAACGGCTTGGCGACGGCCATCCCTGTCGAAGGAAAACGATCGAGCGTCATGACCTCGTACGGCACGGACTGGCAGGCGGTAAGAAAGGCCGCCCTACCCCTGATGAAGCGCCGGGCCGCCTGGACCAATGGCTCCGCGGTCCTCAAGCGGGAACCGGGCTTAGCCTGGAGTTACTATAGGGCGGACCCCGAATGGGGCCGCATCCAGGCCTTGCAACTCGCGCAGGACCTGGAGGTGATCCTGGCGCCCTTCGACGTGGAAGTCGCTCATAGAGAAGGCATGCTCGAGGTCGTGCCGGCGGCGCAGCACAAGGGCCACGTCGTCAAAAAAGCGTTGACGGAAGCGTTGGGGCGAGGAGAGCCGCCGGACTTCGTGCTCTGTGTGGGCGACGCCTTGAGTGATGAGAAGATGTTCTCTTCGGTGTACTCTTATTTGGCGGACGCCCCCCGGTCGCCGCTGGATCGGGCCTTCACCGTCGCCGTCGGAAGGAAGGCCTCCCGCGCTCTATTCTACCTGGACGACGACGCGCACGTCGGCGACGCGCTAGCTGCTCTAGCGGGGCGCGCGGCGTAAGATACAGATTAGTTAGCACCTCGTCGCCGTTAAAGTCGCTCGCAGCGTCTGGGGCGCGAACCTTGGGAGCGTGCTCGCCGACTTGAGGACCACCGATAGGGAGTGGACGCCGTCCGGCAAGGACCCAAAGTCCACGGCGACGCGCTGCGTCTCGACGTCCACGGTCCGCGTGGCGAAGAGCCGGTGCTCCACGTAAATGTCGGCCGTGATGAGCGTGCCGACTGCCGCCCGGACGAGCCACGGGTCCAGGGACCACGTCACGGTGGACGCGCCCTTCCCCACCACATGCCTTTCGGGTGTGGGCGGTTGCGTGCGCAACGGTAACGCCAAAGCGGCCGCTTTCATGTCCCGCAGCGCGTGCGTGAGGTGGTACACCGGCCGCGGGACGGGCGACGGCGGCTGACTGAGGTCCACGACGGGGGGCTCCACGATGGGTGTCGCGCGTGGGGGGTGGTGTTCCGGCGTCGCCATCATTATTGCGCATGCGAGGGCTACCACGGCAGCGCCGACGACGTTCCGGTGCGGCCGCCTTTCGTATAGCCTAACCCGCGGCGGCGACGGCGGCTTCGCGCCGTTGGTCGTCGCCCAGTCGGTGCGCGGGCCCCGTTGGGGCGTGGCCGGCGGGGAGCGGTAGGCGTGGCGGACCGGGCTCGCGGGGCCGAAGGCGGCCGCCCGGACGGCGACCATGGTCTTTGAGTGGGCGGGGCGCCGGCGCTGGCGGCGTGCGGGCGGCGCGGCCGGGGCGGCTGCGCGAGGGGGCTGGTCGGCGGGGCTGCCGTGGACCGGCTGCGCGAGGGGACTCGTTTTGCAACGAGAATTATGTTGGGTGCGGGTTCCTGCTCCTCGAACCAAGGGCACTGCCCTCGGAGGCCTCCTCGCGGTCCGCTCCTACCCTTGGCATCGGCGGACGAAGTCCGACGACACTAAAAAAAAACTCGTTGCAAACTCGAGGCGCTGCGGGCGCGAGAGCTGCCCGCGTTGGGCTGGACTCGAACGGTCGCGGTGCTCGACACCATGGAGTCGCTCGACGCCTTCCTGGAGGCTGCCCCGACGAGGAGCCTCTACGAGATATTGGGCGTGCCCCCCACAGCCGGCGCCCCGGCCCTCAAGAAGGCCTACCGGCGCCTGTGCCTGTGGTGCCACCCCGACAAGAACCCCCACGCGCGCGCCGCGGAGGCGTTCTTATTGGTGTGCGCGGCGTTCGAAGTTCTGAGCGACCCCGCCGGCCGCCGCGCCCACGACGCCGGGCGGGCGCCAATTCAACGACCGGCGTACCCCGGCGCGGCTGAAACGCGCGCCGCGCGCGAGGCCTACGAGATGCCGCGCGCCACACCGGGCACCTTCGATCCCTTCCGCGACTGGCCGGCGGCCGGGCGCGCGGCCTCGACACG
>Ga0302122_10001256_pt1 | contig 16094 bp, 14 predicted proteins | sample CB21_SCM_MG_FD_203115 | JGI IMG/M metagenome (GOLD analysis project Ga0302122, IMG submission 203115) | Marine microbial communities from Western Arctic Ocean, Canada - CB21_SCM | ecosystem: Environmental > Aquatic > Marine > Oceanic | place: Canada: Western Arctic Ocean | collected 2017-09-28
GCGAAGTTAAGGAAAATAGAGCCGTGTTAGCATACCAGCATTTTCCTGATGAATGGCCGTTTCCATATTTGGCACGCCAGGTTTTAGAACTGAATGGTCCCTCACTGACGGTGACTTTGCAAATCACCAACAACGGAAAATCAGCTATGCCTACCGGAATGGGGCTACATCCATATTTTGTCCAGACACCACTTGCTATGATAACTGCAAAAACGGAAAAGATGTGCGTCAATGATTCCGAAAATATGCCGCTTGGTTTGGAGTTGGTTCCGGAAACAGAACTGCTGAAACAAGGTTTGATTGTCACTCAAAATGCACTGGATAATCTTTTTACAGGCTGGAACCGTGAAGTCCTGATTTCATGGCCGGAATGGAATGCAAACTTAAAAATTTTTACAGATGCACCCTTGGATTTTCTGGTGATTTACACTCCTGCTGATGCAGATTTTTTTTGTGTAGAACCAGTCAGTAATATGACAGATGCCTTCAACATGATGGCCCGCCAAGATTCCGGACATGGAACAAAGATCTTGTTGCCAGGAGAATCGTTTGAGGGGAAAGTCTGTTTTGTCCCGGAGCTTAATTAAGACACAGAAGACAATTTTTCTGCTCAGTAATTTCAAGGTCCTGATTTATTCAATCTCCAATCGTAATGATATTCGATTTCCAGTTCATCTTCATACAAAGAATTAGCCAAATTCTCTTTTGCATATTTCTGTATATGAATTAAAACTCCTGCTTCATTGCCGCCATAATCATCCTGATACCATTCAAAAATTTTAGAAAGCCAAAGTTTTTTGTCTTCTTTTTTTGCACCACGTGGATGATTAATGTATTCGCTTGCGCCTGTCTCTAAAAGTGAATCGGTGTTTTTAGCCGTGAAGGCAAGCGGTTGCAGATTTGGACAGCCTATGCTGGCACAATTCAGGGCATAGTGAATTCTGGGATCTTGCCAGATTGGTCGCAGGATGCGGTGTTCAATGTCATTCAGTGAAAGTTCTTCACCCTCGATCGTGAGCAACTCTTCATCCCATGGACCAAAACTAAAAAAACTGAAGGAAATTTTTGTAATAGATTCAACTGGATAATGTTCCAAAATCAAATTAACGGTTGCAGCATTGTAAAGGTTAATCCAAAAGGCTCTTTGTTCTGGACGAGAAAAGCTGGAAATGGGAATGCCTTCCAAGGTTGTTAAATAAATTTTCAACAGGTCGTAGTCTATTTTTGAAACACCTCCATATTGCAGCAGATTAATTCCAACAGGCGCAGAACTTTCCATTGTAAGTTGACTGGTAACTAAATATTTTTTCAGAATTATTCCCCAGGCAGAGTGGTCAATAACTTCGCGGTTTTCTGCATTGTGTGTTTGCCAACGCGGCCACAACTCGGATTTGGGCGCGGCAATTCCAGAAGTTTTGTAAAGAACAAATGCAACTAGAGAGAGAGTAATTAAACGTTTCATGCTGATCCAATTTCAGATTCAAAGTGATGCAAATCCTGTCATGTCCTAAGTCTACCGGCGACAGGCATGGAATTTCCCCAGCAAGTTTAAAACTACGACAGACGCGTGATTTTTTCGCCAGACTCCAGCCAGCATTTTGCTGGCTTCAGATAAGGTAGGTTAGGGATGAATTGTACCTAATATTTTGTTAAGCCCAATTCCGTGTTTCATGGCCAGAGTGAATTCTGCCAGCAAATCTCCAGCATGGACTCCGCAAATTGCCACGCCTAATATTTTGTCTTTTACCGGTGGAGTAATGACTTTTACTTTACCGTAATCAGTACGGTCCGTAATCGCCCGGTCTAAATCGTCGAGGCCGTAAGTTGTGACTTCGTGCGGAATATTCCGGGCCTTTGCTTCATCTTCACTCAGTCCGACCAGTGCTAGTTCAGGATCTGTGTAGTTACCAGGGAACGCAGCCGGTATTGAGGCAGTCACCGCCCATTTTATGGTTTTCAATCAAAGCAATTTTTGCTTTGACTGCAGACGCAATAAACGTACTGACAAGTCCTCCTGACCCGACACCGATGACAATAAGGTTGTAATCAAATTTATACATTTTCTTTGTTTCTCCTTTTTTCAATGAAAGCCAATATATTTTTGACCAACAGCGGAAATATTCCGAGCAGTACAAACGAAGCAATCAGGGTCGGTGAAAGGATTTCACCCACGGATTGTATTTTTCCAAGTTCCGAACCTGCATTTATATAAACTAGTGTTCCCGGAAGCATTCCAAGTTGACTGACCCAGTAAAAAGTGCCTGCACGTAATGGAGTCAAGCCCATTCCCAAATTTATTACAAAAAATGGAACCGCCGGGACAAGGCGTAGAGTGAATAAGTAAAAACCTCCTTCTTTGTTTATTCCGGAATTAATAATTTGCATCTGTTTCTCAAAACGGTTTTGCACCCAGTCCCGAAGCAAAAAACGGGAAATTAACATGGCTAAAGTCGCACCAATGGAACTGGCAAAAGAAACGATCACTGTTCCTGCAAATAATCCGAAAAAAGCCCCACCTCCCAAAGTCATCCAGACTGCACCTGGAAGTGAAAATGCAGTAATGACTATGTAAAATAGAAAATAACTGGCCAACACCAAAATGGGATTGTTCTCGTAGGATGAAATGAAAAATGCTTTGGAGGATTTTAGATATTCGAGAGTCAGATACTTTTGTAAATCGAAGACGAAAAACAAAGCAACAACAATGGTGAAGAAGGCTATAAGCAACATAATTTTGACTTGCTTATTCTTCTCAGGCATAGAAATGAATCTTGTCTATTTTATGTAATTCAGTATTTACATTGATTACATTTCAGTTTAAAGGATGATCTATGATAATCTTACACGCTTACCATGAATTGCACCCCATGTGGTTACACAGTAAGGGACACAATATGTAAGCAAAATTTTAAAATAATTAATAGATTCACCTTTAAGAATGGAATCACCATGATTGATGATGGCCAGGATAGTCCCCACTACTAATGCGGTCATAACAGCTTTTTGGGGAGTCCCGTCACTAAAAGCTAATTCAAAAAAGTCTGGGGTTGCAGTTTGATTCATAATTTTTTATTTCTAAGATTATATGAAATAGAATGTCATAGGTGACAGTCTCACAATAAGTATGCAATCCATAATTTGTGGTTAAAACATTAAGTAAAAGCCTTTATGATATTAGCATAAGTTTATAAAAATTTTCTCGCTTCCTATAAATAAGTCCTGAGCTTATTCTAAGCAATGGGAACTAAATAGTAAAGTTTTTGAAGGCAAGAACTATTTAACAAAATCTGCTCAAGCTGGTTTATATGATTTAATTAAAAGAACTTTCGAATAAGTTTTTCTAAATAATTACAGAGCTTAGATGTTCTGAAGTCACGCCTTTGCTCCAATAACTAATTGACCACATGCACCCTGAATATCCTGTCCTTTGGAAATTCTTATTGGGGCAACAACACCATGATCTAGAAGGTACTTTTGAAATTTGCGTGACTGTCCCTGAGAAGGTGACAAATATTTGCTGCCTGGAACTGAGTTGAAGGGAATCAAATTGATCTTGAATTTCATACCGTGCAGCAAACTAATCAATCCCTTTGCATCTTTTATTGAATCTGTCAAATCACGAATCAGGATGTACTCAAATGTAATACGTCTCCGTGATTCCAAAGGAAACTCTCGACAAACTTTAATGAGCTTTTCCAGATTGTATGGAATGTTAACAGGCATAAGTTTTGAACGAACATTATCAGTTACACCATTCAAGGAAATTGCCAGATTGGCCTTGATTTTTTCTTCCCCAAAACGCCGGATTTTTGGCAGTAACCCCGAAGTGGAAACCGTGATACGGCGCTGTGAAAAATTAAAACCATGCTCATCCGTAAGAATTTCCAGAGCTTGCATGAGATTTTGATAATTATGAAAGGGCTCACCCATTCCCATAAAAACAATATTCCGAATCTTCTCTCCCTCAGGCTGATCTTTCAAGACTGTCAATACTTGGTCGATAATTTCTGCAGTATTTAGATTTCTCACCAAACCCATTGTTCCAGTCATGCAAAAATCACAGCCCATTCCGCATCCTACCTGAGATGAAACACAAACTGTATTATGACTGGTATGCGGCATGAACACGGATTCTATGCTGAGTCCGTCATCCAGTAACAAACGATATTTAATTGAACCATCCTGAGATTGTTGTTTTTCAGCCTTTTCAAGTGAACTGATCCAGAAATTCTCTTCCATAATTTTTCGGGTTTCCCTGCCAATATTATTCATTTCGGAAAAGCTTCCCACCTGTTGCGTATAGAGCCAATAAAATACTTGATCTGCCCTGAATTCCTTTACCTTGAAGTTTGTTGTGGATTTTTCAGCCATCCACTCACGTAATTTTTGGCGCGTCCAGTTTTTTATATTGTGCAGTTTTGACATTTTAAATTTGGAAATGTAACTATTTTATGAATATGTTATTCTTCATGGTAAGTAAATGTACCCGAGTGGTCAATCAGAAGCTGCTTAAATTTAAAAAATGCTCATACAAAATATTGGTTAACTGATGAAATGTTTAAAATGCGGATGGTCCAATTCTGACACTGCTGCCTACTGTCAAAAATGCCATGCATACCTGTCAGAACAACCAGGCATGGAATCAATAGATGCATTTAAAGCACTTATTTTAAGTCTCTTTTTCACAGGAATTTTCTATCTCGTTTTCCCGATTCCTGTCATACGGAGTGAATACTGGCTGCAATTATTTTCAGGTCATATCTCAGAAACTATTGTTGCCCTTGTGCTTTGGTCTCTGTTTTTGATTTTTTTCAAGTGGCGACAATTTCGACAACAACTCCTGGCATATGAGGCCTTCAGAAATCAGATCATGCACGACTCTTTATCAAAAGGCATTTATGTCAGGGATGTGGACGAAAGGATTTTGGAAATCAGTCAGTTTATGCAGGAGCAAAAAGTAAAAAAATTTCAGGACAGCGTCATTTTCCGGAGAGTACGCCGCACATTAAGACACCTCAAAGCCATTCCTAAAAAAGAAGAAATAACTTCAATTCTCAATTATCAGGCAGACATTGATCACAACAGAATGCAAAGCGGATATGCTCTTTTAAACGTTTTTATCTGGGCAATTCCCATTCTTGGGTTTATCGGTACCGTTTTTGGAATCGGACAGTCAGTCGGCGAATTTTCAGATTTTATCCGTAACACCGGCGGCACTGATTTGAACACGCAAATGCGCTCGGCTTTGGGAGGAGTTACCAGTGGATTATCAGTTGCATTCAGCACTACATTTATTGCATTGGTTGGAGTAGTTCCGATCATGATGCTTGCTTCATCTTTGCGAAAACGAGAAGAAGATTTGCTTCTCAGTGTTGAAGATTACTGTCTGGAAGATTTACTGCCGAATTTACATGTACGTCCTGGAGATGAGATGCTGGATGATACAGTTAGTGAACATTTGGAACAGATGGCAGAGTTTTCTGAGAATTGGCGCAAACAGGTTTCACCCGTTCTTGAATCCGTGGAACGTTATTCAAAAGGATTTGCAGCGCAAGTTGATGGATTACAGCCCTTGATTCAAAAATTCAGTGAATCCTTATTTGAAGCAAAAGACAAAATGAGTGACACCGATCAAGTGGTAAATGTCCTTGAAAACACTGAAAATTTAAAGAAAAAAGACAAAAAAGACAATGAACCGCCAACCGAAAACGCCCAACCTTTAAAACAATGAGGTATGCTTCTAATTCTCCTAAAATAACACTTTTCCCATTTCTGAGTGTCCTACTCAGTACAATGGGAATTTTAGCATTCCTTTCAATTAGCTTTTTACTTGTTGTTCCTGAGAGTGCAGATTCTCGCAAGGAGTCCAAACGTGTGCAATTTGAATGGGTCGGTGCACCCGGATATGTCAAACCCATTTTTATCCGCTGTTATGCGGATCGTATAGAATATTACAATTTGTTTGAGAACCGGGAATACAGCCTCTCTCTCGATGAATTACTGAACCAGCTTCAAGGTAAAAATCCGGAACTATTGTCATACCTGGTTCAGCTATTTCAGCTAAATACTGATATTAAAAAAAAGTTTGGTAAAACAGAATATTACCCTCTTTTACTGGTTTATCCTGACGGAGTGTTAACTTCAGAATTATTGATGGTTGCAATTGAAAAAATTGGAGGATTAAATTTTGGACTGGAACCAATGCTACCGAAATGGGAAATACCATATCAGGGACTTAATTCTGAAGGCTGATATTTGATGTTATGAAAAAACTTTTCTTAATGAGAATAATTGTTTTTGGGATCTTGTGGTTTGTCACCGGCTGTCAGGGAATTTTCAATCCTGCTCCAGATGAACAGGAAATTCGATTTCGCAATGCTATCCGGATTCATCCTGTTCACGAACTCGGCTACGTCCGGCTGGCTCAATATCTGAAAACTCAGGGACGATACACTAAAACATTTTCAGTACTCCGTACCGGACAGCAGCATATTCCTGATTCGATTGCGCTCATTCGAATGGAGGGAGGTCTGTTTCAGGGGTTGGGTTATTACAGAGAATCACAAGAATATTACACAGAACAAATCACTAAACATCCGGATGAACCGCTCCTTTTTCTGGATAGAGCGCAACTGTACTTGCGTCTGGAAAAACAGCAGCTTGCTTTGAATGACGCACGCAAAGCACTTTCTTTGAAACCTGATTTGTTTGAAGCTCTTTATCTGATTGGTGTGATTTTAGACCGGAGGACTGCCTCAAATGTACCGGATCAGTCAGAGCAGGCACTTAATGCTTTAATTGCCGCCAGCGAAATAAATGGACGGAATCCTGATCTCTGGCTGAGAATTTCAACATTATGGGAAAGGCGTGGTGAAACTCATCAGGCAAGACTGGCAATGTTCCGGGCAGTTGAGCTTTCTCCGGAATCAAAACTTTACCTTCGCCGTTATGCGGATTTGCAGGAAAAAGAGCTGGACCTAACCAGTCAGAAATACTCTGATGAAATCTCGGAATCCCTGCACCAGACTCTTCAACACATGCTCAAATTGTTTCCGAATGACATTTGGGTACACGCACATATGGGAAACCTGGCCTGGACACAGGAAAAGTTTGTGCTGGCGGAGACACATTTACTACGTGCACTTGAATCAAAATCTCCATATCCCTGGGCTAATTTCCGATTGGGTATGGTTTATCTCTCTCAAAAAAAATGGGAATCTGCACTCCAGGCTTTTGAGGAGGGTCTAAAATCCGATCCTAAAAACGACTGGGCCATTCTGCAGACAGGACATGCCCTGGAAATGCTGGGAAAAAATGAGGAAGCAATTACCCGTTACGAAAGGCTGATGGAAAAAGGTCCGGACAACCTGGTTGTAGTTAATCGTCTGAATCAATTGTATTGGAACGAATTTTTGTTTGAAAAAGGTGAAGAGGTTCTTTTGCGTGGACTGGAAAAATTCCCTGCAGAAACAGAGCTAATTGAAAAACTACTTGCTTATTATGAATCTCATAGACTTTTTGAAAAAGCAGCAAAAATTATTTTGGGTTTTATCGAGGCAAAACCAGACAACAGTGCTGCACTTGCAAAGCTTGGGTTTTATGAAAAAAACTTGAAACATCCGGAAAAGGCTTTGTACTGGTTTAAAAAAGCACTCTCAAGTTCTCCGGATTTTGAATGGGCACACGTCCAGCAAATTGGAATTTTATTAAACACAGAACGCGAAGATGAAGCAGAAAATGCGCTAAATGATTTTCTCAAACTTAAGCCGAATTCAGAATGGGCTCTGCTAGAACTATCTCAGTTGAAGTTGAAACAGGAACATTTTGCTGAGGCAGAAGAACTGCTGGAAAAAAATCTTGCAGAGTACCAGGATTCAGCGGGAATACTTCAAACTCAGGGGCGGCTGTATGAATTGCAGAAACGCTGGAAAGAGGCAGAAAATATTTTCAAAAAACTATTAACAATCCGCCCAAACAACTCTTTGCTGCTGACACATTTGGGTTTTACGCAATGGAAACTAAAGAAAACAGAAGAAGCCCGTCAAAACATTACTCATGCTTTGTATGAAAATCCAGGTAATCTCTGGGCCTGGAATCTTTATTTGCTTTTGCTGCCAGAAGCACAGCAGCGTCGCTGGATCGGAGATGACTTCAAGATGCTTCTGCCAGTCCTGGGTGCATTAGCCAGCAAAAGGACAGAAGAAATCTGGCAGGAAATTACTTCTGTTCGCACAGATCCTTTTACACGGCAAGTACTGAAAAATATGCACTATTTGCTCGAAGAAGCTCCGCAAGAAATTAAAATGGATCCACAGGATATGACCTCAAAACAACTCTCACCCTGGATAAATGAGCAATGGGGGTATTTCCACGAAATGCTGGGAAACAGAGAGCTTGCTGCACGTCATTTTGAGGCCGTTTTAGAAGCACTTCCGGACAATGCCTGGATACACGCACGCTTGGGCTGGGTCTACGAAAGAATGGATAATCTGGAAAAAAGCAAGCAGCATTACAGCCTTTTTTTACAGAAACATCCGCAAGCATTTGATGTCAGTTTCCGGCTGGCAAACGTCTATACATTGACAGGCAACGAAGCCAAAACCATTGAGCTTTACGAATTAATAGCAACTCACCGTCCGGAACATGACTTGGTGCTGAACAACCTTGCCTGGCTTTATTTAACTGCTCAAGACAGGCAGGTACGTAATCTTGAGAAAGGTATGGAATTAGCCTTGAAATCAGTTGAACTTAATCCTACAATTGACAGTTTAGACACATTAGCAGAGGCCTACTTTCAGTCTGGAGACAGAATTAAAGCCCTTGAAACTATCCATAAAGCTGCTCGGGAAGTTGATTATCCGCCAAACCGTCATTCATACCTACGAAAACAATTGCTGCGCTTCCGCAAAGGAGAACAGGACTCCAGCCCACCTGCGTTAACATGATTCATGTTATGTTAAAATGATGATACTCTAAAGCTGTTTAGGGCGGCAAAACACAATGAATTGTACAATAATTTGATGAAGGTATGCTTAACTGATTTAAATGGGAAACGACAGCTAACAGATGTTCCTTGCAGGATCACAGATCAATATGGATTCCGTAAAAAATAAAATCATATTACACTTGTAAAGTCAATATTTTACTGAGATAATTACAAGATTAACTTTTCAAAAGTGACTTTATCATTCAGAACATCCATGACACAAACTATAGAACCATTGATTAAACTTGCGGAAACTGACCGAGATTTACAGAAATTTGTTTTCGCAAAATCTCATTTGGAAAGACAGATTGAAAAAGCACGTTCAGTTGTTGACCAACATCAAAAAACAATCCAACAAAAAAAAGACGAATTTGAACTATTGATTGCTGAATGCAAGAATGTAAAAAACAATCTTCAAATTCAGGAAGAATTGATTTCCCGCCTGGACAGTCAAGTTCCTAAGATACGCAACGAAAAAGAATTTGCAACCAGTAAAAACCAACTGGAGGAAGCACGAAAAATTCTAGGTCTGCTGGAAGACAATATGCTCGATTTGGATCTGAAAAAAGAAGATCTTGAAAAAGAAATTGGAACCATTAACAACCAGCTCAGTGAATCAAATACAGAATTTGAGCAGGAAACATCCGGTCTGCTGAAAAAACAGGCAAAAGCAGAAAAAAAGATTGGAACTCTTGAGCCTAGACGCAAACGTTTACTGAAAAAAGTTCCTCAAAAAATCAAACGTTTTTTTGAGCGCTGCCAGGAAAGTGGAATTTCAACCCCAATCTGTGCCATTGAGGATAAAAGCTGCAGCGGCTGTAACATGGTTTTATTGCCCCAGCTTGTTAACGAACTGATGACAAACACAGATTCCCATAAAAATTGCCCTAATTGTTCGCGCATTTTGTACTTTCCTGAAGTTGAGGAAGAAGAAGATTCCGCGGCCTGATATTTCTTATCATGCATGATGGTATTAGGTGTTGATCAATCTCTGCTTCAACAAAATACAATCATTAAAAAATATTTAATACTGCTAGTTCTTACTCTAACATTTTTGCCCGGCTGTGAATCTTCAGCCCCTTCCAGTTTTATATATCCTTCTGAGAAAGCAATGGAGATACGCTACCTCTGCCGCTTACCATATCTGGATGCAAAAGCGCCACATCAAGCGTGGAGCAAGTCAACTCCCTCGTGGATTTTCATTAACGAAACAAAAATCATAGTTTATTTTAAGAATGACCTCACCTTTGTGCTACCCCGTACTTCAGAAATCACTCTCGCTCCAGGAAAATACCGCTGTATACTTTAAAATTTACTGATTGATTTTCTTTTTTCAGTCTACAAAATTTTCTCCATTCAGTATTTTCGTAAAAACATCACGGTCCACATTACCTCCAGACGCAATAACCGCCACTTTTTGTCCTTTATTTTTTGATGACTCCTGTAGTGCTGCCGCAATTGCTGCAGCACCCGCGCCTTCACAGACATTGTGTGTGCATTCATACATAATCCGCATCGACTCCGCAATTTCAGTATCACTAACCTGCACAATCCTCTCAACACCTTTCCAAATCAAATCCAACGCAGACTGTTCCGGAACTCGGCAGTCAATTCCATCAGCAATTTTGGTACTCACCGTTGATTCAACGGGACTTCTGCTAACGAATGACTTCGCATAGGTATTGGCATGTGCTGATACAACTCCGACGATCTCTGTATTCAATTCTAATGCATCACGTACTGCAAGCATTCCACAAATTCCAGATCCCAATCCAATGGGAACGTAAACAACATCAAGATCCTTGACCGCTCTCAGCAATTCCAAACTATAAGTGGCGACACCTGTAACTAATAGTGGATCAAACGAAGATATCATTTTCAGTGATTTTTCATGTGCCAGATCTTTCGCATATTCTCGGGCTGCCTGAAAATCTTCACCATGCTCTATCAAATGCACACCAAAAGCACGCATTGCAGCATTTTTCTCCACGCTGTTTCCATGTGGCACTAAGATTGTAGCCGGAATTCCGTAGCGCCGAGCAGCAAAACCAACAGACTGCCCATGATTTCCGCGGGTTGCACTGACAATTCCCTTTGGTATTTCTGAGGATTTCACGAGATTGGCGAAATAAACTAATCCACCACGTATCTTGAAAGAACCAATTGGCGTGTGATTTTCATGCTTTACCCAGACTTCTGTGCCTAAACGTTCACAAAGAAGCGGCCAGCAATATTGAGGAGTCGCCTGCATTTCAGCATAAACTATACTTGCTGCTGCTTCTATTTCATCAAGTGTAATTTGCTGCATATTTATGAGCCTTCTTTGTTATTTGTCCCTGAAGTAAGTTCTGCCATCATCTTGTTGATCATCCGTAATCCGGATTGGTCTTTGAGTGTCAGAATGGATTCCGGATGAAATTGCACTGAAGCCACGGGCAGTTTTTTGTGCCGAAGCCCCATTATCAGACCGGAATCAGTTTTCGCGGTGACTTCCAGACATTCTGGAAGTGAAGTTGAATCCACGTAAAGACTATGATAACGTCCTGCGCTGAATGGGTTCGGTAACCCTGCATAAAATGAATCTCCGCTGTGTATAATCTCAGCGGACTTACCGTGAACAGGATGTTCAAGAGTCAGCAGTTTCCCACCAAAATGTTCCGCAATACCCTGATGTCCGAGACAGACGCCAAAAACTGGAATATCCCTATTGAGTGCTTCACCGACTAATTCCGGAACTTTTTGTTCACTTGGGAATCCCGGACCTGGTGAAATAAAAAGTAAATCCGGAGAAATTTCGTCCAGCATCTGATACGGAAATCCTGAACGGAGGGTGATTACTTTTGCTCCGGTTTGCCTGACATAACTTGCTAATGTGTGTACAAAACTGTCTTGATTATCGACAAATAAAACCGTTTTTCCCCCACCCGTTTGCGGCAAATCAATGTCTTCAGCAGCAGCCGGTTTATTGCCCAAAGTCGCACCTAAAAAGGCTGAAGCCTTGATGTGTGTCTCTCGTTCTTCTGTAGCCGGATCTGAGTCATAGAGCAGTGTTGCACCGGCACGTACAGAAGCTCGGCCGTTTTTAAGATGAACCGTACGCAATGTCATTCCGGTGCTGACAAAACCGTTAAACCACAAAAAACCAATACAGCCACTGTACCAGCCGCGAGGTGAATTTTCCATATTTTCAATTGTCTGCATGGCAACAGGTTTTGGTGAACCTGTCACAGTACAGGCCCACATGTGTGTCAAAATAGCATCAACTGCATCTCTGTCTTTATTTAAAACACCTTCCAAATGATCAACTGTATGAATCAGGCGTGAATAACGTTCCAGCAGGCGCCGTCCAATTAAATGAACACTACCGGGTTCACAAATTCTGGCCATATCGTTACGATCCACATCCGTACACATAGTTAGTTCTGATTCTTCTTTTTCCGAAGATATGAGTGCTTTTATACGTTCAGCTGTTTCCATCGGATCACCTCCGACTGGTACTGTTCCTGAAATGGGACTGGTTTCAAAACGTTCTTCCTTGACACGTACATACATTTCAGGAGATGCACCAACCAGTTGCTCCTTACCCATGTTGATCAAAAAACTGTAAGGGCTGGGATTTTGTTCACAAATTCTTTTGAACAAAGTTGAAGGCTTTTCTGCAAAACCAGTAGAAAAAGATTGAGATAGTACGACTTCAAAAAAATCTCCACGCCGGCAGCCTTCTTGAATTTTAGCCACTTTCTGTTCAAACTCACCTGCTTCATGATCACAGTTTATTTTACCATCAGCCTTTCCCACGGCAACCTGGAATTCATCGCCAGTATTCCACCAGCTTTCAGTCATACCGTCCGGAGTTTCAATGTGATATTCAATTTTGGAAGCTTCCTCTTTTTGCCGGTCAACAATCACCAGTTCGACAGGCAAAAACAAATGGCAGTCAGTTTGTTCCGGATCCCGTTTATGTCTTGCTTCAATATTTTCAAATTGATAAACCAAATCGTAACCAAATGCTCCATACAATCCAAGATAAGGATCAACACTTTGGAATAGTTCAAATATTTTGCGAATAACAGAAAACACGCTTGGCTGACGACTCCGTTCTTCTTCAGCAAAGAAATCTGGCCTTGGTTTCACAGTACCAGAAATCTTTTCTGCAGTAAGATTCGGATCAGTACCAAAAACCAGTGATTCAAGATGGGGATGATTTTGTAAAGCAGGAGCTATCAATTTCAGCAGTCGTGTTCCATTCGGATTCAGCGCGTTGATTTCAAACTGTCTTTTCCTGGCAATCAGTTCCAATGCAGGATGCACAAAACCTAAATCCCAGCGGGAATAACGGTCCGGTACTTCGTAATTACTAACAAAAAGTGCTCCTTTTTTAGTGTCAATATATTGATATATTTTATCAAGTGCATGTTCCGCATCCAGGGGTGTAATCGACTTTTCTATTTTTATACCGCCCAGTGTTGTAAAAGTTGAATTATTCATAGCTTCAAGTAAATTTTAAGTGTTTAAAGAAATCAATTTCTAAGGTTTCGAATAAATTTTTCAACTCGCCACAAATCTTTAATCCCAGGTTCGCTTTCTACACCGCTACAAACATCCACTCCCCACGGTTGTACAATCTTTACTGCCTCTGCAACATTTTCCGGAGTCAACCCTCCTGCCAGAATCAGCTTTCCCAAACCTGAAGCAGTACTTGCCCGGTCCCAGTCAATTTTTTGTCCGGAACCTCCGTAATGATTTTTGCTGAAGGCATCCAGTAAAAAGTATTCTCTCCCAAACTCTTGTATTTGTTCCAGCTTAAATTCAGCAGACACACGAAATGCTTTATAAAATGGCACTCCTAATTTAGCAGTTAATTCAACAGACTCATCGCCATGCAATTGTGCCAAGTTCAGGTGTGTTTCAATCATTATTTTTTCCAGCGATTCCAGTGATTCATTGACAAAAATACCAACAGTTGTCACCGATTCCGGAAGCACACTTACAATTTTGCGGACTTCTTCCGGAGAAATGTAACGGGAAGAACCAGGCCAGCAGTTTAGTCCAATCCAGTCTGCACCTAATTCTGCACAGGACAAAGCCTGTTCAGGACTGGTTATCCCGCAAATTTTAACTTTTGGATAAACAGTGGTGTGATTCGTTCTCATTGGCTTCTGGATTGGTTTTTTTTAACTATAACGTTATAATATATTGTTATTCTAAGATACGAATTCTTACAAAATTAGCAATGGAAATATTACGGAAAACTAGATGTCTGTTCATAGTTCTGCATATTTCTGGAATGGTGAGACTTTGGTACTGCACATCTTCCTTCAACCACGTGCTTCACAAAATGAGTGGGCAGGCCAACACAACGGACGGATACGTCTTCGTGTTACTGCAGCACCCGTAGATAATCAGGCCAATCGGGAATGTGTGAAATTTATTTCAAAATCATTAAAAACTGCAAAAACAAATGTGAAAGTGGTTCAAGGTCAAACCAGTCGTTTCAAAACTGTGGAAATCCTTAAATCTGATCCGAAGTCCTGGAAAAAAATTTTAGAAGGCGTGGATAATTAGATTGTCTGCATTGTAGAACTTATAAAGCTAATGATCCACTACCTGAAAACACAAATAACAACTATTTGTCAGTTTAGATTCGTGAAAATAACCTGCCCAAAAGTTTCTCCAAAATTACGATTCTGGAGCATATTTTCTTTACTGACAAGCATCTTTTTTTATTTAGTAACCGGTACTGCTTCAGCACAGTGCTTAACCAGTGGTCTGACTGAAGATGAGCAGTTGGCTATGACAAAAGGATTATTTGAAGATGAACTGTTTTCCGTATCAAGTGAGTCCTCAAAGTGTTTTCTTGAAGAATTTAAGGATAGTGATGCACGTGAGGAGATTTTTTTCCTTAGGGCAGAAGCCTTAAGAAAGGGAGGCGATCTTAAGGCGGCAATCAAAGCTTATGATGAACTGAAAAAAAACTTTCCCAGCAGTAAAACCTATTTAGACAATTCAATGCTACATAAAGGAATTTCACTGGCCCTCACTAGAAAGTATACTGCTTCTATCAGAACCTTAAAATTGCTGCTGCTTGATTTTCCCACTACAAAATACAGAGATGAAGCACTTTTTTGGCTGGGTTATGCATCTTCTTTCCAGGCAGAGTCTCTACGAAAAATAAACAACAAAGATGCTCTGCTTTTATATCAGGAGTCAACACTTCATTTCGTTAAAGTAGAACCTGAACTATTAAATCTGAAGCATCAGCAGGAACGGTTGCATTTAATGGGACGGTCATGGTGGTTCCTGAAGGACTTTACTAAAGCAGAAGAAGCATGGAGCCAATACTTGAAAAACTCAAAGTCAATCAAACCTGAACAGGCTTTGAATCTAAAATACCAGTTAGCCACAGGCTTTCAGCAAGAGAAAAACTACAAAAAAGCTGAAAGTTGGTTTGCGCGTATTTTAACAATGCATCCAGACTCAAAACTGGCTGTTGTGTCTGCTTTTTTACGAGCAGAAATGGCATATGCAGTTTCAGTACAAGAAACAAATACTGAATCATTGGACTCAAAGGCAGTAAGTATACTGATTAAGCACTACAAACTATATTTAAATAAGAATGATAATAAGTATCAGGCACTTGCCTATTACAGAATTGGTGTGTTGCAGCAACCACACAGACCAAATGAAGCCATTCATGCTTTTCAAAAATATTTAAGCACAAAAGACAAAAATTATGCAGCTGAAGTTCATTATCGCTTAGGTTATTTGTTTTTTAACACAAAACAGCCGCAAAAGGCTATTCAGATCTTCGAAAAGTATCTCCGTACCAAAGATAAAACTTATACCAACGAAGTCCTTTACCAACTGGGATTTCTCTACATTGAAGCAAAACGTCCAGAAAAGGCTGTCCAGATCTTTGAAAAGTATCTCAGCACTAGAGACAAAACTTATGTGGGAGAAGTACATTACCAGTTAGGGTTCCTCTACATTGAAGCAAAGCAACAAAAAAAAGCTGTTCAGATTTTTGAAAAATATCTCAGTACCAAAGACAAAACTTATACCAACGAAGTCCTTTACCAACTGGGATTTCTCTACATTGAAGCAAAGC
>Ga0302122_10001257_pt1 | contig 16083 bp, 16 predicted proteins | sample CB21_SCM_MG_FD_203115 | JGI IMG/M metagenome (GOLD analysis project Ga0302122, IMG submission 203115) | Marine microbial communities from Western Arctic Ocean, Canada - CB21_SCM | ecosystem: Environmental > Aquatic > Marine > Oceanic | place: Canada: Western Arctic Ocean | collected 2017-09-28
CGGTATTTGAAATTAAAAACGGGATGAGATGCCTCTCATTTTACGATCCTTTTTAGTGAGAATGGTATGTATTTTAGAAAGTTAAAAACTGTTTGCCTGTGCATTGTGTTTTTATGCTTAACCGCGATGGAAGCATGGGCTGTTCAGGGTCAATGGGGTGCGTTTGTTTATCTGTTTCCCAAAACCAGTGCTTCGATGGATAGCTCCACACTCAAAGTTCTGACCGATAAAATTGAGAAAGCGTCCTCTGGGTTTGCAAATGATTTCACCCCGCAAAAAGGTAAAACCGAAACGGTCCAGTTCATTCACACCGTGGAATATTCGTTGAACGGCAACCCGATCTTTGAAAAGCCCACGGGATTGATCCGGGCAGAGTCCATCAACAAAAAGACTTTGGATCAGTACGCCGACACACTGTCAAAATTGGCGGGAGAGTTTTACAGAGTAGAAACACGGTTTGCCGTGACCCGACAATTAAATTACACCGACGCAGCGACGCTCCAACGACTTCAGAAAAACGCTCCCAAGCGAGGCACGGGAACAGAGCAACCGAATACGGTGGTATTCCCCTTATCCAAGACTTCTGCATGGTGGGCACTCACCCAGGAAAAACGCCAAAGCTATTTTTATGAAAATTCAACGCAGTTTGGTAAAGACCATCTCAGCCACAATGGGGTGGGGTTCAAATACATCAACCGCATCTTCCGTAAACTTTATCATTCTCGATTCATCGATCCGGGCCAAGACTTCATGACCTACTTCGAGTTTTCGGATGCCGACGCAGAGGGATTCGACGCCCTATTGGCTGGTCTCCGTGATGACAAAAGACTCAACCGGGAATGGATCTATGTGGAAGAGAAACCCATTGTTTGGGGTAAGCGGGTGGCAACACCAGCAGAGATGCTGAAACCTTGAATGCGAATCGTTAATTGACCCATGTAATCCACGTTTTCACACAGTCTGGACAAAACGGACATTCGGCTAAGAAAAGTTTAACTGAAAGGATCTCTTAGCTTTTTAACTCATGTGGTCCACTTTTGGCTGACGGGAAACAGTTGCCAATATCCCGGTGATTTGGAGAGGTAAAACTCATCCGCAACTTGACCGATGGTTGAAAATAATAATTCCTGTTAAGGCAGGAACTTGATACTGATTTCCGGAGTGTCCTTCCTTTGCTGAATAGTGTTTTCAAGATTAAATGCACCAGGGTTATCTGCATTTTGTTCCAGGAGGCGGTTCACAATGTCTTTCTGTTCCAGGACGGTACTACTGTTTATTTTTTGAACAAAGGCCGCCCAGGGTACAAAGGTTGTTGAAGGAAATGATTGGGTTTTATGAGGAGAAATATCAATATTCAGGCCGGAGATAAACACTACCCGCTTTCCAATATATCCTCTGGAATTCAGCAATGTTCGGTAAGTGCGGTCAAATTCGGACTGTGTGTTGGCTTTTGCGGCAGTCAACAGAGGGAATTTCGAGGAAACGATCCAGGGCATCGGGGGAGTAAGATTTTCCTCAAGAAGCCCATTAGTTTCAGCATCCCCTGAAATGTGCCGTTTAAAACCAAAGAGTTCGGTCTGGCTTCCGTAAGAAAATTTGCAAAGCACTTTCTATACAAATTAGTTCTTTGTTAGAAAGAGCAGACGTTATTTCTCTTTTTTCACCAACAAAAACTTCAGCTACTTTGTATGTTTCCTCAACTGGTTCTAGCATCAAATTCTCCATTTATAGGGGTCTAGGAATATTCCTACAAATAATACACCGTACCTCTAGGGTGTATTTTTTAACACGATACATGACGTTAATTGACGAAACCTTTGACAAACCGCTCTTCTAAGTTGTTGTTTTTAAAGGTAGGTGTAAGTAGGAAAGTAGCCCCAAGGGGAATCGAACCCCTGTTTCCGGCGTGAGAGGCCAGAAACAACATCCTTAAGCATATGTTTTTTTAGGCTGTTAATAAGATTTTGATAACCGATAGGCAAAGGATAGGCAAAGGTCATTGAGAACCCCCTGCTATATTATCGAATGCCTGGAAACCTTTTTTAATGGTTTTCTTTTGGGCGTGTAAATAAACCCCAGTGATTCTACTTCCGGGGGCGTGGCCTAAAATTAAACCAATAGTTTTTTCCGGAACCCCTGCATCAAGTAAGACTGTGCCCGCATAATGCCGTAAAGATTTACTTGACCCCTGAACCCCGGTTTTCTTAAACGCTCGGTTGATTGCTGTTGCTACCGCCTTATTACTTGGAACCCGGAATATTTTTCCAGGATTTTTAAGGTCGGTAATTTTAACAGAGTTGATAACGTCCCAAGCACGACCACAAACAAAAGCTACAATGTCTTCGCCTGACTTTGCCCGCTGTTTTTGGATATAACCATCTTTTGAAATTTGGGCCCGTTCCAAGTTGATAGCGTCCGAAATCGAAAGTCCGGTCAAACTCATAAGAAGAAAAATCTTCTTGTAAGTTTCCCCAAACTCATCGGAAGAATTTAGAACCTGGGCCGATACTTCAAAAACATCAGCGTCCGTTAAAACTCCGCTTTCAGTCTTACCGCGATTCGCCCATTTTTTAAACTTGGGCATTTTGAAGGAAGGGTTGAACAACTCACAAATATCCTTAATGACCCGTAGTTCCTTGGTCACTGTAGACTTTGGCGCGTTTTGTTCTTCCCGGTCAACCTTGTAACGTTTCAGGATAGTAGGTGTCACTTCCCCAATAGCTAAATCCCCAAAGGTTGGGACAATGTATTTGATAATCCGCCCCTGGTTCTCTTTAATAGTTGCCTGGGATTTTTCCCCGTCCGTTTTTTCCCATTCTTTATAAAATGGTATCGCGTCTTTAACCTTGCGTTTTAAATCAGTTGGATTTTCCCCCCTTTCCAGACTGTCATAAAGTCTTGTTAAGTTTTTAACAGCGTCTTTCTCTTGGTGCTTGTAAGCGTTCAAGCTTTTACCTTGCCACTTTCCTTTATAAGAAAATGCAGCATACCAGCGGCCTTTTTTGAGTCTCATTTGCATTGGATTCTCCTTTTCAGAACCCAAAGACTCAGCCATTGCCAATATTTTACTCGAACGAGATTGTATCATTAATTATTATTGAAAGCGTTCATAGATGAATATTCTCCTGTAGTAAAGAAACTCGCAAAGGATATGGGCAGATATGTCATTATTGATCTAAAATGCTCCGATATATGTCGATTTGACTGATTTTAGAGCATTTTCATTGACGGGAATTCCATTCTGGCCTATTATCAAGTTTGTTTAACCGGGGTGTTAACCCCGTATAGCGGGGAGTTTCTAATAAAGTTCCCTTCACCCGACTATGATTATTTATATCGTAATGACATAAATATGTCAACATAGAATAACCGTTTTATGTCGTTTTAGGAGAGAGACATGCGAGATGTGGCTGAAATCGTTGATGTTATAAGGGATGTTTCAGGAGTTAAGTGGAACTCGGACGTTGAAGAACTACTTGGACTCCATAGTGGCGTGCTTGCCAACCTGAAAAAACACAGGCGAATGGAGAGTTTCATGACCCCGTTAATGGAGTACTGCAGCAACCGGGGATTCAATTTGCAGTGGTTTTTAACGGGAGAGGGAGACATATACGCGGAAGAAAGTAAGCAGTATGTCTGGGAACCGGAGAGGTTTGGCCCAATTCAAACTCGCCTTAGAGAACTTGAAAATTCTGAAGATAAATTCACAACGTTAGCTCATAAATTAGGATTAGATTTTAAAGCTGTTGACGATGAATTTGGAATATCCAGAGGTGATCTGGAGAAATACGCTAACAAAAAAGGGGTTCGGCTCCAGTGGATTTTAAAAGGGACTGGGGAGAAGAATTTAAAAAGGAAAATAAAATTTGCAGATAATTTGGGGAACATTCAGATAGGAAAATCCTGGCGAACAACTTCTGAAGAGGCTAACAAGAATAGAAGCACATTGCTTTTGATAAAAAAACGATATGCAGGGACACCCTTAGAACAATTTGCTGATAGAGCGCTAATAAAATTATCAAAAAATAAAAAGCCAGTATGGATGAAAGATTTAACCCAATACTGGGATTCTGGTGATGTTGACCCGCGAAAACTAATATCTTATTTTCCTTTTAAAAGATGGGAAGTTGAGGAAGACAAGCAAATTCCAATTAAGGATAAAAAGGTACATTCTCATAACACCAAAATAGAGTATTTAAAGAGAAATTCCGGCAGTGAGCCCGTTGACGATTCAGTGAAGGACGAACTGATTGCGTCAATGAAGCGGGAGCTTGAACTGCTCTGGAGAGACAACATGCGCCTGGCGTCTGAATTAGAGGAGTTTAAGGAAATAGGGGAAAAGGATCTGTAATCTACCCTACTCCAGGGAGCATGCAGCAGTACCGACTGAGGGATTGACTGAGGGCTAAGCAAGCTAATAACGCAAACGCAGTGCAGTGTTATTAGCGTTAGACCGAAGGAGAGAGCGAGGGAGAGTACGTATGCAATGCGATCAGCCTAAAACTTATTTTAAATTAATATTTAGTATGAGGTAAATTTAAAACAAAGTGTTTGGAGTTTTTTATAAGACCACTTCCGACCAAAAGAGGACATTAGTTCAAAAACGGCTCGTGAAAAATTAGTGGACTATGCTATTTGGAAAAGCCTATTTGTGGTTGATTATGACAGTATTTTGATAAGCTAAAAGGAACTAAGATTTTCCAACTCTTTATACTAACAATATGAAAAATTTAGCCCTGTTGTCAAAAGGGGCGGTATATCTCTTAGTGCTCATTTTTATTATGTTTATAAGCAATCGTTAACCATTGTAGTTTCTATAATCCATTAAATTGGGAGCATTTTTAGCAATGTGGTATCTTACAAACAGGTAAAATGTTAGTTGCCTTGATTATTTAAAATGCTTATATATATTATATATAGCCGATATAAAAATTATGAACATTCAACCACATAGAAAAAGACGCCTTCTCATAGCCATTATTATGGCGGTGATTCTTCTTGCGTCGGCATCCTATTCTGTTGCCATGCCCCTGGTAATGGCCTCGGCAGAATGCACCATGGATACTAACCCATGTGATATGTGCTGCTTGATGGACCAACCTGATGCTTTAATTCTAAATAATAAAGTATTGTTGGTTTTACTTTTGGAATCTTCTACTGTAGAAAATTCAGATTCTACCCCGCTTCCGTTTTATCATCCGCCCGGATAACTACCTCAACATCCAAAGAACGTTTTAGCTCTCGTGGTGCGCCTCATTTAGCTGAATTGTGCTAAATCCGGTTGAATTGCCCCTTGAGAAAATCAACGAACCCATTTCGGATCCACGAGGTAATCATGAAACCCATTGCAATAGTTTTATTGTGGGGATTGGTGTGTCTAGCATCCCCAGGATTAGTTAACGCCGAGGAGCATCATTTCAAAGTTGTCCTGAATAAGTTCATTGCAACAGCCTTGAAAAGTAATCCAGGCGTTTTAGAATTACAAAATCGCATAAAAGCAGCCCAAGAAGTCCCCTCCCAAGTGAGCTCATTAGCAGACCCAATCTTGCAATTGGGTCTGATGAATATGCCAATGGATACCTTTTCGTTTAATCAGGAACCTGTTACTCAGAAAATCATTAGCGTATCACAAGCTTTCCCTTTTCCCGGAAAACTAGGTCTGCGGTCTGAAATTGCTGAAAAAGACATAACGTCAAGCGAACTTGATTTAGAGGAAGTAAAGCTAAACCTTGTTAAAGGGGTTAAGCAATCTTTTTACGAATTATGCTTTGTTCTGGCCGCCATCGATATCACGAAGGAAAATAAAAAACTTTTAGAGCAGTTCGTATTGATAGCTGAAACCAAATATTCCGTTGGCAAGGGAATCCAGCAGGATGTTTTAAAAGCTCAAGTCGAACTGACTAAGGTTCTTGACCATTTGATTGTTCTTGAAAAATTTACTGAAACAGAAAAGGCAAGGCTCAACACGTTAATGAATTATTTGCCGCAAAAACCTTTGAAAATTCCACACGGAATTACGAAAACAAATTTTTCATTCTCCGTAGAGCAACTTCAAGCTCTTGCAGACTCTAATAGACCCATTCTCTCAAAAATTAATGTCTTAAGAGAAAAGTATGAGATAGCAAAGAATCTTGCTGAGAAAGATTACTATCCCAATTTCAATGTGGGTTTCAAATACGGGCAAAGACAAAATAATCGTATAGCAGATCAACCCGATTTTGTTTCCGGTTTTGTGGGCATCAATATACCCATCTGGTTTGAAAGCAAACAATCCAAAAAAGTATTAGAAACTGGATACAAGGTTGAAATGACAAAGGAGACATATAACAAGGCCAAAAACCAGATCTATTTCAACATCAAGGCACTTATAGACAAAGAAACTCAAAGCTCAAAAACTATTCAGCTGATCAATCAAGGGATTTTGCCTCAGGCAAGACAGTCTTTGGAGTCTGCTCTAGCTGGATACAGTGTAGATAAGGTCGATTTTCTAACTCTATTAAACAATCAAGTCACCTTGTTTAAGTGGGAAGTCAAATATCACCGTGAGTTGACTGAATATGAAAAAACTTTAGCAGAAATAGAAAACGTTGTTGGAAAGAGACTTTTTTAGATAATCAACTTCTATAAAATTTTATATAGGATGACAGCAATGAAGGAAATATTTGATTTAAAAGAAGATGTGCATCCCGAAGAGGACAAGCCTGATAACCCTCGAGAAGGGTTGAATAAATCGTTGTCCACGGGAAAAGAAGTAGTGGATGAAAAAGAAGTTCTCTTTCCTTTGGTAATTGTTGAAACAAGTTTGCCAAGACTTGTTGACAAGAGGTTCAGTCTGTTAAGAATTGGTTTGTTGCTTCTTTTAATTGTTGGGGTGTTTTTCCTTGGCTTTGCTACACAACCTAAAGTTTTGAAACAACTGGTGGGTGAGGGGAAAAAATGGGTCGATGTAGGAATGAAAAAAGCCAAACCTTTAGGAAACCAGATCTATGCGAAAACCGAGGAGATGGTGAATAAGATCCATAGGGAGAAGGAAGGTCAAAAAAACGACAATAGCAAATCGGGAGAAAAAAAAGGGAAATCAGAAAGAAAGATTAAATACTGGCGTGCCCCAATGAACCCCGGCTTTATTTCCGAAAAACCCGGAAAAGGTCCGATGGGGATGGACTTAATACCTGTCTATGAGGGTGAGTCAGAAGGTGAAGTTTCTATAAACCCAACCATGGCTCAAAATATTGGAGTGAAGACCAAAATTATAAAGTCTATGTCACTGAGCCGTGAAATAAGAACGGTGGGACGTCTCACCTATGATGAGCGACTGGTCCATCATATTCATACTAAATATGGAGGATGGATTGAAAAGCTTTATGTAGATTTCACAGGGCAGGAAGTGAATGAAAATGATGCCCTATTAGAAATTTATAGCCCTGAATTGGTTTCCACTCAAGAGGAACTGCTGCTGGCTTTAAAGTACCAAGAATCTCTAAAGAATAGTATTTTTCCTGAAATTGTTCGGGGAGCAAATGGTCTCGTTGACGCCACTTTAAGGCGGTTGAAATTGTTTGACGTTCCACAACATCAAATTGATGAATTAATTGAAGCAAAAAAAGTTGCTAAAACACTTCATATTCATTCTCCAGTCAAAGGATTTGTCCTGACGAAAAATGCTCGTCATGGGATGCACGTTAACCCCGGAATGAATTTGTATATGATTGCCGACCTTTCCAATATATGGATCATTGCAGACATCTACGAGTATGAAGTTCCCTGGATTAAGTTGGGGCAGGAAACTGAAATGACTCTTTCCTATTTTCCAGGGAAAAAATTTAAAGGAAAAGTAACTTTTATCGACCCGATGCTGGATCCTAAATCGCGGACCTTAAAAGTTCGGATTGAGTTTCCTAATCCAAATTGGGAGCTGAAACCAGAGATGTACGCCAATATAATTTTGAAATCAGAAGTGACTAAAAAAACAATCGCAGTCCCAGAGGAGGCAGTTATTTATTCTGGCGATAAAACCATGGCCATGATTCAAAAACCATCAGACGGTTTTGAATCCCGCGAATTGACTCTTGGTGTAAAAACACAAGGGTATGTTCAGGTGCTCAGTGGATTGAAAGCGGGCGAAAAGGTGGTCACTTCCTCCAATTTCTTAATTGATTCTGAAAGCAGGCTTAAAGAGGCTTTGGATAAAATGGAAAAGAAACCAATTTCCATGAAGCAAAAATCAGGGTCTCCCCTTAAAACCAAAACTGAATTGAAATTGCGCTTGGAAGAAGTACCCATGGAACAATCAGGACACAAAAAAAGGTGATTAATAAGAATTCTGTTAGATAGAAATTTTTTCTCGAGTTTTATAATGCTAAAAAATATTATTGGATTCTCACTAAAAAATCGGTTTCTAGTTCTCTTGGCTACTGCATTTATTTTGGTATGGGGCATTTATTCCATGAACCGCACTCCTTTGGATGCCATCCCTGATTTAAGTGATGTCCAGGTCATTATCTTTACCAAATTTCCGGGGCAAGCTCCTCAAATAGTAGAAGACCAGATCACCTATCCGCTAACCACGGCAATGCTTTCTGTCCCCTATGCCAAAGTAGTTCGAGGATATTCGTTTTTTGGACTTTCATTCGTATACATCATATTTGAGGATGATACAGATATGTATTGGGCACGAAGCCGGGTTTTGGAACAACTCAACTTTGTATCAGGAAGGTTGCCCCCAGAAATCACTCCCACCTTAGGACCAGACGCTACCGGTGTAGGCTGGGTTTATGAATATGCTTTGGTAGATAAAACAGGAACTTACGATCTTTCAGAACTCAGATCCATACAGGACTGGTATCTCCGTTATGAGCTCCAAACAGTACCTGGAGTTTCAGAAGTAGCTAGCATCGGCGGTTACGTAAAACAATACCAAGTAGAAGTTGATCCAAATAAACTGGCTGCCTACAATTTGCCGCTACATAAAATTATTAAAGCTATCAAGCGAAGCAATAATGATGTTGGAGGACGCCTTTTGGAAATGTCTGAAACGGAGTACATGGTCCGTGGTTTAGGCTATATCCAGTCCCTGGAAGATTTAAATCGCGTCCCTCTTGGCATCGATAAACAAGGCACTCCAATATTGTTAAAGGACGTTGCAAGGGTACAATTTGGACCTGAATTGCGCCGCGGCTTGGTGGATCTCAATGGAGAGGGTGAGGTCGTTGGCGGAGTGGTGATCCAGCGTTACGGTGAAAACGCATTAGAAGTAATTCAAAACGTTAAAGCAAAATTGGAATCATTGAAATCCGGCTTACCAGAAGGTGTGGAGATTATTCCAACTTATGACCGATCTGGGCTAATTGTTAAAGCCGTTGACAATTTAAAAGAAAAATTAATTGAAGAAGGTATTGCGGTCTCCATCATTTGCATTCTGTTCCTTTTGCACCTGAGATCAGCACTGGTCGCTATTGTGGTCATTCCTTTGAGCGTTCTGATTGCTTTTATCATTATGAACCTGCAGGGATTGAATGCCAACATCATGTCACTTGGTGGGATCGCCATTGCCATTGGTGCGTTAATCGATGGTGCCATCGTCATGATAGAAAATACGCACAAACATCTGGAGAGAGATAAAGGCAAGAAGAATCATTGGCAGATTATTTATGAATCTGCATCAGAAGTAGGGCCCGCTCTTTTCTTTAGTTTGCTGATCATGACGACCGCTTTTTTGCCGGTCTTTACCCTCCAAGCACAGGAGGGTCGCTTATTCTCACCCTTGGCGTATACCTGGACCTATTCACTATTTGCAGCTGCATTATTAGCAATAACTCTGGTGCCCGTGCTTATGGGTTACTTTGTACGAGGAAGAATTCTTCCAGAAAAATATAACCCGTTGAATATTGTTTTCACATGGATATTCAAACCTATAATTTGGATGGCCTTAAGAATGAAGTTGGTGGTCATTGTTGTTGCCCTAGGATTGACTTTGGCAACAGTCATTCCCTTTCAGAGGTTAGGTTCCGAATTCATGCCACCTTTGAACGAAGGTGATTTGTTGTACATGCCAACCACTTTGCCCGGCATTTCTATAACAAAAGCAAAAGAGCTGTTGCAGCAAACAGACAAAATCATTAAAACTTTTCCGGAGGTGGAGCAGGTGTTTGGGAAAATTGGACGGGCTGAGACTGCAACCGATCCTGCGCCCTTAAGCATGATGGAAACAACCATCACCCTGAAACCAAAATCCGAATGGCGTAAGGGAATGACAGCTAAAAAGCTTATTCAGGAAATGGATGCGGCTATGAATATTCCGGGTGTGACTAACGCCTGGACGATGCCCATAAAAACCAGAATCGATATGCTATCAACGGGGATAAAAACCCCGGTAGGAATTAAAATCGCTGGAAATGACTTAAATGTTTTAGAGAGATTGGGAAAAGAAGTTGAGTCCATCATAAAAAACGTTCCGGGAACCTTAAGCGTGTTTTCGGAGCGGGTGGTGGGAGGAAACTATTTTGATTTTGAAATCAATCGTGATGAAGCGGCACGATACGGTCTAACTGTTGGAGATATTCAAGATGTTATTCAAACTGCTATCGGTGGAATGAACGTTACGACAACGATTCAAGGGTTAGAGAGATACCCAGTGAATGTTCGTTACAATCGTGGCCTTCGTGATGATATTGATAAATTGCAACGGGTGTTAATACCGACTCCAAGGGGGGAACATATTCCTATGGCACAGGTTGCTAAAATCTCAATTAAAAAAGGTCCTCCGGTCATTAAGACTGAAAATGCTAGGCTCAATGCATGGATATACATTGACCTCAAAGATATTGATGTAGGCACCTATGTCGAAAATGCAAGAAGTATCATTGAGGATCAACTTACGCTTCCTACCGGATACACCTTAGCCTGGAGCGGTCAATATGAATATATGGAACGGGCCAAGGAGCGTTTAAAAGTTGTTGTTCCTTTAACCCTCCTGATAATTTTTATTTTGCTATACCTTAATTTTCAAAAACTTCCAGAAACTATTATCGTCATGTTTTCTCTTCCCCTAGCTTTGATAGGGGGCATTTGGTTTTTGTACTATTTGAAATATGAGTTGAGTGTTGCGGTGGCAGTAGGTTTTATTGCGCTGGCCGGGGTAGCAGCAGAAATTGGCGTGTTAGTAATAGTCTATTCCAACCTGGTCTATGAAAAACGGTTGGCTCAAGGAGAAATTCAAAAAAGTGGAGATATCCTAAAAGCCGTTTTAGATGGAACTTCCTCAAGAATCCGACCAATTATGATGACTGTAATTTCTACCATTGGAGGGTTAGTGCCAATAATGATAGGAACTGGAACGGGCTCTGAAGTAATGAAAAGAATTGCAGCTCCTATGTTAGGAGGAATGGTTTCCGCAACCTTACTAAATTTGATAGTTCTTCCAGCACTCTACGCAATCGTATTGGGGTTTCGTTGGAAGTCTGATCGAGTTCGATTGGATTCTGCTCTTGTGAAAAACATCTTGAATTAAATCAGTAATCTAAGAAACCTGTGAATATTTAGCCTGTATCCAGTCATTCAAGTATGTACCGTTTGAGATAAAAAGCTAAGAGATACTTTCTGTTAAACTTTCCTTAAAGGAGATTATTATGGGCAAGAAAGTATCAAGTGAATCCGTTGTTAAAGACATTCGTCGTAGAACCCGCAAGAAGTATTCCTCATTATATTCATACAGAATTAAGAGGTGGTCCCGTTTAGTTGGACCAGTTTTAGTGAAAGTTAAGCTACCGTCAGGCTGATATTATGCTGCTTGTATATTATTATCAGGGGCATGCCCCTGATAAATTTTTTCTTTATTATAAACCTCGTCAGGTGTTTGTCCATTGAAAGTGGAATGAGGCCGAGTTTGATTATAGTGCCTCAACCATGCACCTATTTGTTTGCGAGCTTGAACGCCGTGTTCAAAAGCGTTGAGATAAACACACTCGTACTTCAAACTTCGCCAAAGACGTTCGATAAACACGTTATCCATCCACCGGCCTTTTCCATCCATAGAGATTTTGATATTATTTTCTTTTAGCACAGATGTAAAATCAAAAGATGTGAACTGTGACCCTTGATCCGTATTGAAAATCTCTGGCCTGCCATATAAGTCAATAGCCTCCTCCAAAGCCTCAATACAAAAATGAGTGTCCATTGTATTTGATAACCGCCATGACAGTACTTTGCGGCTATACCAGTCCATGATAGCCACCAGATATAAAAACCCCCGCTTGATCGGGATATAAGTAATATCTGTACACCAGACTTGGTTAGGCTGTTTGACAGCCAGATTTCGCAATAGGTAAGGATAGACTTTATGATCCGGGTGCGGCTGGCTAGTGCGTGGTTCCTGATAGATAGCACGCAAACCCATGGTTCTCATAAGTCGCCGTACACGATGCCGCCCAACACAATAACCCAACCGGCGCAAGTAACGAGCCATTTGGCGACTACCATAATAAGGGGTGTCCAAAAACTACTTATCAATAAGACCCATAAGCTCTAAGCTCAAAGGGTCTGGCCCTTTAGGATCATAATACCAGCCCGATCGACTGATCGGAAGCAAACCGCACTGCACCCTAATGCTTAAATTAGTGTTTGTTGGTTCTACCATTTCCTGTCGCCTCCTAACCCCAACCGGTTGGAGGCATCGACCAAAAAATCCCGCTCTACACTCAACTGACCAATTTTGGCATGAAGTTCTTTTACCTCCGACGCATGATCATTTTTCTGGACTTCCAACTTGCCAGAAAAACCAGCCTCCATTGATGCAACTGCCTCTTTTTTCCAGCGATGAATAACCTTCGTATGAACCCCATACTTTAAAGCCAATTCTGATACAGGGATATCTTCCCGTAACGCCGATATTACTACTTTCGTTTTAAAACTTGCCGGATAATTCTTTCGTGTTTTGCTCATTCTTATGATCCTCCTTTGATCACACAACGGAGCTTAACACCTTGTCTAATTTTATGGGACCACCTCTCTTTTGAAATTAGTTGATGGTGGAGCTAATACTTGCCAGCAGGTGGAAGCGATTACTCTTCACCATATAGCAAATATTCATCAAAAGATTTTGGATTTAAAAAAGCTGGAAAAAATTCTGGCCAAGATTTCTTCGCAATGTGAGGGGGGAGTTGTGCCCGAATGTCCTATTTTGGATGCATTATTTGAACAAAATAAATAAAACTAATTGATCTAAACATATGGGACTCATGCTTGGGGGTGGGGGGTCGAGAACAACAAAAAAACACTGTGTCAGTTTTGTGTCAAAATGAAAACCAAACCACTCATATTCTTACTAGCACTTACTTAAAATATAAATTATATTTAAATAAAGAATTCCCCTTTAAATCAAAAACTAAAGCGGAGCAAGAATCATGGCCAAACATATAGTAGGGAAAACATCCGATATTGACGAAGGAACAGGCAAAACATTTACAATAGAAGGTCAAACCATAGCAGTATTTAATAAGAGCGGGGAAATTTTTGCCATTGAAGATACTTGCAAACACAAAGGAGGTTCTTTAGGCGAAGGCGAATTGGATGGAGACACAATTACCTGTCCTTTGCATGGTTGGCAATACAATATTACAAATGGTGAATGTCTTATGAATCCTCAGGTTAAAATGAAAAATTTTTCGGTTAAGGTAGAAAATGGTGAAATCAGCGTAGAAGTTTAAATTAGTTTAGTGCCTGTTTATTTAGATGTATTGTGAGCCGAATTTGCAATACTCCACTTAGATGCCATACTAGACTCTCCTCTCAATTAATATTTAATCTCTTGATCATGATATTATATATGTATTAGTTGTCTGAGAGAAAAACTTCGTGTCCCTATTAGTTCCAAGGCGCTACTTCGTTTCGTTTTTCATAGATGATACTCACTGAGAAGGAAGTTTTGTTGGTGGCTTTAGGTAAGAGGAGATAGTGATGAGTAAACAACTTAGATTTTTACTAAATTTAACAACTGATGATATTGACCTTATTTCAAGGGCTTGTTGGAACTGGATGGAAATCATTGATTCAGAACAGGCAGATGAACTTGACATCCCACTAGATAAGCTCGGAAACGCAGTTGATAAATTAACAGAGAAGGAGATTAAAGATGCGTAAATCCCACGAGAAGGAGCAATAAGCTTTTTGACAAATTAATTTACAGGGGGGTCTTGAATGAATGAAAAAGAAAAAGTAGTTCCAGAAAAAAGATATAAAGAGATGGTGATCTCTTTATAAAAGAATTGAGAGCTCTGCTTGAATGGGTTAGATGAAGGTACTGTGATGGATGTCTTTGAAGCTATTAGCGGGATTGGTTAATGATTTTTACTACCGTTTTACTACCAACGATTATGTCACTTCTTAGGCTTGTGCTCCTTCAGGAACCCTAACTTCTGCTTATTCTTGCTAATGGCTTGGTCAGCTTTAGCTTTTCCCTTTGCGTGACGATTTTTGCTACTGGCTTTCCATTCTTCCCATTCATTGACTTGTTTCTGTAAATTTTTGATTAATTCTCCCTGTACTTCTATGACCTTTAGAAGAGACTCCGTGGACGATGATATGCCCTGAGAGCTTTGAATGAACTCTGAGGCATCTGAGGAGCTTATAAGCGATTCTGAAGACACGCCTAGATAGTTCGCTACCGCAAAAAGATTGTCTCTTGACGGCTGATTTGTACCTGAAAGGTACCTACTAATCACAGAAGGCGTTATATTTGTCCCCCTAGCAACATCTATAGCCTTAAGACGTTTCTTAAACATTACCCTTCTTAAGTTTTCTGCGAAATTAGACACGGCTTTTAACGTTTCTCATAAAGAAACTTTATGCTATAATATTGCATCTGAGTAATATTCAGATTTTTAAAATTATACCATTTGGAGGCAAACAAATGAACCGAATTTTAGCTTTGCGACGAGTGTCACTAGCACAGACTGTTTAACCAAAAAAGAAATCAAGATAATTAACAAAAGGCGTAGTAAATGAGAACGATTATGAAATTATTATGTATCAGTTAGATGTAACAGATTTTACAGTCAATAATTTGAAAATAACAAACAAACAACTGACAAAAAAGAATAAATAAATTAAAAGTTTAAAGGTAAACTCAGTTAAAAAAGTGCATGACTTTAGGAGGTGTGAGAGTTGGAATAAAATCTAAAATTAAGACAAACAGGGTCACAGTATTAACTATGACCCTGTTTACAAGCTTATTTTTGATAAAGGATAAGAGACTTTGAACTTAATACTTAATCGTGCATATGTTCAGCAAGATACGGTTGTATCCCAATGTCTTTTATACGGCTAAATTGAGTTTCCAGCCAATCGCAACTTTCTTCCGTATCTTCAAATTTACTTTCGAGTACTTCCTTAGTACTATTGCTGGTTGGTAATGATTGTAGATTGCAAACCAACAAACTTCTATTTAGATAGCTTAACTTAAGGAGAAATTACATATGCAAAAGATAAATTATTTTATAGTTTTAATGGTTTTTGTTTTTGGTATTGGGTGTTCTGGAGAAAAAGATACTTCCAAGGTGCCCGATTCTAAAGAAAGTAAAGAGAGTAAAGATGTTATGGCGAGCCTTCCTGAAGGCCCTTTAACTTTGCCGGCAGATTCAGACGCGGAAGCAAACACTCATAACGATGAAGGCATTTTACATTATAAAGAAGGGCATTTTGATATAGCTCTGAAGTATTTTCGTGAAGCCGGGAAAACTCAGTCAGAAATAGGGGAGATTCACTTTAATGAGGCATTAGCATTAGATAAAGAAGGTGACCATGGAGGTGCTAGCGAACATTTTAAGATGGCCCAAGCAAATGCTAATGGGAATAAGTTGATTCTAGAGTCAAAGATTTTGTTAGCCCATATCAAGTGAAATTTTGATGCTATTTTATTAACTATGGCCGTGGCAGTCTTATTAGGAATATTTGGGTGCAGCGTTACACAACCATATGTAACAAATATTTCACCCGCAGGAGAGCAGGGGGTCTTGGTTGAGAAATGTAAGGTGCAGTTTAATTCACTCACTGCAAAAGTTTCGACAGAAGAATGTAACACCAGTTATG
>Ga0302122_10001259_pt1 | contig 16066 bp, 15 predicted proteins | sample CB21_SCM_MG_FD_203115 | JGI IMG/M metagenome (GOLD analysis project Ga0302122, IMG submission 203115) | Marine microbial communities from Western Arctic Ocean, Canada - CB21_SCM | ecosystem: Environmental > Aquatic > Marine > Oceanic | place: Canada: Western Arctic Ocean | collected 2017-09-28
AATTGATCGCGGGACTAAAAATTGTAGTATTAATTTATTCACAAATGTCATCAATTGATCGCGGGACTAAAATAAGACGTCGTTAAAGGGGCAGTCTATGAGTCAATCATCCGATACTGGTGTACCTGCTGCGGGGCAGGCAAATAGTGCTGGTTACACTGGGAGTGCTGGTTACACTGGGGATGTTGACGTCGCGGACGCTTGGGCGAATGTGAAGAACAATCCCGGCGCCGTGCTTGTCGATGTACGAACGCAACCGGAATGGAATTTCGTCGGCGTGCCCGATTTGTCGGAAGCAGGCAAGACGCCCGTTCTCGTAGAATGGCAGATGTTTCCGACGATGGGGGTTAATCCATCGTTCGTCGAGGCGGTAAGCGCCGCCGCGCCCGATAAAACCATGCCGATATATTTTCTGTGCCGCTCCGGTGCGCGATCTCAATCCGCGGCAATGGCGATGACGCAGGCCGGCTATAGCACCTGCTACAACATCAGCGGTGGGTTCGAAGGCCGCCACGACGGCGATCAGCACCGCGGCTCCATCGATGGCTGGAAAGCCAGCGGTCTTCCCTGGGTACAGGGCTGATCACATGGCTGGCAAAGGACTTAGTCAAGATATAAATGCCCGTTGGACGCGTGTCCGGGGTGTTTTGCGCGCCGAAGTCGGCGATTCCGCCTATAAAAGCTGGCTGAAACCGCTAAATCTCGTCGAGTATGCGGACGGTAAGGTCAAGCTGTCTGTGCCGACCCGTTTCATGCGCGACTGGGTGGCGAACCATTATGGAGAGCGCATCTGTGCGCTCTGGTCCGATGGCAATTCGCCAGTGTCGGATGTCGAAATCTTCGTTCTGGCCGACAATGACGAGGCGTCGACCAGGGCGGCGAGCAAGCCGGCTGCCGAGACGGCGGTCAAGGCGGGCGGCGGGGCCCGGGTGTCTCCCGACCGGGTAGACGGTGATGTTAGCGGCGCTCTCGATTCCCGGTTTAAGTTTGACAATTTCGTTGTGGGCAAGCCGAACGAACTGGCCTATGCCGCCGCGCGTCGCGTCGCGGATTCGCCGACGGCTACTTATAATCCGCTGTTTCTCTATGGCGGCGTCGGGCTTGGCAAAACCCATCTCATGCATGCAATCGCATGGCATATCCGGGAACACCAGCCGGATCGCAAAGTCGCCTATTTGTCGGCAGAGAAGTTCATGTACCACTTCATCCGGGCATTGCGATTCCAGGATACCATGGCCTTCAAGGAGCGGTTCCGGTCGGTCGACGTTCTGATGATCGACGATGTTCAGTTCATCAACGGGAAGGAATCCACGCAGGAAGAATTCTTCCATACTTTCAATGATCTGGTCGACAATAACCGTCAGGTCGTTGTCTCGGCGGACAAATCGCCATCGGACCTGGAAGGAATGGAGGAGAGACTGCGGTCACGGCTCGGCTGGGGCCTGGTCGCCGACATCCACGCGACGACCTATGAATTGCGCCTTGGCATCCTGCACGCCAAGAAAGACGAGATGGACGTCGTTGTCCCCGACAAGGTGCTGGAATTCCTGGCTCACAAGATAACCTCCAGCGTGCGCGAGCTGGAAGGCGCGCTGAACCGGGTTGCCGCGCATTCATCGCTGATCGGGCGCGACATAACGCTGGAGAGCTGTCAGGAAGTGCTGCACGATCTCCTGCGCGCGAGCGACCGGCGTATCACGATTGAAGAAATCCAGAAACGCGTCGCGGAACATTTCAACATCAGGATGGTGGATATGCATTCTGCGCGCCGGTCGCGGGCCATTGCCCGCCCGCGTCAGGTGGCGATGTATCTGTCGAAGCAGCTGACCTCACGGTCGCTGCCGGAAATTGGCCGCAAGTTCGGAGGCCGCGACCATACGACGGTGATGCACGCCGTCAAAAAGGTCGAGGAGCTGCGCACGAGCGATATGAATTTCGCCGAGGATGTCGACCTTTTGAGGCGCATGCTGGAAGGCTGACAACGGGCAGCTTACGGTCCGCGAACCTCCTGAGTGCAGCGCTTGCCGCCCGTTGAGGCCGGTTTGATTCGCGACACATTGCCGGTTTTCCGACGCGTGCCATAAACCCCTGATAACGCTGACCTTTTGAGGCCCCGTTGAGGCTCCCCGAATCTGTGAGTTTTCTTGGGATTTCAAGGGCTTGTGGTATAATTTGTGGCCTTTCCAAGGCTTCTGCGCCGTTCTCCGCGCGCCCTGCGGCCGCATTGTGCGACAAGAAGCTGTTCTGATGGCCCTAACCAGCGTGAAAGCCGATTTCAAGTCATGCAATTTACAATCGAGCGCAGCACTCTTCTAAGGTCCCTCACTCACGTACAGGGGGTCGTCGAGCGGCGTACGACGATCCCGATCCTGTCCAATGCCCTGCTCCAGGCGAGTGGCGGCAAACTGGGACTTACGGCGACCGATATGGACCTTGCGATTATTGAGGGCATGCAGGCGGAAGTCACGCAGGATGGATCTACGACGGTTCCCGCGCATACGTTGTACGATATTGTCCGCAAACTGCCGGAAGGCTCGCAGGTCGAAATTGGTTCGGGAGGCGAGCAGGGGCAGCTTGAAATTCGCTCGGGCCGGTCAAAACTCAGCCTGACCACTCTGCCGAGTGAAGACTTTCCCGTGATGTCGGACGGGGATCTTCCCCATCGGTTCACGATTTCCGCCGCCATGTTGCGCCGATTGATCGATCGCACACGGTTCGCCATGTCGACCGAAGAAACCCGTTATTACCTGAACGGGCTTTATTTGCACGCTGCCGATACAGATGGATTGCCCGTACTGCGTATCGTTGCCACCGATGGGCACCGTCTTGCCCGTGTTGAGGTTGCGCTGCCCGACGATGCGGCCGGCATGCCCGGCGTCATCGTGCCCCGCAAGGCGGTGGGCGAGGTGCGCAAGCTGATCGATGAAGTCGAAGACGATGTAGAAATCGCGTTGTCGGAGACCAAAATCCGGTTTGCGTTCGGTGACGCGGTCCTGACGTCGAAGCTGATCGACGGCACATTCCCCGATTACAATCGCGTCATACCGTTTGGGAATGACAAGACCCTGGAGGTCAAGCGGTCCGAATTCGTCAAGGCGGTCGATCTGGTCTCGACGATTTCGACCGAGAAGTCGCGAGCGATAAAACTGACTCTCGAAAACGGCAATCTTGTGCTGACGGCGACAAGCCCCGAAGCCGGCAGCGCCCGTGAAGAGCTTGACGTCGATTACAATGACGGGCCGCTCGAAATCGGCTTTAACTCGAAATATCTGCTCGACATCACACAGCAGATAGAGGGCGATGCCGCCATGTTCCATCTTTCCGACGGCGCGTCGCCGACCCTGGTGCAGGATATGGGCGATACCAGTGCGCTATATGTCCTGATGCCGATGCGCGTCTGACGCCGCCGGACCGGTTGTTGAATAACGCTCTGGCAAACTTTTCAGACTATACCGCTTCGCAGGAACGCAGCGCGGTTGTCAGCCTCTCTCTGACGGATTTTCGGTGCTATGAGGGTTTGCGGCTCGAGGCGGATATACGTCCGGCGATTCTGACTGGGCCCAACGGTGCCGGCAAGACAAACCTGCTCGAGGCGATCTCTTTTCTGGCCCCGGGGCGCGGATTACGGCGCGCGCGCATGCCGGATGTGACTCGGACCGGCGCGCGCGAAGATTTGTCCGGCGGGCTCCGGTGGGCAGTTGCCGCAACGCTGGAAACTGCCACCGGACCGGTGGAGATCGGAACGGGTTTCGAGGCCACTGGCGGCGGTGATGAAGGCGGCCGCCGCATCGTCCGGCTGAACGGTGCGCCGGCGCGCAGTCAGTCTGTGCTCGGCGAAGTGTTTGCGGCGGTTTGGCTGGTGCCGGAGATGGATCGGCTGTTTATGGATGGGGCGTCGGGACGGCGTCATTTTCTCGACCGGCTCGTCGCCGTCTTCGATCCCGCCCACGCGACCCGGTTGAACGAATACGAGCAGGCAATGCGCGAACGTACGCGCCTCCTGCGCGACGACAAGATCGGCGTGAGGTCGGCCGATACAGGCTGGGTTGCGGCGCTGGAACAGCGCATGGCCGAGAGCGGAGTCGCGCTTGCGGCGGCGCGACGCGCCTTTGTGCAGCGCCTTGCAGCAGCGTGCGAACTTGGAATCGGACCGTTTCCCGCAGCATCCGTCGCGCTTGCCGGCGATGTCGAACAATGGCTCGACGACCGTTCCGCGCTAGAGGCGGAAGATCGTTTTCGCGAAGCGCTCGCCGTCTCCCGGGCGGCCGACCGAGAGGCAGGACGGACGCTCCTGGGTCCGCATCGCTCCGATATTGAGGTGATTCATTTACAAAAGAACCGGCCGGCGGCGACTTGCTCGACAGGCGAACAGAAGGCGCTACTGATCAGCATCGTGCTCGCTCATGCCCGCCTGGTATCGCTGGACCGTGGCGCGGCGCCGCTACTGCTATTGGACGAGATCGCGGCGCATTTGGATGCCGACCGGCGCGCTGCCCTTTTCGATGAAATTTGCGCCGTCGGCGCGCAGGCCTGGCTGACCGGTACGGACCGGGAACTTTTTCAGGCATTCGGAGACCGGGCACAGCATTTCCTGGTTGAAAGCGCCACCGTGCGCAGGGTTTGAGGACAAGCATGACACCACCTGCCGATATACCTACCTCCGAGGCCGCCGAAGACGCATACGGCGCGGATTCCATTCAGGTCCTTCGCGGTCTTGAAGCCGTTCGCAAGCGGCCTGGCATGTATATTGGAGACACCGATGACGGCTCCGGCCTCCACCATATGGTGTATGAGGTTGTCGATAACGCTATCGACGAAGCGCTTGCCGGGCATTGCACCGAAGTTACCGTCACCCTGAACGGCGATGGTTCGGCGACGATCACGGATGACGGCCGCGGAATTCCGGTCGAAATACACGGCGAAGAGGGTGTCTCGGCAGCCGAAGTCATCATGACCCAGCTCCACGCCGGCGGGAAATTCGACCAGAACTCCTACAAGGTGTCGGGCGGGCTTCATGGCGTCGGCGTTTCAGTCGTGAACGCCCTGTCGGAATGGCTCGAACTTCGTATATTCCGGGGCGGCAAGGAACACGTCATGCGGTTTCATGACGGCGAAGCCGACGGCCCGCTGGAAATCGTTGGCGATGCGAATGGCAGGAAGGGGACGTCGGTCACCTTTATGCCCTCGACAGAAACGTTCACGATGATCGACTTTACTTTCTCTACCCTCGAACACCGGCTGCGGGAGCTGGCGTTCCTGAATTCCGGTGTACGTCTGGTTCTGACCGATGCGCGGGGCGTCGAGCCCAACGTCGTCGTTCTGGAATATGAAGGCGGCATTGAGGCTTTCGTGCAGCATCTCGACCGAAGCAAAACGCCGTTGATCGAAAGTCCGATCGTTATCGCCGGCGAACAGGATGGCCTTACCGTCGATTTGGCGCTCGAATGGTCGGACAGCTATCACGAAACGATGTTGTGTTTCACCAACACCATCCCGCAATCCGATGGCGGCACTCATCTCGCGGGATTTCGCGCGGCCCTGACGCGCACCGTAAATGGCTACGCCAATGACAGCGGAATCGCCAAAAAGGCAAAAGTGGCGCTGTCGGGCGACGATGCGCGTGAAGGCCTGACCTGCGTGCTGTCGGTCAAAGTACCCGATCCTAAATTCTCATCTCAGACCAAGGACAAACTGGTGTCGTCCGAAGTCCGCCCGATCGTCGAAAGCATTACGGCGGCCAAGATCGGACAATGGTTTGAGGAACATCCGAACGAGGCCAAGCGCATCGTCGGGAAGGTGATCGAGGCCGCGGTTGCTCGCGAAGCCGCTCGCAAGGCCCGCGATCTGACCCGCCGCAAGGGTGCGCTCGACATTTCGTCTTTGCCTGGCAAGCTGGCCGACTGCCAGGAACGCGATCCGTCCAAATCCGAATTGTTCATCGTCGAGGGAGATTCGGCGGGCGGTTCTGCCAAGCAAGCGCGGAACCGGAGGAACCAGGCCGTCCTGCCACTACGCGGCAAGATCCTGAATGTCGAACGCGCGCGATTTGACAAGGTCATTTCCTCGGCGGAGCTCGGGACGCTGATAACTGCACTTGGTGCGGGCATCGGGGCGGAAGACTTCAACATCGAAAAGACGCGTTATCACAAGATCATCATCATGACCGACGCCGACGTCGACGGCAGTCATATCCGCACATTGCTGCTGACATTCTTTTACCGGCAAATGCCTGAAATTATAGAGCGCGGTTATCTCTATATCGCTCAGCCACCCCTCTATCGGGCCAAAAAAGGGGAAAGCGAGCAGTATCTGAAGGACGACCCCGAAATGGAGGAATACCTGATAGACGCAGGCCTCCGAGACGCCGTCCTTACGATCAGCGACGGGGCCCAGATTGCGGGTCAGGATCTGGTCGACCGGGTCAAACAGGCGCAGCGGGCAAAGCGCTTGCTGGAGCCGATGTCGGCCAAGCTGACCAACGCAGAGGTTGCCGAACAGGCTGCCGTGCTGGGTGCGTTCAACCAGATACTACTCGATTCAGACGAACAATCCCGGCTTGTGGCCGAGGCGCTAGCACGGCGGTTGGATGGTCTTGCCGAACCAGCCGACCGCGGCTGGGAAGCGGAAATTATAGACGGCGGCGGAATAGCCTTTGTCCGTACCCGCCGTGGCGTAACTGAACGCCAGGTCATTGACGGCGCCTTGCTGCGTTCAAGCGAAGCGCGTCGGCTCGATGAAATGGCGCCGGATTTACAGACGCTCTATGCGCGTCCGGCAACATTGACCGCGAAAGACTTCGAGAAAAGAATAACCGGACCGGTCGAAATGTTCGATACGGTTATGGGGCTCGGCCGCAAGGGGATCAGCTTTCAGCGGTATAAAGGTCTCGGTGAAATGAACCCTGAGCAGCTCTGGGAAACCACGCTCGACCCGAATGTCCGGACCCTGTTGCGCGTTCGCATTGATCACGCCGACCAGGCTGAGGAAGTCTTTTCCACCCTGATGGGCGACGTCGTCGAACCGCGCCGCGAATTCATTCAGGACAACGCGCTGAAAGTCGTCAATCTCGACGTTTGACCGTCAACCCATCCCGGCGATTCGGTCGAAGCCGGAGCCGAAAGTGGCACAGATCGCGACATCTTTCAATTCGGGGGCGAGATGACGGTAAAAACGGCGGGCGACCTTGTTGCGTTTGAGGACCGACCAAAAAATCCATCGCCCGTCCTGATCCCTGACGAAGCGCGAAACGCCTGCCATCAGCGCCGTCCCCAGGCCGCATCGGCGATATTCTTCGTGAACGTAAAGATCGGCCAGGTACACACCGCGCGTCGCGCTATCGGTATCGTAGCCCCAGTAATAGACAGCATACCCAGCCAATGCGCCGTCGCGCTCGGCGACAACGGCGTAAAACGCGGGATGATCGCCGAATCCGTCGCGCAGGAACGCCTCGGCCGAAAATCGCGATGGCCGGCCGCCGTCGGACAGGCTCAATGCGCGCGCCATTGCGGCGATGGCATCAGCGTCTTCGGGCCGTGCGGGGCGAACGCTGGTCACGGGTTTGTCGTTGAGCATGCCGCCTTGATCTCGCCACATTGATACAAATTTTAATCTACTACATATAGCGCTATGGCCGACGGAAAACCAAAAACACCGAGACCGCCGAAAAAGGGGTCGGCAAAAAAGCCGCCCGCCAAAAAGCCGTCATCGACTAAGCGAAAACGCGGCACTGCAGTATCGGGCGGCAAATCGGCCGACGCTAAACGGAAGGCGGCAAAGTCCGTCAGATCGCAGCGATCCCGCGTAATCCTCGGCACGCTTAAATGGTCGGTCATCCTGATGATTTGGGCCGGGGTCGCGCTTGGCGTCGTTGTTGCCTGGTATGCGTATGATTTGCCGAATATCGACAACCTCGATGCGCCAACACGGCGCGCCAGTATCACCCTGACCGACGCGGATGGAAGTGAAATTGCAACCTACGGCGATATATACGGCGAAGCTCTGCGGCTTGCCGATGTGCCGCCCTATCTGGTACAGGCAATCGTCGCAACTGAGGATCGCCGGTTTTTCACGCATGTCGGCTTTGATCCTGTAGCGCTTCTACGGGCGGCCGTCGCCAACGTGCGGGCGGGCCGGGTGCGCCAGGGCGGCAGCACGCTGACCCAGCAACTTGCCAAGAACGTATTTCTAAAGCCTGACCGGACGCTCCGGCGCAAAGTCCAGGAATTGCTGCTGGCGTTCTGGCTGGAAGCGAACTTCACCAAGGAACAGATATTTACTCTCTACGTAAACCGGGTATATCTTGGCTCCGGCACCTTCGGTGTCGATGCGGCGGCACGGCGCTATTTCGGCAAGTCGGCACGCAATGTCTCCTTGCAGGAGGCAGCTGTTCTGGCGGGTCTGCTGAAGGCGCCGTCGCGGTATTCGCCGCTTCGGAGCCGGAAAGCAGCCGAAAAAAGGGCGCGGATTGTTCTTCTCGGGATGGTCGCCGCGAAGTTTCTCGATCCTGAAACCGCTCAGCGCGCCGCGCGGCAATCGCTGCGCATCACCAACAGATCGACGCCGAGCAACACTGCCCGGTATTTTTCGGACTGGGCGCTGGAACGGATAGCTGGCTTCGTCGGGCATGTCGGATCAGATATGATCGTTCGGACAACGATGGATGCGCGATTGCAGGGACTGGCGGAAACCCGATTGCGGGCGTCCCTGAAAAAGAACGGCCGGGCCCGCAATATCAACCAGGCAGCGCTGGTTTCAATGTCGCCCGACGGTGCAGTCCGCGCGCTCGTCGGCGGGCGCGACTACGGAAAAAGTCAGTTTAACCGAGCCTTTCAGGCACTTCGGCAGCCCGGCTCCGCGTTCAAGTTGTTCGTTTATCTGGCCGGAATGGAAAGTGGTCTCGCGCCCGGTGACCGTTTCGTTGACGGCCCGCTTCGTATCGGCAAATGGCAGCCGCGGAACTATGGCGGGGGCCATCTCGGCGCGGTGACGCTGCGCGATGCAATGGCTCAATCGGTCAATACCGTGGCTGTCCAGGTGTCGGAACGGGTTGGACGGCGAAAGGTTATAGAAACGGCGCGCCGCCTCGGGATTACGTCGCCGCTGAAATCCCACCCCAGCCTGGCCCTCGGTGCCAGCGAAGTATCCCTTGTCGAATTGACCGCGGCCTACGGCGTGATAGCCAATGCCGGCGTCGCGGTGTGGCCGCATGGCATTACTGAAATCAGAACCCGTAGCGGGCGTGTGCTGTACCGGCGCACCGACGGTGCAGCAACGCAGGTTGTCGAACCGAAAGTCGTCCGGCAGGTCAACGAATTGCTCCGCGCCGTTATCGACAGGGGCACAGGCAAGGCTGCCTATCCTGCCCGGCCCGCCGCCGGGAAGACCGGCACCAGCCAGGATTTTCGCGACGCGTGGTTTGTCGGATACACCGGTAAACTGGTGACCGGTGTATGGATGGGCAACGACGACAACTCCCCCATGAAACGGGTAACCGGCGGTGGCTTTCCCGCAAGGCTGTGGCGCGATTTCATGATCCCGGCGCTCGACGGTGTCGCTGCGCGCCCCCTCGTGCCGGTGGTTTCGTCGCCGGAATTATCGAAGCCCGCAGGCTCGACACAGAAGCCCTGGTGGCGCCGCGGAACAACTTCCGAATCAGCCGATCCGGATTACAACCGGGGTGACTGAGCGGTACGGTAGCGTGATTCGGCAAAATTCACGTCGGCTGTGCAAATCCGGATTGTGGGGTTCCCGAAGATCACGGCGGCTGGTATAGCGCGCCGATGAACAATCCCGATACCAGACAAGTTTCCCTTATCCCATTGTTGATTCTGCTTGCTGTCGGCGGCGCCTGGGGCGCCGTGCCATCAATTGCCCGGATCGCGGTGACGAACGGTATAAAGCCTATGGGATACGTCTTCTGGGTCGGGCTTATCGCCGCTGGCATTTGTTGGATTATCTGCTTGTCGCGCGGCGTTAGACCGCGATTTTCGAGGCACCATGTCCTTTATTACTTGCTGTCTGGCTGTACGCGATTCGTGGTCGCCGGGTTTGTGATGTATTCCGTTTTGCAGAATGTGCCTGCCGGGATGGTCGCGATATTGCTCGGTACGGCGCCGCTGATGACATTTGCAGCGTCGGTAACGTTAAAATTCGAGAAATTCTCGCCGGTCCGCGGGCTTGGTATCTTGCTGGGTCTTACAGGAATCGTGCTGATGTTCGCGCCCGGTGCCGGGTTGAAGGGGGATGTTCCGACCGGCTGGCTGGTGCTCGGCTTGGTAACGCCCCTGATTTATGCCTATTCGAATATCACCATCGACCGTTTCCGCCCGAAGGGGGACGATTCGATGGCACTCACCGCTGGTATGTTTTCGGTGGCGGCGGCAATTGCGTTGCCGCTCTCGCTGCTGACCGGACATTTTTATCCGGTGTGGGCAATGGAAACGGGCGTGCCCGAGATCGCGATGCTTGGTCATGCAGTCATTATTTCGCTTTGCTTCATTGGATTATACGAACTCATCCGGCGGACTGACGCAACCTTCGGAGGTCAGACGACCTATGTTACAACACTAACTGGCATATTATACGGCATGGTTCTGCTGGGCGAACGTCCGGGTGTCTGGGTCTGGGCCGCCGCCGGCCTGGTTCTTGCCGGCGTTTGGCTGGTCAATTCAGGCGGTAAATTAACCCGCAATGCCGGCCGCGCTTAACGCCGCCCACAGGGCATCGGCAGTGGTTTTATCGAGCGGGCGCAGCGGTGCGCGGAGCGCGCGCCAGCCCGGATCGCCGGTGCTGCGCGCCATGGCTTCCTTCAGTGCTTCGACCAGTGGAAATTTCTGAGTTGCCAATCGGATAGCGCTCAATGCCGCCTGATATGTTTCGGCGTCGGCGCCCTGCCAGTTTGCCAGCACCGCGGCGGATTGGCGCGCTGCGATATTGTTACAGGCAGTTATCGACCCTGCGCCGCCGATCTTCAGAATGTCGAGGAGGAATGCATCCGATCCGGAGAACACCCGAAAACCGGGGAAACTCTCCACCATTGCCTTCATATTCCCGAAATCGCCAGCGGAATCCTTGATACCCACGACCGTGTCGGGATACGCCGTAACCAGCTTTTCGATCAACGAAAGGGTAATCGGAACGCCGGAGTTCTGCGGTATATGATAGAGCAGTATCTTAAGATTCGCGTCGCCGACCTTCTGGATGATTTCCGAATATGCCGTAAACAGCCCATCATCGGTGACCGGCTTGTAATAAAACGGCGGCAGCATCAGCACGCCAGCGGCGCCGATCTCCATCGCCTTGCGGCACAGCTCCACCGTATCGGGGATGGCGCAACAGCCGACGCCCGGCACAGCAAGAGCGGCCGCGACATCGCTTTCGCCCAGCGCATCGAGCATTGCAAGCCGTTCAGACACGCTGAACGAATTAGCCTCGCTGGTGGTGCCGAGGACCGCAAGCCCGGTGCATCCCTGTTCTATCAGGTCGCCGCAATGGGCCAGCCAGAGCGGATGATTTGGCGTCATATCGTCGTAGAGCGGTGTCAGCACCGCCGCCATCACGCCGCCATCGATCGGGGAATGTGTGTTCATGATATCTGTTCCGGATTTATCGGTTCCAGTGAATGCGGCTATTCCGGCCATGTGACAATATGGTCTTCTGGATCTATCCGTTGGGATTCGTGAATAACTTTGTCCCGCACTGATACGCCGGCGATGTGCACGGTCTCGGGGTCGCCGGACACCAGTGGGTGCCACCATTGCAGATCCTGCCCTTCGGCAAGCAGGCGGTAGGCACAGGTAGTTGGCAACCAGTTCGCCGCCCGGGCAAGTTCGGGTGTCACTTGCAGACAGTCCGGAATGCGCGTCGAGCGGTTGGGATAGTCGGTGCAGGAACATGCGCCAATGTCGAGAAGGCGGCAGACGACTTCGGTGAACGCTATTTCTCCGGTATCGATGTCTTCAAGCTTGATCAGGCAGCATTTGGCACAGCCATCGCAGAGCGATTCCCACTCGTCCTCGTTCATCTCGTCGATGGTTTTGGACTTCCAAAACGGCTTTTCGGTGAGCAACTTCAACTCCCCATCTTAATCTTGAGCATTTCTGCCATCTTCTCTGGTGGCGTCGCATGGGTGAAATGCGTGACGTAGGCCCCCTTGGGGTCGAGTAGAAAAACGATCGAACTGTGATCCATCAGATAATCCGATGTGTCGTTGCCGCCGCTCTTGGACCGGCCGTAATAGACGCGGTAGGCACGCGCCGCTTTGGCGATTTGCTGAGCAGTGCCAGTGAGCCCAACCATACGCGGGTGAAAATTATCGACATAGACGCCAAGTTCCTTGACGGTGTCGCGCTCCGGATCGATCGTGATAAAAACCGGTGTGATCTTTTTCTGGGCTTCGGGGCTGAGCCGGTCAATCGCCTGGCTCATTACCTGAAGCGCCGTCGGACAAACGTCCGGGCAAAACGTGTAGCCGAAATAAATCAGCGCGAACGCGCCTTGAAAATCCCGATTCGTTCGCTGTTTTCCGGTGTGGTCGACCAGCGTGAAAGGCCCGCCAACAGCGGCGGTCCCCCTTCCGCCATATCCGCCGCCACCATAAAGGACGAAGGCTGCAATCGCAGCGATGATAAGGCCGGTTACGGCCAGAATCGCAGCTTGGTATCCGCGCATAAGCGACTTTCCGGTGCGTTTCGATCTGTATAGGAGATATAAGCGCCAGGTGGCAGGTTGGCCATAGTAAGACTTGACGGTTTGCTACAACGCGCAGAAATTCCGGTTATGCGCATATTTCCAAACAGCTCAGTTTTCTGCCTCGCGGCGGCATTGTTTTGCACGCTGCCATTTGAAGCAGCAGCCGAGATAGACATTCTGAGCAACGACAGGTTGATTGAGGCCGCGAAAGCCAATGATCTGACATCTGCCGAAGCGCTTTTGCTCCGTAAACACAATGTCGACGTGCGCGATGAGAACAGAAGATCGGCGTTGATTATCGCTGCGCTTAACGGCAACGAGGATTTCGTCGCGCTTCTGCTTCAATTTAATGCGAGGATCAAGACTGCCGACAAATTTGGGAACTCGCCGCTCTACTATGCCGCGGCTGGCAACTATGTCGAAGTTATTGAAATGTTGATCAAAAAAAAGGCCGACCAGAACGTTCAGAATCGTCAGGGTCTTACGCCGCTGATGGTGGCTGCCGGGGAAGGCCACCTGGCGTCTGTTCAGATGTTGCTGGATGCAAAGGCCGATAGTTCGATCACCGATTTCACCGGGCGGACCGCCTATGACTGGGCCGAGCGTAACAAACGGCAGGCGGTCATCCGGTTTTTTAAGACCTCAGGTATCGGCAGTTAGGAATTCGTTTACTATAAGCCGTTAACTTCCGGCCGTTGGCTCTGACATTCAGGCGGCCCCATGCCGATCTCACCAAACTAGTTTTACGGAAGCGATTATTTGTTCGCTGTATTGTGCGCCGCGTTTGCGCTCGAACTGCTTGTCGGCGGGCTGCCGGGGTTTTGCCACGTCCTGTCGCTACCACAGATTATCACTTCTGCATTCGCTGACCGGGCTGATCGGCGCCTGAACCGGCAAAAACGCTCGGTGCGGAGTCGCAAGACCCGCGGGGTGCTGCTGGTGATTGTGTTGATCCTGTTGGCGGCGACTGCAGGTTTTTATGGCGCCGAATTCTGCCGGTCCCTTGCCGATGGCTGGATCGTCGAGACGGTCCTGATCTCCATGTGCGTGGGGCTGCAGCGACCGGTCATGAATGCCGGGGCGATGCGCCGAGCACTGGCGCGCAAGAGTATCGATCGTGCCCGGGCGGTCCTTGGCCGTGCGGTCGGCTATGAAACCGATACTGCGCGGGCGATGTGGCTTTACCTGATAGCGGGATATCTCGGAATTGCGCCGCTGGTGGTGCTGGCGCTCGTTGCGCACCACATCTGATCGCGGCTATTCGCCCATTTGTAACAATTGCCCGCGATGACGGGCTATTCTGAAGGCAAAAAGGAACGCGGCGAGCCCGAGCGCCAGGTAGACGACGTTTAGCGCCGCTGCCCACAGGAAACGGTCCAGCAGAAACACCCCGTCTATCGCCGCTGCCCGCATACCTTCGAACACATGTGCGGAGGGCAGGCTGTAGGCAACCGGTTGTAACCATTCCGGCAAGGTACTGATCGGATAGTAAATACCGCTGAGCGGAGCAACCGCGAATATCACCGCCCAGGCGAGACTTTCGGCTCCCAGTCCGCACCGGAGCACCAGCCCCGATACAGCAAGGCCAACGGCCGCTCCGAATACAAGCAAGTTCGCGAAAAACGCGATCAGCGGAAGGCCCATGTCGAATATCGAATAATGATAGAGCGGTATAGCGAGAAGGGCCGCGGGAATGACGCCTATCAGTGTGCGGATGCAGCTGATCAACAAGAGCGAACATGCCCATTCATACGGGCGGAGCGGGCTTGCGAAGAGCTGGCCGAGATTGCGCGACCACATTTCTTCAAGGAATGAGATGGTGACCCCGATATTCGACCGGAACATGATGTCCCACAACAGCACGGCGCCGATCAGAATTCCCCCCGCCTGGGCGAACCACTCCGAATGCTGATGCAGGAATTGCGACATGAAACCCCAGATCAGCATCTGCATCGTCGGCCAATAGGCGAGTTCGACGATGCGCGGCAACGAGCCGCGCAACAGGTAGAAGTAACGGAGCACCATTGCACTGATGCGTCGCGTTGAAAAATAAAAACCATTCGCGCGATCTGCAGGAATCTCGCCATCCATGATCTATCGCGCCGCTTCCGTAGGTTGATCACTGTTCCGACCGCGGGCGATATCAAGGAAAACGTCCTCGAGGGTCGCCCGCCCGTATTTCGCCAGCAGTCCGGCCGGACTATCGCGGTCGACAACGTTTCCGTCCTTCATCATCAGCACGTGATCGCACAAGCGTTCGACCTCTGCCATATTGTGCGACGCGAGCAGAATCGTCGCCCCTTGCCGCCGCTGAAAATCTTTCAGATATGTCCGCACCCAATCGGCAGTGTCCGGATCGAGCGACGCCGTCGGCTCGTCGAGCAACAGCAGGTCGGGTTTGTTCAGCAACGATTTCGCGAGCGAGACACGGGTTTTTTGTCCCGAAGACAGTTCTCCGAACCGCCGGTCCAGGAATCCGTCAATCGCGAGATCGGTAGCCAGTTCGGCAAGCCGTTCCGCGGGCGCCGGAATACCGTAAAGTTTCCCATACACCATCAGGTTTTCCCGCGATGTGAGCCGTTTTGGCAAATCTACATAAGGAGAAGAGAAATTGATGCGGGGTAAAACCTGATACCGGTTGCGAAGCATGTCGACCCCCAACACCTCGAGGCTTCCGGATGTCGGGATGAGAAGGCCCAAAAGCATGGAAATCGTCGTGGTTTTGCCAGCGCCATTCCCGCCCAATAGGCCAACAATATCGCCTTCGAGAACATCGAAGCTGAGATTGTTTACGGCAACAACGTCGCCAAAGGACTTGGCGAGATTTCGAACGCTGATTGCGTAAGCCGACATGATCCAGAATATGGGGCCCGGTGGCTGCGAACGCTAGCCCCCCAGTCTCCTTGCCCCAGTCTCCTTGCCCCAGTCTCGCTGTCCCGAGTCTCCTGGCGCGCCGGTTAGCCTCATGCGGAATAAGCTTCACTCCGGCCGGACATCGCGATAGACGTGGCCATGTGATATTTCGAGGTGACATGTGACATCGCTAAACGGTCGCCGCGCCGTCGCTGAATATTTGTTGACGCCGCCGTCTTATGACTACGCTCCGGTAGCGAACGATCCCGTTCGTCTGCGGACATTGACCTTGATTCGCTGGGTGGCAATTGTCGGACAGGCGCTGGCACTGCTCGTTGTACATTTCGGTTTCGGGTTTCCGGTGCCGCTCGCCGCTGCCTTCGCGGTGGTCGGCGCATCGCTGATATTGAATCTTATCGTTATGACCGGCCGCCCGACGCCGGTCCGTCTCGGCGAACGGGCGGCCGCCGCTTTCCTCGCCTTCGATATCATGCAACTCACCGCCCTGCTTTATCTTACCGGC
>Ga0302122_10001261_pt1 | contig 16063 bp, 9 predicted proteins | sample CB21_SCM_MG_FD_203115 | JGI IMG/M metagenome (GOLD analysis project Ga0302122, IMG submission 203115) | Marine microbial communities from Western Arctic Ocean, Canada - CB21_SCM | ecosystem: Environmental > Aquatic > Marine > Oceanic | place: Canada: Western Arctic Ocean | collected 2017-09-28
AAGAGAGTATACAACGTTGCATGAAAAGGTCAAATCGCTGCAGGTACTGGGATGGGTGATGAGCGGCCCCCTGGCAGAAGAACTCTGGCCATCTTTGGATGAATCTCTTGGACGTCAACCTTGTTTCCCTAGTGGCCCCGTTTGGTCAATTCTTCCAACTCTAAAAGGGCAAATTACCGATATGTTAGTCGATGTTGGCTCACGAGAAAGAGACGGAGTCGGTATAGATTCTTCAAAGGGACCCGTCCATATTGATGAAACTGCCCAAATTGAACCTGGCGTGCATATCATCGGACCTTCTTACATTGGCCCTAATGCTGTTATTCGCCATGGCGCCTACATCAGAGAATATTCTTGGATATGTGCTAATGCACTAGTGGGTCATGCAAGTGAAACCAAACATAGCGTACTCTTGCCGGGCGCTAAAGCGCCCCACTTCAATTATGTTGGAGATTCGGTATTGGGGCCCGATGTAAATCTTGGAGCTGGAGTAAAATTATCCAATTTACGAAATGATGGCGGTGAGGTTCACGTCATTCTTAATGGCAAGAGAACCCCTTCGGGTCTGCGAAAATTTGGTGCAATAATTGGAGCGAATTCACAACTCGGATGTAATGCTGTGACAAATCCAGGAGTAGTTCTTGGATTTGGTTGCTTGGTAATGCCAAATACTACAGTTACAGGCATTTACGATTCCGATTCTAAAATTGGGTGATTCGATGCTATTCGGCACCGATGGAATTCGCGGGGAAGTCAAGATATCTCCTGATGATGATGCACAAGCTATTGCAGATTTGTTAGAACTCCGTTCGATTTCTCCGAGATTATTACGTCTGGTTGGCGAGGGGATCTCACGAATCATCGATGTTGATTCTCAAGTTATTATTGGATGGGATGAACGGCCCGATAATCCAGACTTGGTTGCAGCCCTCACTCTAGGGCTACATTTAGGTGGATGCAGAGTAGTTCATGGTGGCATTTGTGCAACTCCTGGCCTACACAACGCATTACTCGAAACAAACTCAGCACTGGGTTGTATGATTACAGCTAGCCATAATCCAGTTTCCGATTCAGGCATCAAGGTCTTCGATTCATCAGGATTCAAGACTAGCCCTGCAATTGAGCGCCAAATTTCTGAACTCATCGTCCAATTAGCTGCTGAAGAAAGAGAAGTGGACCTTGTTCATCAAGAAGAATTATCCAAACCAGACTCGATATTCAATGCAGATTTCGCGCACCAAGAACTGTTGGTTGTACGTCTTGCTGAGTTTTCCGGTATGTTCTCCGCGCCTTTGCATAATAAAATCCTAATCGATTCATCCAAAGGGGCGGCTACAAATTGGCTCGCTGTGTTTCTAGGTAGATATGGCATAGAGGCAGAAGAAGTCTCTGCTCAAGCCAATGCTCTCAACGAGAATTGCGGAGCCGGTGAATTATCACCTAACGATTCTTGGACTTGGGAAGAGGCTGCAAGAAATGACCATGTCCTCATCAATTCATTGAAGAGAGCGCCCATGGGCCAAATTATCGCTGCAGCATTGGATGGCGACGGAGATAGATGTCTTTTGATAGAGTCGACTGAAAATGGCTGTAGGGTTGTTGACGGAGATGAAATGGCTGACCACATTTTGCGTTCAACAAAGGATGAATGGCACCTGGCCGCTAGTATAGAATCCGACCTCGCTTTGATGGCTTCATTGAAGCGACTGAACTCCGATATTCAATTTTCACAAACATCTGTTGGGGACAGGTGGTTATCTGAAGCGCTTAGAGGGGATACAAAACATGTCCTCGGGGTTGAAGATTCTGGCCATCTAGTAATGTCTGCACCACATCCTAAAGGTGGGAGATGTTTGGTTGGTGATGGTGTTGCAAGTCTGCTTGCAGTTCTCTGTGCAATGGCCTGTGATGGAAGGGTTGATGCTTTTGATAGAGGCTTCAAACAGCGTACTTCGATTAATAATACCGTTAGATCTCGATGGACTGGGGCTAATGAATTAGCAGATAGTGTGGAACATATTGCAACCTTAACGTTAGGTACTCTGAATCGGCATGGCCTAGTTGGAGAAGCGAATTTGATGCTATTGGAAAAAGAAGGCCTCTCTATTGGTATTCGTAATTCGGGCACTCAAGCTAAAACAAACGTATCGTTACGTTTGGCTCCAGGAGTCGATAACTCGATTCCATTAGAAACTGTTGAAAATATCATTACTGCATTACGTCGTGCATTGGTTGACTAAGTATTCGAAATTTCGTTTTCGTATTTTTGTCCAAGCCACGTTACTAGTCCCAGTAATATTGCAGTTGCCATTAACATGATTAGAACCATTACTTCTGTTGCACCTGCAAGCATCAAGGTTCCGGCAATTATCCATGCGATGAGTAAATCAATAGCACCTATGACTCTCCAAGCTCGCCGTAGTGTAATCACACCGATTAGCCAAGAGGTTGTAGAAACGGCAAGAAGCAGAACCATCATCAAAACCGTGGTGTGTTCATAATGGCCAAACGCCCCGGTTGGAATTAGTAAATGGCCAATCCACAAACTTGCTGCCACCCAGACCTCATGCTGCAGCACCACGCAAACAACGGCTGCAATCAATCCAATCATTCCGATTGTTATCATGAATAGGGCTGTGGTGTCATCTATGATTTCGATCCAATTTCCAAGTGCGTTCCAACTTATTGGTAGGAATAATGCCAGACCAACTGGAACTGCGGGTTGAACCCATTTGATTGCGTTCTTGAAGGTAAATACGACGGCTATAATTCCCGCGGGTCCGAATGAAATTACAATTATCATTGCAGCCCAAACAAACCTACCCGCTGCACCTCTATGGTCACCTAAATCGCGCTTTAGGCGCTCTGATTCAACCCATTCGAATAATAATACTGAACCGATTAGGAATGCTTCTAATGACCACACAGGCACTATCCACGATAGTTCATCGCTGAAGGTTGGCAGGAGTTGTATACTGTCAACTCCCATCAATGAAGTCAGCAATCTAGAAACTAACATCAGGAGTACTATTCCTTCCAAAGCAGAAGGAATTCGAAGACCGAGGTCCTTTCTTCCAACCAATGAAATTCCTGCGAGGATTGTAAGTGAACCAAGTAAAACCAACGCTTCCCATTGATATTCTAACTGTACACTTGAATCGCCTAATCTACCTGCAATTTGAATCAAAGTTAGGCCGGCCATAGTCACAGCAACCGGCGATTCAATACCCATTATATCGGGCAGTTGAAGGTTGACTTGTTCGGCTCTCCAACGTGCAATTCCAATGAATAGCACTGAAATGAATGAAGACATTGCAATAGCCAATAGTGAAGACGCAGATACCCATGAAAAGTAAACACCGATTAAAATTGTCACCGAAATGAACGATATTACAATGGTTGGTTTGTGATGAATATCACCTACAATCATATCATATTTGCCGGTTGAAGAACGGCGGCGTGAGCGCTTCTGCTGCTTCTCTGACAGTTGTATTAATTCTGCATCTATCATCTTGATTTGGGATTCTTCATCTTGCTCAGTCTGTAATTGGTCAGTTAATTCTGTACGTGCTAAGTACTTCTCAAGGCGCTCCTCTCTCTGAGATACTTGTCGAAGACGCGATCTTATCTCTCCTTGGGCGGCAAGCCAAGCACCTGTCCCTACGAAACAGATTCCCGTTATTGCCAAAGTTGGATAGTCATCAAAACTATTCCCTGCTAATCCTACAGCAATCAATACCGCTATACTGGCAATCGCTGAAGGCAATAGCCGATCTAAAGTTGATGCGCGAGGAAGATATAATCCTCCGAGAGTAATCATGCTCACGATTGCTGCTAGACGAAGATTGTCAACACCGCTGGGTAGAAGATCGCTGTCGGTTAAAGCAACATTAATCGGCTCATCTAAACCAATTAGCATCAACATGACTGAAATGAAACCTAGTGTAATTGTAATCAATTTACCTGGCATCAATGCTTCATGCGACAGCCCTTCTCCTTGTGAAAGGCGTCTTGCGTTCTCTTCAGACCAACTAACTATCAATATAGATGCCAATCCGAGAAGTGCAATCCATAATGCCCCAAAACCAAATCTCCATTGCAAAACTATCGCCGCTATCGCCCATGAAACAAGGATGATTCTTGGGGTTCCTTGGTGTCTATCCATTCGCATAGCTAATGCATGTGAAAGTAGTAACACCCCCATAATCAAAACCAGACCATAGGATGTGATTATTCCCGGATTACTGATGAAAAGAATAGTACTGAGTGTGGTGATGAAACTAATATTCCATAATCGCATCATTCCACTATCGCGCATTCGCGCACTTAATTCCGACATACCCGCAAGCCGGCCTGCCAAGTTTACACCTGTATCTCCTAATTTCAAATTGAGAGGAATCTGGATGCCAATCAATAGTAGCATGTATACTGTCAAATCGGTTTCACTGATATTTATTGGAATCAAATCTACTGAAATTAATCTACTCTCAAGGTTGCTGGCAAAGAACAGTAACCAGATCCAAGGAGCTAATGTTGCCGTTCCGGCTAGTGATGGAGAAACTCTCCGAATCGCTAACCACGCCAACCCGACCCAAACAATCGCTTGACAGACGAGTAGAGCGCGTGCCCAAATTGTCTCTTCTGCTTGGATTAATAATGTCAGTAAAATAACTACAACAATCGACCCAATCCACAATACATGGTCTGAAACGGCATGTTGATGGTTGAGTAATGCTAAAATGGTAATCGTTGCACTGAAAACTGCATAAACCGACCATGGCTCTGAAAATGGTGGCTCAATAATACCCCTTACCATTAAAATCAATACCGCGAGCAAGAATGGCGCTGGCCATAATGCATAACGCTGTAAACGCTCCCAACTTTCCCCCCGTACCACAAGATATGATGGTCCAAATGCTGAAATCAAGAGTATCAATTGGGCGATTGCATAACCTGTTTCTAAGCGATGTGAGGCAATCGCAAGAAGTGCTCCAAACATTCCTAGGCCAACAGAAACTGACCAAAGCCCTGGTTTGCCGAGCCCCATTCCATTGAATGCAGATGAAAACCAATTCTCTTCCTTAGCGAATTTAGTTGCCGTAATGGCATTAACTCCCGTTACTCCAAACATCAACAAGAACAATAGCAATTCATCATTGAATGAGACGATTTCAACACCCATAATATTCCAATCATTGCTAATTGCATGGAGGCCAATCCATAGGTATGAAACTGCGATTCCCAAAGATGCTAGGTTGCCCGACTTGCGGAGATAAGCAAGGCTGTGAAGTAACAAGGTTCCTAAACCTATCATGACGGCTACGCCTTCTTCACCATATGGTCCGCCTGCAGCTGAACCTATTGCAAGTAAAACCAAGGTGGCTTGTGCCGCGATTGCATCCTCATTATGGTGTTGTGCAATTACAATATTTAGAGATACTAAGCCCAATAGTCCAAAACCTAATTCAGTTTGAGTAATCCAGTCCCAGGAGTACATAGAAATCGCTAGACCATACAATAGTTTCATCGAAATAATTACCCATGTTATTCCTAAAATGTGCATACTTTTCTTGGGAATCCAAACTTCGCCTAGCCAAATTCCAAATCCGGCCATCAACAATAATCCTATTGTCGAAAGCATAGGGCCGAGAGTGGTTCCAACTATTGCTCCAATAGCAGACCAAACCACAATCATTGAAATCATGAGGCCAAGGTGTATCCTTTTTTCCCCCTCGATTGCGTATTCGGTTACACTATCCATTTCAGGTGCTTCATTTACAGTTCCGTCACGGTTTATTCGGCTTGGTGCATCGCCCCTACTGAAGATTTCAGCTACTTCACCTATCGCGATATCAATATCCTGTTCAACCTCTACTTCAGGGGGCTCTTCGGAAATTTCCTCTATGGGTTCGGTATCGATTAGAAAATTGCCTAAATCTACCCCTGAGCCTTTCTGGAATTTGCGTTTGGAGAGAATTTCATCCTCGGCCTTCTCCTCCATACAAACTTCGACCCCTCGATACTGGCTTTCAATATCACCCCTGATGGATTCGCATTTCAACCCATTGAGGGGGTGTTTTTGGGGAATTCGTACCGCAAGGGAGAAAGACGTCCCGCGGGTCGCCGAATCATGACGGGCACTATAGGCACCCCCTCGGGTGACCTAAGAGAGAGCGGCATCGTGACTAACGCTAGAGTCCATTGGAATCTAGATAACCTATCTCTTATCGATTTAGCAGTTGAAAGAGGTGAAGGTTTCCTGTCAAACCATGGGGCCTTAATTACTGAAACTGGCGACAGAACTGGTAGGTCTCCAAATGACAAATTCATTGTTGAGGATCCAAGTACAAATCAAGATGTTAACTGGGGCGATGTTAACATCTCAACAGACAAAGTAGTGTTTGAAAGATTGAAGGCACAGGTAATCGATTATCTATCCAAAAGAGATGATTTGTTTGTACAAGACCTCTATTGTGGAGCAGAAGAAACGGAAGCATTGCCTATTCGAGTTATCAATCAAAACGCATGGCATAATGCATTTGCTAGAAACATGTTTATTCGTCCCACAACCGAACAATTAGAATCTCATGTCCCGCAATTCACAGTGTATCACGCACCTCACTTGGAAGCGGATGATGCTAATTTGAATTCACAGTGTTTCGTAATTGTGAACTATGCTGCTGGTGAAGTGATTATCGGTGGCACCAGGTACGCGGGAGAAATCAAAAAATCGATTTTTAGCGTCATGAATTTGATTCTGCCAAAGAAAGGTATTCTTCCAATGCATTGCTCAGCGAACACTACTGGGGAAAATACTGCTATTTTCTTTGGCCTTTCAGGTACAGGGAAAACCACACTTTCGGCAGACCCTAAGCGCGCTCTTATCGGTGACGATGAACATGGGTGGGGTGCTAGTGGAATCTTCAATTTCGAAGGCGGCTGCTATGCTAAATTGATCAACCTCTCTGAAGAAGATGAGCCGGAGATTTTCGCGACTACTAAACAAAAAGGAACTGTTCTTGAGAACATAGTCGTAGATGCTAACGGTGAACCCAACTTCTTTGATACAAGTAAAACACAGAATACCCGTGGCTCTTATCCTATCGAATTCATTGAAAATAGAACTATGGACAGCAAGGGCGGCCATCCACAAAATGTCATTTTCCTAACTTGTGATGCGTTTGGAATTCTACCTCCCATCAGCAGATTGACCCCTGCCCAAGCCGCTTACCATTTCATCTCAGGATATACTGCTAAAGTGGCTGGCACGGAAATAGGAGTTACAGAACCACAGGCTACATTCTCCGCTTGCTTTGGAGAGCCCTTCATGCCGATGCACCCCGGGGTTTACGCTGATTTGTTATCCGCTAAAATGGCTGAACACGGAGCTACTGCGTGGCTAATCAACACCGGTTGGTCTGGAGGAGCGCATGGAGTTGGTAATCGAATGAAGATCAAATATACCCGTGCAATGCTAAATGCCGCACTTGATGGTGAACTAAACGATGTGGAATATGTGACTGACGAAAGATTCGGATTTGAAATTCCGACTTCATGCCCTAATGTTCCTGCAGAAATTTTGATTCCAAGACAGACTTGGGCAGATGGGATTGCATACGATGCCACTGCGGATAGACTCGCAACTATGTTCAACAAAAACTTCGAGAGATATTCTGAAGGAGTCTCGGATGCAGTCAATGCCGCAGCGCCTCGAATTTGATGCGCCTTTAGGCAGACTCTAGATGTTTTTACAGTGTTTTGTACAAATACACAAAATCCGTACTTTGATAGCGGACTAATGGTAGGACGGTTTGTTGAGAGCCATGCGTACGAGTACACTGCTTCTTGCCAGCTTGATGATGATGATGTGTTTCTCACCGCTAGTTAATGCGGATTTTGAAAATAATAACGACCCTGTAGAACACAATGTGGCGCCTCTTCTATCCGATGGCATTGAACAAAATGCCGATATTCCGTCAAAACTAACAAATTATGATGGTTTGTATGATATTGTGAAATTAGATGAAAACCCCCTGCGGGTTGGAAACTCTGGGACTTCAGGAAGAGCGCCTTGTTCGGCTATTCAAAATGATGGCGGTAGCACCGGTGACTCTGGAAATACCACTTCAACCGCAAAATCATTAGGAACAGACCCTACTACTTCGATTCAGGGATGTGTCGATTCTGCAGATACTAAGGATTGGTACTCGGTTCAGATTTCACAAGGATATAATATCGATGTTGAACTTACCTTTACCGCAACCGACTTCGATTTAGGAATTCATAACGGAACTGTGTGGATCGACAGGGATTGGGCATCTACTGGCACTAATGAAAGCGTTTCGACAGTTGGTACAACGTTTGAGGATGTCGGCGGTACATTCTACATAGAAGTTCTCGCTTATTCTGGAGATGGGGCCTATGACCTAGACACATGGGCCAATCAAAGTGTCAACTGTACTGATCTATGGGGCACGCAGGATGATGCTAGCACCGGAGGGGATGCGCCTGAAAATTACACAATGTCCCCTACTAACATGGGAACAAATGTAACTTCATCTTACACTGGATGTTTAGATAATGATGATCAATATGACGTGTTTGCATTTGATGTTCCTGCAAGCCATGTTATCGAGGCATCGCTTTCATGGATAGATGCCTCAAATGATTATGATTTATATCTGAAGGATAATAATGGATCTAGGCTCGATTATGGGTGGTTCGATAACCCTGAAACTGTATCTTCATTTGGCTCATCTAAAGAAGGCATAGCTGGCACATATTACATCAATTTGACAGCATACAGCGGTAAAGGAAACTACACGCTGGATGTTTGGACTAATTTTTCTAATCCAATTACAAACCTTGTAGTAGAAGAAATTAATTCTGTTGCCACCTCCAATCCAGGTGATTCTTTTTCGGCAGATGTAATTGTAAATAATACAGGTCGACTAAATACAACAGATACTTTTGACGTTGAAGTTTATCTTTCCACAGATACGATACTTTCTGATTTTGACCACCTAATTGGATCCTCATCTATCACCGGTATCGAAATTGGAATTACAAAGACGGTTTCGGTACAAGGTACAATACCTGCTAATATTGTTGAAGGCACATACAGATTAATTGCGATACTCGATACTACAGAAGTTGTGAATGAATCTAGTGATGATGATAATTCAGGCCTACGCAATTCAGAGGTTACAATCGGCACAGTCGCTACATCTTGTGCCAGCCAAAATGATGCTGCGAGTTCCAGCGATGCAGGTAACACTACATCTACAGCAATTGACTTGGGACAACCTATTGATGTTGAATTCAGAGGTTGTATGGATAGTGCCGATAAGCACGACCATTACAAAATCAGTGTCGCACCAGGAGACAACTTGAATATCACTCTGGTCAATGCCCCTGATGGAGATTTATGGGGCGACTTGGTATGGGACTCTAATGGCAGCAGTATTGACGAATCATTTGGACTTGCTAGCGATGACTACTTCAGCACTTGGGATACCGATCTTAATGGCACAGGAGGAGATTTCACCTTAATGTTAAATTGGACTGATTTCGGATTCGCCGGTTTCACTGGTGGTGCCGGAGAATATCGAATCATTATTGGTGAACCTGTAGATTATGTTGCACCGTTTTCATGCATTGGTTTCTCGGATGCAGGCACTGGAACGGATGCGGGAACCGATATGTCCGATGCAATGGTTCTCGGAACTAATCCCTTAGTAAATGGTCAGGGCTGCCTAGATGGACAAGATTCATCTGATGCTTACCAATTCTCTCTTGAAGATAAGGGCAATGTCGAAGTTCAATTTATATCTGATGTGGGCTCTTCATTCACTTCAACCCTATATGATGAAAATGGAAGTATGGTTACTGGGTGGAATGGAACATCATGGATGTCTATGGACGATACCGCTCACGAAGGAATGGATGGGACATTCACTTTAGTGGTAGATTCTGCTGGTGGCGAGGGTTACTACAACATCTCAATTACCCCTACAGCCCCTGCTCCTGCGGACCTTGCTGTTAGCAATCTGTCATGTGGAACTGAAATGATTAGTAATGAAGAATTGTTCTATTCCTTTGAAATTCACAATATGCGTGGTCCAGCGATTGAAGACTTTTCATGGACACTTGAACTAATTAATTCTGAAGGAATGGTGGTTGAAGAGATTGACTCTTCGACCATGGGTACATATTCAAATTACGGGCAGATGGTTCTTGAGAGGGCATCTTCTACGTTCATCAATTTCAGCACTGCTAGCGGAACTTATGCTTGCAAAGTAATGCTGAATATGGATGGGTCAGTCTTCGAATTAGAACTATTAAACAATGAAATGACAGGAGATAACTTCACTATCCAAAATGAAGAAGAATTGTGGGCTAACGATGTCGACCGCGATGGCTACAACACAACAGATTCAGGAGATGGCATCGTTGATGATTGTCCTGACAAATATGGTGAAAGTTGGGGCGACCGCTATGGATGTGCTGACTTGGACGAGGATGGTTGGTCCAATTTGAATGATTTCGCTCCTATGGATGAAAGTCAATGGATTGACGAAGATGAAGATGGCTTTGGCGACAATAGTAGCGGATTCCTAGGCGACCAATGCCCAGATGTTTACGGAATAGCAAATGGTGAAGGTGGCGATGGCTGTCCTCCATTATTTGTTGATGATGATAACGATGGAATTCAAAACTTAGATGATAATTGTTTAGATTCCCCCGCAGGTGTAGTCGTTGAGGATGACGGCTGTGAAGTCGATACTGACGGAGATGGTGTCGTTGATTCCCTTGATGAATGTCCAGCAACTATTGGTGGCATCAACGTAGTCGATGATGTCGGATGTATAATCACAGATACCGGTGGTTCTGGTGATGGAGGTTCTGAAGACGGAGGTTCTGAAGTCGATGGCGGTTCTGGAGACGGTGGTTCTGGAGACGGTGGTTCTGGAGATGGTGGTTCTGGGGATGGAGATACCGGTGATGGCAGCGAGAGCACTGGAGATAGTGCAAAGGGTGGTTTAGATGCTGTTACAGTTGGCGGAATTGGCGGAGGAGTCCTGATTATCATTCTTCTATCCATTCTAATCGTCCGCAAAGGACGCTCTAAGAATGACCTAACTGAAGACACATTTGCTAATGCGGCCTTCGCTGACCCGATGGCGGGAATGGCTGCCGCAGACCCTAGCATCACCCCTGAGCAATTACAATATGAACAGCAATTGCATGCTGCAGGATACAATGCTGAACAAGCAAGGGCGTATGCAGACCAACACTTCCGCCCATGGCTAAACCAGTGATTTTGGATAGGAAGGGTCAACAACATCCCTCGCCAGCCCGTAGCATGACCGACGTCATGATGCAGACCAGTGCCGGAAATATCAGAATTCGCTTGTTCACTCAAGAAGCCCCAGAGACAACTGGTAATTTCTTGAAACTAGTAGATTCAGGATTCTATGATGGGCTTCACTTCCATCGTGTAATTGAACAGTTCATGATTCAAGGTGGATGCCCCAACTCAAAGGACCCTATGAGCCGAAGTGCAGGAACTGGTGGGCCAGGGTGGAAGATTCCTTGCGAAGCAAGTGCACTGAATATGTTGCATGACCGTCCAGGGATTTTATCGATGGCTAATTCGGGACCGAATACTGGTGGGTCACAGTTCTTCCTAACCACTGTAGCTACTCCTTGGCTAAATGGAGGCCACGCTATTTTTGGTGAAGTCGTTGAAGGAATGGATGTTGTCAAGACTATTGAAGACTGCAGAAAACTTCCTGGAGACAGGCCTGCCCAGCCTCAACAAATGATATCTGTTACTCGCGCTTGAGTAGTAATTTCATAACTGCTGCAGCGCTAAGAGCGTTTTTTGAAAGGACTTGGCCGTTTAGTCCCTCAGTGAATTGTATAGTTCTAAATCCATCTTGTTTTTATCTTCGATATTTAATTCACTAGACGGTTGATACTTTACCTGCCTCAGATAATTGAATAATCGAATCCACCTAAATTTTGCAAATAGAACCAATGTGCGTTTTTTGTCACCGAATGTAGGGTGTGTTGTATCACTTTCTTTGGTCCAGCCCAATTCGTCTAATGCTGACATTCCGTCTTCGGCAATTATTACGTGATCGAACAATTCAATATTCGATTTGGCTTTGGCTAGGTTTGTATCGCCTCGTGCAAAGATTCGCGTATAGTATTCTGAAGATGAATGTAAATGCCCTTCTGCAAGATACTCGGCATACGAAGAAGCCTTTGTCCACCTCCAATAGTGGTCGTAATTATAGTTTGAAACTAGACGCTTTATCGGGTGCCGTAAGCATGTTAGAAGAACTATGCGTTCGTCATTCGCAAGAGTTTGAAAATCTGGCCCACCCCATTCACAAGCGACAAAGGTTACGCCTTTGTTTTCACATTCATCAATGAATGAGGTCAACTTGTCTGGGGGCATGTCCCAAAGTGGAATCACTTCTCCGTCTTGAACCGGGTTTCCATTTTCGTGGTTAGGCCAAAATGTCTCGTCGTTGGCCATTGCTCGTCTAATAACATAGGTTCCTGCTGCCTTATGCAGATGTTGAAACCAGACTAGGCGATAACTTGCCATCGGGCTATGCTCTAGTTTCACACCTTTGACGGTTGCGAGAGGGAAAGGGACATGGACAACCACCTACGCCCTTCAATCATGGGAGATGTACGCATAGAGGCGGACACCATGGGCGAGTTGGAAGTTCCCTCCGACCGTTACTATGGTTGCCAGACTGCAAGATCATTAATCAATTTTGATATCGGTGATGACACAATGCCTCCCGGGGTTATTCGTGCATTTGGTATCCTTAAGCAGGCTGCTGCTAAGGTTAATGCCGATTTAGGAGAACTTGATTCAAATATTGCTAAATTGATTATTGCTGCTTCTGAGGAAGTGGTTAAGGGAGAATTAAACGACCATTTTCCGTTACGGGTTTGGCAAACAGGTTCGGGTACTCAATCCAATATGAATTCGAATGAGGTTATTGCAAATCGTGCTATCGAAATGGCGGGTGGAGTTTTAGGAACTAAAAGTCCGGTTCATCCAAATGACCATGTGAATCGCGCTCAATCATCTAATGATACATTTCCAACAGCAATGCATATTGCTAGTGCTGAAGCATTCACACATGACCTCTTACCTAATCTCATGAATTTGAGAGATGCTCTTGCTACAAAATCTAGTGAGTGGTCTGATATTGTTAAAATCGGCCGCACCCATCTTATGGATGCTGTTCCTTTGACGTTAGGCCAAGAAGCGAGTGGATGGGTTGCACAATTGGATGCAGACATTCGAAGAATAGAATTTTCCTTAGAGGATTTACATGAATTGGCTCTCGGTGGAACCGCCGTAGGAACTGGCCTCAACACTCATCCAGAGTTTGCAGAAAGGGTGGCTTCTGCAATCGCTTTGAAAACTAGTTTACCATTCGTTTCTGCTGCAAATAAATTCGCTCAATTAGCAGCACATGATGCCATAGTTGCCGCTAGTGGGGCGCTCAATACATTAGCTGTAAGTTTGATGAAAATAGCCAATGATGTTCGTTGGTTGGGCTCTGGGCCTCGTTGCGGATTAGGTGAATTATCGCTACCTGCAAATGAGCCGGGCTCCTCGATTATGCCAGGAAAGGTAAACCCAACTCAATCTGAAGCGATGACTATGGTTTGTTGTCAAGTAATGGGCAACCACACCGCTATTACAATTGGTGGAAGCCAAGGAAGTTTCGAATTAAATGTATTCAAACCTATGATGATTCACAACTTATTGCACAGTGTTCAAATTCTCTCAGATTCTATGCGTACGTTTAGAGAAAGGTGTGTTGAAGGGATTGTGCCAAATCGTGATGTAATTCAAAACCACCTTGAGAATTCACTTATGTTGGTTACTGCTTTGAATAATCATATTGGCTATGATAAATCTGCAAAAATAGCAAAAAAGGCACACCAAGAAGGGACTACTCTGAGAGCTGCGGCTCTTGAATTAGGATATCTTTCGAATGAAGAGTTTGATCTGTGGGTTCGCCCAGAAGAAATGACTGGTTCAAAGTAATCACTAATCAAAAGTGGTCGCGTTGAATATTTACGCCCTCAAGAGTCATAAGCAGAATGCACTGGCATCCGTTTAACTGTGAAAGCAGGATGGGAGAACTGGCAGGGGGGTTTCATCCGGGTAGGATAACCGCCCCCCTGCCAGCCTCCGCTGGTGGCTGTCGAGTCGTCGTCACCTTCCTCCTCTCCGAAGAGTGGTTTCCAGATCGTTGACATTCCTGTTACCAGGATGCCTCCTTCTCGGTTGCCGGGTTCTGTTCACTTTCCACCGAAATGGTCCGATCCCAGAGTGGCTTCGATTCCACATTGCCCGAAGGTTCTGCTTCTTCTCGACCAGTGCCGGATTTCCACTTTCACACCGAAGTGATCCTGCTTCCTTCCGACGGTGGCCAATCCGTTTTTGTTGAGCGCCCCGAAGTTTGCTCTTCAATTCGGTTTTCGGCCGATGGAGGTCCGTCTCCTCTACTTCCGAAGAAGTATTGGCGCGGTTTCCGTCCGTGGCAGGCCCGTCTCCAAATCCGCTCCCCGAAGGTCGCTTCCCTGGTTCGGTTTCCTCCCGATGGTTTCCAAGCCGAAACTTTTCCACCAAGCCGTTCATTGCAACAGAGGTTGTCCCGAAGAACTGTTACTGCTACATCTCCCGACAAAACACAGTCATTGGTAATTCCATAACCGAAGTCATGGCCCTCCCTGTACCACATTACCCGAAGGTCGTGTAGCAAATCCTTCGCCGAAGCTCCGGATTATCCTGTGGGCGGAGGGACTTACAAACTCCGAAGAGTCTGCATCTCCCTGATCGCCTCACTCGCCCTGTCTCCAGGGTTTGTGACCAACACTTTGCTCGGTTTGAGCAGGCCGGTTGGCAAGGGACCCGGAAGACTTCCGAGGAAGTCCTCCACCACTCCCTGAGGAGCAGCACTATTCATGTGGGGAGCGGAGGCAAATAAACCTTACGGTTTTTTTATGCCATTTCCAGCGGAAACGAGGGATTGCGAAGGGGTTTTCCACTGCATCCACTGGAGCGGCGGACCAAGAAATATCATTATTCTCGCAATGAACGAAGTTTCGCCGCTAGTGCTGACCTTCTTCCGTCTGTCGCAGTTATATTTTCATTTGAGCGGCGCTCGAACAATTCTTTCTCCCAAACTAGAATTTGCCCATCATCGAATCCAAAACCGATTCTCTGTTCTGTTGAATTTGAAACCTGTGGACGGGAGGTGGGGGCTGAAGCAATGAGGTCTCCTTTAGAATCTCGAACTTCTATTGATCCGGATGTAGTTTGCCACCTTCCGCTCCAATGTAATCCATTAAACCCAGATACTTGGGTGGTAATTTGTTGACCGTTAGAACTCCAAATCTCTTCGCCATCCGGAGTCCGAGCAACCAGGTCACCCGACTCCAAGGCTGCGACATAGCCATTTTCTGTGCAAAGTAGCGACTCTATCGATGTCTTCTCCTTCGAAACCTGAGCGCCTTCGACCGAAGATACTGTTCCGTCCGCATGCCCAAATAGTAAGTTCGCACTACCAGATATTCCGCAAGTCACTGGTGACTCTGTGGCTAAATCTTGATAGTTTTCACCGATTAAAACACCACATTTCGGACGACCCAATCCCACAATCAATTCATCGCCGGGATGAATGAACCATGGCTTTTCACCCATTCTATCAACATGGATTAGTTTTCCTTCGAGTGAAAATTTCCATATTGCGCTCTCCATAAAATCTCCGTGCTCGATATCATAAACACTAGATGTTGCAATGATTTGGCCGTTGAAAAGTGTTAGGAGATTCGCTGACCCTTCTAATGCATGGCTCCACAATATTTCGCCATCACAAAGACATGTGAGGTGTAACCCTGCTGTGACTATGACATGGTCATCGTTAACCAAAATCGATTCTATTCTATCTGCGCACTGTGCACTCCACAAGATTGCGCCTTCATGGTCCCATTTTTTTAATGCGCCATCCCA
>Ga0302122_10001267_pt1 | contig 16054 bp, 13 predicted proteins | sample CB21_SCM_MG_FD_203115 | JGI IMG/M metagenome (GOLD analysis project Ga0302122, IMG submission 203115) | Marine microbial communities from Western Arctic Ocean, Canada - CB21_SCM | ecosystem: Environmental > Aquatic > Marine > Oceanic | place: Canada: Western Arctic Ocean | collected 2017-09-28
TAGGTCACCGTCGTCATCATAATCGCTTTCATCTGCACCGTTAGGGCAGTCATCAATGCCATCGTTAACTTGGTCAATCCAAACGTCGGTACCATTCTCATCATTGCAATCAAACCAGTTCAATTTGTCGCCGGTCTCAAACCAGTATGATTCTTCACATTCTGATTGGTCCCAATTTGAAGAGAGGCCAGTGTGGACATTCAGACAATCGTCATCATACCAAGTTCCATTTTCATCATAAACTGGTTCTAGGATGAAAGACTCGCATTCAAGAGAGGCATTTCCTTCATCAGTAATTACATATTCCTCTCCAGCTACAATATTCCAACATGTGTCCGTATCGTAGTACTGTTGCTCATCGGCACCATCAGTGCAGTCTAGGTCACCATCATTGACCCAGCCAAATGGAATCTCATAACCATTGCCACAGATAAATGTAGGGCCATCGTCGCCATCGTCATTCATCCAATCGACCAAAGATTCAAATTCGGCAAAGTCCAACAATCCATTCCCATCAGCATCGGATTCAGCGAAACCATCAGCAATCCTATCTTCGTCTTCTTGAGACATGTTCTCTCCGGTATTGGAGGCCCATTGTTCGTTGGAGAAATCAAGGATTTCTTGGAGACTGAGATTACCATCATCATTCGAATCGATCATTTCCATCATTCCTTCAGAAGATAGGTCACCGCCGTTATCATGATTGCCTTCATCTTCACCATCAGGGCAATCATCATTACCATCATTAACTTGATGAATCCAAACTTCGCTTCCATCAAGACAATCAAACCAGTTCAATTCGTCGCCGACCTCAAACCAGGTGGCGTCACATTCACTACCAGCCCACCCATAGTACTGACCTGTGTGTCCATTTTCACAATCCTCTTGCGCTACACCCTCAGAATCATTATAATGAATTACATAAAACGATTCACATTCTAATGAAGCATTTCCTGGGTCTGTAATCGTGTATTCTTGTCCGTTGATTGTGTTCAAACAGACATCTGACTCATGATATTGCTGCTCATCGGCACCATCAGCGCAGTCTAAGTCGCCATCATTGACATACTCAAATGGAATCTCATCGCCATTGCCACAGATAAAGAGAGGGCCATCGTCGCCTCCGGAGTGCTCAATGAGCGTAAAATCAACAGCACCAACGGTTGTGCCATTGGTCAAGTTGACAGTCGGGGGATTTTCATGAACATCACCATATTGGCCGCCTGCAGAGCGTGAATCGCCCAAACCATCGGTACAACTCAATCCTGCTGTAACTACCCATTCGCCTTCGGGGGCATTTTCAGTATAATATGAATCAGCGCCAGTGAGTTCTATTCCCCACGAGGTATAATTATGTGGATCGTTATCTCCTGATGCTACGAAATCATCCCAATCGGTTTGGGAGACGAGGGCAAGGCCACCATCACAATCCCATGTATCATTCCAAGCATTATCTTCCCAGGTCAATATTCCACCGAGGATGGCAGTTCCATTCGCTACGCCACCTTCATGGCTAAATTCTACAATGCCATTCGGTTGTAATTCATTTGTATCATTAAAGAACGACGAGGTTGCCATTACAAGCAATGTAAGGGTAACAAGGGTTACGGTAATTTTTCTAACATTCATAGTTTCACCTAATTGACCGACAACTGCCGCTATTCAAAAGAGTTGTGCCGGCTGAAGTGCCGAATACGAGATATTCCTGTGGCGAGTGAATATACGGAATATCCAAAAACAAGTGCAGACTACAGAACATGAACGGCATGAGCGAAACTCCACGAAAAAGCCGTGACCTTGACCATTTGATGGAACAGAATTCGACAGAGTTAGATTTTCTCTCTGCCTATGGAGGGTCTTCTTCTGAGGGCGACGGTGCTGCTATTTTTGCGGCATTACGCCGTTTTCTCAAAGCAGGAGGCGTTTCGTACACTCTCAATCAAAAGGAGACGACCCTCATCTTTGCTTTTGGAAAAGCCTCGGTGAAGGAGAACGGTTGCTTCATCTCCTTCAAAGGTAAAAATCTCCCTTTGGTTGTCAGTGATGTCCAACAATTAGGTTTTACTCAAGGAAAATTAACCAAGGTGAGAACTTCCTGTAAAGTCACAATGGTCGAATGGGGTCTTGAACAGCGAAGATTCATCGAACGCATGGTCGAGTATCTTAATCACGGCGGATAAGTACGGCAGCCATCATAATGCTCGTGGTTGCTAAAGCAAAGCCAAACCCCGGTACTTCCTCCCCACCTATGTCGCACACTCCATCCTTGTAATCAATACCAGCCCAGCCCGAATCTTGTTGGAAATAGCATGAAGACCATGTTTTGTACCAGTCACCGCTCGGATACGTTGTGTAATTATCATCGGCATAGATTGCTTTGACTCGCCAATTCACATAGGTATGGTTTGAAGGAGGCGTTACAGATACCGATTGAGTTTGCCCGTCAATTGTCGCATCCCTCAAGACAGGAGGGTCACATACGCCGTTGTTTGTGCAGACTTGAGTGGTGATTTCGAAATTGGTTCCGTTTTCATAGGCATCTTCATCCATTACAAGAGTAAGTTTCCACGATTTACCATCTGTTGAAGGCGTCGTCCGTTCAGAAATTGAAAACGGGACCTCTTCATCAGAAGGCGATACATCTTCTCCTGCTACAACGCCACTCCCCATTGCAGGAGAAGGCATCACAATGAGAGTCACGATGAGTAAAGCAATGAATTTGGCGATACGCATATGCTTACCATGGCGGTGGGGTATTTATGTGTAAGGTGAAAAGTCCCTCGATTAGAGTTCCATATCCCAAAGTTCATCGCCAACCCAATGTAAGGTCTTAATGCCCTTTCCCTTTGTGAGGCTTGTGAGGTCTTCGGCGTTCATCGTCGCCCACCCGATAGCGAGTGGACGCTTGTGCTTCATATCCCGAATCCATACGAGATCACCAACATTGATACTTTCATCTGCACCATGGACTCCAGCAACCATACAATCGGCACCTTTCATCAAAAAGGGAATGGCACCATGGTCAACTTCAACCCATTTTGCCGCATCATCATGTTCAAGAAAACCGCGTAAAGTAAGAAATACAAAGCGCTCATTCTCTTCGTTTTGAACTTCGATGGCTTTGGCAATCTTATCAACCAATACCATTGTCCATGGGCCATATTCTGCCATTTCAAGGAAGGCGTCATCGACTTGGAGGTCAATACCCAATGCTTCCTCTAAGGTATTGAGAAGTGGAGCGACTTTTTTTCGGCGGACAGGTCGCCGTTTTTTCATACTCCAATCACGGGTCATGAACCTCTCAGGCGTCCTCTCTTTTTGACGCTTGGCTAAACCCTGTGCTTGATGAAGGAGAAACGCTTGGTTTGGATATGGCCCTCTGGTGTACCATCCGAACGTTCGCCAAACACGCTGCTGAATTAGGCAATGAGCAGCCTACGGCGCCGATCTTTTTTGTCAAGCCAAACAATTGTCTTCAACGAATTGGTCCAATTTTGGTTTCTTCACATCCTGGTGAAGTTCATCATGAGGTCGAGTGTGTTGTTCGTTTGAATGAACATTCACAGCCCGAAGCAATCGCAGTTGGTTTAGACCTCACCGACCGTTTGACGCAAGGTGAACTACGAATGGAACAATTACCATGGACGAAAGGTAAATGTTTCCGAGGCAGTGCTTACGTCGGAGGCTTCGCTCAATGGGAGCATTCTTTCGATTCCTTGGTCGATGAAGAACAAAGCCTTTGTCTGAACCTTTGGGTCAATGATATCCTAGTTCAATCAGCTCGCCTATGCGAAATGACCCTTTCACCAGCCACTCAAATCAAAGAACTTCTCACATGGGCTCCAGTCTCCGCAGGCGATTATCTGTTTACAGGAACTCCCGCAGGTGTTGGACAATTGCATCTAAACGACCGAGTCTACGCTACGCTCGAGGCTCAAGATGGCACCGTCTTATCGTTTATCAAAACCCAATGTGATTAGGGTTGCTTTCTTATATGCCCTGTTGGTGGCTTTGGACTGCAAGGTGGCATCATTATGGCTCAATGGCATGGTATCTCTCGACGTAAACCTAGTGGCGGACGCAAAGTTCAGGCTCGCAGCAAGCGTTCTACTGAAATCTCTTCTGAGAAGCAAATGGCTCTCGTTGGAGAATCAAAGCGTAAGATTTACCGCCGAACTGGTGGAAACACCTTGGTTCGCGTCATGTCCGAAAACCGAGTTTCAATCAACAACCCAAAGAAGGGGACGACAACCATCGGAACCATCCACAATGTCATTGAAAACGAATCAAACCCGAACTATGTTCGACGAAACATCCTCGTTAAAGGCGCAGTTATCGAAACTGACCAAGGTCGAGTTCGAATTACTTCCCGACCTGGCAAGGACGGCGTTATCAACGGCGTACTCCTTGATTGAAGTCGTTCCGCAGGGTTCAAGTCATCCTCGCTCTTCGGTGCAAATGGTGAATTGAAATGGACCACAATCCTGACCGAATCTGTGTCTGGCCCGGATATTTTGATACCCGCACTTCCCGTAGAAGTGGTCGAAGAGTTCCAAAAGACTCCTCTGTCATCAAACCAGACATCGATGGACTCTTTCTTGCATCGCGGAAACTCGGTTTGAAAAAAATAAAGCGCGACGAAGGGGTATCCCATCCCTCACGCCCCCATCTCAAAGAAGGACGAATGTGGATCTCCCGCGACGATTCGAAACAATCAGTCGGTGCAAATTCAAAGGAGGAACTTCTCCAACTCATCGGTGCACAATGGCGTCAAATGCAACGTGAACAAAAAGATGCATCGGTTGAACGAACCGCCAAAGGTCCTCAAGCAGGTGACCGTAGAGCCCGTTCACAACGGAAAACCCGTTCAAATGATTCTACTGAGGCCCGACCAAGTTTCAAGAAGCGTTCTGGTTTCAAAAAGCGTTGAGTCATTGTGGGACTTCGTGCAACCATCCGAACACATCTTCTTCATCCTCGTTTTGAATACCTACCAGGTGGTTGTATAATCGCTCAGTAATCGGCCCTGGTTTCTTGTCGCCATAGGTTGACTTTTCCTCACCTTTGGTAATCGAACCAATTGGGGAAATAACCGCTGCAGTACCACAACAAAATGCTTCATCAGCATCCATTGCAAACTCAGCCGAAACTTTGGTTTCGATGACTTCATAGCCATTGTGGCGTGCTAATTCGATGATAGATTGACGAGTAATACCGGGGAGAATCGTTCCAGTGAGTTCGGGGGTGTAGAGAATGCCGTCTTTGACGCAAAAGAAATTAGCCGCTCCTACTTCTTCGACATAGGTATGAGTTTCAGCGTCAAGGTAGATGACTTCTGCAAACCCGGCTGCCTTTGCATTTTTGCTTGGCATCATTCCTGGGGCATAGTTTCCAATTGCTTTCACGCCACCCGAACCACCAGGTGCTGCACGATGGTATTCCTCTGAGATGAGCAAATCAATCGCAGAAACGCCACCTTTGAAGTAAGGGCCAACGGGTGTGACATACACCAAGAATGTGTACGAGGGTGCAGGAGCAACACCCAGAATCGGTCCAGACCCCATGAGCAGTGGCCGCACATACATGGCGCCTTTACCGGTTGGTGGTACCCATCGGAGATTGGCTTGAACACATTGCTCAACCGCATCGATGAAAATCGATTCAGGGACAGGTGGCATCTTCAATCGGTCTGCACCGCGTTGCATACGGCGTGCATTTTCTTCCGGGCGGAAGAATACAACACGATTTTTAGAAGTTCGAAACGCCTTCATTCCTTCAAACAGCCCTTGTCCATAATTGAGAACACAGGCTGCCGGTGACATTTGTATTGGGCCATAGGGCCGTAAATTACCCGGCATCCATGGGTCTGTTGAACTTGTTTCAGTGAGATACATCGTATCTGTTGGAGTAAGCGAAAATGTAAGATTGTCCCAATCAATTTTTTCTGACATCATGAGCACCTTGCCTTAGCATTTCATCCAAGGGGCTCGGGCTTTCAATCATTCCTCTTGCAAAACATGGATGACAAGTGAGTTTTTGGAGTGTTGGCAAGCATTTCCACCACATGCAACCGAAGGCAAGACCCTTAGAGTGGGTTACAGTCCCTCCTCTTGAGGTGGAATGATGACGTACAAAGGAGACATTGGAGTTGTCAGTGGACGCTACCATTCGGTTGAAGCCAACAAAGAGAAAGGCACCACTGAACACACAGTCTTGGAGATTTTTGGCCGCAGTAAAAATGGCGAATCCGTCTGCCTCCTTGTTTCAGGTCTTCGACCGTCGTTTGAGATCACTCCGTTGAGTGCATGGCGGGAAGACATGGAACTCAGTGATTTCATTCTCGACCGAATCAAAAATGTCGAGAGCATGAATGATGTTGTCGAGGTAACCGGTCCTGTCATGAAACTCACCGACCTTGGTCAAAGACCAGTTTGGTCGGTCACCGCGCGACAACCATACTTGGTTCCAAATTTACGCAAAACGCTTGCAAAACAATCGTGGCAAATATATTCGGGGGATATTCCTTTTCTCAATCGTCTGTTTCTCGATTATGATTTGGGAATGCATGTTTCGGTTCAGGGAGCCGTAGTGGACCGACGAAATGAACCCAATGAAAACCTCGAACGAACTCATGCTGTCATTCAAGCAGGTGGTTCGGGACGTTATGCAGTTGACGTAACAGTTGCCTGTGATGTCACCCAACTCAAAGACTGTCAGCCGTTCCCAGCACCTTTCCGTATCTTCTCGTTTGACTTGGAGACCAGCATTGAACATGAAACTATTCTGTGTGCTGCTGCTTGGGTTGAAGATATGGGTGCCGGAACGCGCCAAGAGTATTCATTCAAAGGTGATGAAGCCAGTATTATGGAAAATCTAACATTGGTTGTTCGTAGTATGGACCCTGACATTATTACAGGCTACAATATTGATAATTTTGATTTACCACGACTAAACGACCGTATGGAGGTTCAAACAAAGTCCAAAGATTGGAGGAAACGCGCTCAATTATTTGGCTGGGGGAGAGTTGAACAAAGCGAATCCGAGTCAAAACGAGTTCGCTCGGGACTCTTTCCACGACGACAGTCATCACGTGCTTGGAATCTTGCTGGTCGAAGTGTTGTTGATGCTTGGTGGCAAGCTCGAACGGTATTACGCCCTCAACGTGAAACTCTTTCATTTGTCAGTAACCTCTTATTTCCAGATGATGAAGAAAAACACAAAATGGACGTTAATGCATCGAAAATGGATATGGAATGGGCGAACCGCCCAGATGAAGTGATGGAATATTGTATTCGAGATGCAGCGTTACCGCTTGATATTCTGAACGCTTTGCAAGTTATTCGACGTAAAGAAGCAGTTGCGGCGGTTGCGAAAGTCACGTTTGATTCCGCCGCAATTGGAAGCACGAGTCAGTTGGTTGATTCTTTGGTTATACGCTTGGCTGATGCCGAAAACGTCGCTGTACCCTTGACCGGCTCTGCTGAGGCCAAAGAAGGGCAAATTACCGGCGGCTATGTTCACGAAGTTGATGCTGGGCTCCATCCTTGGATTGCAGTGCTTGATTTCAAGAGTATGTATCCTTCTATTATGATTGGGCAAAACATCTGCTACACAACGCGAATCGACCCTGCTCAACCTGACCAGCCGAGGGAGGGTGAGCCGGTCCATACCTCACCAACCGGTGTGCGTTTCCGACACCAATCGGTTCGAAAAGGTCTTGTTCCACGGCTTCTGGAAAATTTGATGGAACAACGAGATGTACACAAAACTGCGCTTAAAGAAGCCAAGAAGGCTGGTGATGTCGTCAAAGAATCGTTCCATGATTCAATGCAGTATGCGGTGAAAATTCTTATGAATACCTTCTACGGAGTCTTTGCCAGTGGATTTTACCGTTTTACTCATCGTGACCTCGGCTCGTCAATCACCGCTTGGGCTCGTCAAAATATCAAAGGCATCATCGCTCAATTGGAGGAGGAAGGGCATGGCGTTGTTTATTCGGATACCGATTCGATCTTTGTCCGCTCACCCGTTGCCCCTCATTCTCCCTCATCGTTACGAGACGATGAGATTCTCGCCGCCAAAAGTGGAGAACAAGAAGCGGTTGAGAAAATTCAGAAATGGGAGGTTGCCAAACAATCCATGATTGATTTTGGCCTTGAAGTTGCAGAACGCTACAGCCGTGATTCTGCAGTCCTTGAGTTCGAAAAGGGTCTTTCTGTCTTTTTCAGTCATGGCGCCAAAAAACGCTATGTTGGCCAGGTGGTTTGGCCAGTCGAGGAAATGTTGATTCGCGGTTACGAGACGCAACGAACAGATTCATTCAACTATCTCACCTCTACAATGAAACGCATGTTCAGCCATGCTTTGGCAGATGAAGGTGATGAATTGGTCAAATATGCACTTACTCGTGTTCAAGCGGTAAAGAACTCCGAAGTCGATGCAACAGAACTCATTCTTGCTAAATCATGCAAAGGCCGAGTGTCTTCGAAGGGGGACATCGATTTCACCAAAGATTATGCTAATCCTAACAGTATGGCACAAGTCCGTATCGCCAAGGCAAGAATCGCCCTTGGCCTTGGCTTTACTTCCGGCATGAAAGTTTCCTACATCGTTGCTGATGCCTCTCAACGACCAATGCGGGTTGTACCTTGGTTGGAGAATGAAGAAAACGGTGGCATCACGACCTACGATGGTCAATTTTATGCTGAACGTTTGGCAGCAGCATTAGGGCGAATTACTGAGCCTTTTGGTTGGACGGCAAAAGAACTGGTTTCAGGTAATAAGCAAACAACGCTGTTTTCATTCTAAATCGACTTGAAAGAAGGAAGGCCTTTTCATGAAGGCACCCGCAACAGAACTCATGAAGTCGGCTTCTATGCCCGTTCTCCTTGCGCTCCTCATGGTTCTTTCCAGTCTTGCTGGTTGTATTTTTGGAGACGATGAAAACGGTTCGAATGGTGAGGTGCTCGCTGTTTTTAGTTATTCACCATCATCAAATATCCGAGCCAACGATACAATTTCATTTGATGCATCAAGTTCGACCCCAAGCAATGGTTTGACCTATCGATGGGATTTTGATGCTGACGGCACGATTGATGACACCGGTCGCTCTGCTGAATGGAAATTCCCCACTGCTGGAACAAAAACAATTGAACTTACCGTTTCAGATGGTACAAAATCCTCCTCCCAATCGAAGGAAATCGTCATCGTTGAGGCAACGGCCATAGCCCCTGAGGCAGATATTTCACAATATGCAGACGATGAAGACTGTTCGAACGACGCTCTCGACGAAAACACACATATCGTTGTGTGGATTTGTGAAATGGATAAGTCAAAGACTGACCGTGATATCTCTGCAACCACAACGGTCATTTTAGACGCAAGCACTTCACAAGCGGGTGATTCAAGCCAATACATTGCCGAATGGAATTGGGACCTCGATCCGGAGACTGACAAAGATAACGATGGTGATTCCGAAAATGATGTTGATTACTCAGGTGAGACCATCGACTGGTCCAACGTCGCCCCTGGTGAATACGAAGTCAATCTCAATATTCTCAACAGTGCTGGCATGACCGATTCTGACACCATCAAAGTCTATGTCAGCTATGCAGGTCAATGGTCGGATTTTGAAATGGGTGGAAACACGTCAGGGAATGCTCAAACCCTCGACTTTAAGATGGACATCGTCTATGATAAAGACAAAGGCAACACGATTCGTAAAGCCGTTGGTGAACTCACTTACCCTCAGCAAGACGAAGATTGTACCAATGCTTTCCCGGGTGCTACGAATTGCCGAGCGAAACTCGATATTTATGCCATCAATGAAGAAGATGAAGAAGCGAGTAACACCACGGGTAAGACCTTAGATCAGCGAACCGAAGGTGATTGTGATGAAGACAACAACGACTGCGTTCATCTCACACTCAATTCCTACATGTTCTCCGATACAGAATCGACCTATGGCGACGGGGAATGGATTTTTCAAATCCGCAATGAAAAAGTCAATGACTTGCAAGTCGAATCGTTCATCATTCGATTACATTACCGATGAAGTGCATTTTCTTTGAAGAAGATGTTTAACACTGTGCCGTTGACGGCTTACCATGCGTCGAACACGAATCGTAGCAACCATCGGTCCCGCTTGTGATGATGAAGCGACCTTACTCTCACTGCTTCAAGCAGGTGTCAATGTCTGCCGACTCAATTACTCTCATGGTGCTCCGGAGGAGAAAACACCGTTGTATCAACGTATACGTTCACTGGAAGACAAATTAGGCCGGCCAACATGCATTCTAGCTGATTTGCCGGGTCCGAAACTTCGCTTAGGTCGATTCCCAGGCGTTATTCTCCTTGAGCGAGGTGCTTCGATTCAACTCCATTGTGGTCAGAAATCAATGGAAAACGCAGATGCAGGTAACATTCCAGTCGAATATGAAGGCTTATCTGCTGAATTAAACGAAGGCGACCCAGTGCTTATTGCTGATGGATTAATTCGACTCAAGGTAGTACATTCGCCACAAACACCCAATGGCATCGTCGATTGCATTGTCGAAGATGGAGGAATAGTAAGTGAACGGAAAGGCGTCAATGTCCCTGGGACAATGGTTGACCTCCCAGCCATTGGCCCGAACGATGAAGCAGCATTAGCCCACGCTCTCAAAGCTGGAGCAGATTACATTGCTGTGAGTTATGTGCGGACTGCCAAAGACCTCGAACCTGCTCAAAAAGCAATTCGTGAAGCTGGCTTACATGTTCCTATAATTGCAAAAATAGAGCATCCAGTAGCACTGGAGCATCTTGAAGAAATCCTTGATTCAGCCGATGCAGTCATGGTTGCTCGGGGTGATTTAGGGGTCGAAATCCCACTTGAAGATGTTCCTGAAGCGCAACAACGAATCATCGATGGCGCACTTACACGGGGGAAAATAGTCATCGTCGCAACTCAAATGCTTGAATCTATGACCTTGCTACCACGCCCAACTCGCGCTGAAGTCAGTGATGTATCGGGTGCAATTCGCCATGGGGCGACAGGAGTGATGCTTTCGGGAGAAACTGCATTGGGAAAATACCCGCTTGCTGCTGTTGAAACAATGGCTAAAATCGCTGTGGCAAGCGAAAAGGGGCTGAACTCATCTGAACAACGCCCAAGCGGTTTAGCGAGGTTCGTCTCAACCCGTTCAGTGGCGCACGCTGGCGTTGAACTCGCCAAAATCTCAAAGGCAAAACGAATCGTTGTGGCGACGCAACATGGAAATGCAGCGAGATTAGTTTCTGGTTATTGCCCAGGTATTCCAGTTACAGCAGTCAGTAATCGAATTCGAGCCATGCGCCGATTGCAGTTAATACCCGGTGTTGAAGGTTTAATGGTTGAAGAATTCGACCGTGGTTCACAGACCATGCAAGCATCACTCCATGCTCTTATCGAGGCTGGAACCATCGGTGTTGGGGACCGAATTGTCGCTATTTCAGGCAGCCCCAAAGCAATCTCTGGTGCGACCAGTACCATCCGTCTGTATAAAATCGCAGAGGATGGCTCGATTCATGGTGCGGAATGAATTGAACTATGGAATCGGGTTCATCTCCTTCAGGATGAGCGTAAACAGTGAATAGAGTTGCCTTTTTTCATATTCAGTTGTGTGTTGGCGCGTCGCGCTTTTCAAATAGGGGTGGTTGTTCGGATGGAATACTAAGGAGTAGTTACCATGGGAAGTCAATGGGAAGATAAAAGCAAGCCTCACCTAAACATCGTGTTCATTGGACACGTCGATCACGGAAAGTCAACTACTGTCGGACGTCTACTTTTAGACACCGGCCATATTGAAGGTCACGTTATTGAAAAGAACGAAAAACTCGCTGTTGAAGCTGGCAAAGCCGGTTTCGGACTTGCTTACGTCATGGACGGACTCAAGGAAGAGCGCGAACGTGGTATCACCATCGACGTTGCTCACAAAGAGTTCTTCACTCCTAACTATTACTGGACTGTTATTGACGCTCCAGGTCACCGAGATTTCGTTAAGAACATGATTACTGGTGCTTCACAAGCTGATGCAGCAGTTCTTCTTTGTGCTGCGAACGACGGTGTCAACGCCCAAACCAAGGAACACGCTTTCCTTGCAAAGGTGCTTGGTGTTAAGCAAATCATCGTTCACGTCAACAAAATGGATATTTCCGGTGTTGACTGGTCCGAAGAAAAGTACAATACTGCCTGCACTGAAGTTGGTAACCTTCTCAAGATGGCTGGTTTCAAGCCAGACGATATCCCAATGATTCCTGCATCTTCATTGAACGGCGATAACGTCTATATCAAGTCGGACAAGTGCCCATGGTACAAGGGTCCTACTCTCTTCGAAGCTATCGACAAACTGACAATGCCAAATAAGCCAGTCAACAAGCCTCTCCGTTTGCCAATTCAGGATGTCTACAAGATTTCCGGTATCGGAACAGTGCCAGTCGGTAAGATCGAAACCGGAACTTTGAATGTTGGAAAGACCGTTGTCTTCAACCCTTCACAAAAGTCTGCAGAAGTCAAGTCGATTGAAATGCATCACACTATGGTCGAAAAAGCTGAGCCTGGCGACAACGTTGGTTTCAACGTCCGTGGTCTTGCACAAGTCGACATCCGCCGTGGTGACGTTGCTGGATACACTGACAACGAGCCTATGTTCGTTCGTCACGACGAAACCTTTGTCGGACAAATTCAGCTTATGGACATTCCAAAGGCTGTTTCCGTCGGATACACCCCTGTTTTCCACGCACACACTGCACAAGTTGCAGTTCGTTTCCTCGAACTTCTCGAGAAGACCAACAAAGCCGGCAAGGAAGCCAACCCGTCTTTCCTCAAGACTGGTGACGCATGCCTCATCCGTTTCCAACCAAACAAGCCAATGGCCATTGAGCAAATGGACACGTTCCCTGAACTCTCCCGCTTTGCTATCCGTGACATGGGTAAAACCGTCGCAGCTGGCGTTTGTTTGAAGATTGACAAGAAGTGATTTTCACTTAAGAATCAAAAGGAATCGGAAGGAATCACTATGGCGGCAGTTACAATCATCAAACTCACAGGACAAAACCACAAAGATATCGATACTGTTGCTAGCCAAATAAAGATTATTTGCGATAACGGTGGTATTACACTTCGTGGACCAATCCCGTTGCCGACACGACATCTGGTTGTCCCTGTTCGCAAGGCACCTGATGGTGAAGGCGTTGAAACTTACGATCACTGGGAACTACGTGTTCACAAGCGTTTGCTTGAGATGGACATCACCTCTGGAAAGGGCGAATCTGCTCTACGCCAAGTGACTCGTATTTCGATCCCAGATACTGTGAGCATTGAACTTTCAATGCGCTCCGTCAACTGATTCGTTTAACGAATAGACTTTACAATATGCATTGGCCGTAAGGCTTTTCAAAGTAGAGAGCAGTTCAAACAACGAAAATTGTCCAAAAGTGTTGGGAGTAAGGCTGTTCAAAGTGGAGCCGCTTCTGCAACACCCGAATCGATGAGCCATTGAGCAGTTTCCGAATCAACAAAATGAATATCCCCCTCCTCCAGTGTAAGTTCTTCACCATTTTTGGTGGCTATAGGTTCTGGGCTTGCCATCAGAACGCGAATACGCTCGAGTTCAGGTTCAACTGAAACAACTTCTTCAGGTGTTTCAAGTACGACTTGTTCTTCCATCTCAAACATTTCAATCGGAGAAGAAATTTTCTTTGAAGGCGCTAATTCCAATGCAGCTCCATGTTTTTCACTTGCATCAATTGGTGTTATCTGGCTTGCACTTTCGATATTCTTAGGAGCCCCTTCTGCCAAATCGGCGTGAATGTACTCATCCAAGTCCGGCCATTCTTCATCGATGAATCGTTCTTCTTCATCTCCTGTAGACTCCAATGCTTCGGCTGGAAATTCTCGGTCTTCAAACGCTAAATCGGGTGGAGCAGAACCTGTGAGGTTTGTTTCGACAAATGAATCGAGTTGAACTGTGCCCGGTGCATGCCGAGTTTGGCCTTGAGTTGTTTCGCCAGCAATTCCATTTTGCATAGAATTCCAATCCACTTCCATTTTAAAACGGTCAATTTGAACTTGCATCATATGGTAAATCGCTTTCTCAGCAGGGTCATGACGTTGCCAATCGAGTGCAGGTAAATCTTGAGTAATAAGACCTGGTTGAGTTGATGTGCGTAATGATTGGGACGACACATGCTGCATGAATGCGACCAAGCGCTTACGAGCTAATTCTGAAGCGATGAGCCTGATGTTTGCTTGCCGCTTTTGTAAATTCTGCAGACGCATTCCAGTCATGCCTTTCATCAACATATTCTGGATCTCTGAATCCAAGCTCCTCAATAATTGATGGACCACACTCCAAAAGTCTTGGCGAGGGAGTGGGACGGGTACATGTCGATTAATCTGGAGTCGATGTGTGGCAAATAACTGCTCTTCGACCTCTCGCGACTGAGCACTGTCAAGGTCGCCGGGGTTGGACATCGTTCACTCCTATGGCCGACATACTTTGAACCCTTCATCGGTGAATTGTCAAACATGAAGCACGCTGATTGATAATCAATGGCCCACCTCGCTTAGCGAGGTGTTTCCCTAGTGCTGAAAAATCATAGTTCTGTGCGCGGTTATTTGAGGTCGTCTCGTACTGCACTTTTGCTGGTTTTTTTGATGCTAAGTGGGACATTGAGCGCTGCCACCGACGCATCGTTTTCTTCGACATTACTCCCCGAGCCAGACCAAGATACCACTGGCGATTTGTTCTTTCACCCTGGGCTGAACCAATCGAGTGTCAACAGCAGTTTGTCTTCGACAATTGTTGTCCCTTCAAATCAGACCTTTTTGAGTGGGACACTTGATGTTGAGCCCCTCTGGAATGTCTCGTCGAAGAACGGTACACAGTTTGGCGTCACAGCGTCAAATCAATGGAATGGGACGCATCAATTGACCAATGGTATTGGACACGGTGGGAAATTAACCTTGGCCACGAACTCATCTCTCGGTTCAATCACGGATTTTGAATCATCAGTTGTCGTTGCTCCCGGATGGCTAGGCACTGGTAGCGACCATGAGGCATGGTCGATTCAACGTCCAAGCATCGTTCCGTTTTCATCCAATTCCGGTATGCTTGTTCCGACGAATGGTTCGAATTCAATTGGCTTTTTAGCAACGCAAGCACAAGGTGACCTTGGATCTGGAATGGAGGGGTGTCTTCGCTCACCAGCCATTACAACACCACCCTTTGTCAAAAATTATACTCTCACCTTCGATCATTGGACAGCACTGTTGGATGATGATGCAGCATGGGTTGAAATCCGCCATACAAATGGGACATGGGGTTTGCTTTCACCGTTGGATGGATATTCTTCAACTTCGAACTTGAGTCATTCCCCAACAACCATTTGGAATGGAGAAGAAAGCACATGGACCAGTTCACAATTTCAACTCGACAATTACGTCACGTATCTACAACCAACAGTCCAATTCCGACTTTGTTTCCAAACCAGTTCAAGTTCTGGAGCACGCGGTGGGTGGTTCGTAGATAATTTCGTGGTTTACAATCAAGGCGATGACCCAGGTGCATGGTTCCACGGCAACATGACTGGAGATTACTCTGCGAATGCTTATGGCGATTTGACATTCCCCCTCAACCTTTCAAACACCACTGGACAAAATGTCGAATTGGAAGTTTGGGCTAATTGGGATATTCAGGGTGGAGCCAGTGACTCTCTCACCGCATGGCTTTCACACGACAATGGTTCGACCTATGTACAGATATCGTCGTATCCCGGCCATCCATCAATGGGTGCAATCTGCAGTGGTGGATGGTTCAATGGTGGTGATTCAATGGATGAATGGTGCCCAATTCGCTATTCGCTCCCGTGGACGGTAAACGCACCACCAAACGCCAGTAATATCCTTCTTCGATTTAACGTCGAAACGGATTCTCAAATTAATTACGGTGGAACAGCCTCAACAGGGTGGGAGGGAATTGCTCTTGATGATTTGAGTGTTTGGACCAATCGAGGAACTCCCACAGAAGTTTTCCGA
>Ga0302122_10001269_pt1 | contig 16033 bp, 11 predicted proteins | sample CB21_SCM_MG_FD_203115 | JGI IMG/M metagenome (GOLD analysis project Ga0302122, IMG submission 203115) | Marine microbial communities from Western Arctic Ocean, Canada - CB21_SCM | ecosystem: Environmental > Aquatic > Marine > Oceanic | place: Canada: Western Arctic Ocean | collected 2017-09-28
CGAGTGAAGAAGGAAATATTTCCTTGCTTGCATCACAGTTCTGTGATGTCTTTGCGTTCGGTAGAAATTCCAAACTCTTTCTCAGCCTTTTCATAGACAGTGGCATCGATTGAACCATCTCTTACAAGTGATGAAAGTGCTGCAAGTGCAACCGCTACCCCATCGATCTCAAAGAATCGGCGAAGTGCTTCACGGGTATCTGAGCGACCGAATCCATCAGTGCCTAGAACCGTGAAGTGGCCACTAACCCATTGACGAATCATATCAGGGACTGCTGCCATGTTATCGCTGACGGCAATAACTGGAACTTCTGCATTGCCAAGCATTTGCTCAACCCATGGTTGCTTGGCAGTTTTGGTAGGGTGCAATCGATTCCATCGGTCGCACTCCAAACCTTCTCGACGCATTTCGCCATAGGATGTAGCAGAATATATTTCTGAGCGAACCCCATAGGCTTCGAGTTTCTCAACTGCATCCAAGACTTGCACCATAATCGGTCCTGAGCCGATGAGGCGAACGATTGGACCGTCGCCCTTTGGCGCACCTCGGAGCAAATACATGCCACGAATGATGCCTTGGTCAACACCTTGTGGCTTTGGAGGCATAGGATAATTCTCATTGTAGACGGCAATGTAGTGGATGACGTCTTTGTCTTGGCCGTACATTTCATCGATACCATGTTGGATGATGGTTGCCAATTCGTAGGCAAATGCTGGGTCCCAGGCACGAACTGCGGGATTGGTATGGGCCATCAAGAGTGAGTGGCCATCTTGGTGTTGCAAACCTTCACCGTTGAGTGTGGTTCGGCCTGAAGTTGCTCCCATGAGGAAACCACGAGCGCGTTGGTCAGCAGCAGACCAGATGAGGTCAGCCACACGTTGGAATCCGAACATCGAATAGAAGATGTAGAATGGAATTGTTGGATAATGGTGAGTGGCAAAGGAGGTTGCTGCTGCAATGAACGTGGAAGTTGCTCCGGCTTCATTGATTCCTTCTTCCAATAACTGGCCTTTTGCTGATTCCTTGTACTTCATCAGCACTTTGTGGTCAACTGGTTTGTAGAGTTGGCCTTCGGGATGATAGATTCCAAATTCAGCAAACAAGGGATCCATACCAAAGGTACGACCCTCATCAGGAATAATCGGGACAATTCTCTTTCCGAATTCTTTGTCTTTCATCAAAGAGCGTAAAATCCGTACGAACGCCATGGTGGTTGAAACTTGCATTTTTCCTTTTGTACCTTCATCGTATTCAGCATAGGTTGATTCTTCTGGGAGTGTTAGGTCGAACTTAGGAACGACTCGCGTGGGCATAAAACCGTCCATAGCGACCCTGCGTTGCTTGGCATAAGCAACAAGTTCGGGGACATCTTTTGGCATTACATAAGGATACTTTTCTAAATCCTCGTCGGTAAATTTGAGTCCCAAATCGTCACGCATATATTGCATGCTTTCCATGCCGGCCTTCTTCTTCTGATGGGTTGTGTTTCGACCTGCAAAAGCAGGTCCAAGTCCGTATCCTTTGATGGTGCGCATCAACACAACAGTTGGCTGACCTTTGTGAGCGGTCGCTTGAGCGTAGGCGGTGTGGAGTTTGATGAAATCATGTCCTCCTACATCGGCGCACAAATCAACCAGATCATCGTCACTCAAGTGAGCGACTAAAGCAGCGAGGCCTTCGGAATTGAACAAATCATTGCGAATGATTGCGCCGTCAGCAGTCATTATGCGTTGTTCATCACCATCGACCAATTCATCGAGGCGTGCTGCGATTAAGCCTGCAGAATCTCTGGCAAATAAATCGTCCCAACTGCTGCCCCAGAGTACTTTGATGACGTTCCAGCCAGCACCGCGGAAGCGGCCTTCGAGTTCTTGAACAATCTTTGAATTTCCACGGACGGGACCGTCAAGGCGTTGCAGATTACAATTCATGGTCATGACGATATTGTCAAGTCCTTCACGACCTGCAAGAGAAAGTTGAGAAAGAGATTCTGGTTCATCGGATTCTCCATCCCCCATAGTATACCACACACGGGAGTTTGCAGTAGAAACCAATCCTCGGTCTTCGAGATAGCGGTTGAAGCGCGCTTGGTGAATCGCAGTCATTGCACCTAGGCCCATGCTGACGGTTGGGAATTCCCAGAAATCAGGCATCAGGCGAGGATGCGGATATGAAGACAAACCTTTGCCGCCAGTTTCTTGACGGAATGCTTCCATTTGCTCAAGGGTCAATCGGCCTTCAAGCCAAGCTCGGGCGTATATACCGGGGGAGGCGTGTCCTTGCCAGTAGAGATGGTCACCTTGTCCGTCCCCGTCTTTGCCACGGAAGAAGTGGTTGAATCCTACTTCCCATGCATGTGATGTTGAAGCATAGGTCGAAATGTGACCGCCAATGCCTTCGAAAAATTTATTGCCGCGGGTGACAATCATCATGGCGTTCCATCGAATTATACCATGGAGGCGCTGTTCCATTTCCAAATCACCTGGGTAGGTGCCTTGGTTCATAGGGTGGATGGAGTTGAGGTAAGGGGTATTGACAACGTCGATTTCAACGCCAGCATGTCGGGCTGCATCAACGGTGGAAAGCAAAAGACGACGTGCTTCTTCATCACCAAGTTGGTCTCGAACTGCAAGAATTGAATCGACCCATTCCTGTGTAGCAACAGGGTCCGAGTCAGGTAAAGTTCCTCGAACACCAAAGCGCATGTCTTACTCCTCCTTATCACACCCTCCAATCAAGGGGTTTTCAACCCCTCGCTTGAAATCCGGTCGGAGTTTCGCCGGAAAGTGATTTTATTGGGATTTTATGCGAGTCGGCGTTCAATGCACCGATTTATGTGATGGCGTTTCATCTTTTTCCGGAGTAAGCAATAAAAGCCGATTAGTCTGCGAACAAGTTATGTCCGTCGAGGCTATGGTTCAAACGATGATTGATGATTTAACTGCCGCTCTAGGTGATGCTGTCAAGCATGACAAGGGTAACGCTGCTGCTGGCACTCGTGTACGCAAGGCTATGCAAGGAGCAAAGTCTGCTGCACAAGCTATCCGTGCACAAGTCCAAGCTGACAAGAACGATTGAGGTTAGGAGCGCGTTAACACGCGCCACTGCCCTCCGCCGTTGAGAAGATTGACTTCTCCACTTGATTCAACAATCCACCCATCGGGTGTTAGCGTTACATCAGGTGAAACAACGAGCGTTGTCACTTGCGATAAAGTGGAGTCTAAATCCGACTCCCAGGCCGAATCTATTGATCTCCAATGACCGGTGATTTCTTTTTCCTCCGCATCAAGTGGAGCATAGAACGTATAGAGCCAGTGCATACCAAGTGTATCTTCTGAGACAAACAGAAATTGGCTTCCATTCTCGAGTTCCATTTCACTTGCTGCTTCATCTGTCCACATGGTCTGCCCATGAAGAGATGCAAGGAGTGAAAGTGGCAGTAACAAAAGAAGCGTCAATCCCATGACCTTTGCTTTTGAAAGAGGTGCATCATAGGTTGGCACTTCGATGTGAAGTCGGAGTTGTTGCAGTAGCAGTACCAAAGGAATGAACAGCATAGTTGCGTATCGCCCATTATTTCCCATTGTCCATATGACACCAGGCCAATTCGCATTCCAAATACTCGCTTCATAAGTCCAAAGTGCAGCGACATAAAACACAAGTGCGGTTAATATTCCTGCAATGAAACCTGCCATTTGAGCAGTTTTAGAATCGCTGATAGAGGTGAACCCTTGAAGCATCGACCCTACAAACGGCCATGATGCCATTCCAATCAAAGTGAAGATGACCACGACGTCCAATATTGAAAACATAAACGCAGTGGTGTATCGAACGGGACTTTCAATCATGATGGAAAAGGTACTGCTGTATTCGAGAATCCCGAGAACAATCATACCGAGAGATACGGAAAGGGAAACAACGATTGCCACTACATGGGGTTTTGACATCCAGCTTGTTTTCTCACCACCTCGTTGCTGAACCTCGTTCCAAAGTGTGGCCAAAACCGTCAACACTGTTGCCCCAATAAGAATCCCCATTCCATCAGTAAAGCCCTTTGCATAAGGCATCAGCATGAAGGCAAGGCCACCCCCAAACGATTGGAGTGCCCTGTTTTTTGATGAAATTACACCTGTGAACAGCATGAATGAAACGGCACAAAACACCGCTAAATAGACTTCTTCATAGCCTCGGCCAATTGAGAAAATAAATGCTGGCGAGAGTGAAAGAACTGCGGCAGAACGTACACCACCCCATCGATATAAGCAGGCAATCATACCAGCAAAGGTGAGGAAAGCCATTGCTTTAATGCCGACTTCAGACATATCATACAACGGCAATACAACCCGATCGCCACCATCAGTCGGGTCGCTTTCACCCGCAGTTTCAGGACGTAAATCGCCCCAAGGCAGAGCGCCATTTTCATCGACAGCCATTTTGACCTGCGTATCCAATCCTAAGTCGCTGGTAAAACAGACGATGAGGTTGAGCAGGACACCCAACATCAGCAAACGTATCCAGAGGCGGTCGTCTTTGAAATTCAACCGCTCCATAGGCAACGGTTCGGGGGGTGGGGTTCAACCCTTTCGGACACTTCGGGGGTACATGAGCGGAATTCTTGAGGGTATTCGAATCGTCGATGTCTCACGCATATTGGCTGGGCCATACACAACCCAAATGTTAGCCGACCTCGGTGCTGAAGTCATCAAAATAGAAGCGCCGTGGGGCGATGATACCCGGCAATGGGGCCCACCATTCACCACCGGTTTTGATGGAAAAAAAGTCGCAGCGTATTTCTTATCATGTAATCGAGGCAAAGAGATTGTTACATTTGACCTCAAACGCGAAGCCGAAGAAGTTCGAGCGTTGATTAAAACAGCGGATGTCGTTGTTGAAAATTTCCGACCTGGAACACTTGAACGTCTGCTTGGGCCTTTACCGAGTAATGTTATTGTTTGTTCAATTTCAGCCTATGGTGCAACAGGGCCTCGACGCGATGAACCCGGTTATGATGTCGCCTTACAAGCACGAAGCGGTATCATGGGCATTACTGGAGAGGCTGGTGGAGCACCAGCAAAAGTTGGTGTCGCATGGATTGATGTCATCACGGGCCTCAACGCTGGAAACGCGATTCTTGCCGCATTATTCCACAGGGAAAAGACAGGTGAAACCATGCGTATCGACCTCTCTCTATGGGATTGCGCCGTTGCTGCTTTGGTGAATCAAGCGCATAACGCAATGGCAAGTGGAGTGAATCCTACTCCGATGGGTTCAGCCCATCCAAATCTGGTACCCTATCGCGCCTTTGAAGCAAAAGATGGATGGTTTGTCATTGGTGTTGGCTCTGATAATCAATGGCTCACTTTAGTCGAAGCATTAGCACTTGACAATCACGAAGATTGGGCGACCAATGAAGGACGCGTTCATGGTCGTGAAGCGGTGGAGTCATGTGTTTCAAACGCAGTTTCGGAGTTTAATCGCAGTGACCTTGAGAAGAAATTAACGGGTGTTCCATGCGCTCCAGTCAACACCGTTCTCGAAGCGCTTAACGACCCGCAAAGTGTAGCGCGTCAAGTAGTTACACAATACCAGGGCGTTGATGTGTTAGCAAGCCCTTTGCGCTTTATGTATCCCTCAAAATGAGAATAGAGAAGTTTGTCCGCCTTCTCGAATAAGACCGACTTCTCGTAACTTGTCCAACTCGTTATCCATTCGACGCTGGCTGAATTGGCGTTCAACTTGTAAGAATTGAGTTAGGCCTTTAACATCGATTTGGCCAGGGAGGAGGTCTTCATCAGCCACTTCAACCGCTGGATGATTGTGGAATATTTCTCGGATTTCATGCAGGCGTTGTGGGATTTCTTTGTCTTTCACTTGACAAATAGCTTCGATTGAGCCGTGTTCTTTGATGAGTTTAATGCCTGTCTTTGGCCCGATTCCTCTGATTCCAGGATGGAAATCGGTTCCAATCATAATGGCTAGATCGATTAATTGTTCTCGACTGAGTTCGTGACTTCCAAGCATTTCTTCCAAATTGATGAGTTGGGCTCGAACGGTTCGTCCATGCTGCTTGGTTCCATCGCTCATCAGATTACGAACCAGTCGTGGTGTACCATACAGTAATGCATCCCAGTCTTGGGTAGCGACCACGTCGAGTTGGCCTTTGGCGGCCATCACTGCGGCTTGCCCTTCGCCTTCGGCTTTGGCAACAACCCAAGGTACGCCGAGGAAGTCGAGCATCTGCTTGGTTTCATCAACCATCTCTTGAGAATAATACATGATACGTGGTGCCATTTTTTGTGCCAATGCAAAATCACCTGCGGCTAAGGCTTCTTCATGCACGCGCTTGGCTTCCTCTCGGCGAACTCGGCGCGCTGCTAATTCATCTGCTTTCAATTCCGGAGATTCGCCATCAAAAATGTAAACCGGCCTGATTCCAAGTTTCAACAAGGTTGTTGTTCGATTTAGAAATCCCATCAGGTGGGAGACAATTTTTCCGTTGTCTGCGCGAAGTGGTCCACCGTCACCTTGAGGGGAACGGTCGCGCATCGTCGTAAGAAACTGGAACGCTGTCAGGAAAGCATCGATGCCAACACGCTGTCCAGAAAGACTGGCTAAATCGATGTCCTCGGGCGTTACCAGGTCACGAAGATTACAGCCCATGAAGGTAATATGGGGCGACAGTATGTGTATATTCGCATCCGAATCGGTCAAGAAGGCGAGGTGCAAGCGCTCACCATGGCGAGTCATGTAGCGAGTTTACGTGGCTGGCATCCAGCATTGGCACGAGCAGAAATCTCCGCCCTACTTCCACATGCCAAACTGATTCGGCTGGCCTCTCGCAGATTGGTCCGACTTGAAGGCGACCTTTCGCTCACACAGATGCAAGATGCTGTCGATTGTGCAAGTGGATGTCAAGCATTGCTTTGTCACGCTGTGATTTGGGAGTGTGAAAGAGATACTTCGGCCTTTATCGAATTGATGAAGACCTATCTTGAAACCTATCCACGTACAGGTTCAGTTGCTGTGCGGCCAATGAAACATGAAGGGAAAATGACAGATGTGAGCAGTCGTGAATTGGCAAGAAAAATCGGCGGTATTCTTTCTTCTCAAGGTAATTCCATCGACCTGGAATCTCCTGTACATCGCCTTGGAATGGTGCTTGATGCCAGTGCTGGAATCATTGCATGCGGTTGGATGGTTGGGAATGGCGATGATTCTGATGGCATAACTTCTCGACGGGCAACCGACCGACCATTCTTCAAACCTGTCAGCCTTGACCCAAGGCTTGCCCGTTTGGCTGTCAATGTTGCATCAGGGCCTCGCGGCAAAGGAGCGACGCTTGACCTTATGACCGGCACCGGAGGTTTTGTCCTTGAAGCTGCACTTTCAGGTCGAGAAACATATGGTGTCGACCTTGACCCTTTGATGATTGAAGGAGCACAAAAGAATCTTGATTGGGCATTGCCGGATTCAGAAGTCCAACTGCTCTTGGGTGATGCAACCCAGTTGCCAGAGATTGTACCTCTAAGTGCACATAATCGAATATCTGGTTTTGTTCTCGACCCACCATATGGTCGAAATTCTCAAGGCTCTCTCGACCATGCAGAATTGATTCGATCGGTACTCAGAAGTGCTCGAAAGGTGGCTGCCTCTGATGCTGACCTAGTGTTGATTTTACCGATGCATCCCTTTGGTGAACTTCCAGATGAAGCACTCGAGTCAGATGCTTTGGTGGAATTACTCCACGGACAATGGAATGATATTCAATCGACCTTTACTGAAACTGGGTGGCACATCAACCAACGATGGGTCGAACATGTTCACGCAAGTTTAGGCCGACTTATCCTTCACGCAACAATTGTTCCTCAAGATTGAGTAGAATAATCGCATCTTCTTCCGTTGGTTCAGGAAATTGTGCTTTGTGAGGACACCCCTCATCGAGAATGACTTTATCGTGTTGATTCAAAACATTTGGATAGGTACGACAGCCTTGCGGGCGAACTTCGTAAACCGAGCACATTCCTTCAGCATTGACATCGGCAGATGCCGTCAATAAAAAGACGCAAGCACGGGTACTTTCATCGTTCAAGAGAGTAAGGATTCCGTTATTGCGCCAGGTAAAGTCTTCAACAGCCATTCCAGTTCTGCGCGCAAGAAGCAAGGATTCGGCCTTGGTAAGCGGCATTGTTGTCTCTCGGCAACAGGCGGAGCATCCCGTTGGTATACATGGTAAAGAGCGCCCCATAGACGAGCCAATCCTTCCGCCTTCTTCAAGAAGGGGGGGTGTCTGGCAACACTAAGGGCGATTAGGGTAGCCTGGATATCCTGACGGGCTTCGAACCCGTCGACGCGGGTTCGAATCCTGCATCGCCCACTGCTCAGGAGTACCCTTTGGTATGACTCCCATACTGTCAGAATCGATATAATCTCGAGTAGGGCCAATGATTATCCCTTCATTATTTCCAATCAGCCTTTTATACTCTCGAAATGTAATGGGAAATATGAAAGAAGTCAACTGCCCACATTGCAACCAAGTTTTTGAAATGGACGCTGCGGGTTATGCCGATATTGTGAATCAAATCAAGAGTGTCGAATTCGAAGCAGAACTCCACACCAGATTAGAACAAGCTGCAGAAAAACACAAGACTCAGGTTGAACTAGCAAAACAAAAAGTGATTAAGGAAAAATTGGAAGAGTCATCTGAGCTAGAAAAGAAAATATTACAACTCGAAGCTCAGCAAAATAATCATTCAATGGAGATGGAATTAGCCAAGAAAGAAGCGATTCAAATAAAGGTTGAAGAAATTGCAGGCAAAGAATTTCAAATCCAACGGTTGAAAAATGAGCGTGATGCTGATAATACAAAAAAGGAATTGGAGATAATAAATGCGGTCTCTCCTCTGGAAAAAACTATTGTCGAATTGGAAAACCGAATAAAATCAGCTGATACAGAGAAAGGTCTTCTCGAGAAATCATTGAAAGAATCTCATCAGACAGAGGTGCAAGCCAAGGAAGAAATCATCCGTATGAAGGATGATGAAATTGCTCGAGTTAAGGATATGAAACTTAAGCTATCTACTAAAATGGTAGGGGAAACACTTGAACAACATTGTGAAAATCAATTCAATTCTCTAAGAGCGACGGCTTTTCCAAAGGCGTATTTTGAGAAGGACAATACTGTTGTCGAGGGTAGCAAAGGCGATTATGTCTACAAGGAGTTAGATGAAAATGGAATCGAAATAATATCGATTATGTTTGAGATGAAAAACGAGAATGATGCAACAAAAACAAAACAGAAAAACGATCAATTCCTGCAACAACTCGACAAAAATAGGCGAGCCAAAAAATGCGAATATGCAGTACTAGTGTCCTTACTTGAAATTGATAATGAACTTTACAATAATGGTATTGTTGATGTATCGTATAAGCATGATAAGATGTATGTAATCCGCCCCCAATTTTTCATCCCAATGATCACAGTATTGAGGAATGCAGCGTTGAAGACTTTACAAGTTAAGAATGAATTAGCGATTATCAAATCCCAGAACATGGACATTGAGAATTTTGAGAGCGATTTGTTAGACTTCCAAGACAAATTCTCTACTAATTACCGCATTGCATCTGACCATTTCCAAGAAGCGATCAAAGCGATAGATGCTTCCATAGCAAAGATGGAGACTGTTAAGAAAAAATTAATGTCCTCTGGAAGGCAATACAGATTAGCTAATGACAAGGCACAAGATCTTTCAATCAAGAAATTGACTAAAAACAACCCCACTATGAAAGCAAAGTTTGACACACTAAAATCTGAGGAAGAGTGAACTACAACTTGAAAATTACGAAGGGGCACCATCCGTGTTGCAGATACACATGTGCAGTAAGTCAAGTGCAGTCACTACTCACACGTAAAACCCCAGTCGTTTGGGTGAAGAAACTGTTCAATTTTGGAGTCGCCAAATGGTATTGGCATTGAGACGAACGGTTCATTTACACTTAGGACCTACCACTACCATGACTCACAAGCAAGTTTTGACCATTTTAGTTTTGGTAATACTCTGTTTTTCGCCTATGCAAGATTCTGCTACCGGATTCAACGAGACATCGCACCTTGATGATTCTTGGCAGGCGAATTCAGGCGGTGGAGGAAATAATGGCACCTCAATTACCATTCCTGCAAACCAAACTCTTGCATTCGATTCTGCTTTCTCATTCGGCTCATCCAGAGGATACGAAGGCGTCAGTGATATGATTTCACACAATGGTTTTACATACGTCTCGGGAGCGTATTCAGGAGATATTGATCTCGGAATGGGATGTTCTGCATCTTCAAGCCATCTTGATCCAGAGTATAATGAAGACTTAGATGATGGTCTGCCGTTTGTTGCTAAGTTCGATAACAATGGAACATGCATTTGGATTTCTCCGGTAACATACACTGGAGGCGTTTCCTCTAATGAGCCAATCACAAATACCGAGGATTCTCATGAAATAGCCATGGATTCGAACGGAAATTTGTATTTTATATCATCAATACGTTCTTACCAAACTCGAACTCTTAATTTTGGCAATCTTACTATACAGACCGATCCTGTTTATGACGTATATTTAGCAAAAATCAACCAAAATGGTTCTTGGGAGTGGGTAGAAAATATGGGGAGTAAATATGTGTGCCCATGTACTGTCGATGTTGACAACTCAGACAATATTTGGGCTACTGCAATAGATATATGGACTGGCCATGCTTATTCTTACGTTCAAGTTTTCGAGAAGTATGATGTCAACGGACAATTATTGAATTCAACCCAAATCAATGGAGGAGTAGTAAAAATACATGCTACAACATCCGACACAAACGATAATCTCTACTTCGCTGGACAGTTTGGTGGCTCTTTTAGCGTCACCATAAACGGGACCACCCAATCATTAACATACGAATCACCTGGAGAAGATCTGCTTGTAGGAAAGATGGATATGAATGGAAACTTTCTATGGGTCCAAAAAGCAGAACAATCCAGTCAAATATCAAGAATTTATGATATCGCAATCAATGGTACAGATCAAATATATCTGACGGGGTATTTCTATGCCACATTTGAACTAGCAAATACGACACTAAATGCTGGTGGAAATAGCAATGGATTTTTGGCCAAAATCAACTCAACAGGAGATTGGCAATGGTTGAAAGAAATGGATTGTTCATGCACAGTCGAAATGCGTTCAATTACAGCCGATGTTAGCGGCAACCTGTATGTTGGTGGATACCAGACGAATGGATTGGTCACCTATGGTAATGGCGTATCGAACACGGCTAGTTCAGGTGGTAAAGATGCAATATTAGCAAAATATGATGGAAATGGAATCGCTCAATGGGCGAAATCATTTGGCAGTAATAACGATGATCAAGCAAGAGCTATCACTAGTGACAGGCAGGGTAATTTGTTTGTTACTGGAATCTTTGGTGAGACTGTGAATATTGGAGAGTTTCAACTTTCAACTTCAGGATATGCAGATATTTTCATTTCGAGGTTAAGCGCAGATTATGATGATGACCAAATTGCAGATGTAAACGATGTTGATGATGATGGTGACTTCATCCATGACCCACTAGATTCATGCCACTATTCTCCAGTTGGGTTCAGGTCGACTGGAAGTTCTGACCATGATTCCGATGGTTGTGACGATGAATTGGAAGATGATGATGATGATAATGACCTGCTCAATGACTCTCTAGATAGTTGTCCAAAGGGAATGATTGGCTGGCTGAGAACTACTTCTTCAGACTTTGATGACGATGGCTGCATGGACGCCTTAGAAGATTATGATGATGATAATGATGGAATAGAAGATTACGAGGATTATTGTTCAAGAATCCCCGGGAACTCCACATTGGAATTGGAAAAGGGTTGTCCTGATGCTGATGGAGATGGCCGACCAGACATTCTTGACCCATTCCCAAACAATGCATCTGAATGGAAGGATACAGATGGAGATGGCGTTGGAGATAACTCGGATGCATTCCCACTCGATGCCACTCAGCAATCAGATACTGATGGAGACACCTACGGCGATGAAGAGTTTGGAAATGCAGGAGATTCATGTCCAGAAATATTTGGCAACTCAACTATTGACAGATATGGGTGCTTAGACACAGACGGTGATGGCTGGTCAGATGCTGAAGATGATTTCCCTAATGACCCATTTATTCACCTAGATACCGATGGCGATACTGTCCCTAACCACTTAGACGAATTCCCATACGACCCCACCCAGCAAACCGATAGTGATGGTGACGGGTATGGCGACAACAAAAATGGCAACCTAGGTGACGCATTCCCTAACGATCCGACAAGGCACTCTGATTCAGACCGCGATGGTGTTGATGATGCAAGTGATGCATTCCCTTACGACCCGACTCAAACCGAAGACACAGATGGTGACGGCATGGGTGATAATCCGATGGGTATTGGAGCTGATAAGTTCCCTGATGATGCAAGTCAATGGGGTGATATTGACGGTGACGGAGTAGGAGACAATCCAAACGGAACAAACCCTGATGCCTTCCCTACTGATGCTACACAATGGTCTGATTCTGATGGTGACGGATATGGGGACAATCCTGCAGGCAGACTGTATGACCTTTTCCCTGAGAATCCAACTCAGTGGAATGATGAAGACGGAGACGGCTTAGGTGACAATCAAAATGGAACCGTTGCTGATCCATATCTCAACGACTACGACAATGATGGTTACGATGACAGCATCGACATCTTCCCCAAGTTGGCATCTCCTGGAGACCTCGATGACGATAATTGTATGGATGAAGATGATGATTTCCCAGATAATCGGCTGGAATGTCTCGATACAGATGGTGATGGCACGGGTGACAATGCTGATGCTGATGATGACGGCGACGGTTGGACTGATGCTGATGAAAGTAGAGCAGGTACTGACCCACTTGACCCCAATGATACCCCCGTTGACAGTTTTGAGATAGTTATTCCAGGGACAAGCGTAGGACTTGGAGCCTGGGACTTGATTGGAATATTTGGTGGCGTTCCTCTCTTTGCGTGGATTGGATTTGGATTTGTAACTCGTAATACACGTTGTGCAAAATACGAGACCATGCTTCGTGATGCAAATACGCGAGATGAATTGGAAGTGGTTGCGTATAAGTGTGAATACTCGCTTATGCTACGTATGTTAGGCCCTCACCAAGGAATCCGTTTGGAACGTCTACGAGCTGAACTCGATGACGTGTTTGAGGCTCAAAACCAAACGTTGTCCTCGATTGAACAGAATAATTTCAATCAGACACAAATGGTGGTAGATGAGATGGACCTCAGAACTAAAAAACTTCCAGAACTTGTTCTTCAAACAAATTACCCCGCCATTGAAGATGCTGCACAAAAAACCGACGAAAATGGGTTTGAATGGTTCACTCATTATGATGGAACAAATTTCTACAGACCAATTGGTTCACAGACAGATTGGACGAAATTGGAAAATTAAGCCAATGCCCTAGCGGGGCCCACCGATGGGTTTCCACGCGTCAGTAGCCTTTGCATTCTCTTGGGATATTAGTCGACAATGTGTTTACGAGGCGGGTCTCTTCAAAGAGGAACTGCTAAGAACAAATTGAATACACCGGCAAATGAGGGAATCTAAATGAAACTTCGACTGCATCAATTTCTTTCAAAATGCGGTGAGTTTTCATCGAAAGAAGATGTCAAGCAAGCCATTTGGAGTGGTGATGTCACCGTCAATGATTCGATTGTAAAGCACATCGCCTATGAATTCAATCCTGCCAAGCGTGCTGTAAAATACCGTGGCAAAGAACTATTTCTCCCCTCCAACGATGTTTATTTTGTCCTCAACAAACCTTCTGGATGTATTTGCTCCCGCCTTAATTCACAGGAACTTGAACTCAACAAAACCTCTGTCTATGAAATATTTAGGGATGCAGTAGGGCCTTCTATTTACGAATCATTGGTCACCGTTGGGAGACTCGATGAAGATACAACTGGCTTGTTATTGGTCACCACTGATGGTAAATTGGTTCATTCTGTCACCGACCCAAATAATAAAATTAAGAAAACCTACCGTGTGAAAACCGAGAATGCCATTACCGAAACCCAACTCGAGTCAATACGCCAAGGCGTTGATGTATCTGTCACTGAATACGGCTCCTTAGAAGAGTTTCAAACTCGCCCAGCAACCATCGAATTGGAAAGTGCAATATGTGCAGTTTTGACTATTGATGAAGGGAAGAAAAGGCAAATTCGTAGAATGTTCACTACACTTGGAAACCATGTCAATCATTTACATCGATTGTCAACCGAAGGACTGGTGCTAAAAGAATACGGCCTTGAACTCGGCCAGTTTTGCACAGTCACACGAGAAGAAATCAACCAGGCATTGTTTTCTTGATGTTTTTCCATCGTTATCAAATACATCCGTTTTGATTTTTCGTGCAAGGGTAAAACCAAGAGTGATACTCAAACCATAGGCGCCATTTTGCTTCAGAAGCCGTTCTCTTGAAGCCAACCGGTCACTGGAAGATTGTTGTTGCGTAAGACTGCTGCTGCTTCAGCCAACAAGGTTTGACGGCGCTGAATATTTTGCTGCTGCTCAGCAATAGCGGCGAGTTGAATGAGTGCATCGGCATGCCCTTCATGGTCATTGACAGTTTTAACGAGCCGTAAACTCAATTCAAATTTCTCTTTAGCGCCCTCGAGTTGATTGCGATAGAGAAGGGTGTTTCCAATATTAAATTGGGCAATACCTTCACCTTGGCGGTCGCCAAGTTGCCGCATTATGTCGAGTGATTCGTTGAAGTAACGTTCCGCATCTTCGAATTTATCTTGTTCTTCGAAAAATACACCCAATAGGTTCAGAGTATCCGATTGGCCTCGTAAGTCAGAAAGTTTCTTTTTCATCTTTAATGCCATTTTATACAAGCGTTCAGCTTCAACTAAGTCGCCTCGTTGTTTGGCTTGCGATGCAAGTTGAATATTAGAAAATGCTTCACCTCTTCGGTCACCGATTTGCCGTTTAATGGCCACACTTTCATTGGTTAAACGTTGAGCATCACTGGTATTTCCAAGATGTTCGGCGATAGTTGAAAGATTAGCCAAAATAATTGCTTCACCTTCCAAATCCTTTTGTTTACGCTTGATGATTAAGCCTTGGCGGTAATGGAGTTGAGCCGCTTGATAATCTTTCTTCGACTCTAAGATATTTCCAAGTCCGATGAGTGCAACTGCCACGCCGTTTTCATCACTATGCGATTCCTTGATTTCCAATGCTTGTGAAAACAGGTGATGGGCTTGATCGTATTCATTTCCAATCAATGCGAGGTTGGCCATGGCAAGAATGACATCGGCTTCACCGTTTTTCTCGTCCAATTCATGCTTCATTGCTTGAGCATCTTGAAAGACAGAGTATGCTTTGGGTACATCTCCCTGATTGAGTGCAACATAACCGATATTGATGAGTGCATCCGCCTCTCCACTCCGGTTTGATTCTGCTTGAAACGTGTCGAGTGCTCGCTGGTAGTAGTCCATAGCCGCTTGATATCTCCCTGTTAACCGTGCAGCATTTCCAAGTTTCAAATTGGTTGAACCCTTAATCGCCACGCCCTGTGATGTGAGTTCATCTCCTGCTTTCAAGAGATTTTTAACATTAGACATCTGTTGATTCGATGGGTTTGATGTTTGGATATTACCGACAAAACCAATTTGTTCAAGCGCCAGCACCATTGCTTTAGCCATATCTTCGGGACTGTTTTGAACAATAGTTTGGGAAGTTAAATTGCCCATAATCACGCTGTCAACGATTTTTTGTTGGGTGTAGACGTTTGCTCCGGACACGTGTTGAGTTTCCGTACCAACGGGAACCCATTCAGAACCGGTCCATTCCGATTTCCCATCTTGGCTAAGTTTGCGCTCCACCATGATTCATACATGAAGTGCTCAACTATCTAAGTATTGTTTCAATTGAAATCTCTGAAAGCAAAAAGAGGCAGATAAGTACT
>Ga0302122_10001274_pt1 | contig 16013 bp, 17 predicted proteins | sample CB21_SCM_MG_FD_203115 | JGI IMG/M metagenome (GOLD analysis project Ga0302122, IMG submission 203115) | Marine microbial communities from Western Arctic Ocean, Canada - CB21_SCM | ecosystem: Environmental > Aquatic > Marine > Oceanic | place: Canada: Western Arctic Ocean | collected 2017-09-28
TCGGATTCAACGACGTAACGCTCAATCTTTGGGTTACATCGTTTACGTTACTGGCATCTATCTTCTGGTGTGTAGTGTCACACACCAACAAAATTACAGAACCGGGATTGCATTGGTACATATGGTGCCTCATATCGATTGTTGCTGTCTCATCGGCTTTCAACAACACGTCATCAACAGCTATTACCATACATATCATAATGTGTGTCCTTCTCACAGTCGTAAATATTAGCTACTTGGTCTATATTTTCCGAGTTCAATCTCCGAATGACCAGCGTTGTCGTCAAATTTGGCGTGTAGGTAGTTGTGCTGTCGTCTCAATTGGATTTATCATCGGGTCGATTTTGTACAAGACGGAGGTGCTGTCGCCCAACACTTGGAGCGAGTATATCATGGTTACCCAGGGATTGGCATTTGCCCTCATCGTTGTCGACAGCGTCGTGGGATTTTCACAAAAGTACCAAGAATTGCCCGGAATGCCTGAGGATGACAACGACGAAAATCGCGTGTAGCCGTATAAATGGCGATTATAAAATACTATATAATGTACGAAAATATTGCTCTTATTTTAACTTGGATTTTACTCTTTATGATCACGCACATTGCCTTCAAAAATATTAAACAAATTTGTCTGGTGTCCTGCAAAATCGTCACGGCCACCTATCTGTGGATGGTCATCTGGATTGCAACGCAAATTCATCGTTTACCAGAATGGGAACTATCACTCAAAGATTCGGTTCAGAACATCATGAACGGCACCCTTTTCCGCGGTGAATTATAACTTCTTGACCAAAGGCGTCGACTGGAAAAAGGCGTGTGGAATATATATATCAGTCACGTTATCAGCCACGTCGCTGCGGACGACAATGTGCAACAATGTAACAGAAGTCACTGTCACAGTCTTATTATTAAACAATATTTTGTCGTTCTTTTGAACAAGACCCGAAGATTTATTGTAGAGACCCGTGAATAAAGAAATAATATAAGGTTGAAAAGCATAACCCATTCCGATAGAAAGTCCACTAAACAGGGCCACTGCGATATCTGGCCCAAACAAATGATTTAACAAAAATACAGAAATTGTTCCTAGAAACAAAAAGTTAATCGAACCCGACAAGTAGGTCGACAAATCGAAATAAGATGATAAACACCAGTACAACCACTGCGATACGACATACAACACAATTGCCATTGTCACGCATATAAAAACGTCGTCTAAAGACTCCCAGATTGTTATAAATAGAGTTTGAAACGAATCATACATAATATTATAATTTATTTAGCGAAGCAGCCTTTAAATAGTTGAAATCTCAACGATTGTATTAATATACGTATGCATGAAGGCTTCTTGTTTCATGGTTAAAAACGTTCGAATGTGAAATCTGTAAGGGTTTTTCGATATCCACAAGGGTATATTGCGAAGATGAGGGTCGTTTGTTTGGTGGATGAACAAATATTTGGAACGGTATGCCACGTTGTTCACACATCTGTCTACAAACAACTGCATCAACTCTTTGTAGGCCGCTAGACACCGCTGAAAACGCCGAATAATCACAGAAGCAGTGTACGTGTGCTTTAATGTATAATCAGGAGTCATTCCGAATACTACCGCCATGTTACACGATTCTGGCCATGTTAAATATGAACGAATATATAACCGACAATCATCAGGAGTGGAGTTCATCAGACAACTTGCTGAAGCCGAGTTTTATACGGCTCTAGTAACAACTTGTGCATACATTTTTGAAGAGTACCCATGGAGATTATTGTCGACACAATCACCACAAAAGCTGTGGACTGAATAAAATCGCGCCATTCTGACATCAACCCCATGCACATTGCAAAGGAGATGGCGCCACGGATGCCACATAGTGAGAAGAATAACAAAGATGGTACTGTCCATTGTTCACGCCCACAACAACGTAAACATCCACCCAATACAAAAACCACTAACACTCGACTCGCCACACAAGACACTAAAATCAGAAAACTTAGGCCCAAAAAATCAGTACTCCTGCTGAGGGCGTGTACCGCTAGGCCCAGCGTCAGATACACATATGCCTCAATAATAACAGACACATTTTCAACAGTTTCTGACACAATCTTGGGCGGCTTTACCAGAGAACCATATGTGAATAGTCCAACTATGCCCGATATCCCTACAAACTCGCAACAGCCGTAAACGATTAAAGCCACGATAAAGTGAATAGAAGGTTTCTTGAGGCGCAGCCGTCGGACAAGTTTTGCCGACGAAAATCCCACGAGGGCAGATAAGCACATGAATAAAATGGACGTACCCACCGCGCGCAAAGGAACCCAACGATTTAATTGTTGATGATGTTCAGACATATTGGCAAACAGACGGACAAGTACCACAGAAATGGCATCGTTTAAGACAGCTTCGTTTTCCATTACTTCGGCGATAAACGTGTCGTCCAACGATTTTGAAAGCATTAATGTCGCCACTGTGTCAGTAGGCGCTAACAACGATGCTATCAACAACGCGTCAACAAACGTCATTTTCATATTAAACATACTTGTCCATGTCAAAATACCCCAGGCTATCAACACAATAGTCAATAATGTACCTACCAAAGCGAATACCATCGAAGACAACCATGTGCGACGAAGAGATTCCGGACGAAATTTAAAGGAAGAATTTAACAAGATAGTGGGCAGCATCAAATACAAAAACAAATCAGGGGCAAACATAAATGGAGTGTCGTTCGAACCAGACCAGGCCGCCACAACCATACCTAAGGTCACCGCCACGACAGAACTAGGAATCCACCGCACCGTTTCTACGGTATCCCATACCATTACAAATAACAATAAAATTAATAAAACAACCATTTCTTGGGCTGCGTGCTCCATTATATATTTTTTATCTTATCATCCTATAAATAAGTCTTCTGAAATCTACCATGGTAAAATCCACAACATTATGCGAATACACGCCGTCGCCGGTTCCACGGACATCACTGTGCCGTTCAGAAAAATTTCGCCCGTGCCTACCGCATTCACAAAAGCAGTAGCAGGCAATTCACGCGGCAAAATACAAAGCATGTTACCACCTCTGGGGTGACACGAATCTACATTCCAAGAACGGAGAATTTTACCTTCGCACATATTCAATACACCATGTACTTGTGGCGATTCCAACACCATTTCGTCCATTTGTGTCACCAAAGAATAATAATACGACCAAATCTGGAACATCATGACACACAATATTCCACAAATAGTCATTAATAATGTTATTCGTCCACACCAATTTAAACTTCCCTTGTCGCACATTGTTGCCATTTAGTTCATGATGGTGGCATTTATATTCTTTTTTGACGTTTCGTAGAACTCTCCTCATCTGTCACTGTCACAGTGCGTTTGGTCGCGGTCAGTATACAATTTTTTTTATGACGTTTTGGCGATTCTTCGTCCACAGACGAAGAATATCCTTCAGGTGAGCTGGACAACCCGGTTGGCGAATACGCCGGCGACACGGGTGACCCTGCTGGTGCCGCTGGTGAATACGCTGGTGATGATGGCGAATACGCTGGTGACGCTGGTGAATACGCTGGCGCCGTCGGCGACCCTGCTGGTGATGTTGGCGAATACGCTGGTGACGCTGGTGAATACGCTGGCGCCGTCGGCGACCCTGCTGGTGATGTTGGCGAATACGCTGGTGACGCTGGCGAATAAGCTGGCGCCGTCGGCGACCCTGCTGGTGACGCTGGCGAATAAGCTGGCGCCGTCGGCGACCCTGCTGGTGATGTTGGTGAATACGCGGGTGACGCTGGTGAATACGCTGGTGACGCTGGTGAATACGCTGGCGCCGTGGGTTGTTGTTGTTGTTGCCACGCTGGTTTTTGTTGTTGTTGCCACGCTGGTTGTTGTTGTTGTTGCCACGCTGGTTGTTGTTGTTGTTGCCACGCTGGTTGTTGTTGTTGTTGTTGCCACGCTGGTTGTTGTTGTTGCCACGCTGGTAGTTGTGGAGATACAGGCTGAACAACAACCGCTGGTAATTCATCATTGGCAAATGTAGTGTGTGATTCCCAATCGGATTGTTGAGGTTGAGGCTGCCAGACACAATCTCCAAATAAATCTTCATCGTCGTCTGATTCTTCTGGTTTCCAGTCATCATTATCCCAGAGTTGTTGATACTCTTTTTCAACTACTGTGCCATTAAAGTGTGAACCACATACCGGCATTTTTCCCACCAGTAATTGTTCAGAGACCCCGTTTAATTCGTCACAGAGACCTTTCACAGCGGCGTTGTGCAAAATTTCAACTGGTTGTTCAAATGTGGCACGTTTTATGGGCGTTGCTCCGTCCATCATTTTTTTGACACCATGTCTATTGAGGGCTGTAATACCGCCTGCCCATGTCATCCAGTCCACAATGACCATGAGATGGCGCATGTTGACGTACGAACCGTCAAAGGATACAACACCGTGTATTTCGTTTAAAAGTGCCGCGCGAGCCGCCTCAACTCCATATGTATTTTTGATAGCCCAAATGTCGTTACATTTAATGTGTTTATGTCCAATGGCACGAATGGAATGTATGTGTCCGAGGTCAATGCCTTCTGTATCGATAACAAATTCATCTCCTTCGGTGCGTATTGATACGTTAGGAATTTTCGAAGAGCCTTTGATAGTGGTGTCCATGAGCGATTTGACGTACTGATAAAAGGACGCTTCTTTTTTCGGGCGCGCCATGAGTGTGATTTCGCCGACGGAATTGTCACTGTAGGCATAGTACATATTTTTGGCGTTTTCCCTTAGTGTACGAACCACCTCATAAATATTTAGACCACGTTGAATCATTTTTTTCCGGTTTATTGTGCAATTGAGTACCTTTTTGGGATTTATTTTCAGATTCCATCGTTTATTATCGGGCAATAGTAAATATTCTTTGAGTACCTTTTCATTTAGTTCAAATGAATGGCTGAGCAGGATATCTTTCAGTGTTGTTTTTTGAATTTCGGTCTTTAGTCGCCAGGCATTTTCTGGCCGTAGTATAGTGTCTGCATGTATAGTGAGAACCGGTGTTTTCATTTTAGAAGAGGCGTTAATAAGCTCTTCCAGCCTTGGTAATCCGAGTGTGACGTTTTTGGCTGAGTTCCCGGCCTGGTGGAAGGTATTGAGCGTATTGTGGACAAAACAACCGTTTCCAAGCATGAAAGATTGTAATTTTTCATTCACTGTGAAATCATACACTAATTCGTCGGTTTCATATTGTTCAATTGTTTCGATTTTATCCCACCACACATCGGCGTTAACGGCCTGTTTTAGTTCTGACAATACAGTAGATGGCACGTTGTTTTGTTTTGCATGGCCTATCAATGTGTGTAACATTTGAATAGTAATTCCATTTCCTCTTTTTATTATGCGATTGATTTCTTTTCGTGTGGGTGTGTCTGACGTGTATTGGCGTAATGCAGAGAGAACACCGGACATGCCAGGAACCCTGGCTTGGAACCCCTTTTTAAATTTCATAACGTACAATTTTTCAAGTAATTTCTTTTTTTCAGGTAATGAAAATCCAACTGAATCGCGAAAACGTTTTGCAAAGACAGCCGGGACGCATCCTTCCCACAAAATACCTCTTTTTCCACCAGGTGTCTTATATTTGCTGGCCGTAATATAAAGGGGCATGCCAAAACGTGCCAAGCATAGTGAAATCATTTCAATGAGTGTTTTTGATACAGAATGACAACGTATAGCGTAATGCCCAGGTTTACAAGAGACGTTTCCATCTCCATCGAAATAGCTTTGTAATAGAGCAGATACAAAGATATCTGGTGCTTGTAAGCACCAACCTGGTATAGTTTTATGATGTGATGTTTTCCCGAACTGTTCGGCGAAATACTTGGCGAGCTCCTTTGAATGAATATTTGCAGTAGTCATATCCTCCGTTCCCAAAGTATGCACCGACGTGCGTTTTATATGAGCGTCTAATCCAAGTAAATGAGCAAATGGTTTTGCAATTTTTTTCACCCAGTCATGTTCCCGACCACAAAATGAGATTGTATATTTGTTTACAAACCCTTCTGCCAAGACAGCACCAATGAAATGTCCGGCAATTGCATTTAATGGAAAGAGTGTCGTCTTTTCGGTCACTGCTTTTGGCAAATTTTTCACAACTGGAAGCGCATCACCAACGACTAACTTGTGTCCCGGCATTGCCGTGACACGATTATCTCGCCGTACTAAAAAACTATGCGATGCTGTCATTGATAACGAACGGTTATGTTTCGTATTTACACGAAGCATGATACCATTGGCTGGGTGACGAGACACGTGTGTAATATTTGTCCACGCCACCGTCTCTGTTGGTGTTACGCCCACACATTTTAGATGTGTCACAACCATCTCTTGCGATTCGCGCGAAGTATTGTTGAGTATGTTATCGACGAGAAGCCCTATTTGCATTCGTTTAACTGTTCCGTTTATATCAACAATAACTTGTTGATCATATGCAGCCGACATCTGAGTGGTCGGCTCACCTACAGACTGTGCTGCAATCACGCCGACCATTTCTCCGGGCGCGACGATGGATTGATACCACTTTTTGGTCAAAATGTCAACAACTTTTTGCAACGATTCGACGTTGCATTGATGTTGAGTGAGTGTTGCCAGTGCGTATATATGATACAACTGGTTTTGTTTGACAATGTTGAGCAATGGCGTTACAATACGACGTGTCTCTTCCGGAGATGCCACCGGTTTGGAAGCATGTTTGTTCAGTAAACGTTGGCAAGGGATGGGAACCGCCCATTTTTCTCCCAATTGATAGGATTTAAAAGAATGGTATTGCTGCCACGCGGTTGACAGTTCTGGCCAGTTTTTGTCGGAAGGTGGGGAAACGAGATTTTCAAAGGGACATACGACCATTTCGTGACACATACCATCGATGCCGTCTTCGCCGTACAAAAATTGTATGACTCTGTTTTGTGAATCGCGTACGGACGTATCATTTGCTACGTGAATAGATTCTAGAGATTTGACGAGGCGTCTCTGAATGTAACCGGTGGCCGAAGTCTTGACAGCTGTATCGACGAGACCTTCTCTGCCGCCAACGGTGTGGTTCCAATATTCGTCGGGCGTGAGACCGTCGATGTACGAATGTTTGACAAACCCTCTAGCGCGGGGCGAATCATCAAAAGGTTTAAACATAGGTAGAGTTCGATTGCCTAACGTCGGTTGGATACGTTTCCCTTGACAATTTTGCTGACCAACACACGCCATGATTTGAAGAATATTGACCATGGAACCTTTTGAGCCGGATGACACCATACGGCCAAGAGAGTTATCAGGATGCATGGCGTTTTTCGCGATGAGACCCATTGAGTCTCTGGTTTGGTTGAGCATACGATTGATTTTGGGCTCTGCTTGCTCAGCGTATTCCTTTCGGAGCGCCACGGCTTGTTGGTCGACATTTGCACATGCTTGGCGGACAGCTTTGGCGGTTGTGGCGGAGATGCGCATATCCCCGATGCCAATAGAGAATCCTTGTGTGGCTAGCCAAATATGATTAATTCTCTGTAGTTCGTTAATAAATTGACACGTTCTGTCGGGGCCATAATCGTTGTACAATCGATGGATAATGGAGCCGTGCGAACGTCCGAGAGCTTTTTTGCCAATCGGCCCCTTTAAGAGTTGTCCATTTAATATGGTATCTTTCCAGACAAAATCTGTTGGAAAAAGCATGGAAATGCATTGAAGACCTGTCCATCGACCGGGCTCGACAGGCGTTGGCAACGACTTAAAATCAACAATCCACATCGCCATGTTCGAGATTTCGGCTTGGTCTAACAGCACACCGGGTTGTGTCATCAAGTAGCATGACAACAGCGTGTCTTGCACGATGCCCATGACCGGTCTGTTGGACTGTGGCGTAATAATATTTTTCGCGACGGACATCAGTTCTAAAGCATCGGCTCTGGACTCGTAAGTCTGCAATGCGTGTAGGTTCATTTCGTCGCCATCGAAATCCGCATTATAAGGTGTAGTGCACGACAAATTTAAGCGAAAGGTCTTTCCTTCTGACATAATTTTGACCCGGTGACACATGATAGACATACGGTGCAGCGACGGTTGACGATTAAAGAGAACAAGGTCTCCGTCTTTCAATTGGCGTTCGACAGAACATCCGACTTGCAAGTCCACTTGACCGCGCATGGTTTTGAGGTCGAGACGCGTTCCATCTTTACGAATGACGTATTTAATTCGTGTATCTTTTTCACGAATCATTTCTTTGATAACGTTAAAATTGAGACGATTAATATTTTCGACAATGGTTAGTGTCTCGGCCACTTGTTTCGGCACACCGACTTCGCGCATATCAAGCATCGCGTCGCCGGTAATTACTGTTCTTGATGTGAAATTACATCGCTTGCCCATCAACGTACCCCTAATTCGACCAGTCTTTCCACGCAGGCGTTCGGAAATAGATTTTTGTGTGTTTTTAACTTTGGTGGACATTCTGGTTTGGTCAATGTACATGTGAAGAGCATCTTGTAGACGCGTACCAGCATGTGCTTTAACGATCGAGATTTCATCAGAAGCTTTTTTGTAGGCTTTGGCGATGCGTATGACGTACAATAGGCGGCGCGTAATATCGTCCTCACCACGAACTTCTTCACCATCGAGTGTAGGAGAGGGTCGGACACAGTTCGGTGGAATAGGTAGTACGGTGAGAACAAGCGACGACGGATGAAAGGACTCGTCCGTGGATTGAATTTTGCTGAGAATTTGATGGGCTTCAGGTGCTAATAATGTACGAATACCTTCGGAAGGTGTTTCGACACAAATAGTCGTGGAATTTTTCTTAAAATATCGATGGGGATGACCTTGACATTTGATACATTTTTTTTTGTTGATTGAGTTTGAAACATGTCCACAATGCACACAAGTTTTACGAAGCCATTGCAAGACTTCGTACATCCAGCCGATGTGAAAACAGGGACAAGGAAGTTCAAAGTGGCCAAAATGACCCGAGCAATCCGACCATGTTTTTTGACAAGAGGGGCAAATGCCGCGGCGGGACGAGACACCAAAACGTGGGTCGCGTAAACCACCGTATTTGGGACGATTTGACTCGTACAGCTCGTCCGTTACGACTTCACTTAAAGACATGGCTCGGATTTTTTCGGGAGAAAGGACACCGAATTTCAAGGAGTGAATCGAATACATGTTCAAACTTAATAATATAAAAAGGTTAAGTAAATACGATCGCAAGTTAATCCAATATTTTAGTTATTTCCGTTAATGTTAGCAATTTGACCCATTCTATCTCTGAGGTTTCCCGTGGAATATCCCGAAAGAGCGCTAAACAATTGAGGGTTTCTGGAACGTACACTGCTCATCGAACTGGACGTCTTGCTAGCGTCAAAACGGAAAGGATTGACCCTCGCCGTCTTGACGGACGCGGCATGTACCACCGAAGTAGTAGTCGGAGCAATGCGGCGTTTTTTAGTCACAATATCCATCACACGTGACTCAAGATGGCGTTTCTCTTTGGCCTGTTGATTGGAGGCAAAGCTATCCATATCACTCTTGTATTTTTTGGAGGCCTTATGGGCGATTTCCATCATTTTGACGGATTCCTGTGGGAAATTTTGCGCAAGAGCAAAAATAGCCTGTTTATTTTCGTCGGTCATCATATCGGCGGGCAATGAAGCAGACCAAGAATCCACGAGAGCCTTAGACAAAGCCTCAGCTTTACTTTTAGTTTGCAATTTCTCGTTGTCCTCACGCTCTTTCCAGGCCGACTGCAATTTCATGAGCTCACCATGGGCCTTCTCGAGAGCAGTCTTGGTGCCAGAAAGTTCGTTTTCCTGGTCAATAACAAGCTTCATAAGCTCCTCTTGGTTGGTGGTATTAGGTGCTTCGGATGGGGCGGTTTCAATTGGGGCGGCTGAAGTTTCAGTAACAGTCTCGACGGTGTTTTCAACTGGAGTAGAAGTAGGTTCGGTAGACATATTTTGCTTAGAAGCCCGGTGATTTATATACTCCTCTTTTGTTGTTTTGTTCACACATGTCACATTACATCCAGGTCGTCGAGGTTCCGAACAGAGCGAAACTTCAATCGCTCTCTTACTTGTCGCACCGTTACTAAATGACGTGTGTACATGTTGTAAGGACAATCCCTTGTACAACGTATGACCACAAGAACTTGGCTTAATCGCGTGCTCCGCAAAACGACTTTCCAATGAATTGGAATCGACTTTTCCGAGAATCCATTTTTTACCATCCGAGTCTGTCCAATCTCTTTGGACAGACCCCACTGCAAGACCCTCCTCATGCTCCAAGCGAATGGGAACATCCTGAAGACTCATATTCTTGGATTCAGCGGTCGTGAAATCAAATGTGGGGTCATCTTCACCCGGGTCTGAAGACGGGGGGAGGACATTTCCCACGAAATAAGTTGGCATAGTATATTCATTTATATTCAGTTTATATAGTCATTATGTACAAACGGTCGCTCGACACATTGGACATGTCTGTGACCGACGCAACCAGGTATGGATGCACATCGTATGGTACGCATGTCTACAAGACAGTGCAAACGCGTCCATGCCCAACACGTTGTGGCATATCGCACATATCTCGGCGTCGGTCGTCTCCTGCACGACGGGACAGCCAGCGGGAACGACAGGGGGAACAGCATGGCGTTCGTCTTTGTTAATCGTTACTTTATGTTCAGTTTTTAGATGCCACATGATGGGCCATTGGCTCGAGATATAGTCTTGGATAAAACGTTCGTACGGGGGTTTCGTAGGATTAAGGCGCATCCATTCGTTTACTTTGGAGTGCAATGATTGAGGGCTTATATCCGGAGGGGCCCAGACACTTAATTCCTGCATGTCGGAAAGGAGTCAGACGGGTTTATACCGGATTCTTATAGACGGTCAGCCACCTTTATTAAGAAGAAACGTATTACTCAGCCGGCAAAAATTCAAACAATGTTAAACATATTTGTATTGTTAATTATACGTTAAAGTTTATCCAGAACATGTAGCAGCAACAAATGTCGGCGCGAACACTCGACCAAATTCAAGACGTGTCCGCTCGAGACCGACGAGGAGAACAAAAGAGCGGCGAGTAAAAAATAAATCCTAACCGGATTCCTGCGAGCGGAATATTAAAGACCTCTTTATTTGTCAAATATGAGTTCAAACGTCGAACATTTACAAAAGGGACAGCGCGTCAAAATTAAGCGCGAGCATTTGAAAGGTAGAGAGCCTCCGACATGGAAAAACATTGCTATTATCACCGATTTTGAGGCCGACCCGTTGTTAACGGACATGAACAAACAAGGCGTCCAGATTTATAGATGCGTTGTCACTTTTGAGCAAAAGCCGGCAACGCCGACAAAGGCTGACATAAGCAAATTCAAAGACAGGTGTCAAGAGGCGTCGGTACTACCTCTGATGTTAGATTTAGTTTCTTAATAAGTCGACAGAATAAATCTACTATTTAATTATTCTTATATTTGTAAATATGGGTTGTTGTGCATCTACGCAGACAGACAAACCACTTTTATCTTTAGAGCCTGAACCTTGGTACGAGCCTGCGTCTATTGCGCCACAATCATGTGAAAGCGATTCGCCGTACATCCTTGAAAACGACGAATTTGTCGTATAAACTATCCGCTCCCCAACGAAATGTCAGAAAAAGGTACTAATCTCGAGTTGTCCGATGAGCAGCGCGAAGAAGTGCGGCAGATGCTGGCCCAATTTGGTTCCAAAAAAGAGAAACAAAAGGAGATTCAACAACAGCAGCGTGCTGACCAGCGTTTAATTGATCCCGACCCACTCGAAGAATCGCCGTCCGGCTCGACCATAGAATGGACGGAACTCACGGCGAAAACGCGCCGGTACCCCATCGTTAGAGAGACACGGGCAAGATTTACTCCCTATATCATGGATAAAATACCGTTGAGTAAAGACGAATTAAATAGACACATCGAACTCATTGGCATGGACATTACGTCTCAGAACAATATGCTAACAGTGTGTTCGGTAACACAAGCCGACCCCATTAGAATATTTCAACTGCAAACTGTTGGAGACGAATCGGCGCTCATCATCGATACTACACGATATATTGTATAGATTCGCGCTTGGGTGGAACCGGCCAGATATAACTGGCCGATATGAGATGCACCAGTGACACGGCTATCATCGCGAGTACGAAAAAGACCCATCCGACGAGTTTATCGTATTCGGCGTACCAATAGGGCAGTTTGCCCGAAATAGAGCGTCCGCCGGCGCCAACGTACACCATTAAAAACAAATTATATGTGAATGTGAATGCAAGAGGTTTCCATATAACACCCATAGTTAGGGTCTTCATCTCAGTGATCATTGCAATCGCATTGAGACCATGCGTCACAAACACAAGCACGGCATTCTTTGGTTTTGAACTTTGCAGATAAATAGGAGCGATGACGATCCAAAATCCCACACACACCACTATTGACGGCGCGAAAATAGTTTCAAAAAGATGTCGTCGTACTGCTACAATCCGAGGCGATTTCAACATCAACAGGCCAAAAAATAACGTTTCGAGAGTAAATGTCCATATGGTATAGTAAATGAAAATAAAAGCACCCTCGGTATATATGTGAAACAAAATGACGGTTACAAATAAAATAAACCAGAGCTGTCTTTGCATCTTTTTTAAGCGTTAAACTACTTTTATACTTTATAATGTTACGTAAGACCAACGCGCATCTTCTACGAAAGCACGCAATGACGTAAAGGCGCCTTTCATCAATTTATCTACCAACACAGGCAGCTCATTGTCAACAAACTGTTTGAATTTTTCGGGTGGAACACGTGGAGTCCCCTCGTTTAGAAAAATATCTTGTGTATTCTTTTCGTGATACAATGCGAACAACAGGAGGGCATGTTTTGCAATTCTGTCATTGTCATTGGTCACTCTTTCGAGCATTTGTTGCAACCGGACAGAAGGGTTCTTATATTTGACCAGTAAATTTTCTGCTATTTTTTTACAAAATTCGTCCAGTGTAGAGGCATCGGTATTCACAATCAAGTGATACATCAAATCACTCTTTTGACGTACCAAATCAATGTCGGCATGTTTGCTATACAAACTCATCGTACTTTAAGATTAACGTTCCATTAGTGATCGTCATTCCCGCCGGGGATTTTTGGCAAATGCTTGTGGTGCCGGCTATATACTTGACCATCTAGGAACAAATGCATGACTTTGAGACCTTTCAGGACATTTTTCGTTTCTTTGTGGAGAGCAAATTAAATAAAAAATACGTGGAAACCATTGACAAAGAAATGAGCACAAACACAGCTTCGCCAGAAACAAAAAAATTAATCGAACAAGTTCAAACGTTTCATACCATGCGCCAACAATTGTGTGGTCAAATCTTTGAACACTTGAACAATCACCCCCTATTGCACGAAATTATTCCGTCCGTAGCTGTCGAACAATACGACTCTGTAGCACATGGTAGTGTATGCGCTTTCACTGGACAAACAATGACACAAAAACAAGGAATGACACTTGTTCTCGGAACAAAAAATAGTCATATTGTTACCATACACAAACGATTCAAACAGTTATTATACAATTTTTGGTATTTAGTGCATTTTGTAGACGAAATTATGCAAGATATAAACAACTGGCTTTCGACGCAGCGTTGGTGGTTGCGTGGATACCACACCAATATCACCGAGCGTATTGTCAGACATCGAGATTCAAATTTCGCAAAAAAAGCATACGTCAAACTTAAAAGTATAAACAGTTACATCCAACGAGATATGGTGTCCTTGCCTATAAATCACCCATTGTAAGCCATACGATGAAATGGCCCATCGGTTGGCCCTTGCTCATACTGTCGTTCTTTGCACACGAACCATATAGAGAACAACTACTCGCAGGCCAAACAATATTATGTTGTATTGTACAAGAATATTACCCCTTTCACACCGCCACCATCGTTTCCATCGTTTCCTACTTTACACACCAAACAGATACACATGCAGTACCGACGGCATTCGTATTGCATCACATTATCGTTATTTGCGCGGTGGCATCGCACTATGTACATGTAGATTACAAGGCTATTATATGGGTACTCACCGCATGGTCGACAAGATGGCTGGGTTGTCAAACACTTTTTGATTCGCCTTTGAGGACACTCATCAAATGTATTTTGTTTCGAGGTATAACAAGCGGCCCGTGGGCGAACGCTACGGGAACAAAATGGTGCTGGCTTCTGTTTGTGCACGAAATTATGTGGTGTCTATTGCCCATACAAATACTATACGAAGTTTATCATAAAAAAAAAGAAGACATTACGTCTATTGTTTAAACGCTAACACTACTGTTAACACTCGGTCTCGTGAGAAATTCGTCGAGCCAACCACCTGTACAATCCTCAAACTCTTTCTCGTTCGCACCCATATTTGCGACGAAGTCATCAAAAATGTCATCACTGATTGACAAAGAACTGTCGCGGGTCAATGGCTTTGGAGCAGTCACCATATCTGCCATCAACACGTCGAACATACTGTCGTTGCCCACGAGTTCGTACTCACTCAACAAATCAATTGGAGTTGCTTTGGAGGAGGACAGTTCGCTTTTCGTCGAAGAATCAAGCAACGCCAACATATCGTCCAACATATTTTTGCCCGACGTCTTTCTTTTTTTTGCGACCGGCTGTTTTGATTCCCGTTTTGCGGATAGCTTCACAGACGAAGATGAGCGCTTTGACGCTTTGCGTTTGACCCAGTTGGTGCTCTTACATTTCTTGCACTGTTTCTGGTTGTTGCTGCCCGCCATACGGTCGCAATCTGCACAACATTTGAACGAACGACCCTGATTGGAATTTTCATTTTTTTTTATAGGAAATGCAGTGCCACACCCGTTGCATAAAATTTTGTTGTTCGTCGGTGCCATCTCCTTACAATGAGCACAACACTTAAAAGAGCGTCCTTGTTGGGACTCACGCTTCTTTTGCGAAGCGTTTGCGATGGGTTTGGAAGCGATTTGGTTAAGCGTTGATGACATTTTGTATATATTGGTATGTGGTTGGTACGTGTTTGTATTTGATTTAAATAGAAATATTTTGAAAATGTTTGATTTAAATAGAAATTTTTTGAAAATGTTTAATTTAAATAAAAAATTCTTAAAAATATTTGATTTAACCGCGCAATTTATTTTACGCAATTTACGCGCAATTTTATTTTACGGTATGTCAAATATCCGCTACATATAACACCTACTTAAGTCATTTTTCAGTCAATACATAATGATACTAGACCAAACTAAGATATCAACACAAAAGCTAGAAGAAATGGTACGTCGTATCCCAAAAAAACCACCACACGGCGGCCCGTCAGATGGAGAAACACTAGAAGAATATAAAATAAGACTTTTTAATTGGCTAGTTACAGCAGCGGGGTCGGCAGAAGGCACATGGCAACACGCGCTGTATAAATGGTGTGAAACATTGAGAGTCGGCGCCGCAACGGTTGTTGCACCAGTGGCAACACCAGACTTGAAGTTAATATTTTAAAGTTCTTTTATTACGTCGTCGCAACAGGAACATACGTCATGCATAGTATATTCGTGCTCTAAGAACCATTCGACCCCGCCAAAATGTACACATCTACATAAAAGACAGGGTAGGTCGCGGTAATCCTCACAAGTTTGAGATTGGGCGTCCATGGAAAACTGCAGGTAACGTTGGTACAGGGGACAGGGCATTTTCTTCACCGGATTTTGATTTGAATCAAATCAAATTTTCACAGCCGTGTTTTTCCCAGAGGATTTTGATTTGAATCAAATCAAATTTTCACAGCCGTGTTTTTCCCAGAGGATTTTGATTTGAATCAAATCAAATTTTCACAGTCGTGTTTTTCCCAGAGGATTTTGATTTGAATCAAATCAAATTTTCACAGTCGTGTTTTTCCCAGAGGATTAGAAAAAAATCTACTTTTTGTATATATTTATAGAACATTA
>Ga0302122_10001276_pt1 | contig 16003 bp, 5 predicted proteins | sample CB21_SCM_MG_FD_203115 | JGI IMG/M metagenome (GOLD analysis project Ga0302122, IMG submission 203115) | Marine microbial communities from Western Arctic Ocean, Canada - CB21_SCM | ecosystem: Environmental > Aquatic > Marine > Oceanic | place: Canada: Western Arctic Ocean | collected 2017-09-28
GGGTTTTCTCCTGCAACTGCCGTACGCGTGGACTTGGACATTTTTGCGCGCCATATGGGGCGATGTGTGCCTAGAGCGCTACGTGACCGCACGGACAGAAATTTTATGCCCTGTGAGTTGGGAAATCCTGAGGCTATCACCAGAATTCCATAAAACCAATGGTTAAAAATCGCCGTCTGAATGCCAGTGCAAGGTATCCGCCGTTCACGGTCCTAGTAGCCGGGGTTCTGAATCGGTTCTGAGCTAAAATTTCTGGTCTGTGGCACCTGTGACCCCCGCGTTCCGCCAACTCCCGATAGTAACATAATTGAAGCAAAGCGGCGCTTGCGGTGTTGTCAGAGTCTTTTCGAGGTGTCGATGATTAATTGATTTCCAGTGGGCCTCACTTCCGGGACACTTCCGGGACACTTCCGGGACACTCTGTCCCTCACTCGGCTGGGTGTAGTTATCTACTGCACAAGCCCCGAAGGGCGCTCGTGCAACCCTAGCCTCGTAAAAAAATTCTGGGTGCTTTTGCAGCCCAGTGCCAACCAGCGCAGCAGTACGCTTTGGCACCTCTGTGCCAGCAGATGACACTTTCAATCACGGTGCCAATGCTTAAAACTTAAGCTCTGCTCGAAGTGAATGCCGTTCGTTGTCTAGAGTTATTCGATTCATGTAGTACTCTATTTCAGAGGCCGGCTGTCCATACTCAATGCAGACCCGCGCAAATGGCGCGTAGCCTATGGCAGATTTTTCAGCAGAAAAAACGCGAAGTGCTTGCCATTGTCCAGAAGCAGCAAGTGCTGTTAACTTCAAGTATGAAAAACGGCGATCTGGTATTTTGAACCTCCTTCGTAATCTATTAGCGTCTGAAAGCAAATCAGGCGCACGCTTTTGTTGAGTTGAGCAAAGCACAATCAAGTTGTATACAGTCTCACTAAGGGACATATCAAAAAAACACCAACTTCCAAACTTCATTTCTAGATCAGATTGAAACTCAAGCAAAGCTACTTGTTCCTCAGTTGCCCTACGTTGAAATTGCGATTCGCGCCCCTGCGCGTATAATGAAATTACTTCACGCAGCTTTTTAAATCTATCTGTGCGCCGTATTTGCAGATAGCTTATTCTCAGCGCCAGGTTTCCAGCTTGTTTGAAGCAAGGACGACCAGCAATGTGGTGTACTAGAAAGTTGTGTAAGTTTTTGCTACTTGCAATTGGAATGTGTGACTGATAATACACAAGCAGCAAATTAGTTAGGTCTTTGTGACGAGCAATTGTATCCAAAAGTGAACTGCAGTTTGACGATGCACTCGTGTTCCTCGCCATCCAGGGACACATGCGCTCAGTGCATATAAGAGCAAGATAGACAGCGTCAACTTCCTTGCCCTCTGCAGCTTTCTTTAAGGCTAATTCATGCTCACGCATAGCAAGTAATAATTTGACCTGGTCTATTGTAGAGCACTCAGACTGCAACAGAGCCATTGCGAATTCACGACACCCAAGGACATCTACAGTTGTTACGATAGGGATTTGCGATATATAGCAAGGTATCTGTAGACAAACATTATTCATTTGCTCCTCCAAACTTTTGTGTGCTACGGAACTTCGCAATTTGACGCATGCCCAGTGGATGATCACCCTCTCTCTTTGGACTCCAAGGTATTCACTGACGCGTAGTGCTAGGGAGTGATAATTTCTAGCCAGAAGACGGTCCAACAAGACGTTCGTTGTTAGTCGATCATACTGGGTTGTGGTCAAGCACAAAGCGGGAACACGCCGACGTAGGTGGTTGAGCACCCTAAGCTTACGAGCTGCCGCAACAAATTCTTCTGTATAAGCAGTGGGTACTTTTATAAATGCCTTACCACAGGCAGCGGCATGCAGGTAGCACTTCTGCTGAACTATCGTGAGTTCAACAGCAGCAGCTGCAATGTTTGCTTGAATTACATGCAAAACTTTGGCTGATAGAAATACTTGCCTTGTTGGGTCTTTGGAGCATACATTATCCGCCTTTGCATCTGCATCTTTATAAATTTCTATAGATTTATACAGCATGGCCGGGGGATTACCCGCACTCAATCGGTGAATCAGCGCAATTGGCCCAGGCACCCTCTGAAGTAACTCGCAACCTTGATCGGAGATAATCCGGCAACAATCTACTTCTGGTATCAGAAACAAGGGGGTCCTGTATTTGAATTTAAGCCAATGTCCGTATGGTCCAACCATCAATAAACAATCTTTCCAATTGAGCAGCACGGAATCTTCCCCACACCACTGCATGTCAAGAGGTGTTGAAACCACTAAGGTATCAAACTCTAGCACTTTCGTCGTAAAAGATGTAGATACAACTGTTATTAGTCCCAGAGTAAAACAAGCTAGAAAACGACCATTTGGGGCTATTGCCATTGAGGTCACAGGAGCCGGGAGACGACCGTGAACGAGCTGATCATCGGGTCCATTCACATCGACAACTAGAATTGAGCCATCGGCTGTACCAAGAAAAACTTCAACAAGGCCAGAGGAAGAAAAGCATGGTTTTAAAATGACCATAGAAATAGCTAATCGCTCGTCAGACAGCCCCGTTGGCATAGTGTAGACAGCTGGCGAGAAAGCATGAACAGTATCACATACTTGAAGACCCATGGTACTTGTCAAGGCGACAAGACCAGACCCCCAGATATAGACTTGAATAATGGTCTCTTCTAAAGGAAACTTTGATGTGAGCAACAGAAATGATCGCACAAAGTTGCCCAAAACATCATAGATGAATACTACGCCATCTTCAAAAACAAGAAGCAATAATTCTTCTTCCACCCAACCCATGCCCACCAGACAACTTTCGTTCCAAGTAACTGTCGCCAAAGGCTCGCCTGCACTCGTGTAGAGTAGTAAATTGTTCTCAGCAAAGCACTTTAGACCCATCTGAAAATCAATTTGAGTTCTTTAAAAAAATAGTGCCATACCTGGTCTCGACGCATCAAGGCTAATGCCCCCCCAGCAGGTGCGCCAGTGACCACCTTGTTCGAGAGTTCAATGTTCCAGGCCATCTGTAAAAATAGTACTTGCATGTGCTAGTGAAGGCCTACCTTATGCAAATTCCGTTTCTGATAACTCACGTCACCGAGGACGTGCCAGTTCATAGTGCTGCTCTCGGGAAGGACCGGCCAGCAATGTGAGTGGATCGTCGACCAGGCGCGCCCAGAAAGACGCTAAACGCTAGATATAGTCTTCTCTTTCTTGCTCCTTGCAGGTCTTGTATAGATGGACCTCAAAAACCCGTGAAGCTACAGGGTTTTTTTTTAACGTTTCACCATACAGCTGTAAAACGACCCAGCGCCCGCCCGGATTTTCGGGGCCGAATTACCCCACCCAGCCCATAAGGAAGTTGTATGAATCGCTGGGAGGAGTGCAGAGTTCCCTGACCGAAAAACGGAGCCTGAGTCGGACGCGATTAAGTATGCTTTCTGCCACTGGCATGACTCGGCGAAACCTGCGGCAGGTGTCTCTACTAGTCACGGTAAGCCTCGGTTGTTTTTGTATCGGGGTGCCGCATCACTGCATGCGCATCCCCGCGGAGATAATCCGCCGCTACATAGGGAGTTTTTGTACTCGTGTACATACAAATCCGGCGCGAGCGGTCATAGTTGGCGCGTTTTAGCCAAAACCCGTCGTTTATTTTGGCTGATTTTTGCGCCGCCCTAACGGGCCGTGGGCAGCCCCGTTGTGCCCAAAAAAATACGAGAAAACGCAAAACCACCATGTCTATCAGCAGCAACCGAGTTGGCCCGGACAAAAGCGCGCAGCGGCGATCGCGATGACTGCGTGGCACGCGTACGACCGCGCGCGGCGGATTTTTTTTCGTCAGGCGCCCTTAGCGACGGGGCACGGCGTAAAGGAACACAAAGTCTGCGGGTAGCGCCCTCGTGCGCGCGCGTTGGACAGCGCAGGATGCGACCAAGTCCGTCAAGAGGGCCGCTTGGACTCGAGGCGGACTTTAGTCCAGTCCTAGTGGACAAAGTGGGGTACGGACTTTTCTAAGAGGCTTACAGAGCCTGCATTCCGTCCAACGAACAAAAGGGTTATTTTGGCAACACCCCAAGGGGCAGGGGCAGTCCTCGGGACAAGCCTGCGCGCGCCGGAAAGGGGCGCTGGCAAGCGTGGTTGCGAGCCAAAGCAGCGAGCCCGCTGGGTCGTCTTATGGTGAAACCCCCCTGTAGTAGCTGCCGGGCACAGCCCTGCCCAGGCAGGGCACGTCCGGAGCGCGAATGTCGAAATTGATCTAGCCTTAGTATTACCCTGCAGTGTGCTCCTCAGGCAGCTTCGAAAGCGGCTTTCGCGTCACGTGTTTCGCCCCTGCGCAACGACACGCGACCCGCTTTGTCTGGTTGGGGCGATGCACGGCAGGCGCCGGGGAAGAGTTGGCGTCCAGCGGCGCTAAATACCCGCACGTTGAGATGCAATTCCAACATTGCTTAATTAGTCTGTTACTATTCCACTAGGCCCTAGAGGAGACTAGGGTAAGCTGAATATCCACTAGTGGATAAGTGGATAACGCGAACATGGCTGTCCTGCTTGAAGTAACACATCCTGTGCTTCGATTTACATCCGGCTTCCTTGAGCGGACCCCAAATAGAGTTGTTCGTGTCTATGCGCGAGCATTCCTGGCGAGTGGCCTGGAGACGCTCGAGCCCTGGGAACACGGCACACCCTACACCATCGAAGATACTAAGGCTAGCATAAGTGAGGCAGTTATAGAGGTAGTAAAAGAGTCTGATGACGCGGAAGGTGTCGCCACAGCGAAAATCAATAAACTAAAATATCGAAGCTTCGGGGCTGAAATCACCAATATTGACGAGGCATCAGTTTCCGCACTGCTCTGTAAAACTGCAGTCGTGGAGCTATGGCTTGCTACTGGGGAAGTCGCAGATGCCAAAGTGGATTTGCACATTGGTTGTGCGAGGCTACCGCTAAGAGCAGCACTTGGGACAAACCAGCTGTGTGCAGATATAACTGTAGCTCTTAGCTCATCGTGCGTTAGCCAAACTATTGATCCCTCAGCTCCGATCCTCCTCGATGCTGGGCGCTCGTCAAAGGTAAATCTATGTCTATCTGCGTCAAATAAGTTGTTTTCGTTCATGAAGGGCGGAAGAGTGCTAACATTTGGCAATGGACATATCGAGAATGTGCCTGTTGAGTGGATGACTGCTACGACCTCGCCATCGAACGAAATTGAACTCGCCATTAGCCTACAACAGCGGACGGAACTTATTGGTGCAAATCGTGTTGTGAATCCCCTACCCACTGTCGTGGGCCCGCATGCGACAATTTCAGGTGGTGTGCCCAAACAATTAGACCGTTCGAGTGCAGAGCATAGGAACAAAGATACTGTGATACCAAGCGATATCTGCCGTCTCGAATGGACTGCTGACCTATATTTGCCGGTGGCGCTCGTTGTGACTGCCAAGACCCTACTCGATGTTGCCTTGCACCCAAATAACTGGGTCTTTGTCCTTGAGCTACAGCAACATGGTGCAACTGAAGCGAGAGCTACGGCACTTTCACCGGTAGATGCACTGATGGGTTCAGCAACGGTCGAGGCGTCGTTTTTTGCCGCCAAGGCTGATGTTGGACAAGAAGCGTTTGCTGCGGTACAATTTTCCCAAGAAAGATCGACTAACTCCGCCCGGGAGCTCACCATTGCAACAGCTACAGCGGCAATTGAATGCAGTATCAACGGCTCTACAATAATTTCCGGTTCTACTTCGGACACCAGGATAGGCACCAATTCTGCTGAAGAACTAATTCACCATTTTGGACTCTCCGATTGCGTTGCACCAAGACGCCCGTCGTGGAAGAGGACACGTGTTGACGCATACGCTGAGCTTCACCAAGAAGTTAACAAAATTCTGGCAAACATTTTGATCAAGCATGATTCTCTCCAAAATCAAGATTGTACCACAACATCTAGTTCAGAGAGAATGCACCGTGAAGTTAAAACGGGCCTCGGTCAGAGCACTGCTTTTCACACCTTCCGCCTTGGTCTTACCCCCTGTCTCCAGCGTGTAGTTCGCAAGTGGCACCCAACACAGCCCACAAACATCGCAACTGAAGAAGCAGCTATTAGCGAGTGCTATATGCACATTATGGACCTTGTAACGTTGTTCCAAGAAGATGCAGAGTCAGAACGATCTTCCAGAAAGTGTGGCCTCGCACGAGCTCATGATGCTGCGATCAATAGTCTATGGGGCGTAGCTGCTACCGAGCACAAGACTCGACTAAGCCTAGCGATGGTAGAATCATCGAACCAGACCGCTATTGCCAGCGCATGGTTTGATCTTGCTAAATCAGTGCTTCTGTCCTGCAACGCAAACTCGAATACTGGTCCCAGGACCACATATAGGCAGCTTAGCGTGGCGAAACACGCACTCAGCGAGTGCCTGGCGTGCGGTAATACAGATTCAAGAGATGCAGCAGTGCGTCTTCAAGGTGCCGTGCTACTCGAAGAAGGAAAACTCGATGATTCCGAAGCAATATTTGCTGCGCGGACGCTATCAAGCACCAGCGCAATTGATGCAGCAATTCTCTGTGTCATTGCAGACATGCGTGAAGATGGCCTTGAGGCTAAGTGTGCTGCAGCTTGTGCAGCAGATGCTACCGAAGTATCTCCCAATCCCGGTGTACTTCGTGCTATATCTGCCCTACATGATGTATCTAACTACCTCATTACTTTCGGCCTGACCAAATCTGCAGCTTCAGCGCTCACGATTGCTGATCGTGCTCTTGTGTTGGCGTACAAACGCAACCGTATGCTAGCTTCATGGGTAGGATCACCGCATATTAAAGCCCAGCGTCGTGTTCTCCACGCACGCCTCAGCATCGATACCAATATTGCTGTGCAGCTAGCGCACGCTGCAGTTCGGGCTTGCAACACTATTTTTACGTTGACAGCACTTGGCGACTTGCTCTGTATGGTAAATGACGTAGCTGGGGCAGTTAAACCCTTCGCCGATGCATTAGTGAGGCATACGGAGCGCTTTCCACAGGCAAAGGCGCCATTTGACTTGTGTGTCAAACACGCACGCTGTCTCCTTCGGACTAATCAAAATTTTGCTGCACGAGATGCATACGTCGCTGTGGCAAAGGGGCTACAAGATGCGTCGCTTTGGCTCGGCGCAGGCACCGCAGCACTCCGCCTGGGTGAATTAACCTCAACCGACCACTATCTACGTCTTGCAACAATCCGTTCACCGCACAGCGCGCAGCCTTATGGCCTCTTGATGCTGAGTCATCTCACATGTGATGGAAATAGCACCTGTTGTGTAGGACATCTCCTTGATGTTTCATTAAACTTTGGTCTCAACGACCCTGGTCTCCTCCGGGAGCTCGGAAATGCCTGCTTCCAGCTCGGACACTTTTCTGTTGCCGAAGCCTTGCTTCGCCGCGCAGTAGCCGCCGAGTTCAATAGGGGTGCTCATTCACACGCCCTCAAGCGCCTTGCCGACGTCCGAGCAGCCCGGGTTGTGGCACGAGAGGCGACGTTCCAGATAGCGAGCACAGTCGGTTTGACAACAGGGGTTTCAATTTGAAGAAAAACCACCGTGACCCAGGGGTTTTCCTTGGCAGAGTAGGAACACCATTGTTCAACTAAGATCTGGACCTAAATTTACTTGGAAGAACCCCAAAAGAAGCAAGCTAGTCTTAGTAAAATGGGGCGTTTATACTAGTAGATTCTCTACCCGGACCTACTTGGACGTTCACTTTAACGTCCAATAGCGTCCGGGGAGACTCAACAAGACTTAAATGTGTGAGTTTGCGGAACTTGAAGTCTGAGGGGGGTCCGTGGCTGTCTACGACTATTTTTACATCAACCCGAGGTTGAGGTGGGGGGAAGTTGGAGCTCGCTGACCGTAGGGATGCAGGTTTCGGAGGGCCGGAGGGCTTAGTCTCGGAGGGCCAGCGGTGCAAAACCCGTCAAACTTGTCGCTGCCGGGCGCAGGGCAACGGAGCTCGATGTTCCACTATTGATCTAACTTTAGTATTACTCTGTACAACCGAATGTACTAGCGGTGCACGACGGGGATGATGCGGGTTTTTCTTCATACCAGGGAGTGCCCCCCCCAGCCCCAAGCCCGCCATGGTATTCGATTAGGGCCTAGAATAGTACGCCTTGCGTCCTAAACGCCGCCGGTTTCGCTCTCAGACGAGTCCGACTCCCCGCGGTCGGCGTCGCCGGCTTCCTCGCCCTCAGACTTGCGCGGCGCGTCATTCCATCGTCTACTGGAATTCATAAGTACTTCCTGCCGATTGATTTTTGTCAAGATGACCCGCCATCGGCGTCTGCCGAATATGCTCTCCAGACTGGCCGCCGGTTGACACGCGGCGACGGACAACAATGAACATCTGCATCGCTGTGAGCTTGGGTCAGGTGCTTCTATACCATCGATTTGGAGAGCTATGCGCGGTCGCGCGCCGATTTGGGGGCTCGCGCAGAGCAGCAGCTTTTGGGCACTCGCAGACCGCCGAGGCGGCTGCCTTTCGACGTGCGCGCTTTAAGCATGGTGCGTAGTTCCTATGAGCCCCACGCGCGTCTGGTGACTGCCCCCTGTGCGGCGCGCGAGCACGGCGCTAAAAAATTGAGCAGTCAAGTAAGATAAGCGGGACTAGTACTAGGGCCCCTGTTAGTTGGTCTGGTAGGGGGAGTAAGCCTGAGGCTACTGCAAACTGAAGGGTAGCTGGCGAGTTGATTGACGAGAATGCCCATCTCTGTAGGCTCGTCGATGAAGACCGAATTTTCCGGTGGATCGTGGACGTTGCGGCTAGACTGGCTGCCAAAGTTTTCGTTGCATGCAAGCGCAAGACGCGATGGTCTCCTCAGGAAGTTGGTCATTGTCGAATCAAGAGTATTGCAAGATTTGAAGATGGATATGCGGCCAAAGACATACAAGCCAAGCCTCGCGCGGGACATCGCTACTACAATGCGACGTGTATCACGAAGGTGACCAACATGCTTAGTACGGACGAGCGATAGCAGAACGTAATCATTTTGAGAGCCTTGGTACTTATCAACAGTGTTGATTTGTGGGAGCCCATATTTTGGGTCCTTTGCACACCTCTGTTTAAAGATATCGGTAAGAAGGTCCTTCTGGCCATTATATGTGGTCAAAACTGCAATGCGCCCCGCAGGATAGCCAAGGAGCCGCATGTACATATAGACCGCTACCACAAATTCGGCCTCACCCAGATTTTGGAAGAAGTGAGGTGTCGGGCAATATTCCCCACGTCCATGGAAGTCCGCCACGTTAACAAACTGATAAGCGAATGCAAAGCCCGGATTTGCAAGACTGTACACATGTTTCGTGACTAGATCTAGATCACCAAGCCCATCGTAGCGCCAGTTATAAAGGTCTGCTATCTCAGGTCGAGATCGACCCTGTTTGTCGAGATGTATAGCAGGTACACCGAGACGAAGAAGTCGCGAGAAGAGCGATTGTTCGAGCAACGCGTGCCGGGCGAGCGCTCGATTCCGGACGATGGGCGGGAGTTGGTGGTGGTCACCAATTAAAACCACACGTTCGAGCCGCGACTTATTACCACTACAATGCTGAAGAACCAGTGGTATGAAGGCTTCGATTTCGAGCATCTGAGCCGCCTCCTCGACAACAACTGCCTCATATTTAAATCCAAGATCAACAAGATCTTTGCGAATTAGTGCCGCATGCGTACACGTCATTGCGACAATGCGAGCCTGTTTTGTCAGAAGGTAGTTTGTACGCTGCTTTTGTGTTCGTAGAAGCTCGAAGCCTCTATATTGGCGGAGCTCGGAAAATATCTCTCGGATGTGTTGAAAGCACGCACGTGCCACATTCAGTGCCTGGCAAGATGTTTGACAGGTATTGAACAGTGTAGATGCCATTTCTTTATCTCCGCTTACGCTAGATCTTGTGGCTTGTGCAAAAAATCCAGCAAACGGAAAGGCGTCTATTATGGTCATGACTGTTTGATTGCTGCCAAGATTATAAACTATCTGCTCAAACATATCAATGCGAACGTCAACACAAGTTTGTTCTAGGTACTCAGCAGCTTCGCAGGTACAGAATGCAACTTCCACTTCGCTACCAGAAAGCCCAAAACCGCCCCTTAAGCTTGTTACGAGCCGCTGAATCTCCTCTAGTAGCTCAAGGCGTCGCGCCAAAGTTGCGTCAACGCGGCCAAGTTGTGAGAATGAGCCCGTGACATCAAGTTCGCGTTCTCCTCCACCGAGGCGGACAAGATGTCTAGCTGGGACATTGCGTTCCAGAATTTTCTCAAATAGATCGTTTAGTGCAGAATTTGAATGCGCGATGAGTAGCGTCCGGTTAGCTGGGAAGTTTTGGCAAAGGTTCGCAATTATCTGGACCGCAACGTCAGTCTTACCTGTGCCTGGGGGGCCAATGATGAGAGTCAGACCAGGATTCATGCCATCACGAATAGCCTCCACCTGCGAGCGTGTAAAGCGTATAGGATTGCACCGGAGCACATCGAATATCCGAGCACTTTGCATTGTAAGCGCTGCGCTGTGAACATTCTGAGCTGCAACTGCGTAGGGCGTCACAACTACTGTCTTCGCTATGCGGTCCAGGCGCAGCTGGAAGAGTGATCGTCGCGCCGCCGTCATTGGGACGCTTTTATCAGCAACAACCACAGCCATGTTGGGGAAGGATGCGACGATATGATTGAGGTCATGGAAAGTGTCGACCGCATCAAAGGCATCTAGTTGATCATGTCGCTGCGAATAATGTGCTGCACTTGCATCGCCATAACCAAGAAGCACGTCATGCAGCCACACAGGGAGTGCGTTCTTGTGTGACTCGGTGTTCATTGTCTCACGGATGGTCTCCAGGACGCGGCTAGAGTTATTGGCACGCGCGTCGCGTCGCAACAATATATTGGTTGCGCCATAAATTGCTGTAATCGAGGCCTGAGAATCCTTATAGTACTGAACTGGATCCATTCTAAGTGTTATGGTGCACTGGGTACTTAATCCAGTAGTTCTGTCATCACAAGTATAATCTGTGATCGCAACTACCTCTCCACCACGGACGGCTCGGATGCCATATGTCTCTGAGATCTGCAAATCCTTCTTGGATTCAATCCTACTATTTATCGGCAGCGGGGCCGGCGGGGGTTTGACTGCCAATCCCTCGACACACACCAGGAAGACGATGTCGTGCTTGTGGATTTCGCAGTTCTCGCCAAAACTAGCTAGATCGAGAGTGACGCTGCATAGAACTTCAGCAGGGCGCTCATTCCCGAGGGCCGATTTTGTGACGCGCGTAACCTCACATTTGCACGGGACGGCAAACCGGCTCCACCCAGCAAAGTATGTGCAACCGACAGAGTTCACATGTGGCTGAAGTCGTTGGACGGCTTGAGATATATCATCTCGGATCTCATGCGCGCTTTCTAGACGGTAAAGAGTAAAACAACGAGACAAATAGTCTTTGAAAGATAGGAACTGCAGAGCAAGCTTTGGCAGAGCGAGTGGGAAGTCAGTTTCATGCGGAACCTCGTCCCACAGGGAAACTTCGTTTGGGTGGAGAGGTGTGTTATTTACGTCCTTGAAGTTATCATTGTAGTCACTTAGCTCGAGTATCAAAGTCTCGATGAGGAGCTCAGGTCTGCGAAGCGCGATATTCCTTGAAAGTAAATGTAGCCTGTCACATGCGACCGCGAGGAGGGTTGGCAATGGTGTCTGTACCAGCACTTTTCGGAGGCTTTTCTCAGATACAAGCTGTGCTGACGCAATGTGTGCAATCTCAAGACTAAAATTATCTTTGGGGCTTGCAACAAAGCATGCGCACTGAAAACGATGAAGTCGGATGTGACGCCTGGCCACATCCTCACTTTGAGTCAGCAATTGACCAGTCTGGTCGATAATAGCGAAGTCCATGGCGCTGCGAAGAGCATTAAGCAGAGGTTTCATTTGCTGGTCAGCAGCCCATGCCGACAATGTGGCCCGCTCAAGGATCCGAGAGTCCTCTATGACTACACGCAGGAACCTCCGAGTCGGTAATTGCAACATCAAATCAATGCAGAGTTCAAAAAAGCGAGCAATGCACCTAATTGACAAATCAGTTGTTTCAGAGTCACTACCGATGTTTGCCTCGATGAGCAGTGTGATAGTATCAATTAATGCCGGGAAAAACAAAGTATCCATGGAAGCTTTGCGCTTTGCTCGTTTGGCAAGAAAATGTTGCCAATGCCGGCGAAGCTGGGGGAACATTTGAAGCTCTTGCTTCCGACGCGGGTTACTTAGTCGTTCCCAAAGTGGCAGGCCCGCTAATCGGAGTGCAGCCCGGCGAATCGGGGTGTGTTCAAGTCGAGAGTAGATATTGATGCAGAAAAGCAAAATAGACTCCAAGTTGTTCAGAGAGCAGGTCTTATCCATCGCTGTAAGACAAACAGCTTCCAGAAGGCAGCCAAACGGCGACTCCCTCACACCCCCCGACCGTTCGAAGCGACGAGTGAGTCTTGTGAGAACGTCAGTCAAGTGTCCACATCGCGCCGTCTTGTTTAAAAGCGCGACGGTTGATAACGCGAGTGCAGGTGAAATTGATACTCCGCAGCATGCTGACAACCTCACCCACAGTACCTTCTCAAGGTAGCCGAGGCGCTCGAGACACTCCAGCGAGTGCGATTCATGACAGAGGCCGGCATTGTAGATCTCACAAATTAGCTGCTCACTCTTAGCGTTTCCGTCGGATGCCACGCTGAGACGCACAGCAAGTGCAGCAAAAACAGTCTCCGTGGAAGGGACCTCCGTGAGCAGTTTTATCGACCCGCAGGCCATCACTGGAGTCCTTTAAAATTCCACGTTAGGATGGTAGGTTGGGCGCATGGGCGCAATTACGACACGCGGTCACCACCACCAAGCCGCAGGGCCTCATGAGCGAAGAAAGTACACCGTGTACCTCTCCATACATAGGAACTAAACAATAGGAAGTTGGGGGTTTTATCGGCCTACCGCCCAGATACCCGCCTAGAAAAGCAGGCAACTGACCCGGGGCCATCGGATGGGTACATTGGGACTCGACCATATCCCATAGTGGGTACATTGGGACTCGACCGTATCCCATAGTGGGCTCTGAAGCGACTTGGTTAACCGCGCTCAACAGCCTCGCTTTCAAAAGCCCCGTTTGACGCGCCGGCCTCCTTGATTATCTCTTCCGGCCTCACAGAGCCAGTTTGCCGGACTAGGGCTGATAGTGTTCACATATCAACGCCCCCCTACTCTTATAGTCACCGTGAGGGCACAATTTAATAGCTTTTGCAAGTGCTCACAGCGCCGGCACCTGCGCCCGTCGGACCTCGCGGCACTTCGATAGATCGCGAGCGTACGCGCTATTCCTTGAGTGGCCCGGGGCTCGTGGTCCGAGTCTAAGTTGAACTCCACAATCATATGGCCGAGATAGCGGATGGCCAATGCCATGGGCTGCCGCTTTTTTTATACTGTCGTCCGAGTCACGGTCGTCGGCGGGGCCCTGCAGAATCATGACCCCCTCAGGCTGCTTTTGGGGCCGGGCCATTTTCCCATTGGCAGCCTGAGAATAAACCGGCCGCCGCGGCCTCTAATTATGCACTAATTATTTCCCACCGTGTCATATGTACTACATATGTCACGGTTAGCCTAGTAGGCCCCGGGCCCTGGGGAATATCCCGTGTCCCGGGGCCCGGGCCGGCCCCCGGCGGGCCCACTGCCAGTGGCAGGCCGACTCGGAGTACTCTTAAACCTCCGAGTCATGGTTACCAAATGTATATGGGGGGCCGCCGTCCTGGCGGTCTGCTCCCCAACTTTGCTTTACCTCCGTTGAGTAGTGACCTCAACTGACTCACAGGCTATGAATACATATAGAAACACGCATTTAAATAAGAAACAGTTAAGGCGGCATATCTAATAGCGCATTGCACTCGCACTTCAATTATTATCTGTTTGTATTTGTCGGCATGGCACATCAGGTGGTGGCGGACTATACCAAGGTAAGCGAAAATGCAAACGTGAAGGTCTTCGTGCGCGCCCGGCCGGCAGAGCCACAAGACGAACCTGCAGAAGAGCTGTTTGAGCTTGGCGCAGCCGAACCTGGGGGGCGTGTGCGGAAACTATCTATGAAACAATGTAGGCGCACGCGAAATGAAGAAGGAGAGCACGAGCAGTGGGGGGGGGTCGGGGGAAACGCATTCCAGTTTGACAGTGTGTTCTGGTGCGATGAGAAACAAACAACAGTATTTGAGATAGTCTGTCGTGAACAAGTGGATCACATTCTCAAAGGGTATAACGCCTGCTGTTTTGCATACGGTCAAACGGGTTCGGGTAAGACACACACCATGTTTTTTCCACGAGGCGGCCAGGATCGCAGCGACCACAACATGCATGGCCTGATTCCAAGGGCTGTCGATTACCTCTTCACCCGCCTCGAGTCGACGGAAGGTGTCGAGAGTGAGATTAAAGTCTCGTTCCTCGAGGTATATTGTGATACGCTCCGCGACCTTGGCAAGGCATCCCTGTCAAATTCGACACGGCTCTCGATGAGTCGCGGTCCATCAACTGAGAAGACATCGACGATCTACCAGGGTGCAGCGAAGCAACGTGAGGAAACATTTGGGCTTGGCATGCGTGGGTCATCCGCCCTCTCGACAAACACAGTCCAACCAGTAACTCTGATGCCTGACATGATCCACGAGAAAACAAAAGGGCACTGGTTTGAGCTTAAGGAAGAGATTCGTGAGGACAAGGATGGAAATGTTTTTGTCAAGAGCCTCGCAAAGATCCCTGTAAAGAATTCAGCCGAGGTGCTCCAGGTCATTGATCGTGGGCTCCGCCTACGGGCCACAGAATCGACAAGTATGAATGATACAAGTTCACGTAGTCACACAGTGTTTACAATTGAAGTGGCCGTGAAACGTGCAGAAACTAATGATGCTCTTGCTGGTAAGCTCCATCTGGTTGATCTAGCCGGCTCAGAGCGCCTTAAGAAATCGGACTCCTCTGGCATTCGCATGGAAGAAGCACTTCATATTAATAAGTCACTCACAGCACTGGGCAAAGTTATAGTATCATTGGATCCGGCGCAGGCAGGTGCACATGTCCCATACCGAGACTCAAAGCTAACACGCCTGCTTCAGAATGCGCTTGGCGGAGACAGCTACACTTCGGTACTAGCTACGATCCGACCAACTCGATCTCATGCTGAAGAATGCCTCTCGACGCTGCAGTTCGCTAACAGATGCCGAAAGGTGGCCAACAATCCTCGCGTTCACCGCGTGGGCGAAACAGATTCTCAGGGTAACAAAGCCAAAGACAAACAGATCGTGCGGTTGAGGGCGGAGATCGAGCGGTTAAAAGAGTTTACACGGAACCTCAAGCAGCGCCTGGCACAAGCCACGGGCCTGAATTTAGAGGAGATCGCGGATTTTGGCGGCACAAGCTCAGTTGAATCTCATACTCACGACTACACTCCGGCCCGGATACAGGCAGTCGTCTCAGGTGCAGTACTTGCCGCCATGCGTGCTGTTGGCATCCCGGGGGCAGCAATAGACGAGTCAACTGGAGGTGTCCGTCTGCACGATGGTCGCCTGCTCGAAGGTACTTTGCCTGCAGCATTTCCTCGTTATTATAGTGGGGCTGATCAGCCACGAAAATCTAGCAACAACCAGCCTAACAAACGCTCAGCAGTCTTGAACACAATTGCTGCCCGTATTGCGAAAGCAATGGGGTTTTCTAGCCCTCAAGACCTACCGCAGGCACTAATTACCGCCCTTGTTGAGCGTGAGGACGAGTTTTTTGCACTCAAACGAAAACTAGATTCGACACGGTGTGAAGTAGAGATACTTCGAAAAGAGATTGACCTTGGGAAGCGCCAAATAACGTCGGTTATTCTCGGCGCACAGCGACTTGAAAGCGATTCAAAAAACAGTATCGTTTCTGTAGCTAACCAAATGGGAGAGCAGATCCGGGTGCAAGAAGAGAACCATGCGCAGCAGCTTC
>Ga0302122_10001277_pt1 | contig 15993 bp, 16 predicted proteins | sample CB21_SCM_MG_FD_203115 | JGI IMG/M metagenome (GOLD analysis project Ga0302122, IMG submission 203115) | Marine microbial communities from Western Arctic Ocean, Canada - CB21_SCM | ecosystem: Environmental > Aquatic > Marine > Oceanic | place: Canada: Western Arctic Ocean | collected 2017-09-28
TGATTGTGAAAGCGACCCCGGCACTGGAGGCAAAGTCAGCTGGATCAGCAATTTTTTGAAAATAAGTCTTGATGGCAATTGCCAGGGCAAAAAAGAAATGGTCGACGATATACAGTCCGGCCGCCAGTTCTGCATTATTGACGAAAGCGTAGGCGATGAACACGATCACCAAGCCCGTGTACTCAAAGACCAATGCCGCTCTTTCCCCCACAATTCCGATCAGTCGTCCAATGCGTGCGGCAAACAGCATATTCAAGGTGGCGTTGATCAGGAACAGGACAGAGATGGCGGCGACACTGTAGCCGAATTTCTCGACCATCAGAAAGCCGGCAAAAACGATAAATATCTGCCGCCGTGCGCCGGATAGAAAGGTTAGGGCGTAGTACAGCCAGTATCGTTTGCGCAGAATCAACTGCCGATGCTGGCGAATCTTGGCGGGAAACTGTGGAAAAGACACAGCACAGATCAGAGCAATCAGAACCGTGGCCGCACCACCGAGCGCGTAGACCGCAGTGAAGCCCAGACTAACAAGATCAAACGCCAGCCAGATCATGCCGAAGGTTACAATCGAGGTGAAAGCGCCCACCGCAATGATGCGCCCCAGCACCTCGGGCGCTTTGTCCTTATCCAGCCACTGTAGCGACAAAGAGGTCTGGATGGTCTCATAGTAGTGATATCCCACAGACATGATGACCGTAGTGATGTACAGACCCATGACATTTGGGAAAAATCCGGTAATCAGAGTGCCCACGCCTAGCAGCGCCAGCGAGATCAATGCAATGGATTGTTCTCGAAGAAAAAATAGCAGGAAAACGACGGCAAAGGCCAGGAATCCGGGTACCTCCCGAAGGCTTTGCAGCACACCGATCTCAACCCCAGTAAATGCAGCGCGCTCGATCGCAAAGTTGTTCAATAGTGCTTGCCAGGTGGCGAAGCTCAGCGGCACGGCACCCGCCATCAGCAGCAGCAGGATCTCGGGACGGTTTCTGATATTTTTCAGGTTCACGGGTTTTGTTGGTCTGTCCACCGTAACAACGGATAGCAGGGGTTTAGTGTATTGATTACTGCTGTACAAACATCCCAGCGATGGTGAAAGGATGATGTGAATGGTACAGTGCCGACCGACTCAACGGGATAAGTTATCAATGAATTCCGATAAAATTAAAACATCGACCCAGGTTGGACTGTTTGTTACCTGCCTGGCCGACCTTATTCGCCCCCAGATTGGTTTTGCAGCGGTGGCGCTGCTGGAGCAGGCTGGCTGCACAGTCCGAGTGCCACGTGAACAGACCTGTTGCGGACAGCCTGCGCTCAATAGTGGGGACAGTGCCAGCACAATCGCAATCGCGAAAACGGTGATCAAAACCTTTGCCCAGGACGATTACGTCATCGCTCCTTCAGGCTCCTGTGTTGACACTATATGCCACAAGTACCCCGAGCTTTTCCGTAATGATGCACTCTGGGCTGGGCGAGCTCGCGCATTAGCGGCAAAAACCTGGGAGCTGACAAGCTTCCTGGTCGAGGTCATGGAGTTACAGCAGGTGGAAGCCACCTACGACGGTATTTGCAGTTACCATGATTCTTGTTCAGGGTTGCGGGAACTTGGCATCCATGATCAGCCGCGGCAACTGCTGGCCAGTGTCGTGGGTTTGGAGCTCAAAGAAATGAACGAGAGCAACGTTTGTTGTGGTTTTGGAGGGTTATTTAGTATCAAGTATCCTGACATTTCTACCCGGATGGTCACTGATAAATGCGCTAATGTTGGTCACAGTGGGGTCGATACCTTGCTCGGTGGAGATCTAGGCTGTCTGCTCAATATCGCCGGTCGCCTGCGCCGTGAAGGCGCACCGGTCCGAGTTTTTCATGTAGCTGAAGTGCTTGCTGGAATGACCGACGGGCCTGCGATCGGCGAAGGAGAATCTGACTCATGAGCGCTGTTGCCAGCCAGAAAGTGGCGTTTCGTAAACGTACAACACATGCCTTGCGCGATAGTAATCTGCAACAGGCTATGGGTAAGGCCCGTGGCGGTTTTATTGATAAACGCCTTGAAGCGATGGCTGCGTTGCCGGAATTTGATGAGATTCGGGATGCAGCCCGTGACATTAAAGACCATGTGCTGGCAAATCTTGATGGATACCTCGAACTGTACGAACAGAAGGTGATTGAAAATGGCGGCCAGGTGCACTGGGCCCGTACTGCTGAAGAGGCCTGCGAGATCGTTGCAGATATCTGCAAAGAGGCTAATGCGCAGGTGGTGACCAAAGGCAAGTCGATGGTTTCGGAGGAAATGCACCTGAATTCAGTGCTTGAGGCGGCCGGCCTTAAGGTGGTTGAAACCGATTTGGGGGAATACATCGTCCAACTGGCAGGGGAGACGCCCAGTCATATTATTGCCCCAGCGGTACACAAGACCCGCGAGCAGATTACTGAACTCTTTCACGAACACCATAGCAAGCTTGGCTACACCGACCGGGTAACGCAGCGCGAGGCTCTGGTCAATGAAGCTCGTAGTGTGCTGAGAGGCACTTTTGTCACGGCCGATGTGGGAATCACTGGCGCTAACTTTCTGGTGGCAGAAACTGGAGCAAATGTGATCGTGACCAACGAGGGTAATGGGGATTTGACCAGTTCCCTACCCCGGGTACAGATTGTGACAGCAGGGATCGAAAAAGTGATTCCCTCGCTGGATGATTTATCGGTTTTGTTGCGAGTACTCGCGCGCAGCGCCACTGGGCAAGAGATGTCGGCCTACACCTCGCTGTATTCTGGGCCACGCCAAGATACCGACAGCGAAGGCCCTGATGCCTACCACGTGGTTTTGTTGGATAACGGCCGCTCTACCATGTTGGGTGGAAGCTATCGGTCTATGTTGCGCTGTATCCGCTGCGGGGCTTGTCTGAACCATTGTCCGGTCTATAGCGCGATCGGTGGACACGCTTACGGTTGGGTCTACTCCGGACCTATGGGGGCGGTGCTTACGCCTTTGCTTAATGGTTTTGACGATTCGGTTGATTTGCCTAATGCCTGCACTTTGAACGGGCGCTGTAAGGCGGTTTGCCCGGTCCACATACCTTTGTCGGATCTGTTGCTCAAACATCGCCTTGAGCAGTATCGGCGTCGACTGACGCCATTGTTCGGACGATTTTTAGTGCGAGTCTGGGCTTGGATTGCAACTCGACCGAGGCTGTATCAGGGATTGATGGGTTTGCCGCTGTGGCTGATGCACTGGCGTGGGCGCCGCCGAGGCGCACTTGAGCACATTCCCTTTGCCGGTGGTTGGACCGACAGTCGTGATTTCCCAACACCCGCTGGCCGTTCTTTCATCCGCCAGTGGCATTCGCGAAAGGGTAAGTCATGACTGAGGCGCGCACTCAGATTCTCGCCAACATTCGCAGTGCCCTGACCGGTGGTGAGCCGCGAACACCGTTGCGAATAAATGAACTGAAAGCACGCATTGAGTCCTCCACTCCCAAGGCTCAGCCACTTTTTGAAGACGAACTGCTCAACCGCTTTTGTCAAAAGCATGTCGCAGTTCATGGAACCTATGAGCGGGTGACAGCGCAAGATCTCGAAGGTGGGGTGCTCCGCCACATTGGCGCCCATCAGGTTGATCCGCAGTTGTATCTGGGTGCTGGACCGTTACTTGATGCAGTGCAATGGTCAGCTCAGGTATTTACCTATTTCAAGAGTGCAGACCAACACACTCAGGTCGCGGTCAGTGAAGCCTTTGCAGCGATTGCTGAGACGGGAACGGTTGTGCTGTGTTCTGGGCCCAGTGCGCCTACCTCACACAATTTTTTACCTGAAGACCACATTGTGGTTGTTGACAGCGCTCGCATCGTCCGTCACCAGGAGGATGTCTGGACGCTTCTGCGTAATCGGGAGGATGCTGCCGCCCGGGTGGTCAACCTCATTACAGGCCCTTCAAAAACCGGTGACATCGAGCAGACTATCCAGTACGGTGCCCACGGACCGCGGCGCTTGCACTTATTGATCGTTGAGCCTGTCTAGTGTTTGCACACTGGTGTGGCATTCGCACGCACTCGCTATAATTCCCCTGAGATAAACAGGTTAACCAGCAATTCCCACCGCGCCTTTAATCGAGACCGGACGACGCGGTGTGAACAACAGGGTGCGATCAATGCAGACAAGTTTCACGCATGAACAGTTGCTGGAATGCGGGCACGGCAGGATGTTTGGATCAGGGAATGCCCAATTACCGCTGCCACCGATGCTTATGTTCGATCGTATTGTCCGGATTTCCGATGAAGGTGGCGAATATGGAAAAGGGGAGATAGTGGCTGAACTCGACTTGAGCCCACAACTGTGGTTCTTTGACTGCCATTTTAAGCATGACCCGGTAATGCCTGGCTGTTTAGGTCTTGATGCCCTTTGGCAGTTGGTGGGATTCTTTTTAGGCTGGAAAGGGGGATTAGGCCACGGGCGGGCGCTTGGGGCAGGTGCGATTCGTTTTACCGGCCAAATTACCCCGCAGTGCAAAATGGTCCGTTACCGGGTCTCACTTAAGCGCGTGGTGATGCGCCGACTGTACATGGGTATCGCCGATGGCCAGGTGGAAGTCGATGACCGTACGATTTATACCGGGCGAGACCTTCGGGTAGGCTTGTTTACCGATACCGATACCGATACCGATACCGATACCGATACCGATGGAGAGGCTGTAACAAAATGAGACGCGTAGTTATCACGGGCATGGGTATCGTCAGTAGTATCGGAAACAATTGCAGCGAGGTCGCCACATCGTTGCGCTGTGGGCGTTCAGGGATTGTTTTCGCCGATGAGTATCGTGATCTGAATTTTCGTTCCCAGGTGCATGGCAGTATAGATATCGATTTGGATCAGTTAATTGAGCGCAAGCTCAAACGCTTCATGGGCGGTTCGGCTGCTTATAACTATATTGCGATGCGCGAGGCTGTCGAGGGCTCAGGACTCACTGAAGCTGATGTCTCGAACCCTCGCACCGGATTGGTAGTTGGTAGCGGAGGCGGCTCACCAGAAAACATTGTCGTGGCTGCAGACCTGCTTCGCGAGAAAGGGGTGAAGCGCGTGGGACCGTACATGGTGACCCGGACCATGGGCAGTACCAACTCAGCATGTCTTGGTACAGCGTTTGGTATCAAGGGCGTCTCCTACTCAATCAGTTCCGCCTGCTCCACCAGCGCCCACTGTATTGGCAATGGCATGGAACTGATCCAGATGGGCAAGCAGGATATTGTTTTTGCGGGAGGTGGTGAGGAACTGCATTGGTCTACGTCGGTACTGTTTGATGCGATGGGGGCGATGTCATCGCGCTACAACGAGTCACCTCAGACGGCATCTCGCGCCTACGATACTGATCGGGATGGTTTCGTTATCTCAGGAGGTGGTGGCGTCCTGGTGCTGGAGGCGCTTGAGCATGCACAGCACCGAGGGGCGACGATCTATGCTGAACTGGTGGGATACGGCGCCACCGGCGATGGCGTTGACATGGTTCAGCCATCTGGAGAGGGCGCAGTTCGTTGTATGAACCTGGCACTTCAGGATGTCACAGAGCCTGTGGACTACATCAATACCCATGGCACAAGCACGCCGGTGGGAGATATACGAGAGCTGGAGGCAATCCGCGAGGTTTTTGGCACTAAGATCCCATCATTGAGCGCGACTAAATCTCTGACAGGACATGCTCTTGGTGCGGCGGGCGTCAACGAGGCCATTTATTCCCTGTTGATGCTGCAGAGAGGCTTTCTTGCTCCGTCGATAAATATCGAAAACCTGGACCCGCAGGCGCTGGGTTTTCCGATTGTCCGACAGGCCATAGAGGTCGATGATCTACATACCGTGATGTCTAACAGCTTCGGCTTTGGCGGCACCAACGCAACTCTGGTTTTTCAGCGCTTCACCGACTGATTATTTTTTAACTGCCGGATGCATTGCGGCATTGATTACCCTGTAGTTGTTTTGTCGACTTTCTGGGTTGATCTGGTATCGGAGCCAAATCGATCTTGAACATATCTTTCGACTAGAGCGACAAACTGTACTGCGATATCGTTACCTCGCAAGGTAAGTACTTTTTTTCCATCCTGGTAGACGGGTGCCGCCGGTTGCTCACCGGTGCCCGGCAGACTAATGCCGATATCGGCATGACGGCTCTCCCCGGGTCCATTGACTATGCAACCCATCACTGCGACAGATAACGACTCCACACCAGGGTAGCGCGCCCGCCAGTGAGGCATGCGTGCTTGCAAGTGGTCTTGTACCTCACTTGCCAGGTGCTGAAAAAAATCGCTGGTGGTTCGACCACAGCCGGGACAGGCAATGACCTGCGGCGAAAAACTGCGCAACCCAAGGGATTGCAGTATTGTTTGGGCAACCCGAACCTCCCGGGTCCGGCTCTCACCAGGCTGTGGGGTGAGCGATACCCGGATCGTGTCGCCGATACCTTCGTGCATCAAAATTGCCAAGGCGGCGGTCGACGAAACGACACCCTTGTCTCCCATGCCTGCCTCGGTCAGGCCCAGATGCAATGCCAGGTCCGAGCGGCGAGACAGTTCGCGATAAACCTGAATAAGGTCGGATACGCGGCTGACCTTGGCCGAGAGAATAATCTGGCTGGAATCAAGGCCTTCCCGCTGCGCCAGCGCTGCGCTGCTTAATGCCGAATCGACCAGCGCTTGCCGGGTGATCGCCTCCAGGGAGAGTGGCTGCTGGGTTGCAGCGTTCTCGTCAAGTTTTTGTGCCAGGAGTTGTTGGTCAAGTGAGCCCCAGTTGACACCGATCCGTACTGGCTTGTTACGGCGGCAGGCTTGTTCAATCATCTGGCAAAAACGGACATCGCGTTTTTGACCCTTACCGACATTGCCTGGGTTGATTCGGTATTTGTCCAGCGCATCGGCACAGTCGCCAACATCGCGCAGCAGGGTGTGACCGTTATAGTGAAAATCACCCACCAGTGGAACGTCGCATCCTGTTGAGCGTAAGCGATGGTGGATCTTGGGCACGGCCCGCGCAGCGGCCTCTGTGTCGACTGTAATGCGTACAATTTCCGAACCTGCTTCAGCTAGTTCCAAAATCTGACGGGTCGTGGCTTCGACGTTCGCCGTCTCGGTATTGGTCATTGACTGCACCACCACCGGGGCATTGCCGCCAATTCGTATACCACCCACGTTAACAGTGTGGTTTAGTTTTCTGGGAATAAGAATCTCGTCCATGCTGATTTACCGGGAGCAGGAGAAGGTGCTGCCAGCGGGCCTACATCCGAAATACGCCGAAATGACTATCTTCAATCGGCGCATTATGAACAGTTGCCAGCGCCAGGGATAGTACCCGGCGGGTATCAGTCGGGTCGATGATTCCGTCATCCCAAAGGCGAGCACTGGCATAAAACGGGCTTCCCTGGTGCTCATATTGACTGGCGATAGCAGAGCGGAATTGTGCCTCAGCCTCGGTGGACCATTCCTGACCAGTATGCTTGGCACCATCGCGGCGCACTTGCGCCAATACCTGTGCTGCGGTATCTCCACCCATTACGGAGATACGTGCGTTGGGCCACATCCACAAGAATCGCGGGTCATAGGCTCGGCCGCACATGCCGTAATTACCAGCGCCAAAACTGCCGCCGATGATTACTGTGAGTTTGGGTACACGGCTACAAGCAACCGCCGTTACCAGTTTGGCACCATCGCGGGCGATGCCTCCATGCTCATAGCGGCTACCAACCATGAAGCCGGTAATATTTTGCAAAAACAGCAGTGGAATCTTTCGTTGACTGCACAGTTCGATGAAATGGGCGCCCTTGAGCGCGGATTCGGAAAAAAGAATCCCGTTGTTGGCGATAATGCCGATGGGGTAGCCGCCAATTCGGGCAAAACCGCAGACCAGAGTTTTGCCATAACGCGCCTTAAACTCGTCGAACTCGCCAGCGTCGACAATGCGGCAGATAATTTCACGAGCATCAAATGGTAGGCGTGGATCAGTTGGAATAACGCCGTAAAGCTCTTCTACCGCATGGATGGGGTCGACAGGCTCAGGCTCACAGGGAAAGACCGAGGGAGGTGGGCGGTTCAGATGAGAGACGATACCCCGTGCTAACTCCAGCGCATGACGGTCGTCATTGGCGAGATAGTCAGCTACCCCAGAGATGCGAGTATGCACATCAGCACCGCCGAGCGCCTCGGCACTCACTTCCTCGCCAGTCGCCGCTTTTACCAGTGGTGGCCCACCGAGAAAAATAGTCCCTTGCCGGCGAACGATAATAGCCTGGTCTGACATCGCCGGTACATAAGCGCCCCCGGCGGTGCACGACCCCATGACCACTGAAATCTGGGGAATCCCTGCAGCAGACATATTTGCCTGATTGAAGAATATTCGGCCAAAATGTTCCCGGTCGGGGAACACCTCATCCTGACGGGGCAGGTAGGCCCCGCCGGAGTCGACCAGATAAATACAGGGCAGACGATTTTGTTCGGCGATAGCCTGGGCCCGGAGGTGTTTTTTGACTGTAACCGGGTAGTAGGTGCCCCCCTTCACTGTGGCATCGTTGACAACTACTATGCAAGGTCGTCCATGGATCTGGCCAATACCTGTGACAATGCCCCCGCAAGGCACTTCGTCTTCGTATAACTTCCAGCCCGCGAGCTGTGAGAATTCGAGAAAAGTACTGCCTGGGTCGAGCAGTCCTTCGATTCGCTCACGTGGGAGCAACTTGCCCCGAGCGGCGTGACGCTGGCGCGCCTTTTCACTTCCGCCCTGGACAACTTGGTCAATAACTTTGCAAACAGCTGCCGTTTTTTGCAGCATCGCCTTTCGGTTTGCAGCAAAGTCAGCTGAAGTGGTATCTATCCGACTAGCGAACGCACTCATGTGATCAGTCCAATTAGTGTTACCAGCTGCTGTGGGATAACTGCTGGTCAAGATGCCCAAAGCGATCGATGCCCCAGAATGGCTCCTGGTTTATGAGCAGGAATGGCGAGCCCAAAATGCTTTGGGTGCGCGCTTCACCATTAACTGCACACAATCGGCGTTTGCGATCCTCGGATTGGATGTCAGCTTCAATAGGCTGCAGTGCGTTGTCAGTCAGTTTGTTAATCCGTTCACTGGCAACATAGCTATAGGTCGATGAGAAATCAAAGAAGAACTCGATCGGTGTAGTCATGGCGATCTCACTACTGAGAAATCGATCAGCTAATACGTTCGAAAGCCATCGCGGTAGCTTCGCCACCACCGATACACAGCGAAGCTACACCCCGGCGCAGGTCGTATCGCGCCATGGCGTGAAGCAAGGTTACGATGATGCGAGCGCCCGAGGCACCGACTGGATGTCCCAGTGCGCAGGCGCCACCGTGGACGTTTAGTTTTTCGTGCGGTATGGCGAGGTCACGCATAGCTACCATCGCCACTACGGCGAAAGCTTCATTGACTTCAAAAAGATCAACTGAATCGACACTCCAGTCGATTGAATCTAGTAGTTTGCGCATGGCGAATACAGGCGCAGTGGTAAACCAGCCAGGCTTGTCTGCAAAACTGGCGTGGCCGAGTATTCGTGCCAGCGGCACATGACCCCCTTTTTCGGCATCGGATAAACGCATCATAACTAGAGCGGCGCCGCCATCTGAGATCGAGCTCGAGTTAGCAGGGGTGACGGTGCCATCTTTACGAAAGGCCGGCTTCAGATGTGGAATCTTCTCGATATTGGCATTGAGCGGTTGTTCATCGAATTCGACTGTCACGGTTTCTTTGCGTCCAACAATCGAGACCGGGGTGATTTCATCACGAAACGCACCACTGTCTGTTGCTTCCTTGGCCCGGGTGAGTGACTCGATAGCAAAGTCGTCCTGGTCCTTACGGCTAAAGCCATAACGCTCAGCGCAGTCTTCGGCATAATGGCCCATCAGTTTGCCGGGTTCGTAGGCATCTTCAAGTCCGTCGACAAACATGTGATCTAGCAGTTCGCCATTACCGAGTCGATAACCCGCGCGGGCTTTAGGCAGCAAGTAAGGGGCATTACTCATGCTTTCCAGTCCACCGGCCACAGTAACGCGACCGGAACCGGCACGAATGATATCGTGGCCAAGCATGACAGCTTTCATGCCTGAGCCGCACATCTTGTTGATGGTGGTGCATGGTATGGCGAGCGGCAGTCCAGCCCCGAGTGCCGCCTGGCGGGCAGGGGCCTGACGTTGTCCGGCCGGCAGTACGCATCCCATCAGCACTTCATCCACTGAATTTGGTGCGCTACCTGAACGTTCGATCGCTGCAGCAATAGCTGCGGCGCCCAGTTCGGGGGCTTTGAGTCCTGTTAGGCTGCCCTGGAAACTGCCTATTGGGGTTCGGGCAGCACCGGTAATAACAATTGGATCATCGTGCATGATGAGCCCTCCTTCAGTTACTTTCGTTAAAGAGTTCACGGCCAATTAACATCCGTCGCATTTCACTGGTACCAGCACCAATTTCGTAAAGCTTTGCATCTCGCAGTAGTCGGCCGGCGGCCTGCTCGTTGACATAGCCTGTAGCACCAAGCAATTGGATCGCATCCAGGGCCATCTGAGTCGCCCGCTCGGCACTGTACAGGATTGCCCCGGCCGCATCTTTGCGTGTGGTTTCTTTGCGGTCACATGCTCTTGCCACTGCATAGACGTAGGCGCGACAGGCATCGAGTGTAGTGTACATATCGGCCAGTTTGGCCTGTACCAGTTGAAATGTACCAATAGGCTGGCCGAATTGATGACGCTCGTGTACGTACGGCAAAACGATATCAAGGCAGGCTTGCATCAGGCCAAGCGGCCCTCCGGAGAGAACCACACGCTCATAGTCCAGCCCGCTCATCAGCACGGCTACCCCGGCGTTTTCGAGTCCTAGTATATTTTCCCCGGGAACCTCACAGTCCTGAAATACCAGCTCGCAGGTGTTTGAGCCACGCATTCCTAGTTTATCCAGCTTGGGAGAGGTCGAAAAACCGGCAAAACCGCGTTCGATAATGAATGCGGTGATGCCGTGAGCTCCTGCTTTAGGTTCGGTTTTGGCGTACACCACTAGCGTGTCAGCATCTGGCCCGTTCGTGATCCACATCTTGGTACCGTTCAGCACGTAATGATCGCCGTGCTGGTCGGCCCGCAGGCGCATACTGACGACGTCGGACCCTGCGCTGTGCTCACTCATGGCCAATGCGCCTACACATTTGCCACTGATCAGATCAGGGAGGAAGCGCGCTTGTTGGTCTAGCGACCCGTTACGGCGAATCTGGTTGACGCACAGGTTCGAGTGGGCGCCATAGGACAGACCAACAGCCCCAGAAGCGCGACTGATTTCTTCCATGGCTATGGTGTGCTCAAGATAGCCCATTCCAGAGCCGCCGAACTCAGGATCAACCGTAACCCCGAGTAAACCCAGGTCGCCGAACTTAGCCCAAAGGTCGGGGGGGAAAGTGTTTTCGCGGTCTATCGCTTGCGCGCGCGGCGCGATTTCACAGGCAGCGAACTCGGCGACTGTCTGACGCAGTAGTTGTGCTGTTTCCCCCAGATCAAAATTGAGTCCTTGGGTGGAATGGGATGAGATGGCCATGCTTTAAATCGTTACTAAAGGGTGCTTAGGTGGGGTAATTTTAGATTGACGTTTACGTAAACGTCAATCTAAGGTTTACAACGACTGGCATCGGATTGCCTGAGTTGGTCCAACGATAGGACTTTGAGCTCTAAAAATGGACTTATTTGCAGCTACTGGCGAGCAATACTATGTGCGAACAACATCAAATTCCCGATTTAAGCGGCCAAGGACAGCTGAATTACATCATTTTTGACCATTAGGCCCCTAAGGCATGCTGACTGATCAGTTAAAAAAGGTGCGCATCCCTGACAAGGACGATAATCACATGGGCGATGAATTAAACGATAACTGGGGGACACAGCTTTGAGCGAGAAAACGATTTGGGTCAGCGGCACTCAAGGGGCATCGCTGGCAGCCAGAGTCGTAGCGGGTCAATTGCCTCGGGTGGTTTTTCTTGGCGGTTTTCGATCGGATATGGACGGTACCAAGGCGCAGTACCTGAGCGATTGGTGTGCCAAGAAAAACCAGGCATTCTTGCGCTTTGATTATTCGGGCCACGGGTTGTCCGGGGGGCTTTTTGAGCAGGGCACTATCAGCCGTTGGACAACCGATGCACTGGATGTCATCAGTGACCAGGCAGGGGGCCCCTGCGTTTTAGTTGGATCCAGTATGGGTGGTTGGATCATGCTGCACGTGGCGCTAGCGCTGGGTCAGCAGGTCAAAGGTCTGTTGGGTATTGCCGCAGCACCCGATTTCACCCGGGATCTCCTATCACAGGAAATGGACGATGCGCAGCGCGATGAACTTGCGAGCACGGGCCGCGTGAATCTCAGCAGTGATTATGACCCCCAGGGGTATCCGATCACTGAGGCGCTGATTAGTGACGGCGAGACACAGTGCCTATTGGACTGGCCTGTCAGGATCAGCGCGCCGGTTAGGTTACTTCAGGGCTTTTCTGATACTGAGGTACCCTGGCGCACGGCATTGCGCTTGTCCAAGGCCCTGGCAGCACCCGATGTACGTGTGCAATTACTCAAGAATGGTGATCATCGTTTATCGAGTCCTGCGCAATTGGATCTATTGGGCGCAACGCTCGCTGAACTCCTAGAGACGATCAGCCAGAATTGAGACCGTTTTAGTGCTCATAAAAACTGAATGACAAATCTGCTATCGAGTTTATTTTCAATGCTATGGTACAAAATGGAACGAGGTTGATTACCAAGGTTATGAAATTGATTGGTTCCTAGATCGGATCAGGAAATAGACTCACGTCAATTGCGGCATTGGACTTTTGAGCTTGGTTGCGAGTGTTTGCCTGCATGCTAGGATTGTCAGGACAACTGAAGGAGGTGTCATGCAGGAACTTATCCAGAAAATTGAGCACGAAGGCGAGCACGTCGGCGGCGGTATCGTCAAGGTCGATAGTTTCCTCAATCACCAGGTCGACCCGGCACTGACCGAGCGAATGGCCAAGGAGATGAGCGAGCGGTTTCGCGCTGCGGGAGTCGGTCAGATCACCCGGGTATTGACCGCAGAAGTCAGTGGTATTCCTGTTGCATTGGAGGTTGCCGGGCAGTTTGGCGCCCTTCTGATTTACGCGCGCAAAAGCCAGTCACGTATCATGACGGGAACCTACTATGTTGCCGAGGCGATCAGTCGAACTCGCGGCACAAGTTCTGACCTGATGGTTGATCGCCGTTTTTTGGGTTCGCAGGACCACGTATTGATCGTTGACGATTTTCTTGCCACTGGTGCGACCCTCAGCGCACTGGCCAAGCTGGTTGCAGAAAGTGGGGCACGCCTGTGTGGCATTGGTTGTGTGATCGAAAAACCAGCCGAGGGTGGGCGCGATGCCTTAGGTAGTGTCGACGTGCCGGTGATAACGTTGGCTAAGATTCTGTTTGAGGATGGCGGCCTGCGGGTGGTGCCCTGAGGGCGATCATGGGAGATGGTATTTACCAAGTTATTTATACGCTAGTGCAAGCGGTGCCTTTTGGGCAGGTAACGACCTACGGACAGATTGCTCGCCTTGCCGGGTGCGGCGCACGCCAGGTGGGTTACGCCATGGCTGCGGTGAAGGCGCCAGACATCCCTTGGCACCGGGTGGTTAATAGCCGCGGTGCGGTCAGCGCCCGCTCAGTCGGTGCACCCGATCCCGAGCAGCGTCGCCGGCTCGAGGAAGAAGGCGTATTATTCGACATCTTTGGGCGAGTGGATCTTGCCGTTTTCCAGTGGCCAGGACCAGACGGCAGTTGGTGGATTGAAAAGGGTATGGAACCGCCTTTGTTGATGTCCACACCATGGAGTAATTAATGATATACCCGGCTTAAGGAGGTTAGATACCGTGAGAAGTAGTCGTTGTATTCATGTGGTCAGTTGCCATGCAGAAGGCGAGGTTGGGGATGTCATTGTCGGCGGAGTTACACCGCCGACTGGTGAAAATTTGTGGGAACGCTCGCGAGCGTTGGAAAGTGACACTGAACTGCGTGATTTCCTGTTGAATGAGCCTCGTGGCGGAGTGTTCCGACATGCCAACCTGCTGGTACCCCCGGTGAATAACCGCGCGGATGCCGCATTTATTATTATGGAGGCTTCGTTTTTTCCACCGATGTCTGGATCAAACGCGATATGCGTTACAACCGTCCTTCTGGAAACCGGCATATTGCCTATGACGGAACCTGAGACGGTGCTGCATCTGGAAGCGCCGGGCGGACTGGTTCGCGCCACTGCGACCTGTCACAACGGTATTGTTGAACAGGTAAGTATTCGGAATGTGCCGTCTTTCGTTGATCGGCTTGGGGCCGTAATTGAAGTAGCAGGGATTGGTTCACTCACGGTTGATACCGCTTATGGAGGTGACAGTTTCTGTCTGGTAGATGCGAAGGAGCTTGGGTTTGCTATTAGCGCCGATGAGGCGGCCGCGTTGGTCGATTGTGGCCGCAAGATTACTGTCGCAGCTAACGAACAGCTCGGCTTTTCCCATCCGGACAATCCAGAGTGGACGCATTTATCTTTTTGCATGATGACATGCCCGTTAACTTCAGAAGACGACGCCTTGGTCGGTCGTCACGCTGTGGTGATTCAACCCGGTAAATTGGATCGCTCACCATGTGGGACCGGATGCAGCGCCCGGATGGCCGTATTGCATGCCCGTGGACAGCTACAGACGGGGCAGCGCTTTATCGGTGAATCAGTGATCGATTCGCGTTTCAATTGTCAGATCGACGAGACCGTTATCATGAGCGACGGCCGCAATGCGGTAGTCCCGTCTCTGGCTGGAAGAGCCTGGATAACCGGCGTACATCAGCATATGTTGGATCCAACTGATCCATGGCCAACCGGATATCGACTATCGGACACCTGGCCAAGCGGCGATTAACGATGCCACAGGTGGGCGGCACCACGCACACCCGCGCTATCACCATGTTGGTTGCGCCGTATTGGAGTGTCTAGTGAGGCATTAAAAACATGGGCGGCAACCCGTTGGGCGCCCTCGGTATACAGGCAGTCGATGTTGGAAAGACCGCCTCCTAGGATTACGACATGTGGGTCCAATATGTTGATCACACTGGCAAGCGCTTTACCGAAACGTTCAAGCAGGTTTTCGACTGCGAGTTGTGCAGTTGCATTCTGGCGCTCAGCGTCGGCAACGATCTCTTGGGGTGATAGAGTTGGGTCGCCGCCGAGGCGCTGGTAGTCGGCGCTGAAGCCCGGGCCCGAAAGGAAGGTTTCGATGCAACCGCGTTGGCCGCAATAGCATAAAGGCCCATTTTTTTCGAGACAGTTGTGACCCCATTCCCCGGCAATGTGCTGCAGCCCGGGCAACAGTGCTCCGTTGACCACGATGCCGCCGCCGACACCTGTTCCCATGATGACTCCAAAGACACTGACTGCATTTTTCCCGGCGCCATCAAGCGCTTCAGCAAGCGTAAAACAGTTGGCGTCATTCTCGAGTCGCACGGGTCGCGACAGAAGTGTCTCAAGGTCCTGGAGCAGCGGTTGACCAATGAGACACTGGGTGTTCGAGTTTTTTACCCTGCCGGTGGTATCCAGTGCGCCCGGGGCCGCGATCCCAACTGAGCAACGTGTCTCACTGTGCGCCTCAAGGTCAGTCACCAGCGAGGCGATAGTCTCAAGGATTGCCTGGTAGCCTTGCTGTTGCGGAGTCGGGCGACGTTGCCGTGCGATGTCTGCACCTGTGGCATCGAGGAGAACTCCCTCGGTTTTGGTGCCACCTAGATCGATCCCGATTTCCATCCCGCTTGGGAGGATGCTGCTGTGGATGGCTCGCGGATTAGTTATCCCGAGTGAAAGTGATCTGGGCGTAGGCTGAATGGTTGTGGATAGATTCAAAGTTTTCGGCTTCTACCACATAGCCGTTGATACGCTCATCTTGGTTTAGTTGACCCGCGACATCACGCACCAGATCTTCAACGACTTTGGGGTTATCGTAGG
>Ga0302122_10001278_pt1 | contig 15982 bp, 15 predicted proteins | sample CB21_SCM_MG_FD_203115 | JGI IMG/M metagenome (GOLD analysis project Ga0302122, IMG submission 203115) | Marine microbial communities from Western Arctic Ocean, Canada - CB21_SCM | ecosystem: Environmental > Aquatic > Marine > Oceanic | place: Canada: Western Arctic Ocean | collected 2017-09-28
ATTTCCAAAGTCAACTCTTGTATGAGGGCCGATGGCAATACATGGACAAAGACGAATCCGGGAGACCAGCGGGAATCCCCACCCATTATTGCTCTATTTTAAAATCTCACATACACACTGGAATGAAAGAGCAAGAAACTGAAGATTTTCTAGATGCTGTACATTTTCTTGAAGAACAATGGTATGAGCCGCGTACCACGCAAGGATATCGTCAAGTGACTGAACTCAGAGATTTATGTGAGGACATTGAATGGAAAGAAAATTATCATTCGTTATCAATCTTGCAAATGAAAATCACCTTTATCAACATCATGTACAAACTGTCTATTTATGAACTCGATATCGATGAAGATGAAGAAAAAATCTCAACATTTCTTGTCGATCTCTTGGCAAGAACAGAAATACAAGAAGATCTTCTTGAACATGGTTATGAAGTTCAATCGTACTGGATGATGTTTGTTCAAATGGAGAAAGTGAAAATGGCATTAATTGAGATTAAGCCAATAAACAACATCAATATTTTAAATCTTAAAAATTTTGAAACCTATTTTGGAGGCGTATCAAAACTATGCGTCGATGGAATGCAAACAATCCTGGTTAGGGAGCTAATTCCTATTTTCCTTGGCGAATTAGAGTCAATCTCAAGGAGACTGAAAATAGCCAACATTGATGATTCAGTCCTGTACCAACTACGTAGTGCCCTCACGAATGTTTGGGTCAGAACCATTTACCTGAAGAAAGTAATAATTGAGGATATTGAAGAACGCAACGAATTACTCACTCAATTGATTGCGACCCCATCTCTTGATCTTGAGAGAAATAAAATCCACGAACCTTTATGGGTTCTCGATAAGGTACTCTTTACCATTTACCAGGAATTGGAATTCTACACGAATAACCCTGGAGATGAGCATTATTTATCCGAGAATGTGATTCACACATTGAACGAAGCGATGATCGCGTTCTTTCATTCGTATCACCAATCAAAGACTTGGAGAAATCGTCAAGAAAGGGTCGAAATGGCCAAGGTATGTATTTTAGAAATCGTTGAACGTTTGGAAACGCTACTATCAGTCCGCTCCGAGTGGCTGAACATTATCAACGATGTTTGGAATCAGAACCATGAGTTATGGGAAAAGAAAAAATATATTCAAAATGAAGCATGGGCAGCCAAATGGCAAGAATTGTATCTCACGAACAATGGGTAGTGCGTGAGGACAAATCAAGGAGCAGAACCCTCACACTGCGCCTGCTCTGCGCTATATCATAAATTTCGGACAGAGCCGGTTTTGCTGCCTGGGTAGGCCGGGTGTCCAAAGTCAAGTTGCAGCTTCCCACTTGACATGCCTTGCGCTTTGTAAGGCGCAAGACGAGCCTCCCGAGGGAGGTACTCGCACTGTTGGTGCAACCTATCATCCATCGTCTGAAGGCATCAGAGGTCGGCTCGCATATGCGATATATTCAGGCGTCACTGTTGTCCACGAAGGCGTCCAGATGAGCGTCGAAGGAGACTGGATCGAATTTCTCCAAACCATCCGTATCCAATTTTGTGGTCCAGTGGAGCAACCAATCAAAAAAGGACAGCCAAACAACGTGGTATGCTTCTTTTTCAAGAATAATACTGTTGGCTTTCTTGCTTTCTTCTTGGTACACTTTCATGATTTTTCTGAGGGTTTGAATATTTTCTGGCGCATCTGTTTTTGCTTTCGAATTGGACTTTTGCACCAAAGCAGCCAACAACCGTCCAACCGCGGAAAGCCCGTTGAAGGAACCCATTGGAACACCTTGTTCAAAACCATCCGTGATGTTCAGCGAGTAAAGGCGTTGAGCATGGAAACCGCCGTTTGGCACAACAGAGTAGGTGTTTGTTTTGGAATCGAATGAACCTCGCTTCAACCCATCTTCGAGGTCGATACCATACAGCCGAGTTTCAGTGGCATTATGGACAAGGGTGAAGTTTTCGCCCCACTCGTCCCCGTGAATCCATTTGGTCAAGTAGAGAGGGACTTTTGGATTTTCATCGAATCCTTGTGCTTTCATCAGCCTGCTCTTGTACTCTTTCTTTGAGTCAAGTCGTGGCAAGCAGACTGAATCATTCAAGCCTTTTTGAGGTGGAGAATCAACATGCCGGAGGAAAAAATCAACAATCGCACCGAAAAGTTTGACCAATGCGCCCATGTTTTTGTCCTTCCATGCTCTTTCCCATTCCTCGGAGAGCAATTGACCGTTGATTTGTGGGAATTCTATTTCCAGAGCGCCAAAACACACACGGCTGATCTTAATGGCTTCGATGGTTTGATCTCGTTGATTGAAAAATCGGTTGGCATCGTCAAGCCCCCTTTCCAATACTTCAACGTCGTCGACATATTGAGCAGAAATGAATTGATAATAGGTTGAATTGTGCTTTAAGACAACCTTCTCGCCCCATGAGCTTGATTGCTTTTTTCTGCTTGTTTTATCGGTGACCAGTTCGCCCTGCTGTACGTTGGAAGCGAGAGCGACATAGAAGCCGTTCGTTCGGTGAGCGAGCCAACGGGCAACGGCAGCTAAGGCGAGGCCAAGGTCCTTTTCTTCATCAATCATGCCTTCGTATCGCTCGCTTGCTGAAGCCTGCAAAAACTCGCGAACATTACCGTTGGTGGCTCGAAGGTCCGTCCATTGTTTGCGGGTATTTTTGTCATCTTCATGCTTGAATTTCTTTTCCCACTCTTTTCGCTCTTCTGGGAGAACAGCAATGATGCAATGCAGATGAGCCAATTCTGCATACTCTCTCAAACGAATGGATGGACGTTCTTCCTTTAGTTCAGGGTTCTTATCCTTCAAATCAAACAAGAGTTCCATTAACATGGAAAACTTCTGCGCATGCATTCGGTATTGATCAAAGTTGTCGTTCTCTTGGGCTTCGGATTTCCGACATTGCTGCCAACATTTAAGATAATCAGATTCGTTTTGGAATCGCTTGCCATCGTCATCGAATTTCTTAGAAACGGGAGCAATGGCTTCGAGTCGATCAAGCAAGGAAGTCGCCCAAAAATTGGCGTCGTTACTGAAAAAAGAAAGCAACGTGTTCCCTTCAAGATTGTTGAGGTCGAAAATCTCGCCCTCATTTTTTTTACTTTGGTAAAGACGATATTCGTTCTTCATCAGACCAATGTACTCTTGAGGGGGCTTGTTGTAGAGGCCACCAAAGGCTTTCCGATCGTTACTGGCAGGTTTCCAAATGGCATCGAGGTAACGTAATGTATGGTACTCATTTGAAGGGGAATTGGCATCCAGATCTTCTTCCCATTCAGTAAACTTGGGCAACTCCTCGGCCATTTTTGCTTTCAGTTCCCTCAAAGTGGAAGCGCGGTGAAGTCCTTTGGTTGTGGTTTCCTCAAGACCGCGGAGCGTGAAACTCGAAGCGCATTCATTGTAGCAGCGAATCAGACGGTAGTAAGCCAATATCAACCATTCATTGACATGGACAGATGAGTGTTCCTTTTTGTGGAGATTGTGCAATGAATCAACGGCTTCAATCCAAATGTTGAACACATCCTCATGCTCGCTAGGCTTCTTCACATGACCTTTTGCACTCGCACGGAATTGCGCTTCCCAATACACATGGCATGGATTTGTGTTGCTGAAGTTTCCTACGGCCAAAACATCCTTGGCGTGCTTCGCACGTTCATCTCCGTGTTTCTCCCGCAAGCCGTGAACGAGTTGGCGAAGCCAGTTGTCGGCGGCTTCACTCATGGTATTACCCCGTAGTGAAGAAGACATAATTCCTTCCTCTCGATTGGATGATTGGATGGTAGGTAAATGAGGAGTAAACAGCACGTGTAGGTAAAGGACTCTGGGGCGGAAATCCGCCCCAGAGTCGGTGGAATCGATTGCATCGAAGACACCCTTCTGTGTAAGGAAACAGGAAGGGTAGATCCCTGAGGGTTCAGTTTTACCATTCCCCTCTGGGATTCGTATGTGCCGGAGCACATACCTTATTTGCTTTTATTTTCTTCTTTCATATGTTATCTTCTCTGCTACTACAATTTATCCACATGGATAATAAATTGAACACCGTATTCTGTTGGTGTTCGGTTGACTTACGCAAGACTACACGCGCCCTACTCCTCCGAGGTGAATCGGGGGACAACTTTCCAGTTGGGTCAAGCCACAACCGGTTTTGTATATTTTACTGGATGTGACAATCCCTTATCAAGGTATTGTTGGTATATGCGGACGTTGCTTTGAGGTCTCAATGCGCAACTCTAGCTTCATGGACGATTACGGCGATGATTACCCCGAAGGACCCCCTTCCCCTTTGGAAGATGAGAAGACTAAGAAGCACACGAAACAGCACTACGTGTGGTTGGTTGAGAAGCTGCTGGCCGGCTTAGGAGACCAAAAAGCCTTCGAGAACAACCACCCCACTTTGGCAACCTATTCTGACTTGAGCACGATTCGAAAGGAAATGGAGACCGCTTTATCCGATGGCATGAGGATGGTGTATTGTCATGAACAAGTTGAACTCCTTGAAACCATTCTTGAGGAGGGCGAGTCAGCCCTGGAAGGTTACCTCACCAATTTAGTCAACATGCTCGAGCAAGAGATCAGCGAGTGCACGTTTGATGGAACACTTCAGGAATGTCAAACAAACCACGATGCAGAGGAATGGGAACGCCTCATCGAGGCATCTGGGTGTACCACGACCCTTCCTGAATCCAACCCCCACCACGCCGATTGGTTGAAGCGGGACATTCCCCTCAAATCCCCAGAATTTCTCAACACAGTCAGGACGATTTTCCCCAAGGAAAGCAAACTTCAGAAGGCGACATGCAGGGTGGATGAACATATCCAACGCACCATCTTAGGCAGAAAAATACTAATCCAGTCGTTAAGTCTTGGAAGTGCCGCTTTTGGGGTCGAATCCTCAATGGACAAGACGGTCAAACCGTATATGCGGAGCGGCGACTTAGGTCCTCATCAACAAAAGGAGGCATGAGAATCATGAACATAGAATACGCAATGACCACACCAGTAGCAATCATCGTCGGGCTGTTTGTTTTACCCTTCATGTTAGGATGGCTAGGGGCCTGCTTGATATTCATCGCTGAAGGCTTCACCGAGATCCGTCTCATTCTGCAAGGAGTCCCATTTGAGGAGCGAGCCAAGAGGCATCGTGTCCTAACGCCCTATGTCGAGAGGGAGAGCCTTGATTGAGGGGTGTGATGGAAAATGCTGAATAGAAATTTCTTTGAATTTGATATGACTCACGGCAGGCTGTTGATCATTGACATTATCGCATGTACGCATGGTGCACGAGCTTATTGCTATGCCATCACCAAAATGCCAACCCACTTCCACCGATTGATTCACGGGGTGATTAAATGAAGGTTTTTGATTTTGATGTGTTTTCGTTTGCCTACGACCTATGCCTTCTCTCCTTTGCCGTTTGGGCCGCTGGTACTGCGATTCTGTGGACTGTTCGATATTTTATCGAAACCATCGTTCCAGGGTACGACCCGACCGGACACAAGAAACGAATGAACAACTATGCCATGAACAAAATGCTTGAGGAACAATCAAACAAGAAATCCTGAGTGAATAAGGTAAAATATCCTCGTATGTTGGTGAGTCCATGGCAAAGCGAAAGCGAGCGTTGATTCATTGTATTCGAAATTCAATGACCAACCTACAGGATTCAATCGACCACTTCCGGCCCGATTATGTCTATTTACTGACATCACAACACGACGCGGAAGGAAAACCCGATCTCGCCCTTATGGAAATTGAGAATAAAAACATAAGAACCTTTGGAGACCATGTCTTGCTTATTGAGCATGTAGCATTGCACAGCATTGAAGATGCTTGGCATCAGGAAACGATGATGAAAGTCTTTGACGAATTTGCAGACATCAAAGCCGATGCGAAGGAACGGGCCCAGAAAGAGAAGGTAGATTGTGAATTCTTTGCTGGCCTCAGTGATGCCACAGGCTTATTTTCACCTAGTATCGCTTTTGCCGCCGTGTTGCATGATATGAAAACATACTATACTCGAGGAAGACGGAGGTACTATCACAATGAATACGTCCTTGAAATTGAAAATCTGAATAACATTACCTCAGTGAAGAATTGGGTCGAGTCCAACAAATATCACAAGCAGAATTTGAAGTATCTCATCGCACTCATTGAACTTGAAGAAGCCGGGGGCCAGAAGAACACTTCTAAACATATAGCCAACAAAGGAGATTGGCTGAAACGTACCGTTGACAAGGCTATCAATAAATTGGAAGAACAAGGATTGATTACAATTGAAGGCGGCAAAAACAGGTTATTGTCAAGCACTCGCTTGGGCCAGCTATGCATTCGGATGAAGTTAGGCGGTTTAGAAGCCTTAGATTAGTTCTCTTGGTTCATAAAAGAACAGAAATATTGGTTTTTTAAAGATATTTAATTCTTTAAGGCCGTAAAAGAACCTGCTCTTTAATATCTCCTAAGTCCATGCGTCGGATTATGGCACACAGTGACCCCCGAGGAAAGCAGACTCGATGGTCGATTCTTTGCACTTCGATGAGAGGTTCATCGCATTCGAGCAATACGATGTTTTGTGGCTCTCGAGAAGACAACGTGTGAAGCAAGAAACAAGGACAGTCAAATGATGAATTCACGAAATGCCTTGGTGTCGTGGATACTCCAACTCAATTTGGATTGCAATTTGCGCCACAATATCCTCTATGCTTGATGATGTGCAGTCTAGAACCGAAGATTTGTGTCGGTGATCGAGGGACTCGCCTGCAAGACGATCGGCCCATCCCTCTTTTCCGATAGCGATGATGGGGCGTTTAAACTGCCAAGCAAACGCCATTTCGGACAACGTTCCAGCTCCACCTCCAATGGCCACCACCACTTCGGCGTTGGCCACCAGTGCATTCCGGTAGGCATCCAAACCAGTTGGAATAATCACATCTGCATGCCCGATAGCAGGCGCAGGGTCAAATCCAGGTAACAACACAATCGTATCACAATCAGTGTGTAGTGGGTTGGATTTTGCCCCTTCATGCACGGCTTGTTGAAGGGAGCCCAGTCCTCCAGTAACCGTTCGATAACCATGTGAAACCAACTCATGTGCGAGAGCTTTCACGAGAACAAGAGATGATCGAGATAATTCACGAGAACCGATAATGGCAATTTGAGGTTTGTACATGACATCATTCTCCTTGGGCTTGTTTGAACTTCTCGGCATCAAGTGGATAAGTGTTGATGAAGAATTCAAGGTGTTCAGCAAGGTTCTCCGGCCAAGGTGTTTGTTCAAGACTGTCCAACAAGCGGCCCACATGTTTCTGTTCTGATGACCTGACCTCCATCAAATCCAGCAGTGCAAGGGTTCGTTTCAAATTTGAAATGAGGCGAGCTTCACGATTAAACACAGCAAGCAAAATTTCGCCAACACCTCCTTCAGGCTGGTCATGATGCCTCACCAGCATGCTACCAAGAATGTCACCTCGAACAGCGGCCAGATTTCCGAAATCAAATCCTTCTTGACGTCGTTGAATCAATGCAACTTGAGCGTTTTGAATCCACTCGGGATGTTCAGCATGAACCCTCATCGCCCACAACGTATCACCTCTTCGACACATGATCCCCCCAATGTTCGGCGCCATATTTGAGAATTGAAGTAAAACTTCCTTGCCTATTACCAAGGTGTTTCCACCACGCGCGAGAATGTGTTTTTGGTCTTCCCACTCACTGTGAACCTTGCGCGTCAAGGATTGACCTTGAAGAACACCGACGTTGAATTCTGAGTACTCGAGAGCACGTCCCACCCCTATTGGGAATTCCAGATGAAAAGTCTCCTGGGTGCTGAGGTCATGATGCATATCATGGAATACCATGTCCGAAGGTGGGGAAATAGAATTTCCTGCTTGTTTCAAAAACCGTGAGTAAAAGAAATCGATTGTTTGTGTGCGGACTAAGTAAGGTGGAGGAAGAGGCGCGTCGCCTAGAATGGCCCCGATGCCGACCTTACACCCTTTTGCCTTCATGAGATCCAGTTGCTGGAGGGCAATGGTGAACGAGTCCTCTTGAAAGAGAATATCATCATCCAAAATCCACATGGAATCAGTAGGTGAAAACAAAGCGGCTGCCCGATGCAAAACAGAACGCCCCCACGAGACACCATGCCGTTGTCCATCATCTTGATACCAAGGACCGATGTTTCCTCTTTTTCCTTGTTCATGGCCCCATGATTCCGGTAAAATCTTGACACTTTGAAAAGGGGGTTGATGCTGTTCAAGAAGTCCATCAATCTGCTCCGGAGAGATTCGGAAACAACAGGCTACAAGATGAACATTAATGTCATTCAGAGCATAAGAGGAATATGATTGGAAAAATTGTTCCGCCAAAGAGACTTCCCCAAAAGTGACACAAAGAGTCAGTTCATTTGACTGGAAGGCATGGCCAATCAAGCGCTGCTTCTTGTTATCGGGTCTTGAATCATCTTCATGCTCTGAGAACGGTAACCCCTGTCTGAGGTTCATTTTCATGGACAATCTTGGTGACATCCTCGAAGAAAGAATGCGTTCCATTTGCCTCGCATATTGTTCACCGTCGCCTGAGATTTCGAACAGCCGCAACCAAAATTCAGATTTGGTTTCATCAAGTGATTCGAGGGCTTCATCAAAACCACCTGCCCGCAGAAATTGCCCCAATGGAACCTTGGGCTCTAATGGAGAGAATTGAATGGTGATTGAACACAGGTCAAGGATGAAACGATTCGCAACAAGGAGTTCCATAGCAGCATTCCAGGCGCCGGCAAATGTGAACGAGCGTGAGTGTCGATGAACTCCTCGTAAGGGCTCTGGCAGATCACCCACGAACTCAAGATGACGGTACAGCCTCCCGCACTCGATTTCAACGTTCATGAGTCCTTCATCCTCTCGTGATACACCTCGTCGCTGCCTCGTTTCAGCAGCATGTGCAGGAGGGATTCTTTGTCAGGATCGAGGTTGGCCAAAGCCGCTGTGTCTTTAGGTACGCACTTTCCTGCAAACCCACCCAATCGAGGGGTCAGATGGGCTGGATCCATCACACGCCGATCTCGCCAGACCGTTTCCATTATCGGCCCTGGGTCGACGCCAAAGAGATCAGCAATTCGTTCAATTTCCACCGTGAAGGTCACCTTGGTGGCAATGTACGCGTTGTGAGCCAATTTACCGAGTTCAGCTTCCAAGTGCTTCATTCGTATCCTTGGTACTGATTCATCAATCCATGAGAAATATTCAAGCAACATCTGCTCGTCTGGAGAAGCACACGAATACACAAGACGGTCGGGTGCCTGAAACCACTCAAGTGCGTCCTTTTCACGCAAGAATTCTGGCGCATAAGCGACTCGTAAAGAGGGATGCATCTCGTTGATTGCGTCCATCGTACCTGGTTGGAGCGTGCTCTTGACAATCATGAGGCCGGAAAAGGCATCTGCAGCCAATTTTTCTGCGACGTTCATCACATGAGAGACATCAAGTTGAGCATCATTGGTTGCATTTGTGGGCACACAAACGACAGCGAGGTTTGAGGCGAGGATTTCGTCCCAATCTCCTCGGCCATCAATGTCAAAGCCGACGGTGTGAAAGTGCTCCGAAAAAGTGGATAAGGCCGCTTGACCGACCGAACCCAACCCTACTACGCCTACCGTTTTTTGCAGATGGGTGTGCCATCGGTGTCCTGCAATCTTCCACCAGTTTGAGTAGGCACTGTTGTAGACATTTCTTGCCCGATGTTTCTCATAGGCTGAGAAACTGATTTCTAAGCGTTTCAGGGCCTCCTTGACTTGTTCTGGATCTTCGCAAAACCCTTCCCGTAATGTGGCCTCAACAATGGTTTGAACTAGCGCTTCTGAACCCAATATCGTGGGCAAACTTTGGTCTGAGTCTGTGATGGTTTTCATTTGTTGTGCAACGATTTTACTTGCATCGTACATGGAGATGGAGTTGTGACGAATTGTCCCCCCGTGAATATCTTTTCCAGAATCAACAAGTTCGTTGAGTGTACCAAATGAAGGGAAGAGTTCACCTTCAAGGCGTTCCAACGGTTCTGCTTCCACATGCTCATTTACTGGATGCCAGTCAACGAGATCTGGCCTCCATTTAGAGTCCGAATGAATCCACAACCCAATGTGAACCGGGCGGTCATGGTTCCCTTTATTCGGTGAAGAGCGATGCCACATGAGGCTGTGAAGCATCACCGTATCTCCTGCGGAAACGGGAAGAAAAACTTGGACAGAATCCTCAGGAAACTCATCTTTTTCTTTCGCCATAAAGTCAACAGGTGATGAGCAACCACCGAGATGACTTCTGTCAACTACCTCTAAACACCCATCTTCAAGTGTCACATCAAGAAAAGGCGTCCAGGTTGAGACGCCAGGTGAATTGATCGGCCAAAACATCGAATCTTGATGCCAAGGGATCTTGTCGTTGTGACCTTTGTGGGGTTTGCAAATAATGTGGTCGTGAAGAAGCCGAGCACCCTCCCAATCCATGCTCGTCCAAGCACACTCATGGAGCACGGGAGTGAAAATCAAATCTCGAAAATAACCTTTCTCAGTGTGCCATAGGTTCCTCCACTGGCTGACTTCGTTTTCATATTCGGTCAAACTTAATTCCATCTCATCGGCATAACGTTTCTTGAGATTGGCCCACTGACCAAGCCCCCCCTGGATCGCTTTTGAGGAGAGATTTCCTTTCAGAACCACCCATCCATGTTCTTCAAAAAAATCAACATAATCGGGATCGTTCTTTTCAAATTTCATCGTGTTTACTTCTTGCTTCATATTACCACCTGTGCGGTTTCTTTCCAGCGCTTATACGCTAAGTTCACATCAATGTGATTCCAAAACGTTGGCCCGAACCACTGCTCCAGCCAAGATTGAATTTTTTCGGGTTCGCTAAGCACCTCCATGCCATCGGGTGAGGTAGCCCGATGATCTTTCAGGATAGCCCCCCCATCAGACCAAAATCGATTCACTCGAATACCGGTCAAAAAAGGCCCCCAATCCGGTTCTTGGTAGTGCATTTCGTGCATATGGTCAAAGACAGAAAAATTCACTCCGATTGGAGAAAAATGATGATTAGTGGACCATTCTTCTCCTGGGAAAGCATGCTGCACTTCATAGCGAGGGCCTTTTCGTACGAGACGATAACGGAAAAACCAATTCGATTGAGGCGACTCATCTGCGAGTCGTATTGGTGAAAAATAGGGGTAGCCATTTCCGACATCAACCCACCATTCATCATCATTGAGTGAGACAATCAACGAAATGTGGCAATCAGGTTCAAGGATGGTTGACGATACAAAACGGACCTCAAAGCCCAATTTTTTCAGGAAAGCGTACAGGAAGGGGTTGCGAACGGTGCACAAGCCACCCAAACCGCTTAGCATTTCTCGCTTGATCCAGTCGGTAGATGGACGATGACGGGGCCCCGTCAACATGGTAATGTTTTGAAACGGGATATGTTCGACAATCCCTGAAACAATCTCATTCAAAAATTGACTGCCCACAGTTCTTTTTTCAACATGAATCAGTTCTAGAAAACGGGCCATGTCTTTATCGCTCAATTCCAATTCAAAGTCAACCATTGGCAAGCACCTCGCAAAGCCGTAATAATTGTCGCGCCGAGATTCCCAAAAGGCCAGGATCGATGGACTCGTCAATCCCGTGGATAGTAGAGTGATCGTCGTTGGGACCAAGGGCGATATAAGGTATATCTTTCAATAAGTGGACCAAACAAGGGCAGCCTTGATTTCCAAAAGCTTTGTTCATCGGCCGAATACGCACAGAAGAGTCTCGGCCGTCGTTAGCATTCAGTTTCTTGATCGCATCAATGATGCGCTCAAGGTCGTCATCCACATTCATTGCCATGATTCGGTGCTTCCCGCTTTTGTAGAAATAGCCCGTTTCCTCGACCCAAACATCCACCTTTGGCAACATCAACTGTGGATACATCTCCATGGCAAACGGACTGCCAATTTCTTCTTCACCTTGCAGAACAAAAACAAGGTTGCAATGTTCAGCAAGTTCGTTGAGCAGCAGGATGCGCTGAGCAAGAGGGACGATGTTGTCAGCGACACCGCGGCCGTACCATCTCCCGTCTTTTCCACTGAGCGCCCACGGGTCAACGGACCATTGCTTAGCGTCTGCTTCTTCAACATCGTAATGCCCAAAGAACCCAACTGTGGGTCGATTGGCCACCTCCCCCCGCTGTGCGATGACAATTGGTCGGTATCCCGCACTTGGGTTTTCAATCGTTCGGATTGTACATCCATTTTCTCTGAACAACTGCTGAACCAATGTTGCATTTGCCTTGAGTCCGCGGGGGTTGCTCTCCACCGCTCTGTTTGAAACGAGGATTTCGGTCAACTGTTTGCATGATTTTGTTTTTTGCTCAGTCCAAACCATTTAGTCCCCTCCAAGTGCTATTTCAATCCATTCCCCCTCTTTCCATATGTACAAATTCTCGCCAAGAAGACAGAGATGACTCTGTCCAAATTCGTCTTCAAATTTACATGGTATGAGGGCTGAGGAATTTGATTTGGCGCCAGATGTAGTAAAATCCTGTACCAAACTACTCAAATCCCGAACAATGGAATTTATGTTATTGATTTTGGTTGTTTGGCTCTGTGTTCGATCGTCCAAAGACTGTAATCGAGAACTTATATTATCGAGATAATTAGAACCCTCAGGTTTTTTCGTTTGTACTTTCATTTTGTCTTGGAGCTTGTTTGCCAACTCCTTGTCTTTAGTGAACTTGTAGTTCTTGCGCGCAAGGGTAAATGCCCCATCCTTGAATCCAAATTCTTTCTTCGTTTTAGCCTCATTTACCCATTGTTCTTTGGTGAAACCAGAGGTATTATTTTCTGCTTTGATTTCTTTTTTGAACGAATCATTCGTGATGATAATTGAACCAGGGTTTTCCTGCTTCAGTTTAACCATGCCAGAATCAGATTGGATCTTTTGAATAATGTCTTTGTTATTGGAAAAGAATTTATTGAAAGCACTACGGCTAGGCTTTATTGGCCATTTCTTTGCAGTATATTTCTTGTGAGTAGAATAATCAACACAGATTAGAACATCATATCCCCTCGTTTGGAAATATGTCAAAGCCAAATCAATCCGTTCAATATTTATTGCATCAACCTTTTCTCCTTCGAATTCACTCTTTTCATCTCCCCACTCCTTACTTTCATGGAGAACGTTTGATCCATCAATGATGTAATCGTAGACTTTCTTTTCCGTCATTTTTTCACCTTCCTTTTTTTGAGTCCTTTAACAATTCGAGTAATGCCACAATCCCAATTCCTGCGGCGGCTCCAGCGAGCCCCCCCATGAGTGCCGCATTGAACACCTCGTCAGTACCTTTTTTCTTGGATTGTTCCTTGAGTTTTTTCAGTTGATAACCGATGACTTGCTGCGAAGTATTCAACTTCTCAGCAATCTCTGATTGACTCCAACCAAGGGCGCGTAATTTGAGCAACTCAGCGATCTGGTTTGGAGTCAGGGCCATATCTGTCCGTAGACCATCAGGCATATAAGTTTGTATTATACAAAAAATATCTTTACAATACCGAACATATCTGTTTAATTTGATACAATGGTTTTCGATTCCCAGACTCTGTTCAAAGAGGTTTGTTCTAGCAAACCTATTCTTCTTCACTAAGGATCCTAGGATAACAATCCGGTTCATCCTCATGTGCTGAATGATGAACACCATGAAGGCCGCAATGGGAACAGTGAGGACTACTTCTACTGCAATGCACATTTGGGCATCCACGCCGCTCCACCCTTCCTGGAATATGTGATTTAGATTCCTTTCCCCGAGGAGGTAATCTTACCCCCAATTCCTCCTTAAGAAAATGATTCAGCATTCTCCAAGCTGCATCACTCCCCCGTCGCCCTTGCAGCCGAATTCGTTTAAGGCACATTTGAAAATCTTCGTTAAGATACTTATCTTCGCCTTTGATTAATAAGTCTAATTTTCCAAACGCTTCAGTCGCTTTATTCCAATCACTTTGTTTTATTTGTTTCATATTTTTCACTTCCTATAATGAATGTTCTGCTGTTACAGGCATTCATACTACTATTGTGCTCTCTTAGTTATTGAAGGTATCTATTGATCAGAATCAATGCAAATTACTTTATTCAATTTTCAACAAAAGTATTGGTAAAACAAAGACTCAATTGCGCCATGAGCCATAGTTGGCCATTTATTGCTCTTCTCCAATGACCCATCAAAAGATATCAAACTCTCAAGAAGGGTAAGCAAATCGTGAATATCGCTTTGTACAACATTTTCACAGGCATCACAATCAAAGATGATTGTTGCAATCCACTCTTGACATGTAGTTTGGAGAATCTGAATACGGCAGGCACTGAGTTTAAACTCAGAAATCAAGCAAAAACCTCCGTAAACTCTCTTCAACATCAGTTCTTGTATTACCTCGCAAGGGGCATCGATGGAATAACCAATCACTTCGCCCCTCTGGTGGTATTTCGTAAGAACGCCATGCATCGTCGTTACACAAACCAATTACTAGTCGTTTTGAACACCACTTGCATCTGCGAACATAATGTTCCCTGAAGGCCATTACTCGTCACCTCGGGCAAACCTTTGCTCGAAAACTAGCCTAATTTCGGAGAGGAAACTCTTCAAAACCTTCAATTGAGATTTTGTAGGGATTTTTGCTTCCGGAATGGCTTTACAGCAGTGGGCATAATCATTTCGCAGTTTGTACAAACGATGGACTCTATAGTAATGTAGATGTTCAGATATCTCGGCGTGGAAATACTTCCAATGTTCCCACTTGTGTTCTGCTTTTTCTGGTTTCTTCATCCCTTTAAAAGTCACAAAACCATTTCGATCCGGTCCATAAAACGCCAAACGTGTAAGATCATCCAAAATACCTCCGCATAAATGTGCTACATGATTACTCCAAAACGGTGTGGCTTTGTTCTTGAATAATCTATCAACTTCCCCCCAGGCATCTGCCATTATAGCAAATTCTTCTTCGATACGAGCGTAAATTTCTCTCTCACTATGAAACCAATCGTTCATAGTTTGATTCATATTCATGGGAATTACCATGAAAATCACCTCAAAGGCGAGCGCAACGCGGACTATCTCCGCGATGATGTTGAGCCTTACGGCATTACGTGGAATTATGAATAATCCGCGTTACACTCGGCTCAGAGTGTGCCCTCCGACACACTCGAAGAATCGAGATGTATCGGTGGATCACCAATGGGCTTTCCAAGCCCATCGACACGGGAAAAACCCGTGGTCGCTTGGAGATTAAGTATCGGGGCCGACCACTCATTAACTCCATTTTTTGGGTATTTTTCAGTCAAAATACTTGTTTTCGTTCTTAGGGTTGTGCTAAATGGTTCATTTTGGTTTGTATTCATTTGTTTCACCTTTGGTGCCGGAGCCCTTCCAATGTGTCGGGGGTGTACCGGTAATAATTTCTGCATGGCGACACCTTTTGAACTTTGAGGAATATTTCCGAATCTTGGAGGAACGTCTTATATGGCGGCACACCCGATGACTCGTTATGAACAAGAAAGCAGCCAATAGCGAGCCAGTTTTTGACAAGAGTCTGTCAAAAAATATATCTGAAACCCCTACTATGTATGACGTCATTCTGGTACAACTCAACAGTCCCCGAACGAAACGCTTGAACCATGGAAGCACCGTTCGAAACTGGCGATCGAGCTTGGCGTGTTTTGCTTCAACACTGAAAAAGTTCAGCGTAGATGATCTTCGTGTCGATGGAATGTTTGGAGAATTCCTTGATGATATTGAACAGTCTTTGAAACAAACAACACTTGCAATATCAACTTTGGACACCTATACGCAAGTGCTGCACGCCAAATTACTGATGTTTGCTGAAGTTGATGAGCGAATTCGCGACGAAGTGAAGAAAGGTATCCGCAACATCAGGAAAAAGCAGAAGA
>Ga0302122_10001282_pt1 | contig 15964 bp, 8 predicted proteins | sample CB21_SCM_MG_FD_203115 | JGI IMG/M metagenome (GOLD analysis project Ga0302122, IMG submission 203115) | Marine microbial communities from Western Arctic Ocean, Canada - CB21_SCM | ecosystem: Environmental > Aquatic > Marine > Oceanic | place: Canada: Western Arctic Ocean | collected 2017-09-28
GCGGCGGCGCACTCGATCGCGATCGCCCGGCGCTCGCCCTTGTCGCGGCTGACGAGGTTGGCCAGGTTCCGCACGTGCGGCGCGGCCTTCTTGTGTTTGCCGGTGCGCTGGAGCGGCCGCTTCGTCTGGCGCTTGCGCTTGGCGAAGCCGGAGCTCTTCTTGCTCTTGATGTTCGTGGAGCCCATGGCTGGGCGTGCGCGTACGAGTGCGTGCCAGGAGCTGTAGGAGAGGTGAGCTGCGCTTGCGGCGGGGGCTGCTGTGGTCGCAGAGCGTGCGCGTACGAGTGCGTGACAGGAGCTGTAGGAGAGGTGAGCTGCGCTGCGGGGGCTGCTGTGGTCGCAGAGTCCAGTCTGGATAACGAATGTGCGAAGACGTTTGCTGCCGGCGAGCTGGAGATGCTTTTTTAGCTCTGAGTTTTTATTTTAGCCTTGCCTTTGCTTAGAGCTTGGCGACCTATAGTAGCCTTATGCTCAAACAATCGCCTATGGCGAAACCCGTGTGATGAGTCCATGATTTATGTCGCACTCTGGACGCCTCCCACTCGTGATGGTGAGCCTATGCACGCCCTACGCCGGGGCCGTGAGCTTGAAAAGAATCTCCGAGTCCGCACGCAGTCTGGAATAACTCGCACGCAGAAGACATCGGCTTGCACAGAGCAAGCCAGGGCACGCGAGACGTGTCACGCACGGTGAAAGCACCGTGGCCGTCCTGCGCGACGCGACGTAAACGTTTCCGACGTGCGCGCCGCGCGTACACAGACAATTTTCGCGTCTGTCGCAGAGAGCTTTCATCGCTGGGTTCAGCGCGCCAGGGCGCCGCGCGCGCCGGGGCGTCGGCGCGCGCGCGGCCGCGCAGCCAGCGCGGCCAACGCCCCGCCTTCTGCGCCTCGCCCCGGCGGCGCCACGGCCGCGCGGCTCATGGGCGGAACCGTTTCCGACGACTTTTTTTTTCAAATCGCCCCCGACGGGCCGGAAGGCCCGCCCACACACACACTACATCGGTGTCGAGGGATCCCGCGCGCAAAATCGCCCCGCAGCCAGCGCGCGCGCGGAGTTTTCACCGTACGCCAGCGCCGACGTCTACGTGCGTCTCCCCGGCTTGCGACGGCGACCGCACTCGTGCGACGCGCAACTAACGTCCGCCGCCGCCCGCGAACGAGGCCGCGGGCACCGGTCGCCTCTACGACAGGAACAAGGCCGCACCGGCGCCCGCAAGCTGCGCGGGCGAAGCGCGCCACCAACCGAGGCCGCGCCGCCCCGAACCCCACGATCCAACAACTCGCGGGCGCGACGGATGGACGCCTCCACCTCCCACTTAGCGGCCGCACCGGCGCGCGCGTGTGACGACGCGCGCGGCACGGACGCCGCCTCCCCTTCGCTCGAACCACCCTCTCTACCTGACAAGTAAAGACTCGAAATGGTACAGTTTCCGCGCGCATGTCGCAGCAACAGGGGGGCGAGGGGATGCTCCGTGTGTGGCTAGCCCTCCTAGCCCGGCCTCTAGGGCTCTCCTAGCTCCGGCCAAAGAAACCCGTTTTGTAACATTATAACTTATGAACGGGGCTTCATGCCCGTGCTTACTGTCAGTACATTGCATTGGCCGAGGCAGCTGTGCACGGTAAGTACACCACCAGCTGTGCAGCTCGGTGAGTAGGGTAGCTGAAGAGCGAGAGCGCGTGCCACGCCATGCGCGTGTTCGCCTTCCTGTGCTGCGCCAGGGCCTTCCGGGCGCCGCCGCCGAGGGGCCGCCCCGCCCTGCGCGCGGCGGCCGATCCGCGCGCCGCGGAAGGCTGGAGCACCGCGGCGGGCCCGGCCTCGACCCTGATCGCCGGCGGCGGCCCGTGCGGCCTGCTGACGGCCCTCGCGCTCGCGGAGCGCGGCTGGTCGGGCATCCGCGTGGTCGACCGCCTGGCGGAGCCGTACGACCCCGCGGACGCGCTCCTCTGGAACGACGCGGCGCGCTTCTACCTCGTGGGCCTGGGCCTGCGGGGCCAGACGGCCCTCGCGGCGCTGGGCGCCTGGGGCGCCGTGGAGCGGTACTGCGCCGCGGTCGTGGGCCGCAAGGACTGGGCGCCGGGCGCCCGCGCGGACGAGGGCGTCGAGCACGTCTTCATGGACCGGCCGGTGGCCACGCAAGTCATCGCGCGGGACCGGCTCCAGGGCGCGCTCTACGAGGCGTGCCGGGCGAAGCACCCCGACCGCATCACGTTCGCCTGGGAGACCGAGGTCGACCTCGTGGTGGACGGCGCAGTCGCAGCGACGCTCACGCGGCGGGACGGCTCCTGCGAGGTCCTGGCGCCCGCGTTCGTCGCGGGCTGCGACGGCACGGCGCGCACGGTCGCCATGGCCCTCGAGGAGGTGGATCGCCGCATCCGGGTCACGCGCTACCGCGACGACAACGAGCGCGTCTTCAAGACGGTGCCCCTGGACCTGCCGGAAAGTTGGCGCGGCGACATCAACTACTCCACGCGGAGTAAAGGGGGCCGCGTGAACTTCGACGCGCTGCCGGCGGCGGCGGCGGAAGAGGGGAAAAAGCGGCGCTACTGCGGCGTCCTCCTCCTCCGGGGCGACGACCCCCTCGCGGCGGCGGGCGCGGACCTGGGCGAGCTGCGGGCGTTGGTAGAGGAGAGCCTCCCGCAGTTCGCGCCTTTCGTGGACGACGAGAGCTTGGCGGCCATCGCGCGGAAGCCCGCGAGCCGGCTGCCGGGCTTCCGCTTCGTCGGGCCCCGTGTCCACCGGGGGGACCGGGTCGTGCTGCTCGGCGACGCGATCCACACGGTGAAGCCCTACTTCGGCCTCGGCGCGAACAGCGCGTTCGAAGACGTGACGGCGCTCCAGGCGTGCCTCGACGCCCACGCGACCGGCGCCCAGGCGCTCCGGGCCTTTTCGCGCACGCGGGCCCCGGAGGCCCGAGCCCTCGTGCAGATCTCGCGCGGCTTCGACCGGCCCGGGGCCCGGGGCTTCCTTACTTTCATCCTGCCGATCATCCTGGACTCGGTCTTCCACGCGGCGCTCCCGCGGGTCTTCGGGCCGAACACCATCGCGTCCCTGCAGCGGCGGGACACCTTCGTGCGCGTGCGGTGGAACAAGCGGCGGGACCGCGCGCTGCAGGTTGCGGTGCTGGGGGGCGGGCCGTACCTCGCTTTCTCGATCGTGCGCGCGGCCGCGCGCCGGGCGCTGGCGACGCCGGCGGCGTGGCGCCCGTCGCTCGTAATAACGGCGGCCCTCGCGCTCGTCGGCGTCGCCGCGAAACTCTCGGCCTTCTTCGAGGCCGGTCTGGCCCCCGCGGACGTGCTGACGAAGACGAACAGCTCGCCCGTGGCAAGCAGCTCGAACGAGGGCTTCGTGACGAAGTAATACTAGTAATAAATTAATTGACTACCTCACAGCTCAGTTCGACCCGACTCATACAGCGCTGCCGTGCGGAGTTCGGCGTTCTTGAAATTCTCGGAGAGCGCCGGGTCCACGGCGTGCGCCGTGAACATGTGCTTAAGGAAGACCCAGTGCGCGACGACGGCGATGGTCTTCTCCGGCCGCGCCTTGAGCCAGTTCAGGAACTCGTCCGCGCGCTCGTAACACAAGGTCCCCGCCAGCTCGCTCGGCTCGTTCTCCTTGCGCGTCGTCCACAGCACGTCTTCGTCGTCCTTCACCAAGGAGAAGTCGACAAAATCGAAGTCGCGCCGCAGCTCGGAAAGAGGCCGCCGGTGGTCGCACTCGTGCACCGAGATGCGCTCCCGGCACAGCTCCGTCGCGATAAAAGTAGCGGGCCAGCCCGGCAGGTCCCGGAAGCCCGCCTCCGCGGTCTGGATCGTGCGCGACAGCGTGCTCACGACCACGAGCTCCGGCGGCGCCACCTTCCTTGCTCGGAGGTCCGCGTTCAGCTGCTCGGACTGCGCTATTCCATCAGGCGTCAGGCGCGCGTCACGGTACTTGGGGTCCAGGCCGAGCCGGTCCCGGCGCCAGTTCGGCAGCTCGCGCTCGCCCTTGTTGTGAAAACCCTCGGCGTGGCGCACGAAGTAGATCGTCTTCTCGTCGTTGTTATCAGCCCCGCCGGGCCGGAGCTGCAGCGGTGGCGCTGTGGTCGCGAGCGCGCGCGACGCTAGAGTGGTGGCGAGCAGGAAGTTGCGGCGCTCCAGCAGGAGGCGTGAAGTGAGCAAGCGCACCATGTTGCTGCCGCTCGCAATCCGTGCGCCTCTCAGCTCCACCGCTCGTCTATTGTACCCACGATTGAAAAACCCGTGTCGACGGGTTGTCATCACAGCGCGCGCGCGCGCGGGGTCGGGGCACGAGCCTGTGCCGCGCAAACCAGCCGTGCAACGCACTACCCGCCGAGCCACCCCGAGCGGCCCGGCTCGCCCGGCTGCACAGCTAGAAGGGCTGCCCGCGACCATGACGAGCATGTGGACCTACCCGGGCCTGCGGCCCACGGGCCCCGACGACCGGACGCGCGTCCAGGAGCGGCCCCTGGCCACCGTGCGCATGACCGTCTGCGGCGAGCCGCCCGTCGCCATGATCTGGAATCCGGACCTGGCCCCGACGCTGCACCCCGACAAGGTGCGCCGCTGGTTCAACGGGGGCGGCGTCGGCGGCGCGGGCGGCTCGACGGGCGACTGGGACGACGACCAGGTCGCGGAGTTCGTCACTATGTTGTGCATCGTGCACCACGGGCCGAGCCTCGACGCGGCCGGGCACCGGCGGCGCCTGCGCGAGGACTGCGGCGAGTTCTTCGAATACCTGCGGACGGTGAAGCTGCGCTATGACCGCGAGGTCTGTTTGCACTGGTTCGCTTTGAAGTTCGTGAACACGAGAGCCCAGACGAAGCGCTGGGTCACGCCGGCCAACCTCGAGGCGATGTTCGACGCGGCGGTGGAGGCGCTCGAGGCGAAGGCGGCGCCGCCGGTCCTCAAGCCGCACCCGGACCCGCCCTGGGACTCCTCCCCCGAGGCCTTCGCGCGGGCGCGCGGCGAGTACCCTGCTGAGCCGCCGGCGTCCCCCGACGAAGCGCTTGCGCCAGCGCCGGCGTAGTAATATGTGAAATCTCTAGGTCACACTTTTAAACATACGTAGCCCCGCGAGCCCGAGTCGAAGCTTATAGTCGAAACTAGGCATCCGCGCGACTCGCCAGGGCGACGTGACCGACGAGTCCTCTGACTCCGAATTATCCGACAGCACGACGAGCGCGTCCGACCGCGGCGGCTCCTCGTCATAGAAGCCCAGGTCAACGTCCACGCCGGCGAATTCGTCCGCACCGCCCGTCGCCGCCTCCAGGCAGCCCCTCCTCACGCCGTGGGCCACCAACAACTCGACTATGACTTCCGCGCGCCGCCGGGCCAGGGCGTCCGCCTGCGCCCGCTTCCGGCGGGATAGGCCCGGGGCGGCGCGCACGTACACATTAATCGTGGCCCTCAGCGCCAGGTTCCGGTGGAGACACTCGGCGTCCGCCGCGCGCAGCACCGGCGCGGCGTCGTCCCGCAGCACGGATATCGCTTCGAGGCGGAGCGCGACGCCGTTCTGGACGAACCGGACGCGCGGCGCCCGCATAATGTCGAGGGCCCGGTCCGCGAAGGACGCGGCCGCCTCGACGGCGTGCCCCCGCTCCTCGCCGACCACGCCCAGCCGGTCCCGGACGCGGTCGTCGAGCTCCGCGAGGAACTCCACGTCGGTCCGCGCGCGCTGGACGTACGCCCGCCGCTCCCGCTTTAGTGCCGCCTGGATGGACTCGGCGTCGAAGACGAGGGGTGGCGCCGATACGAGCTCCTCCTCTTCGGAGGACCACCCGTCGCCCAGGGGCGCCGGGGCCGGCGCCGGCGGGGGCGCCTCGTCGTAGGCCGCAACTTTCAAGGCATTGGCGCGGGCCTGGAACATGACGGCACTGAGGGAGTCGCGCGGCCCGTAGTCGAACGCGAACTTGTCCTTGTGCGCCTGGCTCAGCTCGTCGAGCCGGTCCCGGGCCTCGGCGGCCGCGCGCGCCGCAAGGCACGCCTCCGCCTCGACGCACTCGAATGTCACGAAGCCGCACAGCCCCAGCCGTTCGGCCTCGGCGAGCGCGGCCCGGATCTGGCCCAGGTGGCCCGCGGCCGCGGCGCTCCACAAACACGCCTTGGCGCTGTCGAGTTCGAAGGACTTGCGCCGCCGCTCGGCCAGCCAGTCGCCCTGGCGGCCCGCGCGGCCCGACGCCTGCGCCGCCGTCGGTTCGACGTGCAGCGCCGCCTTCCACACGGCAGACGGTTTCAAACGAGCGAGGAGGATGCCGTGGGCCGCGTCCGAGATGCTCAGCCGCGCGCGGAAGTCCGCCGCGAAGGCCCGGGCGTCCTCTGGCTCGCCGGCGTCGCCGGCCAGGCACATCTCGAGGACCGTCGCGTACGTGCCGTTAACATCCGCGCTCGGGCGGCGCGCGGCGGCCGGCGGCCGCGCCACGGCCGCGAGGTGGTCGCGGCGCGGTGCCACCGCCGGCGGCGCCAGCAGCGCCTCGAGCAGGTCCTGTTCCTCGACCGTGACGGGCGCGGCGTCCTTCACTTGGGGCCGCAGCGCCGCGAGGAGCCGCGCCTTGAGGTCGCCCTTGAGGCCCGCCGTGCTCAGGCCGCGCTGCGCGAGCGCACTTTTGAGCTTGGGCGCCGTCATTTTTTCGACCTGCCCGGGCGCGACGGGGACGATCGCGCCTAATGGCACACGTGGCGCGTGCGTAGGCGGCTCGTCGCCGCCCAGCTTCCGGCGCCAGTACTCGCCCTGCGGGTCCGGCGCGCCGGCCGACGGCGCGTTGTACGCCGCTGAATTCCGCATTGCTTTCGACACGTAAGGCGTCGGGGGTGCGCGCGCGACGTCCCGGTTGTCGTGGCCTCGACGTGCTGACGGGTGTGTCGTGTCGACGTCCCGGTCACGTTCCGGGGGCTCTTGATCTGCTGGGCGTGGCGCGTCGATGTACTGGAGGTAGGTCCGCGGCACGTAGCCGCTCGCGTCCCCGCACACGGCGAAGACCCAGCCCGGCGTCGGCCCCAGCTCCTCGCGCGGGACCAGCACCTGTTGGTCGACCTCGAGGCCGAGCTCCGCCGGCTCGACGGCCTCGAAGGCCCGCCGCGCGCGGGCGGCACCGAGAGTCAGGCCCGCGGGCGGGTCCTCGACGAGCTTCGCGCGGCGCGCCCAGTAGGTCTCCGCGCCGGCCCGGCGTCGCGGCGTCGCCTCCGGCGTGTGCGCCGTCCGGTCGAAGAAGCCGCGCGGCGACGGACTCGCGAACGACCGTTCGTCGGAACAGGACTCGTACTCGCGATACGTCGAGTCCAGGTGGCTCTGCTGGTTCAAGTCGTCGTACCAGGCGTTCGGCGACGCCGGCTCCGGCGCGTCCCGCGCCGGCTCGGGCGTCCGCGGCGGCGGGCGCTGCGGCTTCCGCTCCTTTCTGGCACTGCCGAACCAGCCCATGACGAGTGCTGGGCAGCCTCACGGTTTGCTGCGGCAGCCCCAGCTGGCGATATCACACACGTCGAATTGTTTACGCGGCGAGGCGCCCTAGCATCGGTGCTGTGCCGCCTGAGGCGCTGCGCCATGGAGGCGCTTCTCTCTCACTCGCGTTGCTGCATTTTCTCTAGCCCGCCCACCGGTGGGTTTTTGATAGAGATACATGGGGTGGCCCGGGAAGCACATTCGCACTCAAAATTCGTCGTGCGGGTTTTCATGTGCGCTGCTCGAAAGCGGCGTTGGCGCTGCCCCCCGGAGCTGCTCCCCTCGGCTACGTAGAATTATCCGTGGGACGCGTGCGGGACCCACGCCCGGCCGCGTAGAGTTGTGAGCCGCCTTGGCTGTGCAGGGAGCTGTGCGGGCAGCCTAAGCTGGCCGGGCCGCCCGAGCTAAAAGATGGGCACCGCCTACGAGACCCAGCCGCTGCCCAGGCGCCTGCAGACCGCCGCGCGGCACGACGAGGCCGTCATTACCCCGGCCTTCTACCGGCCGCCGCCGCCGCCCGTACCCACGGAGCCGCGGGCCAGGAAGCCGACCAAGGCGGACCGCGCGCGCGCCAAGGCCGTGGCGGCGAACATGGGCATCGCCTACGCGCTCCCGCGGAAGAAGTCCCGGAAAGCTCCGGACGTCCTAACGTCCGCGTACAAGCGGCCCCCGGCCACGCCCGCCAGGACGGTGACCATGCAGACCGACGTCCGCAGCAATGTAACGCCGGGCGCCTCGCCGAGCCCAACACATAAAGCGCTGCCCCGGGCCTACGAGCACGATTTGGTGTTCGGGTGTCCCGAGGAACTGCGCCGGGGGTTCTACCTGAAGGAGGACGGCTGGTTCCCTTCCGCCTTATTGTACCGGGACTGGGCGCGGCTGCGACCGAACGACGACGCCGCGCTCGACTTCAGCGACCGGTGTCTCGACGACGGGGACGTTGCGCGGATCTCGGAAGTCTGTTCTAAGGTGCAGACCCTGTGCCTAAAAAGGAATGCATTACTAACAAGCCGGGGCGTCGAGGCCACGGTGTTCGCATCATTACAGAGCCTGGACCTGGCGGACTGTTCAGAAATCGAAGATGGGGCCTGCGAGCACTTGAGGCGACACGCCAAAAGTTTGACGTCCGTCGACGTGTCCGGGACAGGAGTCGGCGACGCGGGCGTCCAAAGTTTGCTCGCCGGGTTGAAGTACTTGAAAAACCTCTACTTGCGGCGGCTCGGGCCGCTCGGCGACGCGGGCATCGTCGCCATCGCCGAAGTGCTGAAGCGGAAGCGGGTCCTGCGGGTCTTGGATTTCCGAGAGTCGCCGAACTTCCGAAACGATGCCCTCTTGCAGTTATTAGCGGACGGCGGCGCGCACCTGTCCGAGCTATATCTGGGCAAATGCCGCCAGGTCGACGCGCTCGCGCTCCTCGGTTTAAGGAGGGAACTGGGCACGCTGAATTTAAAGGTGTTGGACATCTCCCACCTGCCCAAGCTGCGGGGCGGCACGACGTTACTTGCAGGCTTCGCGACGTCCTGCCGTCATTTAATTGAGCTACGACTCGGGCACCTCCCCGAATGCGTGGACGATGACGCTCTAGTCAGCTTCGCGGAGGCGTGCGCGGATACTGTACCACCGTTAGAAGTCGTCGATCTATCTCATAACTACAACGTCAGCGCGCGCGGCCTCGCGCCTTTCCTGGAACAAGTCAAGGACACAATTCGTGTACTGGACGTGTCTTTGTGTAACAAGTTGGACGACGCCTTCGGCGCGGCCCTGGCGCCCTGTCTACAACTAGATGAAGTGACCATGGTCGACTGCCCGCTCTTCGGCGACCGCGGGCTCATCGCGTGGGCGCGCGGACCCCCCCCAGCAAAGGATAGGTACGGCAAGGTCATCCCGGTCCTGGAGCGGAGCTGGCACTCCGGCGACGTGGAACCGAAGCGCATCCGCCTCAAGCTCAGACGGCTGGCCCTGAAGGCCGCGTTCAGCGGCACCGTGGACGTCAGTTCGCGGTGCCGCGTGCCGCGGTACGCGGAACCTGGTTTGAGGCACCTCGTCAAGAAGTGCGGCAAGTTCCTGCAACACTTGAATTTCGACGGCGCCCCGCGCGTCAACGACGACTGCGTCAAAACAATTGCGCGGTACTGCCCGTCCTTAAAACAGCTCGGCTTGGACGGGTGCGCCTCCGTCACGGACGAGGGGATTGGAGAAATCGGTGCGAAGTGCCACCATCTAGAACGGTTGAGTGTCAAGGGCTGCGGCTTGACCGATCGGAGCGCCCAAGCCCTGGGGAGCGGCTGCCCCGCTCTCAAATTCCTGGACGCGAGCCGCTGCGGGTTTACAAAGGAAGGTTTAAAAGCGCTGGCGGCGGGGTGCCGCGGGCTTGAGGTGCTGAAGCTGTACGGGTGCTTTGATGTGGAAGACGGAGGCGTGGACGCCGTCCTCACTTGGTGTACTTCTCTCAAAACGCTGAACGTGGGCTCGTGCGACCTCGTGACCGACGCATGTTTGGCGCACGTCGCTCATTGCCGCGAGCTGCGGACGTTGCAAGCCTCGAGCGTGAATCGGGGCCGCGGTTTTCAAAAAGCATCGCTGAAGGCGTGCGTGCGCGTCTTACCCTACGCGACTCTAACACGGGACGGGCTCCAGCCGGTCTCGAAGGGCGTGGAGCGCCTCGTGCAATTTCAAGAAAGGGCGCGCACTGCGTACGCTCGAGCGACGCGGATCCAAAGTCGCCAACGACGCAACCATGCCGTCGGTGTCATGAAAGCCTCGAAGCAACGTAGGGATAGGGAGCGCCGAGCGTTGATGGCGCTCATGTGCATCCAGCGGTGCATTCGGAATCGACGGGCGCTGCTGAAGTACCGGGAGCTGTTGAAGGAGCAGGATCGGCAGGCGGCGCACGACGCCTTCCAAGCCGCGGCCGATTATTTGTTGGAGCTCGAGATCGCCCGCCAGCTCCTGAAGAGGCAGCGGAAGCAACATATAGAGGACTTACTGTTAAAATATATGAAGAGAGGACGAGCCTTGGCCTTTGTGCGCTTCTGGTTTTGTCGGGACGAGCACCGGTGGTTCCAGACCTGCATCGAAGTGCTCCAAAGGGGCACGCGGCGCTATTTGGCTTATCGACTCATGGTCCGGCGGTATCGAGCAGCTACTAAAATAGAAACTTTGGGCCGCGTTATATTAGCAAGAATCGCCCTAGCGAAGCGCTATCGGGAGCACCGCCAGGAGCTCGCGCGCCAGGTCGCCCGCCAAAAAATGGCGGAGATCCGGGCCGTGCGGACCATGCAAAAAAAGATTGAAGTCGCGAAGGTCGAAGCGGCAAAGGTAGAGGAGAAGAAGCAGGAAAGGAAAAATGAACTGGAAACCCTCATCTTCGCCCGGTCCCGCAAGGACCTGACGCCTTATGAAAGGGAGAAGCGGGAGCGACGGGACGCGGCGTGGAAAATTCAATTGGTGTGTGCGAGACCGTACATCCAGAGGCAAGTGGCGAAGAGGCATAAGGCCGCGGATACGATCCAACGGGCTCTGCGGGTGATGATGGTCAAGGACATGGTGAAGCGCTTCAAGCAACATCAGAAAAAAGTTATTTCTAGCTGGGAGCGCATGGGTCACCCGAACGTCGTCGTGGCCCTCACGGAGAAACGGCGCGTCCAGGCGGAGTTGTTGGCGGAGGCCATTGCTGCGGAAATATTAATTAAGGGCCTGGCCAAACTCAAGTTACAAAAATTCTTCCGGGCGCGATTAGCGAGGAATCGGGCCGTCAAGTACTGGTTGCACGCTCGAGAAAATAGGTTCGCGACGGTGATCCAGCGGCGGTTCCGGGTCCGAGCGACGCAGAAAGCCGTCGTGGCCATGAACCGGTCGTATAACAAGGCGTGTTTCAGGATCGCGATGCTCTGGGCGAAGAGGAAAGCAAGGATCAAATACAAGGAGATCCAAAAGGACATGGAGGCGAAGCGGCAGGAGGAGGCCATGGCCCACAAGCAGGAGCTGATGCGGCGGAAGAACTTCAATACCGTCAAAAAGTGCTTTGAGAGCGGCAGAGACCGCGCGGCGGTCAAGGTCCAGAAGAAGTGGCGGGAGAACCGGGAAAAGTCCGGGAAGCGCGCTAGACGGTGTGCGGAGCACGAGGAAGCCTTACAAGTGAAGCGCCTGGAGTTCGCCATGGCCGAGAAAGCGAAAGAAGCGAAAGCGCTGGCGGCTCGCGCGCTGTACCACGGCCGATTGTTCGCCATGAAGGCCGCTAAACGAGCGGCGGAGGGGGTCCGGGCGACGGCGCGGGACCTCTTCAACGCGGCCGCGGGCATTTCGGAAGAAGACGTCATTCGGCGCGGTTATGATTTACCGGAAGTCAAAAGAGATACGACGGCGGAACGCATGTACGACGTCATATGGAAGGGGAGCACCGAACCGCGGCAAAAAGTCAAGGAGCAGGAGGAGCAGATGGAGTCGAGTATCTTGAACCTGCAATCACGGTCCTTGGCGCCTAGAGGTATTGTGGACTTCCAGATCACGTGCGGGCGCCAAGAGCTCACGGCCATGAACGAGAAGATGGACCATAATAAATCGGTGAAGCAGCCCGTTTTCGAAAGGATCAAGAAGGACCTGTCGACCACCAAGGGCAAGATTTATTTGTGGGTGTTGCTTGGGTCTGGTACAAGAGTACTCACGGCGTTCACGGTTAAAAGGGCGCCGCCGAACCACAAGAACAAGGGCGCCAACGAATCTCGGGTGTTTGGGGCGTTCATCTCGGGCACGGTCATCCGGGGCCACGATTCCCTATCCATGGAGATTCACGCGGACGCCGGGATTTTTAGAGGCGAATCCGCGCCGCCCATCGACCAGATCAACCTCTCCAGAAATGATAAGGAAGCCGCCTCCTACAAGAAGCTGGGCTGGGAGGAAGTGAGTCCAGCCATCAATTCCTGCGGGGACAAGATCGGCAAGTTCAACCTTGTGGTCCACCGCAAGAAGTTCCACAAGAAGGTCGTGCTGAATGTTTTATCGTTGGGGATCTTGAAGAGAGAGAAGTGGTGGACCAACGAGCAGCGGTTGGTGGACATGGTCGAGGTCTATGCTCTTCCCGTGGACGCCATCCGACAACTGAGAGAAACGTTCGACGAGCTCAACTACGGCGCCAACGACCGGATAGAAACGCGGGACTGGCTCGAGAGCCTGGGGGAGCAGAAGGAGCCCATGCCCATGTACATGAAGTGGCTCCTCGAGTTGGTCGAGACCGAGAGTCTGTCTGGCGCGCACATCACCTTCGGGGAATATGTTGGAAGTGTGTGTTACCTGTGCATGTTCGACATGATCGGCATGCTGCGCTGGTTGTTTAAGAGTGTTACGGGTCGGGAGTCGTGTTTCTTAGAAAAGACGGACTACGACATGTTGACCAAGGGTTTGATGATGACGAACCCGCTCCCCTACCGGTCGGACGACATCGACCAACTCTACACCGCGTACTGCTCCGAGCGGGGCGAGGTCTACTTCGAGGACTGGGTGAAGATCGCCGAACGATTGCCCATGCTCTTGTTCGCCTTGCTGCGCTTCCAAGCCTCGGTGATGCAGGCCAACCTGGGCGAGCCCTTCTGGTTCAAGAAGAAGGGCGACTTCGACGCGCTGCGCAACAAGCTCGGGGTCGAGCGGGCGTCCATGCTCACGTAAGGTTCTGTTTGTGTGACTCGTTTATTGATCATTACACACAAAATTACAGTTCGCCCGCGGCATACGGGTCGTCGTACGGACCATCGTCGGTGTCGTAGGGATCTTCGTCATCGTAGTCGCCGAGCTCGGCGTCATCCGAGGCGTATCGGTCGCACGCGGGATCGTCGAGGTCCGCCGCCGTGGCGCACTGGGCGCGCTCCAGCCGCGCCGCGAGGTCGCCGGCGCGGTCCACGGCGGCGAGGGCGGCCGCCTCCGCCGCCGCCAGCTCAGCCCGCAGCGCCGCAAGCTCGGCGCCGTCGCCGCCGCGCAGCCCGAGCACCTCGCAAGCGACCGGCACGTCGAGGAGCACCTCGTAATTGCAGGTCGTTGGCTCCCGCGCGTCGCGGAGCCCGTACGCCGCCGCGCCGCACCACACGGTCACGGTCGCGTTGCGCGGCCCGCTCTCCTCGCACGCGTCCCCTCCACTATACACGAGGCTGCGGCCGCGCCACGCTTTGAACACGCCGAGCACGAACTCCTCGCCGGAGAGAGAGGTCTGCGTCACGTTGGCGAACGGGCAGACGGACAGCTCGTCGTCGCCGAGCGTCGTCGACACGCAGCGGTCCCTGAAGGCGAGCAGGGCGGCGGGGCCCTGCGGCCTCGCCGGCGGTGGTCGAGTGTCCGAGGCCGCGTTGTGCGACGGCTTCGCGCCCCGCACGACCCGTATTTCTTGCTCGGAGGCGCCCGCGGCTGCCAGCATGATGAGCAGTAGCTCGCGACGCATGGCTGTTGCGCGACTGGGTCGAAGCAGGGCTCAATTTGTGCCTGGCATGTGGTGCCGCTGTGGCTGCGTACGCTTCCGTGCGAGTGATTGACAAATAAAACGCACAACTTGCGAATACAAGGGCGAAACAGTCCCTTGCAGCCAACTCTGCGCTTTGTTCCTTTTGTTTTGATCGAATATTATAATCGACTAAACGGGTTTCTCACTTTTTCGTAAGCTCTAAGCGTGCTCTGGTCGATCTTCCAGTGCTCCCTCTGCGAGGAATGACCTCCCTGCGCGCGATTTGGTCGTCCTCTGCACCCGCACGATTTTTGTGATAATCGCTCGCCATCTCAACACAAAGGAGACGGTGTGAAGACGAGGTGAGACCCTACGCACATTCCAGCCTGCGAGAGCGAGTCAGAGGCCAGCCGACGAGCAGTGACAGCCGTTCCAGCTTAGCCGGCGGTCAGCGAGAACGCTAAAGCTCTATGCAGCGACGAGTGCTGCAAATGCTCTATAGCGCGCCCGCGGCCGGCTCCGAGGCACGGCACGACTGCCCCGGTCCTGCCTTGCTGCTAGAACACACGTCGACGCTTAGAATGCTGGCAATGCTGCCGCTTCGGCCGAGACCTCCCGCCCCCCGCAAACGCAAACTCACCCCACCCCCTCAAACGCGCGTCCAACGATCACCACCATAGGCATTCAACAAAAAGATGCCGTTCGTCCCCGAGAGCGTGCTGAAGAAGCGCCGCGCGCAACAGGCGATCCAGACGGACAAGGACGCCGCGTCGAAGAAGGCCCAGGCCGGCGCCAAGGCGAAGAAGGACGTCATCTTCAAGCGCGCCGAGAAGTACGCCGCCGAGTACAAGCAGCAGGAGAACGACGCCATCCGGCTGCGGCGGGAGGCGAAGAAGGCCAACTCCATATACGTCGCGCCCGAGGCGAAGCTCGCGGTCGTGATCCGGATTAGAGGTATCATCGGCCTGGCGCCCAAGGTCAAGAAGATCCTGCAGCTGTTAAGATTAAGGCAGCTCCACAGCGCCGTGTTCATCAAGCTGAACGGCAGCACGCGGAAGATGCTGTCCCTGGTCGAGCCCTACATCGCGTACGGCACGCCCAACATGAAGACGGTGCGCGAGCTGGTGTACAAGCGCGGCTACGGCAAGGTGAACAAGCAGCGCATCCCCATCGACAACAACTCCGTGGTCGAGCAGGTCCTCGGGAAGTTCGACATCGTGTGCGTCGAGGACGTGATCCACGAGATCTACACAACGGGGCCCCACTTCAAGGAGGTCTCCAACTTCCTCTGGCCGTGCAAGCTCAGCTCGCCGACGGGCGGCTTCAAGGCGAAGCTCCTGCACTACAACGAGGGCGGCGACGCGGGCTTCCGGGGGGAGAAGATCTGCGGCCTCGTGAAGAAGATGATCTAGGGTCGTTGTTGGGTCCTAATTACGAGTGTCCTTCACGTGTCCGCGGCGTCGATAGAATAGTTGGCGGCACGCACGACCGCTCCGTCTGCGTCCGTACGGGTTTCTCAAGCAAAACGTAGCGTCATCAAAAGTTGCAAATCTCCGTGTCTCTGCCTAGTCGTTGCGCGTGCATTGATCAACGCGTTACACCAGCATCTCTGCAACTCCTCGTGTTGTAACAAAGGCTGCAATGATGCGTACTGTTGCTGCACTGCTAGCAATGCAGGCCACCGCACTGCGCGTGACCGTGCTCGGCGGCAACGGCTACGTGGGCCAACGCGTCTGCGAGAAGCTCGTCGGGCGCGGCTGCGACGTGACGTCGGTGTCCCGGAGCGGCGCGGCGCCCAACAGCGAGGCGTGGACGCAGTCGGTCACATGGGTCGCGAACGATTTGACCAGAGGCAGCCGCGAGGAGCTCGAGGCCGCGGTGGGCTCGCCGGACGTCGCCGTATCGTGCGTCGGCACGGTGGGCTTTGACGGACGGGGCCTCGAGCTCGGCAACGGCGTGGCCAACGTGCGCGCGGCCAAAGCATTATCGGGCGTGCAGCGCTACGTGCTCGTCTCCGTGGCGTCGGAGGTCGCCGCCGCGAAGGGCTGGCTGCCCGGCTACTTCAAGTTCTACTTCAAGGGCAAGGCCATGGCCGAGGCCGCGGCGG
>Ga0302122_10001283_pt1 | contig 15958 bp, 13 predicted proteins | sample CB21_SCM_MG_FD_203115 | JGI IMG/M metagenome (GOLD analysis project Ga0302122, IMG submission 203115) | Marine microbial communities from Western Arctic Ocean, Canada - CB21_SCM | ecosystem: Environmental > Aquatic > Marine > Oceanic | place: Canada: Western Arctic Ocean | collected 2017-09-28
TACCCACCGTCGCTTTTGTTCCGCCTCGGCCGCCTTGGCGTTCATCTCCGCTAGCTCGTGCTCGAGTTTAGCCAAGCGAGAGCGCAGACCTGCGACCTCTTCAGCATTGGCAGCACCGTCCTCAGTAGGCTCCGGGATTGCGCTCATCCTACGCAACAACCACACTCACGCGTTGCAAGGGCAGCCCCATGCGTGAGAGCACCTGCCGTGATTTAGCGGACAAATACAATTGGCTAGGGCTAGTGAGATGACGTCTTTTCTAGTAACCGGGGCATCTTACTAGGGTAATTCGCGTAATCTCTTAATTAAGAGATTGCGCGTCATTACGGGCGAGAAGTTCCGTGACCTGGTCCTTGTTCTGGTTCCGGTCCGTGACGAGGGTAACATGGAAGCCGAACTCCGTCTCGACGGGGCCGAGGAGTGAGCCCGCCGGCGGTGCTTCGTCAAAGTCCAGGAACAGGACTTGATCGAACTGCGGCACCATCTTGCCGGGACTGAAACTCCCAAGGTCGCCGCCGGTGCGTGCTTCCCGGGCATGGGGTAAGATTAATCTGAGAAACCCGCACGTTAAACCCGTTTTGGCTCCGGTGCTTCGCCGCCGCCGCCGCGCACGCACGCACCCGTGCTCACACGTTGCGCGCTAGACGACGCGACGCTGGAACAAGACCACAACAACACTGCAGGCAGAGCTGTCGCGGCAACAGCCAAACAAAGCCTAAGCACTAAGAGCTGCGTGACGCCGCCCGCGAGACAATGGGCCGCCCCCTGCTCCTCGTGGTCAGCGCCGCCCTGGCGTGGGGCGCAACGATGGCCATGGAAGTCGAAGATTCGATGAACGTGAATCCATACGAAGGGACGGACCATAAGTCGTCTGGCTTATTATTCTACGGCGACGAACGCGACGGTTGCCGAAGCCTCGCCCAGCGCTGCTACGACTGCATCGACAACGTGGAACAATTCAAGGAGATCATCTACGAATACGCGCTCTGGATTTACTCGGTCCCGCGCTGGATCATTCTGCGGAGACGAGGCGTCTCCACATTGCCGAGGGACCACAGTCAAGGTCTCCTGGCGCAGCGGGCCGACTGGTGGGACATCTATGATAGATGGGGCCGCAAAGGTTATGTGCGTCGAGCAGCTGAGATAACGGCGGGCAAAGTAGCGTATCACGCTGGCGTGGTGACGACTGCGTTAATGCCGGGGCCATTGTGCGAACAGGTGGGCGAGGGGCCGCCGGGCTGCGCGGTGGCGCTGTCCTTCGCGGGCATCGTAGCCCACTTCTCTGGATTGATCAATTTACCCCTGGGCGGTCTTAACATGCCTGCGTGCCACTGGGGCTTTTACGTCATTATGGCCGCAGCCCTGGGCCTCTACGCGTACGTCAACGGCTGGACGCCGTCGCGGAACAAATTGGGGCTCTTCGTGCTGAATATGGTGACGCGGATTTATCTGGCGTACTTCATGGCCATCGTCGTCGCGGACTTCGAGTTCCTGCAGACCCACTCGACGTTTGTGATTCCCGCAAACCTCAAACAAACAAGCTTCTACAACGACGATGGCAACGCCTCGAAGCACATCATAGGGTGGCTCTGGCAGTTCTGGCACTGGATGATGTGCGATTGGCCGTCGTTGGGTCTGGGCATGCCGTTCTGCGTGGCCATCTACGACCGCATCGGCGACACGGCGCATCTGGTCCCCCAGTCGGTTGCCCTGCGCCCGGGATCGACGCGCATCAAAGTGCCTGACTGGCCCAGTACGATCAAGGTCTACGACGCCAATGACGACGCCTACCGCGACGACCCCGACCCGGCAGCGCTCAACATCCAGGCGCTCAACATCATTGTGCCCACGCCCGCTGGCGTCGTGGCCGCGCTACGGGACCTGCTCTGAGGGGTGTCTAGCTGTGTAAGCGTGGTCTTGTATTTAGTAGCCCAATAGTCGCCCCGCGTCCACGGTGAGGCGCCATCTGGGAGACTAATATGGCGTAATACCCGCACGATTATCTTTTGTCCAGTCGCGCCTCGCGGAAATGACAGACAGCGCGTCTCCCGCGACGAGTGGGAGGTTCTGTCGATGAGTTTGCTTTGCGTCCAAAAATGCCAGTTTTTGTGTCAAAAGCAAAAATAAAAAGCCTTGTTTTGGCTCACGTGGGTTAGCCGCCTCACGCCGCACGCGAGCCTATTGCGAAGCCGCGTCTCGCGTGCTGTGTCTGCCCTTGTAAAGCGCGGCGTCGCCGCCAAAATGGATAACTCTCAGTCCAAGCAACAATTGGTCTCATGCGTCGCACGCAGCTTAGCGGCCGCCGCCACGTCGCTGACCACGCTCGACGTCAGGACGCAGGGTCAAGTCTGGGACGAGCTGAGTCCCGAGGTGCAAAATGCGCTCACGCAGCTGGGCATCACAACTTGGCTGCGCTGACGGATCCGCGCATACTCGAGCTCCTAGCCGCCCGCGCCAAAGACAAACCTGCCATCCGGCTGATTGATAGGGCATTGCCCCAGAAACCCTGCGAGCGCTTTCTGGAATCCGCACTTCTGGAGCATGGTGCCGAGAAAATGCCGTTGCTCACGATCAACCTCTTTGCCGGTGGGATAAACGGTGGGCACGCCGCCACGCTGGCCATGGCATCTGAGGTGATCGGGTCCCTGTCTGTCGAGGCGGACCAAACGTGCTGTGCCGTCATGAAGAAGATCGACGAACTGCGGCGAGCGAGTGGCCAGGACGTCGAGCACACCGTGTTGTGCAAGGTCCTGGGCAAGAAGGGGGACGAGCACGAGATGGACCGCGGCGACGGCAGCAAGAAGGTGAAGTGGCACCCGGTGGAATTAGAGTGGACCGAGCTTTACAACCTTATCGACACCTTCATTGTTGATAAGTTGCGCAAGGCGGGGTTGAAACGCGACGAGGTCCATGTCCACCTGTGCGCAACGCCGCCGTGCAGCAAAATCTGCCCGCACAACAGCGCGGAGGGTTGGGAGGACCGCCGCGACGACGGCATGCGGCTCAGTCGTCAGACGCTTGAATTCTGTGACGAGGTCAAGAAGCACAACCTCGTCGACACGTTCCTGTTTGAGAACGTGGGCATGTGCGCCTGCTTGTGGTAGGGGGGAATATACTAAGTATGATAAGTTGGCTGGCAGGTGGAAAAACCCGTGCCCAAAAAATAAAGATCAGCGCTTGCTCTGACCCGGTGCTCTGACCACGCTTATCCGTTTAAACGCCGCGCATTCGAGAGCAGCGCGGCGCTCTACGCGGCCGCTGGGATCAAAACGTGAGCTATAGGCTCGACATGGAACAGGAGCTCGAGGAGGCCCGGCAGACGCCGCTCCTGGCGCGTACAGTCCGTACACCGCGCACAGGACCAACAGGACCACCAACTCCGGGGACGCCAATTGAGGACGAGGCTGATGAGTTCGAAGAGATCGAGTGCGGGCGCGTCGAAGCCGTCTGTCGGTGCTGCGGCGCGTGTCAGGGCGGGCCGCAGCACGACGCCGCGGCGGCGAACAGGTGCGTCATGCGGCTCCTCGCGTGGCTGCTCATGAACGTCTGCGTCTACGTGGGCCAGCGCGCCGCGGTCGCCGCGGGCCTGCCGTCGGACGGCATCGACCCGACGGGCAAGCGCGCGACGTTCATCCTCGAGAGCGTCCAGATGCTCATCCTCCACGCGTGCGTCACGGCGATCTTCGCGCACGTGCTCGCACCGGAGCGGCGGCTGCTCACGCGCTGGACGGCGAACGCGGGCTTCTTCGTCGTTGCATCGGTCACGGGCATCGTCTTCAGCGCGCTCTCGGACCTCACGCCGCTCGAGACGTCGCTGTCGTCCCGGGGCGGCGAGAGCGCGACCTACGTCGTGTCCATGTGCGTCGTGGTCTTTTTCATTTTGCTCGGGCTGTGGTTCCACGTCTGGTACGCGCGGCGGTCGAGCACCAAGCTCGGCGTCGTGCCGTACCTCATGCCGCGCCTGGCCGTTGTCCTCGCGTACGCGGCGTACATCGTCATCCTGGATTTCAACGATGACGCGTGGGAAGTTCATCACTACCTGATCGCCTGGATCGGCACGCTCTTTTGCGCGTTCGATCACCCGGCCTCCGTGGTTTGCCTGGCCATCACGACGGGTATCTTCGTCCAGGGCCTCGCCGCGTACGGCCCGGCGGAGATCTCTGACCGCCGCGCGGAATACGTCGATGTCACGGCGAGCGGGCCCGGGTAATACTCATGTGTAGTTTGACGTATGGACAAAATATTTACCACACAAACTCATAGCTTCCGCCGCTTCTCCGCGCGTGTAGCTGTGACCTCCCCGGCGGCGGCGGCGGGCGCCGCGCCCTCGACGCCGACGCGCCAGAGCTGGATGCCGGCGTCGGAGATGGTTTTGCCCGTGCCGCCCGCCGACGCGAGGCGGCGTCCCGAGGCCTTGACGCAGAGAATGGAGTTGAGCACGCACTGCGACGCCTCGACGTTTAAAGCCTTCGCCTCGTGCGCCCGGAGCCGCCCGTCCGCGCCCGCGCTGACCACTAAATCATCGACGAACGCCAAAGCGTGCACCGCGCCCGGGTTGGCGCACTCGGCCACGGGCTTTTCCATGTGGCGCATGTCCCATAATAGAACAGTGCCCCGCTGGTCCGCCGAGGCTAGTAACGGGGATGTCGAAGACGCGGCGACGGCGTACGCGGACGAGCCGCGCCGCGCGTGCAAATCCACCGAGTCGACCGCTTCTAGCGTTCTCGAATCCACGAGCCGCACCGTGCCGTCCGACACGGCCGCTATGAGTACATCGCCCTTCCTTGCCATCGAGAAGACGTAGGACTTCTCGTCCGGGTTCCGGTGGCCGCCGAACACAATGCCCGCCTCGGCCTTGACGCACGTCTCTCGTCTCACACATTTTTCCTTTTCCACGTCCCAGAGCTGCAGCGTGTCGCCCGCGCCCACGGCCAGATTATCCACGAGCGACTCGAGCCCATAGACCTCGTCCTCCTGGGCCGTGTCTATCGTACATTTGGGCCGGCCGTCTTTTGATGCGCAGACCTGGATCTTCCCGAGCGAATCGCCCGTGACGACCTGGTCCCCGTGCCAGCAGACGCGCATGAGCTCGTCGCCGTCGAGCGGCGCGAGCTGCGTCCCGGTTTCGTGGTTCCACACAAAGCCGCCCACCTGGCCTACCGACGCGAGGCGCCCGTCCGGGCCCCAGGCCACGTCGTAGACGCGGTCGCTGTGGCCGTCGAGGGCGCTCTCGCGCTTTAACACGACCTGGGGCGCGGCCGCCGGCGCGGACGGCGCGCAGCCTGCGCAGTAGCGCGTCTCGCAGGCCGCGTAGCAGATCTCGCAGTAGCCCATGGCCGTGCCCGACGGTTGCAAGACAATGTCTACCAAGTTAGCTTTGAATCGCGCGGGAGATGGGCTCAAACCCGGCTAAAAAAGCTCTGTAAACCCGCACGTTCCTTGCCTGATATCGATTGATCGATTACTCCAGCGCGGGACGTGCTCACGCGTCCAGAGCTTCTCTATTTGATCACACGCATACTATACTGCTGTGTCGTAAGCGACAACGGCCAGCGATCCGTCGCGGCGACGCACCATGGCCTCCCAAGTAGCAGCAGACGACGCCGCATCGAAGCGCAACGCCGCCGTCGAGAGCTTCGGTGCGGTCATCGCCACGCTCCAAGGCCTGGAGCTCGACGCCAGCGAAGGCGACGCGCTGAAGAAGATGCGACGAGGGGCGGCCCTGCAGGGCGTCATGGCCGCCAAGGGCTGCGCCAAGGCCGAAAATCTGGAGACCATGGCGCGCGAGTGGGTCGGCGGCATGCTCGTGGCGACGTACGCGCTGGAAAAGGCGGCCTCCAGCCGCCACTTCGAGAACGAAGGCGACCGCGCGCTCGCTTCTACCCTGAACGCGTGCTACGACGCCACATCAAAATGGGCCGAGGCCCGGCTCGCCCCGGCGCTCGGGCTCGAGCAAAAGGATGAAGAGGAGCAGCGGCCGTCAAAAGAAGCCGCGCCGCCGCCCGTGCCCGAGGCCGAGGCGCGGCGCCTCGTGAACGAGGCCCTGCAGCGGGGCACGGCGCAGTTCGAGGACTACGCCGGGGACCGCCCGGCGCCGGCGGCGCTGGCGCTGCAGACGGACGCCTGGGAGGCCTTAAATTGGAGAAGGGGCGCCCTGCGCTACTACGTCACAGCTACCGTGTGCAAGCTGGGCAAGAGCAACCCCACCGCCGCGGAGCTGAAACTTTCGGCCGCGCCGCTGAGAGCAGAGCTCGAAGCGGGCATTTCTGCACTCGGAACGATGCTGGACGCGCGGGGCGGCGATGCGCTCCATTCGGAGCTCCGGCCGGAGACGCAAGCCACGGCGTACGGCGTCTGGGGTACGACGCATTTATTAGGCCTGGCCTACGCGGGCGAGATGGCTTATATCAGGTGGCTGGTCGATGGCGAAGATAAATGGCGGCGCCTGGGCCTCGTTTTATTACATCGCTACGTGTACGTCGTCGAGGTGCTGATGGACGGGTGCGGCTGGTCGGTGAAGCGGCCCAAGGAACTGCTGGGGCTCCTGGGCGGGCGGACGGCGGTGGAGGAGTGCCTGAACCGGGCGTGGGGCGCCGAGGAGGCCATTGCGACGGAGCTGAGGCGGCTCGGGCTCGGGGGGGCGCCGGAGAAGAAAGCGCCGTCGTCGTCGTCGCGGCGGAAGAAGAAAGGGCGATGACTTTGTAAGTAAGAGTGTCTACCAAGTGCTAGTTTGCTGTCCAGGGCTCTATGAAACAATGACAGTCTGGGCTCCCGGTGCCCTTTCGAGCACTTGGAGCTGGCCGAAAAGCAGTGCGGGTTTTGCCGCAAATCGTAAGCGCTCAGAGCGTCGTCTTTGCGCGACACGTAGCACTACCCAGGTCGTGCGAGTCATCAAACAGCAGCCATAAGACGCGCTTGACGCCAGCGCTGCCAGCGAGGAGCCCCCGATGGGCCTGGGAGACGTCTTTGTCTACGCCTTTGTGGCGTTCATCGTCGGCGTGTTCATCTTCAACCTTGTGGACACGGCGGGCGCGGCGAAGCGCAAGATCCGGAAGCAGGACTAGCATGAAACTGCTCGCGTTCGTCCCAATAATCGCGGCGCTCGCGCCGCGCGCCGGGCCCAGGAAGATCCGGGGCGTGCGTGAAGATAGGTGGTCCTTTGACATTCTCACGAAGTGGAAGAAGGAGGGCGAGCACGCCGAGATCGTCGCGACGGACGCGCGCGGCGAGGTGGGCTGGTTCGAGGTGCTCCGGTCGCGGGGCAGCAACGCGCTCCACGCGCCCCTAAAAGCGGAGCCACAAGTGGAGCGCGCCTTCGGCACGAACGTGATGGTCGAGCCCGACGCGCGGCGCAAGGGCGTGGCCACGGCGCTCTTCTCGAGGGCCGAAGAAATTGTCCGTGACTGGGACCTCAACGAGTTGCTGCTGACCTGCGTCAAGCACCACGAGCCGTCCTACGGCCTCTACCGGAAGCTCGGCTTCGACGAGGTGGAGGCCGACCTCGCGGCGGACTCGGACTCGGTCATGATGCGCAAGTTCGTGCCGACGACGACGCGCACGGAGTGAGCCCCCCTTGTAATCTTGTCCCTCGTGTTGATTTCGTTCCCCATCCCCCGTCGTGTAGGGATACTAGAGTAGTATGGTTAGTGGTCTTTGTCTACCACGGGCCCTACATGTCCACAGAGGGAGCGCTCGTTCGCCACGTCGCCGAGCGGTTCAGCGGCGGGCGGGCACCACCAGGCGCCTTCAAGTTATCCTCGTCCGATCTGGAGGTAGCGGAGCCGGGTGAAGTGGAGCCGCGGTGTAAACCCGGGGGGGGGAGGCTACTGATCAGCAAGCCCAAGCCACCGCTGGCGTGGCCATGCTTCGCGTGATTAAGTCGATGCTTTTGCGCGTTGGTACCCGGCTTAAAGTCACTAGCTTCCGCGTCGACACTGCCCCGTACCGAACGGTACGGGGCAACACCGTCGATCGACTCCTCCAAACGCTTTCGCCGGGCGTTCAACACAAATTAGCCCCGCTTCTCGCGCTGCTGCGGAGGAATGCGTGGCGGTGGTGAAAGTTGGTATAGCGCGTTCACTTGTGGATAAGCTTACGTTGCTTTGAGCTCCGCGCGTGGCCGCAGGCGGCCGTGTTTAACTGATTGAGAAAAACGCCGCTTGTGCTTGCGCGAGTTGGTTAGGTGGTAGTGGTTGAAGCTTGCTATACAAGGAGTCTCTCTAGCTGGACGGTGAGTCGTCGAGCGTGTGTTATATCGCGCCTTACAATTAGCAGGTGCCGTCGAAGTCAGGCCGTGACAAAACCCGTATAGTGCGTCCGGATCGTCGACCGGTCAAGGCACAACTCTACCTGATGTTTTAGCCTTGGGTGGCCCAGAAAAGACATTTTCCGTTGCTACCCAGGCCACTAGCCATCGGCTAGTGGTGCAAAAGCTGGGAGCACGAGGCAAACTTTGAAACGGGTCTGGACAGCCGCAGTCTGAACAAACAGAGCAACGAAGGCTTGCGAAGCTTCTACGTAGCTGGCGCAGTGATTGCAGAGCGTTCCGCGTCGAGCCGTGTCGCGGTTCCGGCCAAATTTGCTCTCCCAGCTCAGCACCATAAATTGGGGCATTGCTAATCGCTGTCGTTCAGGGCGACGTGTGCGAGGCGCTCGCAGCGTTACATTAAGGCTGCGTGCTCCGAAAGCATTGGGAAACACTCCAACAACATATAGTAGCGATGGCGAGCGCGGACGACGCCACGCCGCCGGCCCGCGCCCGGGGCGCCGACTTCGCGACGAAGCCGCTCTTCATGGTCACGCGCCGGCACCAGCCGGTTACGCAGACGGACTGCCCCCTATTAATTGAAAGGATTGACGCCGCGCGGCCCGAGTCGGACGGCGCCGGCTTCGCGCGCCTCCAGCGCCAGGGTTTAAGGCAGCTTCACCAGGAGGCCGCGCGTACGCGGTGCGGCGCACCCTTTGCGGCGCCCGACCCGTCGAACGCGCGGTTCCCCCAGTGGTTCGCGTCCTTACCTTCGCGGGACGTAGCCGACGCGGGGGCCTACCACGCGCCCTTCCGGCACCCGCACAAGTGCAAGGAGACGCGCGCGCTGGAGCGGGAGGAAAGAAGGCGGCGCGTGGACCAGGAGGACTGGCGGCGGAAGACCCAGGCCAAGTTCATGCGGCAACTCCTAAGTCACCGGGAGGAGGTCATGAAGCGGGGCCGGGCCACGCGGGCCGACGCGGCGCGGTGTGCGCGCGGCTGCAAGCAGAAATTGGAGCAGGTTGAGAGGAGCAAGGAGGCCGACGAGAGCCGGACCGCGCGGCGGCGCTTGCAAGCGCTGCGGGCGAACGACATGACCTCCTACGCTAAATTGGTGGAGGAGGCCAAGAACCACCGCCTGAAGTTCCTGCTGGAGCAGACCGACGGGTACATCCGCCATATCACGCAGCAGGTGAGTGTCCTGCGGCGGGAGGAGGAGGGGCTCGAACGCCAAGCGGCCAAGAGCGGCGACGCACCGGAAGAGAAAAGGGGCGCCTCCACGGCCATTGACGACGACGACGACTCGAAGAAGCGCGACGCGACGCGCGACTACTACAACATCACCCACGCTGTTGGGGAGGAAGTTAAACAACCAAAATGCTTAACAGGTGGCCGTTTGAAGGAGTACCAGCTCGCCGGTTTAACTTGGCTGGTCTCCTTACACAACAACCGCTTGAACGGTATATTAGCGGACGAGATGGGCCTCGGGAAGACGATCCAAACAATTGCACTCTTAGCGCATCTTTTGGAGCGGGGCGTGCCCGGGCCCTTCTTGGTGGTCGCTCCTCTATCTACGTTATCGAACTGGTCCCAGGAGTTCGCCAAGTGGGCGCCGGCCATGACTGTGCTGACCTACAAGGGCCCGCCCGCGGCCCGCAAGGAGGCCCAGAAAGAGTTGGCCTCGTTGTACACGAACGACGCCGGGCGCGGGAGAAGAGGCGCCGCGGCGGCGGCAGCAGCGAGAGAATCGTCAAAACAAGGGTCGCGGCAGCTCAACGTCCTGCTGACGACCTACGAATATGTGATGCGGGACCGAGCGGTGTTACGTCGAGTGGGGTGGGAGTACATCGTGGTCGATGAGGGTCATAGGATGAAGAACGCCTCGTCCAAGTTCGCGCAGACGCTGGGGACCATGTACACGGCCAAGCGGCGCCTGTTACTCACGGGCACGCCTTTACAGAACTCGCTGCCGGAGCTGTGGGCTTTATTAAACTTTTTGTTGCCCACGATCTTCAGCTCGGTAGACACCTTCGAGGACTGGTTCAACAAGCCCTTCTCCAACATGAAAGCGACCGAGGACGAGGCATCCGTGGAGTTAGCGCATGAAGAGCGCATGCTCGTGATCCACCGCCTACATGAAGTCCTGCGGCCCTTCGTATTACGGAGGGTCAAAAGTGCTGTTTTAGGTCAACTGCCGGAGAAGGTCGAGAAGGTCCTGCGGGTCGACTTGACCGCCTGGCAGCAGGTGCTCTACGAGCAGATCCGGAGTTCGGGCGTGCATGCGAAGCAGGAGAAGGGTTCCAATACGGCGCCCGTCTCGCGCGGTCTGAACAACGTCCTCATGCAGCTCCGGAAGGTGTGCAACCACCCCTTTCTTTTTAGGTCCGACGCGTGGACCGTGGACGAGTCGCTCGTCCGAAGTTCTGGCAAGTTCTTGCTCTTGGACGCCATGCTGCCCAAACTGAAGGCGGCGGGGCACCGCATCTTACTCTTCAGCCAGATGACGGCCCTGATGGACTTGTTGGAGGACTTCTTCCGGTACCGGAGCTTTGATTTTTTGCGGTTGGACGGGTCGACTCAAGCGGACGAGCGGGAGAAGCGCATGGCCAACTTCAATGATCCAAGTTCTCCGGCGTTTGTGTTCCTGCTCTCCACGCGAGCGGGCGGTCTAGGATTGAACCTGGCCAGCGCCGACACGGTGATCATCTTCGACAGCGACTGGAACCCCATGATGGACGCCCAGGCGCAAGATCGAGCGCATCGCATCGGCCAGAAGAACGACGTGCGCGTGTTTAGGTTGTGCTCCACGTCGCCGGTGGAAGAACGGATCTTACAACAGGCGACGGACAAGCTGAACATGAATTCGTTGGTCGTGGAGGCGGGCCAGTTCTCCAAGGACTCCAAGGCGGACGACCGGCGGCAGATGGTCGAGGAGCTATTACGAGAGTACAAGGACGAGGAGCCGGAGGAGGAGAGCTCGAGCATCAAGGACGACCTCTGCGAGACCATGGCGTCCTCGAGCGATGAAATAACGCTGTACCGCACCGTGGACGCGCGGCGCGCCGCGACGGGCGAGGTTTTAACACCGTACGACAGTGCGGACGTGCCGGAGTGGGTGCGCGCGGGCCGCGACGGCGCCGACGAGGCCGCGCGGCTGCGGGCCGAGACAAGTTCGCGCGCGCGCAGCGACTTCGGGGACTTTTCGGGCGACCCGTCGCAGCGGCGCGCCCGCGCGAAGAAGCGCGACTACGCGGGTATGTCGGACCGCAGCTTCCTGAAGCTCCTCCAGGAGGGGCCGTCGGCGCTCTACGAGGCGGTCGGGGATAATGATGGGGCGATGCGGGTGCGGCTCAAGCGGCGGCGGCCCTAGTGTATACTAATATTTACGTGTAGTTATTTTGTTTCTCTGCGTTGTTGGGCGGTTCGCGTGCTGAGGTAAATTAGGTTTACGTGCGCGTTGCGCGCATCGGGGGGGGGTGCCTACCTACGCGCGCCAGACATCCGCCGGCGCTCCAAACCGCTGGTCGAGGAACACGTGCGGCGGCGCGCGTAAGCCACTCGGACGACGTGGTCATGTCTCGACGAATTACGCCGCTCTTACTTCGTGCTGGCGCCTACTGGAACCACATATACCCAATTTATTACAATCCGTACCTCCAGAAGATCGCCAACACGTGCGGATGCGGACCGGGGTTCTCGTTCGGGTCCGACCTCCAGTCGCACCCCGGTCCGGACAGCGGCTTCAAGAAGTACGAGAGGCAGCACCTCCAGGCCCTTACCCAGACCTTCGCGCCCAAGTTCCCGCAGCTGCCCCCCGAAGTCATCCAGGTCGTCGTCACGTTTGCTTTTCACGCGGGCTTCTATTTGGATTAGGATGAGTAAAACACGGGTCGCGTCCGAGGTCGTCCAGGTCGTCGTCATGTTCTGTTTTCAAGTAGGCTTCTACTAGGATGAGTAAAGAACGGGTGTCGCGTCTAGAACTGATCCTCTTGCGCGCGGGTATTGCGAGCGTCGCGCTTCGATTTTGTTGAGCACGCGCGCTAGTCGCCATTGCTGCTCGCTGCACCATAAAATCATCAGTTGTGACGTCAACATTACCGCTGCAATCCGTGCTCTCGCCTAACCCCGCAGCTCACGCGCGCCACACCGTCAAACATAGACATGGTCCAACCCCTCATCCTGCGCGTGAAGCGCGCCCGCGAGGAGGACGTCCTCGACACGCTGGTCGTCGCCGCGCCGCCGCCGAAGCGCCGCACGCTCGACGCGTCGCTCGCGGCGCTGTCCACGGCGCCGCAGCAGAACGTCCTGCACCGCTTCCGGCGCCTGGAAAACGCGCCGGTGTCCGGCTACGCCGAGGCCGCCGCGCGGCAGCTCGCCGTCCAAGCGCTCAAAGACAGGAAGAAACGGGGCCGCGCCGAGGACGAGACGGCGACGCCCGCTCCGCAAACGTTGCGCGCCGCGCTCCGAGCTGTTGACGCGAACGGTTGCTTGGAGCTCATCGTGGGGGACGCGGCGCCGCCCTTGCCACCGCCGCCGCCGTCGCCGTCGCCGACCAAACGGAATGCGGTGCTGTCGCCGATGGCGCGGCGTTTGGACGCGGCCATCGTCGCCGCGTGTCGCCAGCCGTATCAGCCGGGCGCGCTCGAGGCGATTCTGCACCTCGTGGCCGAGAACGCGCACGGCTCGGGCGCGAATTTTTCGCGGCCGGCGGACGGCGCCACGCCGTTGCACGCGGCCGCATTCGTGGGCGACGCGAGCGCCTGCCGCATGCTGCTGAGCCTGGGGGCGGATCCCGCGGTAGTGGACGAGCACGGGCTCACGCCGTCCGCCCTGGCGCGGAAGCGGTCGGGCGCCGCGTGCTCGACGTTGCTCGCGGACGCCTTGCAGAACCGCGACGCGGCCTACGACTACTACTACCTGGACGCCGTGAGGCGGGGCGACGCGAATGAGGCGGGCATCGCGCTCGAGCGGGCCGTCGCCGACGCGCTCGGGGCGGACGCGTCCGTGATCCCGGCCTGCGGCGAGGCCTGGACCGAGTGCGACGGCTACGCGCTGGACTCTGGGGCGGCGTCCGACTCGGACCCGGACGACTACGACAGCAACGCCGAGGACGCGCCGGCGAACGACTACCCCGACGAGGAGGAGGACCCGTGGTGCGGCGACGAGTGGGCGCAGGGCTGCTCCGAGTCCGACGACGAGGGGCCGCAGCGCTTCTGCGGCGGCGACGACGGCGAGTGGCCGCAGGTCTGCGACGACTCCGACGAGGAGGGGCAGCACATCCGCCAGCGCTTCGAAGCCGTCGAGCCCTCGTGGGCCGAGGACCACCCGGACTGCCTTGCTGGGCCTCGTGAGGTTGACAGTGAGTAACATTTCTTAGTACTAGAAGTAGAAGCCTACGTGCGCCCAGAAGAAAACGACGTGGCGGATCATCTCGGGCGGGAGGACGCTTAGCTTCGGCTTGAACATCGCGACAAGCGCGTCGGCGTGCTGCTTCTCGTGGGCTTTGAAGCCACCGGGCGTATCGTGGATCTTTGCGAGGTACGCGCTGTTAAAAGGTGGCGCCAGATGGGTCATCTCGGCGCCGGCTCGTAGTAAAATCGGCGCCGCGCGACGAGCAGTGCGGAATCCATCGATGCCGTCCCTATACGGCGGCTCGGGTTCAGGATCATGTACAGGCGATCGTCCATGGCAATTTTTCGTTGGCCGCGCGCCCGCATTAAGGAGCAATGTCGAAATTATATCTGATGCAAAGCGGTGAATGTCTACATAATGCAGCGGCGTGTTCCCGTATTCGTTGGACACACCCGCGTTGTGCGCCCTCCTCAAGAAGAGCCTCGACGACTCCGACGTAATTTTCTACGCCGGTGTCCCAACCCATTAACCCGCACGCGTCGAAAAGTGGTGGCGCCCTATCCTCATCTAGGCCGTTGGGATCAGCGCCCATGGCGAGCAACCGGCGGACCTCATCCGCATTCCCCTGGAAGCACGCTTTGTGGAGCGCCGGAAATTGTGCCCTGTCCTCCTCAGGGACCTCAAGAGACCATCCGTCTGAAACCCACCCGTCGTCTAACATGTTTGCTTTGCAGTTCGTTACGTTAAAAAAGCAGGCCGCGCGCGCCCCGTTGCGGTTGTTATAATATGCTGTCCTGGTCCAGAGGGTTTGACGGGTTTATTTGCACGGGTTTTTCAGAAACATACCGACAACAATGAATTGTTGCTACATGCACCACAAGTGATGAAGCACGAAGACTGTGAGTGCTAACGCACAATGCCACAAAAGCGGAGCAACAGCTGCCTCGGCCTAGCACTCATAATCACCGCCATCGCAGCCGTCCAGCTCGTCCTGGTCCACAAGCAGTTCGCGTTGCACGTCCCCGACCTCCACCCGCTGCAGACGCAAAAAAAAAATGAAGCGACCAATCTACTGCAAGCGCTCGAAGACGCGCGGCGACGCCTCGAGCAAGTACAAAACGACGTGCGGCGCGACCGAGCGGCGCTCGACCAAGAACGCATCACATTCGAGCGCGTACGGAACACCACCGCCGCCGCACCACCACCGCCGACCCTGATCCAGGGTATTGTTATGCACGTCGACCGGAGCGAGAACTACTTAAGAAGAGCGCTCGCGTCCCTCCTGAAGGAGTGCTGTGAGACGGCGCTGCTGAAGCTCCTCGTCGTCGACGCGACGCCCGGTCCGGAACGGGAGGCCTTCGCGTCCGCGCGCCGAGAACACGGTCGCTCAGTGGCCTTCGCGCGGCTCGCCCCGGCCGGCCGGCGAAGATTGCTCGGCTCGCAGCAGAAGACCGCGCGGCAAGCGCGGGACGTGGCGCGCGCCATGCAGCTGGCGCTGCGAGAGAGCTTCACCTACGCGCTTCTCCTCGAGGACGACTGGGTTGCGTGCCCCGGCCTCCTGGGCAACGTGTTCACGGCGCTCCACCGCTCCGAAGCCGTGCACGGGACCTTTGCGGCGCTCCGCGTCTCGTACGGCCTGAACGGGATCCTCGTGCCGCGGCCGCGCCTCGAGTCGCTGGCGCAATACGTGGACCAGCGCGCCGCGCGGAAGCCGCCCGACCTCGTCTTCACGGAGTGGGCCCTCCAGCAGCACGGCCCGTTGGTTGCCTACCGCCACAACCTGTTCGTGCACGTCGGCGCGAAATCGTCGGTGGGCAACTCGGGCGCGCGCTGGAACGCCGCCTGCTTCGAGTTGCTGTTCGACTGGCTCCAGAAGGGCGTCGAGGCCTTCGACGTCTCGAAGTGCGCGCACGACTCGATCTCGCCGTGCGACCCGCCGCCGCGCCTCGTGCCGCGCGCCGACCGGCGCGCCAAGGCCTTCACCTGCGACGTGGCGCTCATGGACCTGCCCGTGGATCGCACGTCGGACCGGCTCCTCGGGTGCGTTCGGGACCGGATGGAGCCGGCGTCGAAGTACCTGCTGCCCGCGCCGCGGGCGGCGTAATTTTGTTTGTTGTGTTATTCGTTGCAGTTTCGCGGCGCTCCATGGAGAGAACCCCCGACGGAGGTTGCTGTCCCCGGCGATGGCGTGGAGGAGGAGTAGAAGCCCAGCACGCGATTCAAGTTATGCTATTGATAAAGTTAAGACACACCCGGTCAGGCCCGATCATTAATGACCGGGCCTGAATAAACCTACTAGCGCGATCGCTAAAACCTAACCCTAGCCTAACCCTAACCCTAACCTAACCCTAACCCTAACCT
>Ga0302122_10001289_pt1 | contig 15913 bp, 7 predicted proteins | sample CB21_SCM_MG_FD_203115 | JGI IMG/M metagenome (GOLD analysis project Ga0302122, IMG submission 203115) | Marine microbial communities from Western Arctic Ocean, Canada - CB21_SCM | ecosystem: Environmental > Aquatic > Marine > Oceanic | place: Canada: Western Arctic Ocean | collected 2017-09-28
TCGGGAGAGCATATTAGGTGGATGTCAATGGCGGGCCGCTTGGGCTTCTCTCAACAAAAGCCGACCGGTGGGACGTACGTATTCATCCTAATAGACGTTCAAGTTCCCGACCCGCCGCGGCAATTGGACCGTGACCCCGGCGGCGCACACACGCGGTTTTCCCTATATCTCCATTGGTTTCCGTCCCAGAAATAATGATTAATTATCCGGGGTGCGCCGTTCTCTAGGTTGTTCCCTACACTGGTGGGCGGCGCCCGGGTGGTCCGAGTCTAGAAGATAGATAGTCCAGATGGTGGAACTAGCCACACTGGATCTTTAAAGATCCAGTGTGACTGGGTACTAGGACCCATTGGTAAGGTACCGCGAATAGGTCCTAGGATCCAAGATACGGGTCATGAATCGGGGGGTAGATAGGTTGACGTCGTGCACAATTTTTGTGCGCTAATGTATCTTTCCTAGTGGATTTCGATAAGCATACTAGGAACTCTCTAGAGAATTTGGCGATAAAGAATTCGGCGATATACCGACGTAGTGATCCCGTGATTGACACGGTAGATTCTCAGATTTGGCAAGTCAGTCCATCCATAGGGACCAAATGAGTGTCGTGCGGGTATTGCGGCAGGGGTTGCAAAGGAATGTTATATACTCACAATTGTCCAACCCTTGGCTAGTAGGATTTTCCCTACTAGGGTTGATCAGTCTAAACCCCTGTCCCGTCCCACGTACTCTCCAGATACATGGGGGCCACGAGTCCAGGGACATACCACGTGTTGGACATTGGGATGGTATTGTATGCAATCAGAATGCCGAACCTACCTATTACCCCATACGCTATCTTCCCCCTATTCATAACCCGTATCTTGGATCCTAGGGCCTATTCGCGGTACCTTACCAATGGGTCCTAGTACCCAGTCACACTGGATCTTTAAAGATCCAGTGTGTAGCATACATGTCGGTTCTGACCCATACTGTGCACAGTACGGGTCAAGGTTCTGACTGATCAATTTTTTTGAGAATCACATCGTACTTGGGCATGTTTTGGAGTTTAATCTTTTTATACGTTATGGTTGCGACGGCGAACGCGAATGGTGTCCATTTGGCGATGTTATAGATGATAGAATCAGCGCGTTAGACGTATGTGGGTTACATTATTTAGCCGACGGTTTTTATTGCTGGTGCGATATAAACTCTGAGGACGACATGGATTTTGGGTTTGATCTCATTTGGTAGAGAGAGTCATCTAATTATAGAGACGATGGTGATCTAACGGAAGTACAATGCAATTTTGTAAGTTCCAAATACGGTCTCGCCATTTATATACGAATAGAAATGTATTTACTCATCCGGCTCGTCTGGAGACACACTAAGTCCCCCCATTCTTACCGAGGACGTTTCCGACTTCTTCCGTTTCTTCGCAGGTGATTTCTTCGGTACAACCCCTAGCCACGTTCCCGTTTTAGAGCACCACTCAGCAGCCTCTCCAGGTTTGTTGAGTGGAGCTCTTCCCCGAGGTTTTGGATAAGATCCTACCCGCACTTCCTTGGGAGTTCCATCTTCATTAACCTCTGCAACACCGGATCCAATACCTCTAATATCAACACCGACAATTGGATCTTTTAGAATCAATTTCACACGGTACCTCCCGCCGTCAAGAACCTCTAATGCCGCCGGACCTACCTTCTTCCCATCAAGGTCTATTATTCCACACTCATCTTCATCAGGGAGATCATTAATTGCCCCCAACCTCATCGTCGTCTTCTCTAGTTTCGTCTGTATACGAGCTGATTCCAATTCATAGCGGTTTAAGAACGTGCGATACTGTCCGACGTAGAACTCTTGCGTGTCTTTATGAAATCTAATGCTTTCACGATCAAGTGACGACTCAGGATTTAATGAACACAATTTCACATTGATGGGTTCTGTTTTTGCTGCAAGAACGGCACGATTGTCCTCCCAATCCTGCAGACGCAGCCAATTCTTCCGCGCAACGAGTTCTTTGATTTCTTCCGATGTTTTCTCGGCGGTGGTACCATCATCAACTGAGCACCCAGTCTCTACACCTAAAACTTCCGAAGAAAAGCGCACTAATTCAAATTCGGCGCACTTCATGTCGCACGCCTGGAACGTGTCATTCAGGAAATTTTTGGTGCCGTGAACGCGCTCATAGTTTTTTAGCACCTCTTGGGTGTACCGCAGCACTGTTTGCACCCGCTCGGCGGAAAGACTAAAATCACCAGCCCGCACCCCGCCGGCTGTTGCGCGACGCAGCTGTGTCATCGCCTCACCTTCGTCGGCTGCTGTCATGGTTTTGCTGTGCGCGTGCAACACGGAGCGTGCAGCAGGATTTGTTTGTGCGCGCTACCTACCTCCTATTGTAGCGGGTAGCCCTAGTAAATCATTTTAGTATAAATACACGGAATAGGTTCGCACGACCGAGAGGATCGTGTTGCACGCATTTATAAGTACAATGGGTCCCGGGAAGAAGCTAAACCGGCGTTCTTCTTGTTGTAATTATTACTACGTGCGGGTTTGGAACGTGCGGGTTTTAGCCTGTTTGACCCGTACTGTATATAGTACGGGTCAGTTCATCTCACTATCCGAGGCTAAATGAGGAAGTTCCTCCAGAGTATTAAGTATTAGACGCTCACCGACGGCATAGGCGACAATCTGTCCGACATTGGGCTCCGCCGCTTCTCGGAGCCTGGTGTGAAGATAGCTGCGCTCACCCCCCGTCTTACTGGCCTCGATGCTCTTGAAGCAGCGCAACACATAGCGAGGTCGATTGGAGGAAGCAAGAACATTCTGTCTTGAGTAGGTTATATTAGTCAACGCCGGCGAGACTCATGCCTTCGACGCGGCCAGCGTTCGACCGATCCTTCCGGTCAAGAATGACCTTGCGATCCTTGTCAAGCTTGAGCTTAGTAATAATGCAGTTAGATGGCTGAAGACCAACATTCACTTGAGCACCATTAGCTTTGTCACGCGTGATCCGCTCGACATTGATAACATACTTACCACGGTAGCAGGCTGTAACCTTGCCCTCGCGATTCTTGTAGATACCGCGGACGACCATCACTTCGTCGTCTTTACGAATGGGGATGGATCGAACATTGTACTTGGCCTGGAGCTCCTTTGAGAGTGAGGTCGACATGATCTTGCGCCTACGTTAAGAGCAAGTACTAATTTTACTCATCGTCCACTCTCTTACCGCGAAGAGGAATCCGCGGTGAAGTGAGCCTTCCGCGATTTGCGGCGGCTGCTTGCTCCAGTGAGCTTCATTGCGGAATGGCGACCGTGCTCGCCAAGGCTTGAGGGGTCATAGTTTGTACTAGGGCTCCGACGACCGAGACCTCAAACGCAAGCCCACGCGTTGCCAGCCCGCTCCACCCCGGCGCTGTCCTGGGACGGGACGCAGTCTTCGGTAAATAGCTATTTTTGGTTATTTACACCATTTGCACCTATGGCGGGCGGCGCCGTCACGCCGGCGTAAAGTACTATCTGCAAAGTATCTTTTGTCGTGCCCAAACCCCCGGGCCCGAGTCATTAACCCGTACCTCGGGCCCTAGGACCTATTCGCGCTGGACTTACTCGCCCTAGGACCTATAAAGATCCAGTGCGACCGTGACGGCACAACGAGCCTAACCTACTAGAACGGCGTCCGAGTCGTTATATTTAGCTATGTTTAGCTAAACTTTCATTCGAAACCGCCGTCGTTGCCCCAAATGGCCAGTGCACAGTGCAGCCTGGATGCTATTACGTACTTACGACCCCCCTCACGACCGCGTAGGGCAGCCATTTGAGGCAACGACGGCGCTTTCGAATGAAAGTTTAGCTAAACATAGCTAAAAATAACGACGCGGCCGTTCTAACGGGCTTAGCTCGAAGTGGGTACTAAACTAGTAGCGGCTAAGGAGACCGGAACCTAGCTGGGGTATATTTCAGTGGAAGGGCGGCCTCACCTCCGGCCCACCGTGACCGTGACATCGGAAATTCCAACTTTGAATAGGTCACGGTGCGATACTGATACTGGAACGATAGGAAAAAATTAGGGCGTAATTACGGAGGCGTTTATTCCGCCATTCGGAAAATGGCCCAAAAAGCAGGGGCCACGGTTTTGCAAGGACGACGACGGGGTAAAAAAAGCGGGCTGCCCATGATATTGGCCGTCCTTTATCTCAGCTAGATCATCGAGTTAAACAACAAGCCCATTCAAGTTCACGAAGTGGGCCCGAAGTTCGTAATCTACCGAAATGTCACGGAGCGCGACGCGCGTAGACGCCGGCGTGGCGAGCAGCGGGCGTCAGAGTGCATCAGCGACGTTCGATTGCCATTCCCCGCCCGGTTTCTGTTGCTATGGGGCCTCGCAGCGTTGGATATCGTAGAACGTCTGCGGCTACCCGTGTAACAGTTGTGAATGCGTCCGCAGCCCCATAGAATTACCAGTAAAACCCGTCAAAATCTCAAGTCAAAATCTGATTGGGAACCCGGGAACCAGGAAATCGGTTTTTCTGAAACTTTTTTCAAAAAATCTCATTTTGGTCCAACAAAACCCGTCACAATCTTAAGTCAAAATCTGATTGGGAACCCGGGAACCAGGGAACCGGCTTTTTAGAAACTTTTTTCAAAAATTCTCATTTTGGTTCAACAAAACCCGCGCCATGGGGGGCGTTATGTTGACACAAAACAAAACAAAAAATTCAAAACTCTTGAAAAATTGCCAAACTGGGAATTCGGCACCGATACCAGCGTCTAAAAATCGCTTTCTTTGTTCAAAGACTTTTGTCCACTCGGTGATTGCTTCATTGTGAGCAGTTTTCTTTCGTTCCTCTGCAGCCGCGGCTATTGCCGCTGGATCTTTCCGTGGACGGCCGCGTTTCTTTTCTGTGGGCTGAGGCGGTGGTATGGCCCTGGTCACCGTAGCCGGCACCACGGGAACCACTGCCCAAGCCCAGTTTGTACCAAACATGGCGCTCGACATCTCTTGCAATGATGCTGCGAGTGTTAGAAGCGCCGGTGCCGTCTTGGTTGCCGGCTTCGAGCCGGCCGTGTCAGCTATATAAAGCGTACGCTGAGCACGTTCGGTCACCTCGGATCTGATCAGCTGTGTAATAGCCTGTGCTACATGCTGACGGTGCTTGGCGTGGCTGGTGTTCGCCAGCGGTTCCTCCACAATCTTCTTCATCTCATGGAGCATGTCCGCGACGCTGCGGACATGGTCCGGCATCTCGCTGCGCTGTTGGCTTGTGTGTTGACGGCTGCTCTACAATCTAGCGCGGACCTTTTTGTCCAGTAGAAAACGTGCGGGTTTTATCCATGACTAAAAGTACTCAAAAATACTTAATCGGCATTCCACCTCACGTAGAATCGCTCCACGGTCACATAGAGAGTATATTTATGGGATAGGGGGGTGTTATAGTCCTACTAGAGTCATGTCACTAGGGGGCTAGTGCCCTGTTCACTAGTCCCCGGTTTGTCGGGTACAGCTAGCTGTACCCGACATGGCCCTTCGAATTTTAACGCCCCGGGCGCTTATATTGGTCCTTGGGTACCAAGTGGGATGTATGGCTCCTGGGTAGGTGTTGCAGTCTAGTGTTAAAATGACTCCCTAGTCGCAGGAATGTTATTGAAACTTCTTCGGCGTGGTATTCGCGCTGTGATCATGTGAATGATATCTCACTACACTTTCCGACATCATATCTGCAGGGTGGCATTCATGTCTGTTGGTTCCTCTACCATGGGCTGATTTGGATTATTCTTCAGGATCCACTGCCCTAACCAACGAACCGCATCAAGGCCTACTGGCTTCTCTTTGCAGAGTTCGGAAAGCGCCTCGGATAGAAAGTCAGATAGGGTGTCCCCACCGGCTTTTGTCCGACCAATAAACTGTCGCACGCCGTCTCCACTTGGCAGTACCTTAGGTTTGATGATACCAGCGATCGAAGAAACCAAAACCTGTTCTTCGCCCATTTTTACGAGAGAGAGAGATTCCGCAAGCTTGGACAGTGCCTGTTGCGATCGGCTTAAGGCAGCATTATCCAACTCGCTTTCCGTGATGGGCATAAAATACTCGATTGACTCGGTTTGCCGATATGCCTTTACCAAAAGGCCCGACGGAGAGGCATCGAACATTTGCAGTATATATATGTCATTATCATCCAAAGCTCGTGCACAATTATAGATTGCCACCTTGCGTCCTGCCATCTTGTAACGCAGATCACGTATCTTTAGATATGTTTAAATCTACTTTCGAATACTGTATATATACTGGGTGTGATTACCGTGGTAACTCTGATATTGAGATGGGCGAACTGCAGCGAGCCAAATAAAATATGTCTTTATCGACGCCATTCAAGGTTTCACAGGTCAGATGGTCGGGAAGGCGAAGTGGGATCCGAGAGCGCGGATATTTATGAATCTTCCTCCTGGCGCGATCAATGCACTTTGGGAGTCTTTCAACGATGTTGCAGATGGATTTGGAATAAGTCTATGCGAAATGCAGCTGATTTGCCAGGAGCTCACCACAGAGCTAGAGATCAGTCGATCAGCGCTCAACAAACAAGTTCAGACACTCTTTAATCAAATCGATTCAGATGAGAATGCACTAGTGGATGCTATTGAGTTTCTCTCAACACTTGCCATGGCGTCGGGAATGTCGTTTCGCGAAAAATTGGAATTCGCATTTACTTGCTTTGATTTTGACGGCGCAGGGCAACTCAGCGTTGACGAAATCACCCTGGCATTTCGCTGCACCCTAATGGGCTTGAGCAAGCTCACTGGTGAGACCTGTCCGTGCGAGGACGAAGTGGAGCTCGTTGCTATGCGGGCATTCTCATTTGCCCAAATCAACTCAAAGACAAACTCGCCCAGCACAAAATCCTTTGTCCGGGAGGCCAAACTCCGAACTCTGGTGAACCTTGGCCTTGTACCTTTGGGACGCTCTATCTCTGTAGGACCTGGTTGCTTTCTGTCTCTTTGATCCAGTAGCTGTATCATGGCTTGAATTCTTTGATGATCCTGATCCGATGTCTTCTCGCAGTGGCGAACTCGAACGTGTGCCTACATGCGTGCCACACGAATCAATATTTTGATTTCTGTAGGTCCCATTGATGGTGAATTCAGGGACAAGACAAAGCTCCCCATACTCTTAGAATCATTAGACTATACCCCAACACTCCAAGATATTGATTACTTTCAAGATGGCTGCTATCCGTCTCCAACTACCGCGGCATCTGCGGCTCTTGAAGGCTCACCCGAGCTAGCTACTCTCCTAGCTGCAATTTCTGCTGAATTTCAAAATCCAAGTGGTGACCCTGAACCGTGGGTCAAGTCTGTTGCATCGTTAACGCCGACTGCGCTTGCAAATGCAACCGCGAATCAAAGCTTTCCAGACGCCAGTCTTACGCTCGAATGGGTGCACGGATATCGTGGTGAAGATTGCAGGGGTAATGTGCGATATACGCTGACAGGCGAGATCATTTATCCAGTAGCAAAGCTGGGTATCATCTACTCTCCACTCGAGCATCGCCAACGATATATGACAGGTCATACCAATGAAATTGTCAGTTTAGGTGTGGCTCCTCATGGAGACACGGTGGCTACTGGGGAGTCAGGGGCTCGACCTAATTTGATATGCTGGGATGTAATCTCTTGTAAGCCGCTTTCAATTATAGCCGGTCTACATGCTGTTGCGATTACACAAATAGCCTTTTCGCAGTCGGGCGAGCGCCTTGCTTCTATTGGTGGTGATGTGGGACGCACACTCGTGATATATAACTGGCGCATTGGCCTTCGAGTGTTTTCAGCACGCTCCAGTATCTTGGGTTCTATTCTTGGCATTTCATTTGTAGATGACGGCCCAGATTCAATTGCTGCGTGTGGAGTTGGCGAACCTTTTGCTTGTTTCTGGCGACGCGAGGGCGCCAACATCATTCGGCGCCGTGGTGCATTTGGAAGACGAGCACGAAGGCAGCCAACCCTATGTCTCGCCCGGTGTGGCGACGTAGTGCTATCCGGACAGGCATCTGGACACTTGTATGTGTGGCATGGACGTAACTGTGTCCAGGCCTTCCAGGCTCACAGAGGCTCGTTGAACGCTGTATACGTGGGCAAGTATGGAGTGCTTACCGGAGGAAAGGACGGGAAAGTAAGACAGTGGTCTCACACACTTAATCCTGGTGCCAGTTTTGATTTGTCCGAGCTCGGCATACACCCGACACTACGATCAGTCTGCTTGTCTAATGATGGAACAAAGCTGCTTATTGGTACTGGAGGAAATGAAATATATGAGCTATCTGCCGTTGATGGGTCGGATGCTCTTGGTGGTCCTGTGACTACCTCCCATTTTGGCAGAGCCTTGTGTAGTGTTGCATGCCATCCTCTGAAACCAGAGTTCGCGTCTTGTGGCGCAGACTGTACTGTGCGAACGTGGGATATTGTCACGAAATGTCCTGTGCGAACAGCAAAATTGGCGTCGCCTGTTGGCTGTATAGCTTACCACCCTAATGGTGATCTCCTCGCGTCAGGGTTCGGTTGCCCGAGTACTGCAAGTGAAGTGGGCATGCCGCAATCAAAAATAGGCGGATTTTGCATTTTAAATGATAGCGATCTATCTGTTGCATTTGAGGCTAAAGATTCTACACTCCCTCTTGTTGCCAGCCAATTTTCGCCAGATGGAGAAATTCTTGCGTTTGCAAGCGAAGACTCTTCTGTCTACTTGTATGCATGCGGAGAAGAATATGAGTCCATAGGTCAATGCAGGCGCCACGCATCGCCGGTGCGCTACATTGACTTTTCTAGTGATTCTCGTTGGTTGCGATCTTGCTGTGATGGCGGCCAGTTGCATTTTTTTAATGCAAATTCGGCACAATACCAAAGTAATCTGAGTGCACTTAAAGATATTCGCTGGGCAACTGAAACATGTCTTTATGGTTATGGTGTGGCTGGATCATATATTGCGGCCAAGCAAGATGGCGCAATACTTACAGCCTGCACACGAGCTCAGGGTGATGATGGTGAAGGACCAGAAACAGGTGGCGGGTTCATCCTGGTTGGTGACTCCTACGGGCGAATTAGGCTCACTCGCTTCCCGTCAAGACATGATGCGGCGTTTCTTGAATGGCGTGGGCATGCCGGTTCTGTGGTAGCTATGAGCTTAGACTCTGACGAAACTCATCTATTGACTGGCGGTCGCGATGATCGCTGTGTCATGCAGTGGGCTCTAGGAGAAGATATACGTGGGCTAGAAGATGCAGATGATAGAGATGAGGATGAAGTAGAAGATTACGCTCATGAGTTGCGAGACTGTAGTGATTTTCAACGCCACGAGGACGTCGAGACCGCTGTTGACCTCATTAATGAGCGTCCATTAGCTGCTGAGCTTAAGGTGCTGCGCGATGAGGTAGAGCAAAAACTCGAGTTGGGCGGACACGCGGAGAGTAACAGTTTAATACCACCCTACTCGCATGATCCATGGTTCCTCGGGATGTCAATGCCTCCATCGCAACAATCAGAGCTTCATATGGGTGCTGCGCCCACTGACTCTCTCATTCTGTCGCGGGTATTTGGCTACAGTTGTGAGGCAAGCCGAAATAATGCAAAGTACACTGCGTGCGGTGCTGTGGTATACCCAGCTGGGGCTACTGTAGTCCGTGTGGATGTTGGAAGTGGTGGGCAATCTTTTGGTACTTTTCATGCTGGCTTTGAGATTTGTGCTCTTGCCATATCAAAAGACAGATTAATTCTGGCAACCTCAGATATTGCTGCAGAACCTAAAATTGCTCTATGGGTAGCGATGAATGTTGCAGAGGGGCCAAGCAGAGTGATACGCGGCCCGCATTTGAATGCCATCACACTCCTTGCATTTGATGACAACAAAGGAAAGACCCTAGTAAGTTTAGGGGCAGATGACCGTCACACGGTAGCTGTCCATGACGTGACGTCGGGCTATCTACTGTTTGTGTCTTCTACCACTTGTCGCAAGCCCTTTGATGTGGCTTTTGGTAATTTTGGAAGCGAAATAGCCATTGTTGGTATCAAGTATATCCTTTTTTTTACATTCCTTGCCAACCATGCTGCCACGAGACATGCCTCTGCATCTTTTGGAAGAATTGGTCGACTCGGTACGATTCAAAGTTACCTCAGCTGCGCATATCTTCCCAATGCCAGTTGTGTCGTTGGTACTGCGGACGGTCATCTCTTTGTGTTTGAGGGTTCTTCCCGTGAGCTTGGAAAATCAATAAAAGCGCACGACGGGTTTATATATTCCATGGATGCACCTTGGCATCGTACTGAGCAGATAAGCGCAATTGTGCTGGTCACTGGGGCTCGTGATGGGGACGTTAAACTCTGGAACGGGGCTCTTGAAATTATTTCCAAATTTGACAATCGTGGTGCTGGGCCGATTCGCTCGGTGTTTACTTCCGCAGATTCGTCTAGAATTCTGGTCGGTTCTCAAGCAGCCTCACAACTAAGAGAATTCAGAGCCTCAGATGGTGTTCCTACGTCGGTGGCTCTTGCCGGTGGTGGCGCTGCAGCTGGCGAACTATGGGGACTAGCCCCACATCCGTTAGAAAAATATGTGGCAACGGCCTCCGATGAAGGTGCATTGGCAGTCTGGGACATCGAGACACCTGATGTCCGAGATGCACGAAGATATTTGACGATACTTGCGGGCACTTGTCGAGCTCTAGCATACTCTCCCAGTGGAAAACTGATCGCATTATGTCTAGGTGGTCCAAGGGAAGAGGCAAATACCTTGGACTGGGCTAGAAAGCGCAGAGATTTCTTAGATGATAAAGTAACAAAGAAAGCGAGAGGTGACGCTGACACTTTCAAGTTTGCAAGTGCCAAAGTTGATGGAACATTGCAGCTCATTCGGTCAGATACTGGAGCTTTAGTACATGAGTTCACAGATGCGCACGAGTGGCTACGTGAAGTTAGATTTTCGCCTGATGGTCTAACTCTTGTTGCTGGCGGTATAGATGGAAGGGTACATGTTTATCTGTCAGATGAACACGGACAATTTTCACGTATGACCTCAATGGTGCTTTCGAAGGGGGCTGCTATCTACGCTATTGATTTCACCATTGACGGTCGGCACATACAAGTTGCAGATGAAGCCCGCACATTAGCCTATGGTGATCTTCGTGTTGGAGTCAGTGTGGCTGACCCTTCAATTTTACAAAATGCCAGATGGGCAACCTTCACCTGTCTTTTTGGCTGGGCAACCATCGGGGTACATGCTGTTCTAGCAAAACCAGAGGGTGGAGGGTACGAGACAAGTAGTTTTGATGTTCACGGAGACGATAAAACAGTTCTCAGCTTAGTATGCCTTGCCCGCTCAAATTCAGCCAAAGTAGTCGCAGTAGGTGATCACCATGGAGTTCTACGGTTACTGCAGTACCCAGCAACAAGCGCGACCGAATCTTCTGCTGAAAGAGTTGGAGTTGCCCACGTGGGGACGTTGCGTCGTCTGGCTTGGACTAACCATGACTCACATCTTGTCACAATCGGTGGCCTAGACCGCAACATCTGTGTTTGGCGCTTTCTACCTGATTCAGCGGATTCAACTGATAATTATGGCATTGGAGTTACTGAGGCTGCTCGAGATTATGATGACGCAATAGATGCTGACGGTGGACGTGCCATGGCCACTGCCATCGAACGTGCATTTAAAGCAACAGTCAACCATTTCACAATTAAGAGTAAGTCGCCGAGGGCCCAAGATGATACAACACACAACACTGCCGCTTGGATGTCGGTCTTAACTCCACCTTCAAATCTCGAAGACGAAAATCCAGCGTTACCACAGATTACGGTGACCCTGGATTGCGCACACGGTCAAAGATCTGATGATATTAGGGGATGTGCTGCATATAACTCACAGGGCGGAATTGTGTATGCTTGTGGTGGGTTAGGAGTCGTGTATGATGCCAGGACACATTCACAATGCTTTCATTTCCATCATCACAAGGGCGGTGCTCCAGATTTTGACATCTCAGAGAAAGGGGAAATGAAGAGTGCCTTAGCTGATATATGCGCATTAGCCATTACTGTCGATGGGCATTTTGCCGCATCTGGAGATCAAGGGAGATTCCCACGTGTTCGGATTTGGGACGCCTTGACTGGAAACACGATTTCTGTTCTTCCAAGGCATTTGCGGTGTGGTGCGCTATTACTTTCGTTTTCAAAAAATGGTCGGCATCTGGCGGCTATTGGCGGCGATAAGGATCATTCATACTCACTATATGTAACTAGATCAGGTGGGTGGGAGGATGGAACTCGAGTTGCTGTAGGGTCTGGCATGCGATCTCGTGTACATTGTGCAGGATTTGTGGGTCATACCAGCTATCCGCTATTTGTTGGTGCGTGTGACACTGTAGAGTTTATACGCTTAGCTGCAGCAGGCGGCATACGGCGACAACGTGGTGTATTTAACCCACAAAGATGTCCAAAAGTGGCCATTTTGTGTGTTGTGCGGGGACACCACCCAGTGAGTACGGATATTGGACGTGGGGTTGAAAATAACAGCCCAGTAAGAGCCTCGATAACCAGCCCCGTCCTATCGAACGATACAAATTTTGATTCTTTTGCTTTAACGGGGACTGGTGTTGGTTCATTATATTTGTGGATAGGCAAGGAAGTTGGTGAACACGTGCCAAATGCACACGATGGACCAGTTTATGCAATTGCGAAGGCCCAAAAAAGAAATATATACGCAACAGCTGGGCGTGATGGGGTTGTGAAGACATGGAACAATCGTTTGCAAACACTCCAAAGTTTTGATCTTGCAAATATGAAAGTCTCGATATTGATACCAATTGCTGCATCATTGTGCTTTGGTGGTCAACATGAAACTAGACTTTTGTTGATTGCACGATCTGGCGAAATGTGCGAGCTTGCGACCTCTTCTGGCTGCGCAGTACTTCTGACCGAAGCACATGCTCGTCGCAAGAAGCAGGCAACAGAAGCTCATGGTCTTGACGTGAACCCAGAAAGCAGTGATATTTATGCAACTAGTGGAGATGATGGTTCAGTGCGAATTTGGTCGTGTCTGTCTCGGCGTTGTGTAATGCGTGCATGTCCAGACACCTTTGGAGGCGCTGCTGCGCGCTGTTGCTCCTGGGCTCCTAATGGTGTTCAGCTTGCTGTTGGTCTTGGTGGTGACCCCATGGACAAGGCCAGAGATGGAACTTTGGTAATGCTACGAATTCAAGCTGGAGTTTCCAGACGGTGTCTTTGCCATAGCGAGCACTAAATTCTTTCTTACAGTGTGCACTACCTGAGATACTTGTTGAAATTCGCAAGTCCAAAGCTCCGCTAATTGATATTAAATGGTGCCGTGATGGCGACTTTTTTCTTGTTGCATCTGAGGATGGACGAGTTTATCATCACGCGGAGTCCAGTGGTTCATCCTTGGGTGTCGAGGTGGTCTGTACTATAGGTATACATTCATAATGCCCACGACTGCACCCTGAGGACTATCTGTGCCAATGCTGGAGCCCCCCTGACATCGATTGACATAAGTGTTGACGCAAGTCATTTCCAAGTGGCCACCTGCACTAATGAACTACAGTTTTACTCCACAGCCGATGGCACTCGAGTTCTATCTCCCGCAGCTGTACGCGACAAGAAGTGGGCAACCATCACAGTGCCAATTGGCTGGAGCGTCCAAGGCTGCTGGAAACCAGAGGACGATAGATCTTTAGAGCTCTCAGCAGCTAACAGCATGGAAGAGTCGGCAAGAATCCCCGGCTCCACTCAATTTGCAAATAATAGAAGACATTTGGCCCCCCATGTCACTTGTGTTCATCGCTCACCAGATCTCAAATATCTGGCTAAGGGATGCATTGATGGGAGTGTCGCTGTTTACAACTACCCAACACACGCCCCTGGAATGTCCATGATAAAGGTTCTTGACGCCAGAAATTCGTTATCCTAACTTGTGCTCCTTAGGTTCCTGGCCATGGTTCGAGCATTGCTAAGGTTAGGTTCACAAGTGACGGCAAATACTTAATTGCTCTTGGAAGATTCAATCGCACGATCACGCAATATAAAATCCAACAACTGGATTGAATGGTGCTATCTGACATGTTGCCCATTTTTCTTCCAGACTGCAGCACATATCGCCCATGAATCCGCCAAGGAGAGATCATAGATTGCCCGGGTGATCCAAACCCCCACTAGAGGTGTCGGTCTGGAAATGCTCACGCGCGACAATTTACTGCGGGAAGTAGAAGATGACCAATTCCTCACATCAATCACCAAGCGCCGGCTGCGGTAGAGTTCCCCAAGATTCCTTATTGAACAGCCTATGCGGCGTGCCTTAACTTGGACAGGCGATCCGGGGCAGCAGGCACGCCAGCGGTCGGTACTGCAGGATGTGTACGACTTTGGGCCGTCACGCGACAGATGCTTACGACAGGCCGCCATGATGGCAGCGAGAGCCACATGTTAGCATAAGGACCTTCGATAGCTTTTTGCGGCCGTTGTCGGCACCAGCAGAGCAGCTACAACCATGCGACACACTAGTGGGCCACCAAAAAGGGATCCCAACCCTTTCGCCCGACTCTCGAGAATAAACGCAACCTCTATTTATAAACAGCCCGCGTTGCCGGCTACGTATATATGCGTCGTGGACCGTCAAAATCTGACTCAGCCCCCACCGCCCGCCCCCCCAGGCCCCACCTAAACGAAATTCCGTGTTGTCCCTACGCTTAATTTGGTCCCCCGAGGGCCCTCGGACACTGGCACCAATAGCGCCGCGTGGCAATTGCCCAAGTTAGCTTATTGGCAACTCGGATGGTGTGCCATAGGCCATGGTGTGTCGCGGCACCGCCGGCACGATCTGACGGAGAGAGCACACCCACGCACAGGCCGCCACTAAAACATTTCGGCACCAGAGGCTCAGAGGCGCTCATAATTACTTACTAGACCGCTAACCACCCCAGGTTAGAGCCTGAGTTACACGCACAAAGCGCAGCCGATGCAACCGGATGTGCAGCGCCCACGCGGGGCTGTTCCAGGCGACCACCATCGAGCTTATCATCCATGGGTTGCCACCAACCTGGCCTGTGTCGTGAGTTACAAGCGCGCACCCAATCTTCTCTCCCTGGTGCTCGGCCGTCGCCTGCAGACGGAGGCCGCGTCGTCGAGGACCAAACTCCAGAGCTGGTGCTTGTACAGCGCAGCGGTCGGCGGCCGATGGCTCCGCTTTGTTCTGCTGGTCCGAGTCGGCGCGGTCGCCCTCGCCGAGGCGTGCCACGGTGCTGCGGGCCACAAACCATCGGATTGTGATCTTGGCTGGACTTTAGTCACGGTCTCGCACTGGACCCGAGGTACCACCACCGACACGGGTCGCCACTAATTCGGGCTTCGATGCATTCACCAACCATGCCCGTGCGCAATTTGTTACATTTATAAGATCACCCGGACCCCCCCAATACTCCCCTGATATTAAGAACGTTCTTACTCCCCGATACATTATTAGATGATTAAGTCGCTCTTTGTTGTGGGGTCAACTGGGGACATTCTAATCGAACGCCACTGGCGGGGATTTACGCCGCGGAGCATTTGCGACTATCTCTGGGACAAGGCAAAAGGACGAAATCAAGTTGAGCTGCGACCGGCTCTGCATGTCTCTAAGCACTACTTGCTGGCAGTTTGTCGTGATCATATATGCCTAGTTGCAACCGTAGCAAGAGACGTAGCACCATTGCTTGTTCTGGAATTTTTACATCGGACTGTAGATATTTTTGTAGATTACTTCGGACCAGATGAAAGTGCTATCAAGGATAACTTTTCTATGGTATACCAACTACTCGAGGAGATGTTGGACGATGGAAGTCCGTTGACTACAGAGCCCAATGCTTTGAAAGCCATGATTAGACCCCCGTCCATGATAGGGTGCCTGCAG
>Ga0302122_10001291_pt1 | contig 15886 bp, 11 predicted proteins | sample CB21_SCM_MG_FD_203115 | JGI IMG/M metagenome (GOLD analysis project Ga0302122, IMG submission 203115) | Marine microbial communities from Western Arctic Ocean, Canada - CB21_SCM | ecosystem: Environmental > Aquatic > Marine > Oceanic | place: Canada: Western Arctic Ocean | collected 2017-09-28
ATTGCGCGCCTGCATCATGGCCTGCTGGTCGTCCGTCAGATTGCCCTCCTGCGCGTGCAAAGCGCTAAGCAGCGCGAGGCCGCACGGCCCGCCGCCGACGATGCACACGTCGTAGGTCGTCGCGGCGTCGAAGCGCGTTTGTGTCGCACAGGCGTCGCAACTGGCGGCCATGTCTTGCACGGTCGCCGAGGAGCCGCGTGGTTTGCGTGACTTGCGATGTTGCGCACGCGATCGCTCAGGGGCCGCGTAGGCTATTCAGACACTCAAAAGGGTCTCTCGAACTAGGGCGGTCCAAAGGCCCGTTGGGCGGGCGTAGCGCCCGAGGCTGCACGAATGGGACGAAATCAAGTCAAAAATGGCGCGCTAGCGAGGGGGTTGGCTGTCAGCACTGTGCTTGCGGCGCTTATAAAATAGTGAGCGCGAGAGCGAAAAAAAAACCGTAATTGAAGCCAAAACACGCGTTTTGCCCTCTTATCAGCCCATTAGCCCAGCCACTCCAAAGCAGGGTGTATCTAGTAACTGCACCTTAGGCCCCCGCCTCCTCCGCGTTCCAGGCCCCGAAGAGGTCGCCCTGCTTCCCGGCCTCCCGGGGCCGCAGCGGCGACATGGACGCGTGGGCCACGGGGTCCTTCCCGTCCAGCGACGCGGGCAGCTTGAACCCGCCGCGCATGACGTACTCCGGGTCGTCCTTTTCCTTCCGTGTGGTACCCTTGGCCGACGGCGGCCGCGCGGCCGCGCGTTTCTTCCGCACGTTCTCGCCCTTGGATTGCTTCGTGGGGAGCACTCGATTGCACGCCACGCACGTGGGAACGTTCTGCGAGTGCTTGAGCGCGCTCTTGTCGACGACCATGACCTGGTCGTGCTTCGTCAACCCGGACCGTAAGGCATGACTACATTTGTCAAAAAACAATTCGCGGCCCATGAGCTGCAGGGGCGTCACGACGTCGTTTGAGCCCGCCAGCTCCTTCACTCGTACTTCCGTGTCGCTGATCCACACCTGGCACTCCTTCTGGGCCTGGTCCGCGACGTGGTGGTCCCCAAACGGATCGTCGGCCGCTCTATCCATCATCTGTTGACCCAAAGCCCACCGGTCCACTCTGCCAGCAATAAATGAGGCCATCTCCAGCGTCGACGACGCGATGGCCATGATGGCTTGTTGGGATAGGTCGGGGATACAATTCTTGGCGTTGCACAACGTCTCGAACTCAAAGCACGCTTTTGCGACACCAATCGCCTCGTTGTCCATGAATTTTTGTTGCTGCTCCGGCGGTCGCGAGGCCATGGAGGACGCCATGCCCGGCTTGTTCTGGCCGGGGATGCCCGTGGGGTCGTCGTCCTCGACGACGGCAATGATCTCCTGGAGCTTTTCTTCCGAAGCCTTGGCGTCGGCCTTCATAGTTTTAACTTGTTCCTTGACCTGCTCCTCCGCCTCTTGCGCCTTCAATTCCACCATTGCCACGGACTCAGCGACCTCCTTGGCGTACTCGGCGGCCTCTTCTTGTATATGCAGGATCTTCTGCGCTTCTTCCTTCGCTTCTTCCTGCACTTTGACGAGCTCGGTCTGTTTTTCCTCTTGCTTTTGGACCGTCGTCGTGATCTGCTGGATCTCCTTCTGGATCTGTTTATTCGCTTCCTGTTGCAGCTTCATGTCCTCCAGACCCCGCTTCAAGGCTTCGTTCATCTCCGCGCCTTCGAGTAAAGTGTCCTTGATATCCCCTATTTCTTCCTCCAAAAACTCTAGTTTGTCCGGGTGGAACCGCGTCAGGTTGTCGACGTGCTTCACTAAAGCTTCCAGCCCCGCGAGCTCCTCGACCCTATGAGCGAGCCCTTTGGCCTCTTCGGAAACGCGTGTCACGGCCCCCATCCGCTCGTTCCGCTCTTGCCCGGTCTTGAACTCGATGACGTCGACCTTGAGCTTCACCTCGTCTAAGAGCGTATCCGTCGCCTGCCGCGACACCATCTCATTACCTATACCGTCATCTAATTTCTGGAGCCGCTCCTGCAGGACTTGGACGTCGCACGCCTGGCCCTTGGCGTCCTCCTCCAGGAGATCCGCGCGCTTCTCTCCCTCAATGAGCTTCTTCTCAACAGCTCGCATCCGCTCCTCGGCCTCCCGGGCTTTCAAAGCGAAGGTCGCGAGTTGCTTTTTGGTCGTGTCGACAAGAGTGTCCACGACTAGAGCCTTGGCCGCCACGTTCTTCTCCGCCGCGTCCAAGCGCATGACCACATCATGGAGAACAGCTTGCAACTGTAATGTTTGGGAATTCACCGTCGAGAACTCGCGCTTGGCCCACAGGTTGTTTTCAAGGGTCGCGTCCACCGAGTCCTTCACGCTCTTGTTGACATGTTTTCGAAACTCACTAAACGTCGCGTAGTTCTCCTCGATCGTATCTTCGAGGACTTGCTGCCTCCCGGAGTTGACTTGGGTCAAATTCGCTTGCCACATGCCGAAGTTCCCGATTTGATCCTTGAGGCGCTGGTCGAATTTGCGTTCCATCTGCGCCTGCATCGAGACCAGTGTAGCCTTGAGCTTCTTGGACCGTTCTCTCGTGTAGTCCTTGAGCTGTTCCACATCTTCGTAGGCCGGCGCGCACGCCTGCTTGTTCTCAAAGGCATCGAGGCGGCCCTTCAATGCATTGAACTGGGCGAGTTGGAAGGCGTCCACCGTCTGCAGCTCCTTCTCTTTATCAGAACGACAGGCCTCCTTCTTTATAGTATTCATGTCCTCGATGATGGCCTCGTCTTTAACATTTGTCACGCTCATCAAGTCACCCACGACGTCGGTCAGAGAGGAGAATCCTCTATCTAACTTGTCCATGCGCTTGAGCTTCTCGCTCACGTCCGCGACCCACGGCGGCACCGTTTTCAGGTCACTTCGGAGCTTGGCGATGGCCCCGCCCATGCGGGCGATAACATCAAAAAGAGCGCTCGCGTCCACGCTGATCGGTTCGTCCTGCGGGAGCCGCAGGCCCGTGCTGCCGGGGAAGTGCGTCGCCACCTCCAGCGGCGTCGTCGCGGCCTCCTCCTTGGGCGGGGCCATGGGGCTGCCCTCTGGGATGCGGTGGCGCTTCCCGGTGGCTGCGCGCCTCCGGTGCACTGCTGGAGCGGTACGCGCGCGCGGTGCGGTCCGTTGCCGTCGACGCCGCACGACGAGATGCCACTGGAGCTTTGCCTCTCACGCCTCTCACGCTGCAGCGCCGTAACTTTAGCTAAAAATAGCTAAAGATCTAAGACGCTATCGGGGAGTAAGGTGATCGGCCGCCGCCCTAGGGGCCGGGGACCAAAAACCCAGAAGCGCCGTCACTTGGTTCCTGGACGTGAGTCGCGCGGCGCGCTGGTTGGGTCGAGGGCAAGCACCCCGTCCCTGGCAACGACCGCCGGCGGACAACGACGAGTTGGAGCGACTATATTATTAGACACAGGGGGGGGGGGAAGAGAGCGGAGGCGTTCAGCAGAGCGAGTCCTCGCGCGGCCGGCCCTGCGTCGGCTCCGCGCAGCAGGTGCGCGCGCGGCACCGGCCGGACTGCACCTGGATCGTCGCGTGGTCGATCTCGAAGCCGTCGGCGCACACGTCCTGGCACCGCATCAGGACCTCGTCGTGCAGGGCGCCCTCCTTCAAGAGCACGTGGCAGGACATGGCCGGCTTGTCCGCGGTCAGCTCCCACACGTGGATGTCGTGCACGTCTTTGACACCTTCTACAACTCGCAGCGCAGCTCGTAAACCCGTCACGTCCACGTTCGCCGGCGCGCCCTCCAGCAAAATATTCACGGTCTGGCCCACGAAGCCGAAGGTGGTCTTGACGACGATGGCCGCAAAAAATAAAGTGACGAGGGGGTCGGCGACCTGCCACGTCGGCTTCGCCCAGATGACCGCCCCGGCCAAGATGACGCCCAAGTTCTGCAACAGGTCCCCGAGCACGTGCAAGTAAGCCGCGTCGATGTTCAGGGAGCGCTTCGCGGTTTTTGGGATGTGGTCGTCGTGCGCGATGGCGCTGTAGCCCTTCTTGGACCCGAGCGGCGTCTTGGCGTGGTCGTGGCCGCCGTGGTCGTCCTTGGCCTCCTCGTGCGCGTGGGCGGCGTGGGCGTGGCCCGCGTCGTGGCCGTGTTCTTCACTCGCGTGGGGCTTGTGGCCCGGCGCGTCGTGGTCGTGCGCCTTTTCGGCGTGGCCGTGCGGCTTGTGGCCGTGCGCCTCGTGGTCGTGGCCACTTTCGTGGTCGCCGCCCGAGCCGTGGTCGCCGCCGCAGCAATCGTGGCCGCCCTCGTGACCATGCGCCGCGTCGTGGCCGTGGGCCTCGTGGCCGTGGGCCTTGTGGTCGCCGCCGCGGTGGGCCCCGAGCGCGTCGCCGCGCAGCGGGTTGTGGTCGCCGTGGCCGTGGTCGCCGTGGCCGCCGTGGCCGGCCTCCTCGTCGTGGTGCCCCCCGTGGTCGTGGTCGTGCTCGCACTTGCCGCCCCCGATGCCGTGCGAGTGCGCCCCTAGAATGCGCTCCATGCAAATATTGGTTAGAACACCAAAACACCCTAAGATGACCATCAGCTTGCCGTCCACGGGCTCCGCGTCCCCGGCGAAGTAGGCGCTAATGCGCCGCACAGCCTCGATGACCAAGCCCGCGGTCACGGCCCACAGGGCCAAAGTAGAAGCTAGGGCGCCCACGACCTCCACGCGCGCCAGACCGTACGTGTGGCGCATCGTCGGGCCCCGTCTGGCGATCCTCAAGGCCGCCAACGACACGGCAAAGGCCGCCGCGTCCGACAGCATGTGCGCCGCGTCGCCGAGCATGGCCAGGCTACCGGCCACGATGGCGAACCAGCCCTCCAAGAGCATGAACGCGAAGGTCAGCACGATGCCCGCGATCAGCTTCTCCTCGTCCGTCAGGGCGCGTCCAATAATCTTCTCGAGCATGGGGCGGCCCATGCTGTCGGGTGCTGGTCTGCTGCTCTTGCTAAAATCGCGGTGGAAGTTTCTGCGTTGACACTGCGTTCTCGTGCGTGTCTCGCAGCGCGTGTGCTCGCAACGCAGGCCGCTGCTTGGGCACCCGGATGTTGGTCCGTGCGGTTGCCTCGAGCTTTAACTCGAGGTGTGGCTCCGCCGCTCACAGCCAAGCAAGGAGGACCTGTCCAAACGCAGCGAGCCCTCGCATGGCGGAGGAGGAGTAGTTGAGGGGTCCTTTTTCAAATCGAAACAATTCGGGTTTGCGGCGATCGACCATCTCAAAAGCGAGCTAGACAAGCCCGCTGCTCGTCCTGTGCAACCGCAAGCCGCGCACGGACTCCTCGTCGGCTGCGCGCTGCAGAACAGGCCACAGCGGACGCTCCATCGCCGAGGCGCCGCACACACCAGCACCATGCCCGAGGCCGCCCCGACCCCGCGGCGGGTGGACTACGACCTCACGCACAAGTCCGCGCCGTACTTGGACGCCCACCTGGTCTTCCCCCTCCTGGAGTTCCTGGAGGAGCACACGACGTACCAGGACGGCGACGTGCGGAAAGCACGACTCGCCCTGGTCGCGAGGACGAACATGGTCGACTACGCCATCGAAATTAGAGAAGAACTCGAATCCTCCACGAAGCTGGAGGGTATTCCTACCGTGAAGGAGATGGAAGCGCGGCGGGACGGCGTCTTCGCGACGCTGGACAGATTAGAAAAACAGACCGAGTCGCTCAGGAGCCTGTTGGAAGACAGCGACCAAGTAGACGATTTGAAGGCCCAGGGCAAGTTCACCAAGGCCCACTTCGCCAGCGATTTGAACACGAGCGCCCAGGACTGGACGGACTTTGCCGAGTTCGCCAAATTTTTATACGAGTGCGGCGACTACGAGGGCGCGCGGGACATGCTCGACCACTACTTGGAGATCAACTTCCCCCACGGGGTGAGCGAGACGAAGTTCGACGACGACGGGCGAGGCTTCAGAGCGCTCTGGGGCAAGTTCGCCAGCGAAATTCTCCTCAAGAACTGGGACGCCGCCATGACCGACTTACTGAAGTTAAGGGACGCGATTGATGAAAGGAGCTTCCCGCCTTTGCAGGCCTTGCAGCAGCGGTCGTGGCTGTGCCACTGGTCCTTGTTCGTATTCTTCAACCACGCCAAGGGGCACGACGGCATTATCGATTTATTCTTGTCGGAGAAATATTTACAAGCCATCCAGACCAACTGTCCGTGGTTACTGCGCTATTTAACCTGCGCGGTGGTCATCAACAAGCGGAGGAGAAGCACGCTGAAGGATCTCGTGCGCGTCGTCTCGCAAGAGACCGACCTCAGTGGCGACCCGACGACGTCCTTCCTCGACTCATTATACATCAAGTTCGACTTCGACGAGGCCCAGAAGACCCTGGCGAATTGCGAGACGGCCCTGAAGGCGGACTACTTCCTCTGCAACTGCGCGGACGCGTTCATGGCCGACGCCCGGCTCTTCGTCTTCGAGACCTACTGCCGCATCCACACGTGCGTGGACGTGGAGATGCTCGCCGGTAAACTAGTGATGGAGAAGGACGAGGCCGAGCGGTGGGTGGTGGATCTTATTAGAGGTGCTTTACTAGATGCCAAAATTGATTCTGGTGCGAACACGGTCGTCATGGGCTCGGCCCAGGCGTCGGTCTACGACCAGGTCGTGGACAAGACGCGGGACTTGTCCCAGCGGACCGCGGCGTTATTAGGCGCGCTGGAGACGAAGGTGTGCGTGGAGGCCTAGAGACGAGTAAGGCGCAGCCCGTATTGAAAACACCGTGGTCCTCTAGAGGGGCCGCGTCACACAGTATGATTAACATGGTGCGCCACCGGAGGGATGGGGGTCGGCTCAGCGATTCCTCAGCCGCCATCCGCTGTGGAAGTGGGACGACGCCTCCCGCACGTAGCGGTGCGGCACGTAGCCCGCCCGTGCCCCCAGCCGCGCGTAGACCCACTCGTCCCACTTCGCGAGGTCCCCGGCCGGCACGAGGACCACGTCCCCCTCGGCCACGGGGAGCTCCGAGGCGTGCTCGGCGGCGAACGCGTGGATGACCCGGCAGCGCCGGAGCCCCCGCCTTTTTTTGGTCGCGGAGCTCGTCGGTAACGTATGGACCGGCGCCGGTGGAGGGGTTTGGACCGGCGCCGGCGTGACCGGCGCGGGATCCGGCGTGACCGGCGGAGGCGTCGCGACGATGTCCGGCGTGGCGATCATGTTCTGAGTCGACGGCTCTTTCTTTTTTGGCTTCCGAGTCCCGGCGGCCGGCGTCGTGGCAGCACGGTCGGGCGACGGAGACGCCGCCTCCTTCGCGCGGCGGAGGCGCCGGAGGCGACCGGAGGCGCGATCCGCCGGCGTAGTACTCGCGACGGCGGCCTCCGGCGGCGCGCGGCGGCGGCGGTGGTGGGCGACGGCCGCCGTCGCGACGGGCGGCGCGTGCGCCACGGCGACCTCGCGGCGGATCGGGGCCCGCAGGTCGTCGTACCGCTTTTGGCGCGCCGCCGCCGCGGCGTCGTGCTGCTCTTGCAGCGCCGCGGCCGCGGTCGCGTGCTCGCGCTGCAGCGCCGCCCGGGCGTCGGTGGCCTCCGCGGCCTCGCGCGCGAGCCCCTCCCGCAGGGCCGCTTCCGCCGCGTGCCCTTTTCGGGGCGACTTGGGCCCGCCCTGCGTCGCGTTGACGGCGCGGAGGAGCCGCTCGCAGGCGACCGCAGCTTGTAGGGCCTCGGCGGCGTTGGCCGCGACGCCCCGGCCGAAAATCAAAGGCGTCACGACGAGCGCGAGGCCGCGCCACGACGCGCCGTTCAGCCGCTGGCGCCGTACCAATCGCCCGAGGTGGACGGCCAGGCGTTCTAACACCGCCCGCTGGATCTTTGGGAGCCCCTCCAATAAAATATCAAAGGCGCCCGCGACCGGCTCCGCGGTCGCCGCCCGGATGACGGCGTCTCGCCGGTTAAGGGGCACGAGCGGCGCGCGCGCCCGCAATAAAGCCGCCACGGCGCCGAGGACGGCGTGCGGGTCGCCGGCGCCAATCGCAGCCGCGACGGCCTTGCGCGCGCCCCGGTGGCGGCCCCCGGCCCCCAGCGCGAAGACCCTGAGGACCGCCTCGCGCGCCACGGCGCCCGGCTCGCGCCACAGCCGCGGGGCGCACAGGGCCCGCTCGTCGGCCTCGAAGGCGTCGAGCGCGCCCGTGAGCGCGTCCCGGTCGCGGGCCGTCCAGGGCGGCGCCGGCGCGGGCGGCGGCGTCGCATTTGTCGCCGGCGTCGGTGGCGTGGCGGAGCTGCTCCGTGTCGTCGCGCTCCACCCGAAGAGCCGCCGCATCGCGCGCAGCGCCCTGCTACCAAGCGTCTGGGCAGCCCGAGCGCGCGCGTTCGCGGTCCGGGCGGCTGCGGCGGCCGTGTGCGGTGCTTCCAAAATGCCGCGCGAGCTGTGCGCTGCGAGGTCACGATTTACGCAGCCATGCCTGTGCAAAGCTTGTGTTGGAGATCTGTTGGAGATTGTTGGCGCTGCAGGTAGCTCTCGCAGCCTGAGTCGCAGGACGACGTAACTCGCTACCCCGACGGACCGCGGACCGGTGAAGGGCTCGCCACGCAGCCCACTGCCCCCAAGGCCCTCCGCGGATCGGTGGCGGGCGCGCTGCAACACTCGGGTAGCGCCCCCATGACGTGCGAGCCCGCATCAGACTTCGCGGCCATGCGCGACGCGTTCCGCACGGCAGGCCTCTGCTCTGCGACGACGCCAGCAACGTTCTTGGGGAGCTGGTGCGCGGGGCGCGACAACGCGAGCGACGGGGAGGACTCGCTGTACGTACCCTCGCCGCAGCGCGTCAAAATACGGCGGCGACTTGCGCTGGCGCGCTCGGACGGCGCGGCGACGAGCCCACAGCGGGTGCGGCGCGCGGCCGAGGCGGCCGCGGTGCAGCGCCTCATCCAGCGGCGCGCGATCTGGGCACTCGCTGCGGCCGTCGAACGTCGTCACGCGGCGCGGCTGTTAGGACGGCGGGCCGACGCGTGTCAGACCGCGCGCGGGTGGCGAGCCTGGCGCGCGGCCGCGGATGCGTTACGGCGCCGCGCCGACGCGAACAGTCTCTTGGACGCCTACGCAAGAGCGCGCCGCACGAAATGCGGCCTGGCGCGCTGGCGGCGGCGCACGGCGCACCTCAGGCGGCGGCGCCGCCTGCGGACGCACGGGCGGCGCTGCTTCCGCCAGTGGGCGACGTGCATCCGCTATGGGCGGCGGTTAAGGGCGGGCCGCGCGTTCGGCGCGCTGAAGCGCGCGGCGGCCCAGCGCCGGCGGCGGGAGGGGGTCGTGGCCGAAGCGTACCGGCGCGCGCGGCTGCGCCTGCATCTTCGGGCGTGGGTCGGTATTGCGTCGTCTTGGAAAGTGCGGCGCGTCGCTTACGAGCGCGAGACATTCTGTCGAAGCGTCGCGGACGAGCGCGAGACGTTCTGTCGCCAACGCGTCGTCGCGGCCGTGTTCGCGCGGTGGGCGCGAGTGCGGCGCTTCCGAAGGGCGGCGCGGGACTTTTTGCGGGCGCGCGGGCTGGAGAAACGGCGGACCCGACAACTCGCGCGGCGCTGTCTAAGGGGCTGGCGCGCGCGGGGGCGAACGGCCGCGCCGACGACGCCGCGGCGCCTCACGGTGCGGGACCGGTCGTCGCGCAGCCTGTGGGACTCGGACGCGATCCGGCGCATCCACGCGCCCTACACGTAACGTCACTCCCCACGCCACCGCCGCAACGCTGTCTCCACTGCCGGTCGCTGTTGTAAAGCTTAGGTATTACATATCTTCGTGTGCCTCGCGTGTGCGTGGTCTTGCGAACCGGGCGCGCCGTAGGCGTCCATGAGCTGCGCGAGGAATGCCCGGTAGAGCGCGTCCATGCGCGCCCGATGCGTCAGACCATCGCTCCCGAGGGTCTCCTCCCACTCCACCCGCGCGGCGGACTTGTGGTGCGGGAAGTGCGTCAAAAAACTCCGGCCCAGGACCTGGAAGCGCCAGCCCGCGTAGCGCAGGTGCACGATCTGCTCGATCTTGTTCTTCCCATAACCAGTGAACCGTTCTTCGTACAAAGGTAAGAGCGGCGACTTCCTCAAGACCACATAGGGCTCATATCTATTAGATGCGAAGCAACTGATGCGCTTCAGGGACTTGCCCCCATCAAACCCGCGTAACCAGGTCCTATAATCTGTCGTGCCGTGCCCGTCGTGATTATACCGGTCGAATATGTGGCAGTCCTTGGAAATGATGCACTTCTTCAAGGCATCAAAAGAATCGGGAATAAGGTCCGCTTCGCGATGACATAGCTCCAAGTTCGTCCGGTACTTGTCGCGCTGCGCTTTAGCGGTGGACGAGGCGCAGTCCGTTTTGACCTCTCTAGCGAAGGCCGCGATGACAATGGCCTGTTTTGGATCAGCGAAGGTCCCGTTGTGCCGCTCCATGGTCGCCAAGCTTTTCAGGCGCGATAACAACGCCTTGTCCGGCCACAGGTCCATGTCCGCGTGCAGGAAATGCGACGTGCGGACCCGCGCGATGGCCCGGTTTCGTAACGTGTTCACGGGGTAGGCCGAGTGGTCGTTGTACACGTGGAGCTTGACGCGCTGGAGGACATAATCCACCTGGTCCGGGTAGCAGGCGTCGCGCTGCGTGACTATTTTTTCGGTGATGGGCGCGTAGACGCCGATGACGATGGGCCCGTGCCACCTTTGACAAATGTGGTCGAGCATCCACAATCTTTCTGCTGAGGCTTGCGTGACTAGAGTGAAGTCGACCCTACACTTTGATTCTTCGGGCGCGAGTGTCCTCTGCGCGAGCTGCTGCGCGATGCTCGGGAAGGTGACGTTGGTGTGCACCGTGCGTCCGGTGAAGGTCGAGGCGATAGACGCTTTTACCGGTACATGCGCCTGACTCTTCCAGCACCCCGGCGGTCCCCGGTACAGCTCCGCGACGGCGTCGTCTTGGACGGGCGCCTCTTGTACGGGCGCCGGGGGCAGCTCCGCCGCCTTCTCCTTTGCCAACCGCTCCGCCTCCTCTCTATAAAAGTGCGTCTTCGGGTCGTCGTCGACCCACTCCCGCTTGTGCACGGTGGCGCCGTAGCCCTCCATGCGCCCCTGGAAGTCCTCCGCGTGGCGGAAGTGGCGGCAGACGACGTAGGCGTAAGTTGTGAGCGCGAGGCCGAGCGGCACGAGGAGGCACCGCGCGCGCGCCTTCTTGCGCCGGCGCGGCGGCGGGCCCATGGTGACCGCCTCCTCGACGCGCTCTACCTCGTTGCCAAACTCTAGTGTGGTGGGGAAGCAGTGTGTTTATTCACCTCAGAGGCTGCCGCATCGCGTGCATTTATTTAGACGTGCCATCGCGGTGCAGTGACCGTGAGGCTCGGCAAAGCCGCGCTGTTTTGAGGCCGCGCAAGCACCCCGTCGACAAACTTTTGGTGTCCACCCTAATGAATTCCTAATGGTGCGGGGCGCGCCGGCTAGCGTCGCGAGCTCGGGAGAACAAGCGTCCTTCGAGGGTCTCTAGGGGTGGGTCACTACGGATACGTGGTGGATCCCTGCGCGGCTGGCGACACGCGGAGCCAAAAAAGCCTCTCCAACAAGACTGTGGACATTGCAGCTTCACAAAACGTGCTGCGGCTGCAATTATATAGCACTGCGTGGCTGCACCGAGCACCGATCGCTGTCTTTCGTGCGTGCACGCCAGTACACTTGTGTGGCAGCGCGTAAACGACACAGAAACTGCAACGCCTGTTCAGCCCTCAACCATGCTCTCGTGCCAGCTCCTCGGGGCCCTGGCCCTCACGAGCGTCGCCGCCATGCCGCGGCGGCGCCCCGCGAGCGCCATGCACAGCGGCAAGCGGCGCTTTGTGCGCGGCGGCGCCTGGGGCTTCGGCAGGGGCAAGGAGGACGCCGCGGCCGCGAACGCCACGACCACGGCCGAGGACGGCATGACCCAGGCGCAGATCGACGAAATTTTAAGTGTAGTACCGGTGTTCTGCCTCGCGGACCCCGAGGGCCGGCCGGTGCTGATGACGGCGCCGGAGGACAAGGACGACGCAAGTAAGAAGCCCCTGCAGGCGTTTTTTACCGATGTAAATGTCGCCCAGGCCCACGCGGCCCGCATCAAGGAGTTAAGTGGAGATGACAAGTTGGACCTGAAACTGGCGGTCGTGGAGCTCGGCCGCGTCCTCAGTATTGGAGATGCAGAAGATAGGAAGGTGAGCTTGATGGCGGACCCGCGGGAGCTGCACGTGGCGCGGCAATTGGTGCTCAAAAGTGCTGGTTTTAGGGATAAGAACACGACAGGCACGTCCCCGAAAGTGGTGGACTTTTCTTCAGAAAAGTCGGTCAAGGAGGAGTGCCGGGCCTACTGCGGCCCGGGCGTCGATTTAGATCAGGGCGTGCCCCTCTTCACGCTGAAGGACCTCAACGCGACGATGAAGGGCAGCGACGTCATTCAACCATGGTTCCTCAGCTTCGCGGACCTGGTCAGGGCCTACGTAAACTCCACGACGGCCGACGAGGAGGAGGCTGCTTCTGGTTTAGAAAAGCTGCTGATGGAGGGCGGCGTGGTCGTCGGTACATTAGATAGTGTGCTGGCGGCGGTGCGGAACGGCGCCGCGCGGCGGGCCTTCATGATCCCGCCGGCGTCCAGCCTGGCCGTGATGCGGTCGCAGCAGGAGGGCAGCGGTGCGCAGGCGGCGGCGCCGGCGGACGCGCTCGCCGCGGCAGCGGCCGACGCGGGCGTCGAAAGCGGCGGCGGGCTGTTCGACTGAGTTTCGCGGCGTAAATTTATTTTACGGGAGCTTGATACCGGGGCAGATATACGCTTCGGTGTCCCCCCCGGCTAGCTCGCATAAATCTCGGCGCGGGTTTTTGACGCAGCACGCAAGTGGCATTGCGAGCGCTGCGTGCACCATTGGTGCTTTTTACAGCTTTTGACACATTTTTGACACACACATACCACCACCTTTGCATCGGTGCGAGTGTTGGCGGAACGCTGCGGCAAGGGTGCGCCCGCCAAGTTTACACTGCTGGTCTCTAGCGTTGTGGGTGCCTGTCCAAACGTTCGCGCCGCGGGTCCACGGCCGCGCCGCATACTATGCTCGCGCTCCTCCACCTGGCGGCAGCAACGAGCGCGCTGGACCTGAGCGTCGCGCCGATGATGGGCCACACGCACCGGCACCACCGCGTCCTCTGGCGCCTCCTCTCGCAACGCACGGGCTGGTGGTCCGAGATGGTGCCCGCTCCATCCTTACTCGCCGGGCTTCGCGGCGGCGCGGATGTCGACCCGGAGCTCGTGGCCTTTGCACGGACGCGCGTCGACGACGACCCATTAGCGGTGCTGCAATTGGGTGGCTGCGACGCCGAGGAGCTCCGGGCCGCGGCCGTCGTCGCGGCGGACCTGGGCTACCTTCATTTAAATCTTAATTGCGGCTGCCCGTCGTCGCGCGTCACGGATGCCGAGTACCAGTCGGGCGCGGCGCTGATGCGCGACGCGGAGAAGGTGGGCGAGCTCTGTCGTGCCATGGCCGAGGGTGCGCCCGACGCCGTCATCAGCGTCAAGCACCGGCTGGGCGTCGTCGAATTCAAGGACTACGACGCCGCCGACGACGCGCGCCACGGCACGGACCGCGCGCGGGAGACGGCGGCCGCGTTCGTGCGGACCGTCGCGGAGACGTCGGACGTCAGTCTCTTCGTCGTCCACTGCCGCCTGGCGTTGCTGGGGGACCTCGACCCGGCCTCCGAGGCCTCGTCGCGCCTGCTGGAAAACGCCAGGGCTTCCACCGGCGCCTCCCAACAAATATATCGGGACGTGGCGTCGCACGCGGCGTCGACGGGCCGCGCGTCGACCTTGACGAACCGCCACGTGCCGCCCCTGCGGCGGGCCGTCGTCGACACCCTAAGCAAGCGCTTCCCCGACCTCGACTTCGTGGTGAACGGCGGCTTCGATTCGTTAAGTGCCGTGGCGGCCCAACCGCATCGGGCCATGGTCGGCCGCGCCGCGATCAACCACCCGTGCTCCTTCAGTAGGGCGGACGAACTGTACGGCGCGCCGCCGGCCGCGACGACGCGCGGCGACGTCCTGGACGCCTACATCGCCTACTGCGAGACGCAGAAATTGGACCGGCCCGCCAGTCGGCGGAAGCTCTTGTCGCCGGCGTACCACCTGTTCTGCGGCGAGCCGGGCAACGCGCGCTACCAGCGACGCATCAAGAAGCTCGCGGGCACGAAACTCGGGAGGGGGGCGGAGGCGCACACGATCCTCAGGGCGGCGCGGTTCGAGGTCGCGGACTCGCTGGAGACGCCCGTGTCGGCGTTCTGCGCGCCCGACGAGATCCCGACCTACGAGCTCGAGAGCCCGCGGGCGGGCCCGCTCCAGCGCCTCGTGCGATGACGGCGGTCCGGGGGCCCTGCGAACGGGCGAACGACCGAACTAGTCGCATTGAGGCGGGACGGCGCGCCAACCAGCACGCCATCGTCCCGCAACTGCATCTGCTCGATGGCGTGGGGGTTGACTTGCGCTCGCACTTCGCGCAGTTCTAATGTGTTGTACTTACGCTGCGGCGAGCAAACAAGCGAGGGGGTAGCTACGCGAGGGGAGGGGCGCGATAGATAGAGGGTGGTGAGTAGAGAGCGAGGAGACGGGACACCGTGCGCGTGGACAAGGTTAAGCGAGAACCAAACCAATGACCACAGACGCGGCTCCAACAGACATGAGTGGCCTTCTCGTATGGGTGGTTTCTGAAGAAACCGGGTATATATGGGTTTGTGTGTCCGCGAGGCACTTATCGCTCGGAAGGAGCCGTGCCATGGCCGTGGATGACTTGCAAGACGTTTATTTCTTGCCGCTGGCGGCGTTGAACTTAGTCACAGCCTTGGTGCCCTCAGAGACGGCGTGCTTGGCAAGCTCTCCGGGGAGGATCAGGCGGACGGCCGTCTGGACCTCCCGGGAGCCAAGGGTCTTGGTCTTGGAGAAGCGGCAGACGTTGGCGGCCTCACCTCCGATGCGCTCGGAGAGGTCGCTGATGAAGTTGCACATGACAACCATGCCCTTGGGCGAGATGCCCGTGTCCGGGTGCACCTGCTTGAGGACCTTGTAGATGTAGCCCGAGTAGGACTCCTTGGACTTCTTCTTCTTCTTGTCGCCGCCGGCTTTCTTGGGCGCCTTGGCGGACTTCTTAGAGGGAGTTTTGGCCATTTTGCTAGTGTTGTTTTTGTGATGTGTTGGAGCTGAAATGAGTCCGAGGCAAAACGCTAGTACAAAGTGCGGTTCCGAAGCGTAGCAAGCCGTTATTTGCCAACTCTGCGGACGCAATTCTACGTGTCCAATCCGGACAAAGGGCGCGAGGCGCACACAACGGAAGTCTCAATTCACGTTTTTCGAAAAAACGCACGAGGACGCTTCCGTTGTGCTCCTGGTAGACGTGCCGTATGTGAAGGACACGTAGAATTGCGTCCGCAGAGTTGGCAAATAACGGCTTGCTACGCTTCGGAACCGCACTTTGTACTAGCGTTTTGCCTCGGACTCATTTCAGCTCCAACACATCACATAAAAAACTACACAACTCAATCATGTCTGGCAAAGGAAAAGGTAGCCGCGGCAAAGGTAAGGCCAAGGGCACGTCCGGCACGTCGTCGGCGGCCAAGGCGGGACTCCAGTTCCCGTGCGCGTGCCTCACGCGCTACTTGCGCGGCCGGGCGCCGCGCACGTCCATGTCCTCGGGCGTGTACATAGGCGCCGTCCTCGAGCACCTCTGCGCCGAGGTCCTCGAGCTCGCGGGCAACGCCGCGCGCGACAACAAGAAGTCGCGCATCGTGCCGCGCCACATCCAGCTCGCCGTCCGCAACGACGAGGAGCTAAACAAGCTCCTGGGCTCGGTCGCCATCGCTGGCGGCGGCGTCCTGCCGAACATCCACGCGACCCTTCTCCCCAAGAAGTCGCAGTCCAAGAAGTAGACG